>LFCJ01001096.1_pt1 | contig 18291 bp, 21 predicted proteins | sample 643141 | NCBI WGS metagenome assembly LFCJ01 (sample SAMN03766243, study PRJNA286221) | soda lake metagenome | biome: soda lake; feature: Kulunda steppe; material: water; isolation source: sample B1-Br-g2 brine of Lake Bitter-1 | place: Russia: Kulunda steppe | collected 2010-07
ATGAGCTCGGATCAACGTTAAGGCTAGAAGACGACGGCAGTGTGCCGGACGATAACCCTTTCGTTAACGAATCTAATGTAAAAGACTCTATATACAGTTACGGTCATAGAAACGTTCAGGGAATGACTGTTCATCCGGAGACCGGAGATATTTGGCAGAGTGAACACGGTGAAGAAGACGGTGACGAGATAAATATTCTTGAATCGGGGAACTATGGCTGGCCTATAACGCATACGGGCTGTGAGTATGGTACGGATGAACCGGTTGCTGAAGATCCACAGGGTAACCCTGATGTGCACAATCCGGTGTACTACTGGGAGTGTAACACGGGAGGGTTCCCGCCTGCAGGCATGACCTTCTACGCTGGAGATGTGTTCCAAGAGTGGGAGGGAGATCTGTTTGTAGGTAACCTTGCAGGACAGTACTTGGGACATTTTGAAGTTGATGGTACAGATGTAGAAGAGAAAGAGCCTCTCCTTGATGGACAGGACTGGCGTGTAAGAGATGTTGAGGTAGAGGAGGAAGCAGGATATGTCTATGTTCTTGTAGATGGAGAGGACGTACCTTTAGTACGGTTAGAACCGACAACAAGCTAAGAGGTTTTATAACCAGCTATCCAAAATTTTCTACTACAACCAATGCTGATAAGTATAGAGGACAGGTCTTGGCTTAATATGGCTGAAGGAGAGGAGGTTATCTGGTCATGTCATCCAACAGTTCTGATGTATCTCCCTAATATCCTTCTAGGCTCTATAGCTGCCGTAATAGGTATGATGGTCTACTTCTCCGGATACTGGCAGGGACTTAATATAGGGGGTGCGGCCTATACACCTCTGGTTCTGACTCTGGCAGGAACGTTATACATACTATACCAACTACTGCTTAGACAGTCAATCTACTATGTTGCTACCACTAAGAAAGTTGTCAGAAAGGACGGAATAGTGAGAAGGTACAGAAACCCGGTCAACTACACAAGGATATCAAATATGAAAGCACGCGAGTCGGTGCTAGAACGGATAGTGTCTTTCATAGTTCCAAAACAGGAAATCGGAGATATACTGATTCACACTTCTGACGACAACCTAGGTGACCTGAAGTTTGAGAAGGTTGGATCGGTTCAAACCGGTTTACAGACTATACAGGAGCAGCTTAACAGCTCTCAACATTATAGATCTGCTTCAGAACAAAGACAGTCTTAGAAAATAAAAATAGAAGAGGTTTAGTAGTTCTCTATCTCCATCTTGAGAATGACTCCAACTGTAAACACTGCGGCCACAACATGGGTCAGTGAAAGCATCGCAATCTCTTCCATCCCTGCTCCTGCTTCTGTAGGAGCTTCATAGATAACCGTTACAAACGAGAAGATCATCACTGTTGCTGCCACGTACAGAAAGTTTTCGTAGGGCTTCTCTGAATAAGTTTTCAGAATCTCGAAAACCGCGTAACCTCCTAGCGCACCTATAGCGGTGAAAAGCGCTACAGGACCGTAAGTAAGAGGCATGAACTGTGTTGAAGTACTTAGTATCTCGATAGAGTAGACAACCACTAGAAGATTCGCTAATACTGCAGCAGTCGCTGCTGCAACAGGCTTCCTCCAGTCGAACTCTATATCCATAAACAAACATTAGTGAACGTGGTTGATATAGGTTCGGCGAAAGAAAATATCTCTATCAGATATCTGTAGATTTGAGGCGCGCAGAATTGGTAATGACCGATATACTTGAGGTAAACATCGCTGTTACTGCAATTAATGGGTGTAGAAGCCCCAGGAAGGCTATTGGTATGGCTAAGGTGTTGTATATGAACGCCCAAAAGAGGTTGTGTTTGATTTTGAGATAAATCTTCTCTGACAGTCTAAACGACTTTAAGAGAGAATTCAAACTTCCCTGAACAAGATTGACGTCGCTTGACTCGACAGCTATATCGGTACCTGTTCCTATTGCTACACCTATATTTGCCTGTTTAAGAGCTGGTGCGTCGTTTATCCCGTCTCCTACCATGGCTACGTTCTTTCCTTGAGTTTGAAGCTGTTCAACTTTCTGTATTTTGTCTTGAGGAAGGACTTCTGCTATAACGTTTTCGATGCCCACCTCACTTGCTATTGCTTCGGCAGTCTTTTCATTATCTCCTGTAAGCATCCATATTTCAATCCCTCGATCTTTCAAATTTGAAATAGCTTCTGCTGAGTCTTCTTTTAGTGTATCTGCTACTGCTACTAATCCAACAACTTTTTCACTGTCTGCTACATATATAGCGGTCTTACCTTGTTGTTCGAATTCTTCTGCATCTTTAACATAGTCTGTCTGGATTTCATGGTCTCTCAAAAGCTTTCTGTTACCGACAAATATCTCTCTTCCATCTATATCGGCTTTGACTCCTTTCCCTGTGAAGCTACTGAAATTTTTCGGTCGGGTGAGCTCTAGACCTTCTTCTTCCGCTTTTTCAGTCACTGACCTTCCTAGAGGGTGTTCGCTACCTTTCTCTACTGATGTGGCCAGTCTCAACACTTCTTTTCTATTCTCTCCTAGAATATTAGTTACTTCGGGTTTACCTCTAGTTATAGTCCCTGTCTTGTCCATAACCAGTGTATCTATCTCTTTCATGGTTTGGATAGCCTCGCCGTCACGAAATATTATTCCGTTTTGTGCGGCTTTCCCGGTTCCAGCCATCAAGGCGGTTGGTGTAGCTAGTCCTAAGGCACAAGGACAGGATATAACTAGAACTGCTACGGCTGCAAATACTGCGAGTGTTAAAGGATCATGCGCCAGATCTACCCAGGGAAGATAGGGTTCAACCATGCTTGTCAGACTAATCATTGTATCTGTAAGTAGGAACCATGCTAGGAACGAAATAACTGAGAGCGTGATTACTGCGGGTACGAAGTAGTGTGTTGCTCTGTCAGCCAGGCTTTGTATTGGTACTTTCGATCCTTGCGCTTCCTCTACAAGCTCGGCGACCTGTGAAAGGAACGTATTTTCGCCAGTATTAACTACTTCTATCTTTATCAGTCCTGTCTGATTGACTGTTGAGCCTATGACCTTGTCACCCTGCTGTTTTGTAACTGGTTGGGGCTCTCCTGTAGCCATTGATTCATCGACGCTGGTCTTTCCATCTACTACTTTGCCGTCGGCAGGTATCTTCTCCCCTGGCTTCACAACTAATATGTCTCCTACTTCTATATCCTCAATATTCGCATTGATCTCTTTTCCGTCTTTAAGCACGGTTGCGGTTTCTGCTCTCATAGAAAGGAGGTCTTTTACTGCGGAACTTGCCTTGCCTTTTGCCTTGTTCTCTAAGTACGTTCCTACGAGGTGTGAGGCCATTATCATAGCTCCGAGACCGGTATAGTTCTGTATGCTGGTGAAGAAAACTAGGAATCCTGTGGAGTATGCTGCTAAGGTGCCTAGCGTAATCAGCGCGTCCATATTGAAATTTCCGTGTCTGGCCGCCTTGAGAGCAGATATATGGGTGTAACGGCCGTAATACAGTACTACAGGAGTAGCAAATATCAACATAAGTATATTCAGCTGTAGTTCTGTGGACAGATTAATAGAGGTCCACATCTCTAACATTAGAAAGACTATAGGGGAGGTTGCTATCCAGGCTTTTACAGCTTCTCTTCTGTAGTTGATATCCTTTTCTGTTTCGTCATCTTCATCTAGTACGGAGTAGCCTTCGTTTTCAACTGCCTTGATAAGCTTTGACCGTTTTACACCTTTTTTGTGTTTCACTATGGCCTTGTCTTCTCCATAGTTTACCTTGATGTCTTCAACGCCTTTAACCTGGTCTAAACCGTTCTCGATACTGGATGCACAAGATGTGCAGTGCATGTCTTTGATCTCCAGCTCTGTTTTCTCGGTCATCTAAAAGCCCTAGTTTCTCTAACTGTCTGCTGTCTTAAGACTGTATCGGAATTTATTCTTGTCATTCATTTTTTGAGCTGTTTTTTCTCCATTCGTAGGCACCATTCATCAGTATACGGGTGGCGTCTTTCTCATAGTACCAGCTGTCGTTCTGTTCTAGCATCTCTCTGATAAGATCTTCTATATCGGGTTCTCCAAAACAGTTCTGGGTGTGTTTTATAGCTGCTTCGGATACTGCTGCGCCGTAATGATTTAGAAAAGTTTCTTCTACATTGAACTCTCCGGAGTAGCCGTTGCACTGTTCGTTTTTCTTTTTGCTGTAATGTTGTGCTAGACTGTCGATGTCGGCTTTTAATGCGCCGAAGTCGTTAGGGCTGAGAAACTTTTCTATCTCCTCACAGTACCTCTCCACTGTTAAATAATCAAACTGCTCTTCTAGAGATTTATTCTTTGTTCTAGCTGCTTCAGTATCTTCTTTAATTGTTTCAAGCACTTTTTGATCTAATCTTTCTGTATAGTAATCTTCTATACCTTCAAAAATCATATGGTTCTTGTATCTTTCTTCAACCACGTTAAAAATTGTTCTGTGATTACATTAATAAATAAAATCTATGTAGTCGACAACAATAATTTTCAATACTGCTCAAAGAATCTTAAAACAGTTTAGCTCTTTATAAAGGTATTTTTAGTTGTTCAGAATGCCTTCAGCGTTGTAAGGTGTTATTTCGTGACTCTTTAAAAACTCTTCTCCGGATTTAAAACGGTTTTCGCTATTGTCTGAGAACATGGTGCTGCTGTATTCTCCCAGATCGTCCACGACAATCGAGCCTTTTTTCTCATCGTAAGCAAGAGAGTCAACAAGTGTTTTAGAACTGTATGAAGGTATACCTTCTTCCATCACTGCTTCTTTTGGATGGAAACTTTCCTTCAGGTAGATGTCTCTGCTTCTGTCTCCTAAAAGTCTCTCGTCGTTCCAGAGAGCTTCTAAAAAGTCTTGCAGAATATAGTTTCCGTCTCTGCCCTCTGCGGTATAAGGTCTCTCGTTGAAACTGGAGACTCTTCTGCCTTGAATAGCGCCGCCCCCGATCTCTCTATCAATGACAACATCGTAGTTTCCAAGCAGTTTCTTCCAGGCCACACCGGGTTCGGCTGTAGCAATCTCTCCTTGGCGTTTAAGCCTATCGAGCTCTACGGTGTAGTCGACTATATCTTCCCAGTTCTCTTCAAGTACGTCTTTTGATAAGTCGCTGATAGGTGCGAGATGCGGATTGTAGTCTCCTACTATCAGAGGATATCTCTCTCCGTCTATGTGAGTATGTGATGTTTCGAAGTCCGCGGCTGTTGAAAGTCCGTTCTCTTCATAAATCTGGCTGTTGTGTTTCCAGACCGCCACCTGTGTATCTAAGTCGTCTATATCATCATTTACGGGGTTGGGCAACATCGCTATATCGGAGTTGTTGGCGTACAAGACCTTGTAGTTACCTTGTCTAGGAAGTCTTTCGAAGTGTCTGTTTTCTATCTCTACTGTATCGGGAAGTACTTCTGTATAGGTAGGTCTAGGTTTGTCTTCTTCAGTCTCTCCCTTCAGTATTGTTTTTATACTGTCTAAGCTGCTGACCATTTCTTACTCTTAGATACTAAAAATGGACAATAACATTAAAAATCTATCTATCGAATACAATTGTTCGAGTATATATTTATCGGGCGGCTACCTGAAAAACCAATGTTCTGATGATCTATAACTTTGATTAATAAGCAAAGAGTCCTAATTATACGTATGGATTCTCTAGAGGTACATGGAAGTCTTATTGTTCGTGAAAGCAAAATTCTGATGAGTTTCAGCGAGGAAGAAGAGGTATGGATCTTTCCGCAAGGAAAATGTGAGCGAGGAGAACTGGGCGCAGATACTGCTGAAAGGATTGCGGAGGAGTTTACAGACTGTCCAAGCCAGGTCACCAAGTACCGTAAAAGACTCAAGACCAAAGTTGTTGAGGAAGAGGTAGATCTTACATGGCAGCCTTACCAGGTTGAGATAGAAGGGGAGCCAGAAAAAGGAGAATGGGTGCCTCTAGACAGTTTAAAGGAAAAGGAGACTGCTCCGCATATAACAGAGATTAAAGAAAAAATTGTTAAACGCCTTTAAACGCTGCAGCAACAATTAAAGGAAATACTAAAGTAGCTTCAGCCTCTATCTGTGTATAATTCTTTTCATCTTGTTTTATTTTGCCCCAAGAAACAGCTTCTTTTGGAGGAGCTCCGGAAAGACTGCCGTCACCCTCCATACCTGTTGAAATATATACTGCATAATCTGTTCCGCCTCTGAAAAGATTGCTCATTATAGCTTGATGTTTAGGCACACCATCACCCACACAGATAAGACCTGTTTTCTCAGCTTCAACAGATTCATGGATAAGGCTGTCCCAGTCGTCAAGGATTTCTATACCAATATCTGCGTCTTCTTCTTGACGGTAGTAGAACAGGAAGTCTCCTATCTCAGCGTCGATCAATGCTGGACAGAAAACAGGTATTTTATTTTCTGAGGCGTGTTTGAGAAAAGAGTCCGGATCATCCATTCTTCTACCGAGTTCCTCTGCGATTTCTGTAGGCGTTCTCATCTTCTTCTCTTCGAAGAAATCAGGGAAGAACTCGTCGTTAAGCCAAGACTCTAGCTTCACATAGCCATCAGACTCGACATAAATATTTCCTAACCTGTTAATACCTTCATCTCTAAGCTGCGCTTCATCTGCCTCCCATTCACCCATCTTGAACGGATGCATAGTCTTAATGACGTCTTCTGTTATGCTTCCAGAGGTAGTTATCATCACGTCTACGAATTCCTCTCTAGCTAAGTAGCTTATAGTTTCCCTCAGACCTGAAGAAACTATATTGGAGGTGAATGTAAGAAATATCTTCGCATCGTCTTCCTTCATTTTTTCTATTATCTCTATAGCCTCCTTCAGATGTGTGGCCTGGAAACCAGTAGTTCCATAGCTTTCAAGCATCTCCGCGAGATTGAACTCGCCTCTGAAATCGTAACCCTTCACCTCTTCTCCAACATGTTCTTTTTCTGTGCCTGGTATAACGTGGTCGCGGGTTTCATCCGGATCTGTCATAGTAACAACGGCGTGACCAACATTTAAACACGGTCAGGTAATATATCCGAAAAGCATGAGAAGCAGCCACACCAGATAGAGCGTTATTGAAAACCATTTTGTTCTCGTCCCTGAGTCTGCGCTGAAAGCTATAAATGCTGCGGTAACAGCAAAAGCAGATTTCTGAACAACCTCGTTAATAGGTATTCCCCCGGTGTAAAAAGCATCTATACAGAATCCTAGAGAGATCCCAAGAAAAACCGTCAAGAATCTTTCTATCCTATCATCGGTATTTTTTGTCCGGACAGCTAAGAGTAGTACACCTCCTACTAGAGTTACGTAAAGAGGGAAAGTTACGACGTAGGGATGAACCGTTAACAGTTCCGATAAGGCTATGCCTAAGAATCTGGTAGCTAATATTATCCCTGGAAACGCCAAAAACATTTTTACTTTCTTACCAGGCATCAAAACAGCTAGAAGCGCTGATAAAATAACTATATTTTCTAAAGACGCCTTGTTTCCTGTTTCAGCTTCAAGCCCCTCGGAGCTGAGATCTTTCTTTACTTTGTTCATGGCATTCTCGTTACTTGTTACCTCGTGTCGGACGGTAAGCCAGTTAAAATGCTCGTAATGTGCTTGGCCTAAAGTATGGTCTGACCAAGGCGAGTTATAGAGCCGAATATGGTATCTGTTTCCGTGGTAGTTACCTTTCTCTAACTGTATATCCGAGGTTTTCCATCTTTCGTCGCCGGTAGTGTTGAAGTAGCTGTACCTATCTGTTCCAGAGGCATATCTCCAACCTCTGTCCATAAGATCGGTCTCTATATTTCTCTCGGATACGATGTTGAAATAGTTGGAAGGCTTTTCTAAAGACTTTTCAGGGCTGTAGTGTGTCCACACGGTCTCTTCTTCAAGTTCTATAAACTCTGCAGCGCCGTTAACAGTAATCAGTATGAAGAATAAAGCTGTTACTGCTCGCTTCATAACTACGGATGAAGTTGGTAGAGCATGTTTTTATGCTGGCCTGGTTTGTGTCGTTGACTTATTAAAGTTTAGAGATAAACAGTTTTTTTACTAAGGGCCGAATAGCTCAGCCTGGGAGAGCGCTGCACTGAAGATGCAGTTGTCCCCGGTTCAAATCCGGGTTCGGCCAATAGTTCTTTGCTGACTTCTTCTGTGTTGTGTAGTATCAAAAAACATAGAAATCGGGATTAATATTCTCCGGTTATGACGAGCGGAAGTGCTAGGCCTGATAAGATACGTGAAGAGAGAAAGGAGATGGGCGGCGACCTCGGCTCAAAACAAGGTTTAGAGAGAAAATACTGTAGAAGCATGGTAAGAGGTCTTGGAGCGTCAGGCGTGGTTCTAGGGCTAGGTTACGATATAGGTACGGCAAACATTAGACGGCCTGTCTATTCCAAGGTTAAAGATGTCGAAGAAGCAGCTTACTCGATGGCAAGATCGGCTATAGAAAACCCTGAGACCACGCAGACTTTAACAGAAACAGTCAATAACTTAATTGGCTAGTTACCAGGGATCGTGTTCGTATCCTCTTTCTTCAGCTCTTTCGATCATGTCTTCCTCGCTCTTTTCGTCTGTTGATGCATACATCCATTCTTCGATTTCGCCCATTTTCTCTAAAGCTGTAACTTCTTCCTTAGACATGATTGATACGTTCGCGGTATCGTTGCTGTATATCTCGATAATCCAAAAGCTTTCATCAGACATAACAATAACTAGTTTAGACACGTACACATTTTAATACTGGTACATGTTATGCGTTGTCTAATTATCTCCGTATCTTGACAAGTTTTCTAGCGGAAGGGTGTTCAGAATCTCTGTTTCAGCAGACTGTCAATCCGTATTTACATCTATTGTTTCTTCCATTTCGGGACATTGCTGGCTGGTAGCAACCAATTTCTCCGGGTCATCTTGATTGGTATCAACATCTATTTCGGTGGTACGTGTTCCATCAACCTCAAGTCTGCTTATGCTATCCTCATTTATCACTGTTGTCGATGAAGACATTAGATAGAGGTATACATCTTCCTGGAACGTTATCGTGCCTGTATTGGTTATATCGGTCTCGACAGTTCTATCTGTTTCAGAGTATTCAGCCCTATCTATTCTAAAGTTAGCGTTCTCACAGTTCATCTCTGACTCCATGTTTTCAACTGCTTGCTCTGTAAAGCTTTCAGCGTATTCTGGAGCCCAGCCAGAGTATATTCCTACTACTGTTACAGCTACTGCTATCAGTATCACTGAGGTTATTATCGAGGATATTCCTTTCATCAGTAATCAAGGTTCGAGTTGACGTCTCCACAGTCTACAGAGAACACGGTTATGTAATCCGGTTCTTCTTCAACGGTGAAGCTAACCTCCTTGAGAGAGCCTTCTCCAACTTCCAATCCTTCTTCCTCGCCTAGAGGCAGATCATCCTGATCAAACGCTACAACGTTGACAGGGCTTTCATCCGAAAAGTCAGTGTTGCCGTTGTTCCTTACTGCTGCATCTAGCTCGCTATCTCCATCGTATGATGCAGAGTACATCTCTACAGATGCTTGATCACATTCTATACGTTGGTCTGCTGTTTCCTCGGTTGATTCTGTGAAGGTCTGCACTATTGTTGGAGCCCAACCTGAAAATATTCCTGCAACTGATAAACTTACAGCGATAAGTAGAACTGATGCAATTATTGGCGAAATTCCTTTACGTCTCATATGTAAATTTTATTGTGTTCTTCCTTATTTAAGTTGTCTGTATCAGAGGAAGAATGTTACGGCAAGATATCCCAGAGCGAAAAGTATTGCGGTATGTTTGAGACCGGCCTTTAGCTCTCCCTCTGAAAGTTTGCCGATTATAAGGCCTGAAAATAATCCTTGTATGAACACAAGTCTCTGGAACCATGTGTTATACAGGTTTATGTTGTCCTGAAGATCTTCTCCACCTTCGCCGATACCTCCTACACCCATATCTGATCCTCCTAGCGCCTCTTGAGCACCGGCCAAGTTAGGCAGAAGGAAGTTGTTCAGAGCGATTAAAATACCTATGAATATAAAGTAGACTACGTATCCAGTAATCATCTCTCCATAAAGCTGTGACTCTCTCTGCTGCTTAAGCGTCTTAATAGATCTTATATTCTCTCCTACAGACTCCAGAACGTCCTGAACATTGCCTCCGGACTCATAAGCCTGTATTATGGTGTCAACAGATCTTTTTATTAGAGGAGACTTTGTCTCTTTTCCAAAGGTTTTCAGGACTTGATCGAAAGGTATGCCCCAGTCGAGTTGTGCGGTCATTTTCTCAATATGTTTGTCTAAAGCTCCGTAACTACCCTCATTAGTGCTTTTTATTGCTTGCGGTAAAGACATCCCTGCTCTAGTACCTTCAACAACATCTCTCAAAAACTCAGGGAATTTCTGCTCTATTTTTTTCCTTTCTACATACTGAGTGTACTTTACATACATTAGAGGTGCAGCAACTAGTATAATCGCGGTAAGATTAGTTACTACAAATATGAGCTGTTGAAAGTTCGTTGAAGACGTAACAGAAGCCGACACCAAGGCTTGATCCTCAAAACCGATAGACTCTCGTCTTACTCCTACGGTATTCTCCTCCTCTAGAATCTCGGAATCTACAGTCACGGACTCAGTGTTGCTATTCGCCTCATCAACTCGTTCGTTGTTGATATATATTGTCAGAGCAGTATCTCTGTCTACGTTCTCAAACACAAAATCTATCTCTGTGTTCTGTGCTAGTTGAGGCTCATCTATGGAGAAAAAGAAGACTGCGCCATCTTCGTTGGTTATTACTTGAGTCTCATCAGTGTACATTATATTGGTGGCGTTCTGGTGGTTCCAATAGTTCAGACCTGCAATAAGGACTCCTAAGACAAAAGCTCCTGCAATTAAAATTATTAATTTCTCGTTATGCCTCCAGAAGTTCTGTAGTTTCAGCTTATAATCTTCCATATTCATTTAGTCCACCGATAAAGCTAGGAATATCACGAAGAGCCCGTTTATTAGAGGTATAATAACGTGTATACCTAGCCACATTAAGTCGCTAATCGCAAAACCTCCTATTGTCCCGCCTAAAAGATTCATAACTGCGAGTACAACTACTAGGAATACTGGAGCGGCAATAAGAATTGCTGTGTAAAATGAAGCGTACGTACTAAGTTTCTTTATCTCTTTCTCCCTCTCCATGTTGTATTCAAATAAAGCTTCGTCTGCTTTCTGTTGTATGTATGATTTTAAACTGCCTCCTGTTTCTACTGTGGAAACAATACCATAAAGCACCTCTTCCCAGTCTTCGCTAGGACTTTTCTCTGCTACATCTCTTAGGGCTGTTGTAAGGTCTTCTCCAAAGACATTTACTCGTCTTGAGATTTCTCCTGCCTCATCTGATATAGCGCCGTATTCATCGAAGGAATCAAGGAGTTCAAACATTGCTACCGGAGATATTCCGGAAGTTGCTATTGCGCCTAGGTGGTTCAACGCAAAAGGAAGGTTCTCATCTATCTTTTTTCTCCTCTTGTTAGCCCTCTTTGAGGGATAGAAGTACATTGTTGCAAATATAACTACAGAGAGCGCAATTGGAACACCTATCACAAACCTCAAGGCCTCTACAGCGGCTAAACCTTGAACTATCGAATAGGCTGTCCCTCCGACAAGACCCAGTATGAAAGTTAGTAGCGAATAAAGGAATATTTTGGAAACATAGGTTCGGTAGAGTGTGTCCATGTTCGCCTTCTTCAGATCGTCTTTCAAACCTTCGAACTGTTTGCCGTGATTGTCCACAGTAGGTCCAAATAGAGCATTTGCGGCGGCGTTAACACTATCTGTCTTTAAAGCTCTAGAAAGACGTTTCTTTAGGTCTTCACTGAAAGGGTTAGAGCTCATCTTATCTTGAGTCCGTCGTTTTCAAATACGTATTCATGGACTCCGTGATTGTAGTCGGAGCCTCTCAACTTTTTGACATATATCTCTCTCTTTACCCTTCCTTTCTCTCTTTTGACCTCCATATTTATTATTCCATCAGATACTTCTTCCTCAATGTTTGTTGCTTCCTCATCTTCAGCTATCAGTAGAACGGTTGAACCTACAGAGGCAAGCTCCTTTTTTATCGATAACAGGTTTTTTCTAATATCTTTCCTAGAATCTATATATAAATCAAGATCTGTTATAGGATCTATAACAACTCTTCTCGCACTGTTTTCTTTTACAGTACCTCTAAGCATATTTGCAACTTCTTCGTGTCTGTAAGGATCCATTTTACGGATATTTATCTTGCCTTGGTTGACATGATTCTTGAACTCCCAGTCAAAAGTGTTGGTTCTCAGTATCTCGTCTTTTGTATCCTGAAAAGATACGTATAGACCGCTTTCTCCTCTAAGAGCGCCTCTGTAGAGGAATTCCAGACCTAGGTTGGATTTGCCTGCTCCAGGCTCACCATTTATCAAAATCATCTCTTTCTCTGGTATTCCGCCTCCGCATAACCTATCAAGGTTGTGTATGTCTGTTTTAACCTTTCTCATTTTTCACTCCTCAAAAGGATTTTCTACATCTTCTTGTTTTCCGAAGAGGTCCTCTGGCTCTTCCTCTGTATTGGAACCTATCTGCTCAAGCTTGTTTCTTTCGGCCTTTAGACGTCTCTCCAGCTCTGCTACCGGGTTTTCATCCATATTCTTCTTGCTTTTTATTGGTGTGTTGTCGTCAATCCGGGTTTCTTCAACTGTTTCCTCCTTCTTTTCGTCTTGATCCTTCTCTCTTTCGATGTCAGATTCTAGCCTTCTTGTTCTTGATATATCTACTTTCTCCTCAGCTCCCATAACTTCGTCAAGAGTGTAGTTTCCTTCCTCAGAGTTAACCATTTTCAGGATTTCTTCTTTGTCTTTATAGTATTCTGCTATAATCTGTGAGACAGTGTCGAAGTCCTTTACGTTTCTTTCTTGCAGCCACTCAAGAACTTTTGTTCTGTTTTCTAGTTCTTTATGCAGGTTTTTCTTAGATATTCCGTAGTCGTTGCTTATTTTGTCGAATAAGTAGGGCTCCCCTCTCTTGTGATAGGAGTCGTCCATGGCCGTCCATACAAATGCTTCGTTTGTTCTGGCTGAGGAAGATTCTCCAACGACTTTTTGCATCTCGTGAATAGACTTCACTCTTCTAGCACTTTTTTCTACTCCTTTGGCGTGTGTCATGACCACCATAACATCGATTGCTTCAACTAAAGCAGGAGAAAGAGAGATTGGCGGTGTTGTAAGTCTTTTGACAACTGCGTTAGGCGATGATGCGTGCATGGTACCCATTGAAGGGTGTCCTGAAGACATACCCTGGAAAAGAACTGATGCCTCCTCGCCTCTGACCTCTCCGACGACCACGTAGTCCGGATTCTGTCTGAAAGACTCTTTTAACAGGTCATCCATGTCTACGTTTCCGTGCTGCTCTGTTCCAAACATCTGTCTTGTGACAGAAGGTATCCAGTTTTCGTGAGGGAGCTGTAACTCTCTTGTGTCTTCGATCGATACAATTTTGTCTTCTGGAGGAATAAATGAGATGGTCGCGTTAAGGAAGCTTGTCTTACCTGTCGCTGTACCCCCGCATACTAGAATGGACTGACGATATTCTTGACACAGCCATAGATAAGCCATCAAATCTGCTGAGGCCGTACCTAGATCCATCATGTTAACAGCCGAGAAAGGAGTTTCTTGGAACTTTCTGATTGAAAATGTGGGTCCGTGAGAGGTAACATCTTCTGTCAGTGATGCATTCACTCTCGAACCGTCCGGAAGCGCTCCATCTAGTAATGGGTTGGCGTAAGAGACGTAGCTCCCACATCTTTCAGCTAGCTTGATAACAAGATTTTCAAGTATGGTTTGATCATCAAACACTACGCTGGATTTAACCGATCCAAACTCGCTGTGAACAGCGAATATCGGTGTTCCTGTGCCGTCACATCCTAGATCCTCAATGTAAGGGTCATGCATAAACGGTTCTACTCTTCCAAGACCCACAAAGTCTCTATAGATGAAGTAAAGAACCTTTTTGTGCTGTTCATCTGTTAGATTTAGTCCGAGCTCTCTTAGAAGTTCGCTTACCTGTTCTCGGAGATAAGAGATTATCTTATCTCTTCCTTTCATAGAACTCAAAGAGACGTCTATCTTTTCGGAGAGATTCTCTTTTATCGTGTTGAGAAGCATCTCATCTTCTTCGGAGAGTCGTGGCTCCTCCACTTTGTATATAATTGCCTTCTCTTTCTCATCCCATTTTATATGTGCGTAGGCGAAAGGCTTGATTAAAGGATACTTTACATCAACCTCGGATAGTTTTTCTGCCTTACTGACCATTTTTATGTCTTGTTTATCGCTTATTGTAAAATCGAAGTCATCTCCAAGCTCAAAAACTAATTCTTGATCCTCATAGTTCCCTGAGATCGTCTCCTTGAGATCCGAAAATAATGACATCTCTACTAGATATGATTGTCGGGCTTGTTAATAATACCAACCCAGAAACTACATTTTCTCCAGAGACTCGATTCCTAGAAGCTCTAATCCTGTATCTGTTACTTCTACGAACAACTCGACTAACTTCAGCCTTCTTTTTGTATCCTTTTCCTCTACATCTAAAACAGGGCATTCGTGGTAGAAGGTGTTGAAAGCCTCACATAGCGTTGAAAGATAGTTGGCTACTTTAACGGGTTCTCTCTGTTCTGCAGCGTTTTCCACTTTTTCAGGGAACTCTCCTATCTTTTTGAGAAGACGGTACTCTGTCTCATTAAACTCTCCCATGAACTCTCCTTCGGTATCTGCTTTCTCCATTATGCTTTTGGCACGTGTATTGGAGTACTGCAGGTAAGGACCTGAGTCTCCTTCGAATGACAGAACATTATCCCAGTTGAACTCTATATCTTTTCTACGTGAAACCTTAAGGTTTGCGTATTTGACGGCTCCTAGACCTATTTTTTCAGCGTTTTCAAGTCTTTCTTCGTCTTCAATCCTTTTCTCCGCTTCTTTAACCGCCATATCTAGAAGATCTGAGAGAGTGATGATATTTCCTTCTCTTGAAGACATGCCTCCTTCTTCAAGGTTTAACATACCGTATGAGATATGTTCGTTCTCTAAGTCTGTTATACCGAATTTTTCAGTGATTTTGAAGAGCTGTTGGAAATGAAGCTCTTGTTCTGAACCCACTATATACAGGTTCTGGTCGAAACCCTCTGACTCTCTTTTCTCGATATTGGCTATGTCGCGTGTGATATAAAGTGTTGTGCCGTCTGATTTCCTTACAATTATGCTAGGAAGGTCTTCGTCTTCGAACTCGGCGTAAATACTTCCGTCTGGATCTTTATCGAATATATTTTTTTCAATACCTCTTTCGACTATTTCATCTCCTTTCTCAACTACTTTAGACTCTCCTGTTATCCTGTCGAACTCTATGCCCATCCGCTCATACTCTCTCATGTCGTATTCGATGGTGAACTCTCTCAGCTTTTTCCAGAGTCTTTTGGCTTCCTCATCTCCATCTTCTAATCTTTTGGACCATTCGGCTGCTTTTTCCACCATTTCTGGGTCGTTTTCTGCTTCTTCATGGAACTTCACGTAGAGATTGTAGATATGGTCCATAGGGTTTCTGTCCAGTTCTTCCTCTGAACCGTACTTCTTGAAGGCGAATATAGACTTTCCGAACTGCGCTCCCCAGTCTCCAATATAGTTTTCGGAAGTCACGTTGTAACCTGAGAACTTCAGTATTCTCTGCAGAGAGTCTCCCAAACAGTTGTTTCTAACATGGCCGATATGCATAGGCTTGGCTATGTTCGGAGATGAGAACTCCAGCAGAACTTCTTCTTCTTTCCTGTTAATGCCCATTCTGCTTGACTCAATCTGTTCAGAGATCTTTTCTGCGTAGACCTCTCTGTTTAGATGGATGTTCAAGTAGCCTGGACCGGCTACGGAAGTCTCTTCTATAAACTCTAGGTTCTCAAACTGTTCCTCAACTTCTTCAGCAAGTTTTCTGGGGTTAGCTCCGTTCTTGGAGGCTGCCTTCATCACAGGGTATGCGAAGTCTCCGTGTTCGGGCTCAGGTAACTCTATATCGTTTTCATCTACTTCTACTTCGAGCCTTTTTTGGAGCTCTTCCGCCAGCTTGTTTTTGATTTCTTTCATAATACTGGTTGTTTTGTTAAACTTCAAAACGTTTGTTTAGGTAAGACTACTGAGAGATCTGTCTTTCAAGCAGTTCTAAGATTTTTTTACTGTTCTTAAGGGTTTTGTTCTCTATATCGAGCGGGGGAGCTACCTCTACCAGGTCTCCATGGTCGGGTTCCACAGCTTCTATCACTTTTCTTACGCTGTCTATACCTAGTTCTCCGTCGGTATATCCTGTTCCGGGTGCAAGTTGTTCTTTCAGTACGTCTATATCTACTGAAAGATATACAGGTTGTTCGTCTTCTTTGAACTCTCGTAAGAACTTGTCGAGTTCAGATGAACGGTAGATGTTTAGGTTCGAACCGTGCATGAACTGCTCTTCGTCACCATCGATCTGTGTTATACCAACAAGATATATCTCTTCTTCAGAGAATCCATGTCTCAACAGCTCTCTAACAACAACGTCGTGTGAAACATGGTTTTCAACTTTCTCCTTCAGATCAAGATGAGAGTCAAGCCATACAAGCTTCAAACCAGGATTTCTTCTTTTCAAAGCACGTATGACAGGGTAAGAAATGGAGTGGTCACCTCCTAAAGATATCAAAGGCTTTTCGTAGTCCAGAAGCTCTTCAGTATTATCTTCAATCCTTCTATGTGTGTTTTCTAGGCTGAACTCGTCAGGGAAAACATCGTCAACCAAAACATTCTTTGAGAATTCAAAACCGTCTAGTATCTCTTCTGGACCGTTCAAGGTACCTTTACGCGGATTCCTGTGAATACCTATATCGCATGGAAGCTTCTGAATAACGATATCTGCTTCGTCTAGGGAGTTAACCTTCATCTGTTGTCTCCTGAGCCTTTGATCTTCCCTCTATCCTTCCTATCAAACAGTTTATCTATATTGGCCTCTGCAGCCTCTGACATCTCGTAGCCTAGTTCATCTAGCAAACGTGCAATATACCAGAGACAGTCACCTATCTCATCTCTTATATCATCTCCAAGCTCTTTGTCATCTCTGATAGATTTCTTAACTTTCTCTGCTACCTCCCCGGCCTCACCGTTTAAACCCAGAGCTAAATATTCTATAGCGTTTTCCTCAGGATATACAGCTGTTTCACCTGTTTTTTTCTGGTAGTCATCAAACTCCATAAAGAATAGTAAGATTGTAAGTTCTAAAATACTTGGCGAAACGTACCAATAAAATTTAACATAGATCACCCATAAACGGTAGTTGTCATGTCAGATACTGAGAACTTTCTCGAACACAGCTTCCACGACTCCTTTCTGAAAGGAGTAGAAAGAGACGGTAGAGACGTAACCTTAGTTATAGACACTGATATTTACTGGTTCCCCGGGAAACCGATTACTTTACTCAGACTGGTTTACGCTGACAGTATTTCAGAGCTACAGGATCTTGCAGTTAAACAAAATTTGAACGATATTATAATACAGAAAGCAAAGGTAGTAAGGGAAGACGATGGTTCATTCAACTTTAAGCTAGTAATAGAAATGACGTCAGGAGAAGTAAAAGAGTGTAAATGTTACAACTTCTGGACTGAGAGAAAAGAAGAGTATAAAGACTACAAAACTACTTCTCACACATAAAAAGTGTACGGACCCGGGGGGATTTGAACCCTCGACCTACCGGTTAGAAGCCGGTTGCTCTGTCCAGGCTGAGCTACGGGCCCTTACGTATAGTTACCTTAGAAAGGTTAAGGGTTAAAAAAGAATCTTTTTTCGTTAGATAAATATTCCTGCGTGAAGTGTTATAGTGAATACTCCCACGCCTAAACTTGTAGCGATAACAGTTTTCGGAGCTATCTCAAAACCCGAATCCGCTTCATAGTACTGAACTAATCCTCCCTGTGAAGAAGGCATACTTGACTCATTGCTCTTAGCCATACTACATTATAAGCTGTGAAAGCTTCAAAAAGGTTACTTAGAGTATAGAAAAAAGATACGTATCCCTGAAAAATATGGTTCGACCAAACGTGGTACAACCGTCAGAACAGGCCCTGAACTGTTAGAGCTCAGGCCGAATACCGTCCGTCGAGTTGGAACCCGTGATTAGTAGTGGTCGGCTGAAATCCTCGTTGCCTTGGATCTTACACCGCCACTCTATCAAACTCGTCTTCTACGAGAACGGATGCGGTCTCTTTTTGAGGTAGTTTTCGAGCTTAGATGCTTTCAGCTC
>LFCJ01001097.1_pt1 | contig 18282 bp, 21 predicted proteins | sample 643141 | NCBI WGS metagenome assembly LFCJ01 (sample SAMN03766243, study PRJNA286221) | soda lake metagenome | biome: soda lake; feature: Kulunda steppe; material: water; isolation source: sample B1-Br-g2 brine of Lake Bitter-1 | place: Russia: Kulunda steppe | collected 2010-07
CACCAGATGAATCTCCTCAACGCCGATACACTCGAGACAGCCAAGTGATGTTTGGGTCTCGATTGCGGCTTCACTCGCCGCAGAGAGATCCGTTGCTAGCAACGCTCGCATACACACCGTAGGGGCCACCGGTATAATATTGTTTGGTTGTCCCAATTCTATATTCCGTTCAGACACAGGGATACAGCAACCTAATTGGGAACCCACCTGAGCGAACGGCTGTCACAACAGCGAGACTCGAGGGGGCCTGTAAAATCCCAGCGGCGTGTTTTGAGAACCCACAGCGGTCAGCCATTGTTCGACTGACCGTATTGTACAGCCGACACCATTGAGAGGTTGTATTGTACAATGTTCACAAAACCTTTAACAGTACCCAGCCCCTACACCAGTCTATGGGAACAGAGACATACGACAGTGTACCCAGTGAACCGATTCATATCGAAAGCGAGAGTCACCTCGAGGAGATTGTTGCCGAGTACGACGTCGTCCTCGTCGATTTCTTTGCGACGTGGTGTGGCCCGTGTCAGATGCTCGAGCCGGTACTCGCTGGGTTGGCTGGAGAAACGGATGCCGTCATCGCCAAGGTGGATGTCGACGAGCACCAGCCGCTTGCAGCGTCATACAACGTCCGCGGGGTGCCGACGATTGTGTTGTTCGCTGACGGCGAGCAAGTCGACCAGCATGTGGGGGCGCTCCCAGCAGACAAGCTTCGGTCGCTCATTGAAAAATACACCGGCCAGTAACGGGGAGCGACCGGACAGCGGTATCATATCAGGGTACTCCCGTCGCCGAATACGCTAGGACGACGTAGAGTTGGCCGATCCCGGCGAGAATAATAATGATGCCAGCAGCTCGTTTTATTTGCCCGGCGTAGGGGCTAAACCGTCGGCCGCCGGCAAGTAGCCCCATGCCGGTTGCGACAGTGACTGCAAGCATCAGGCCAGCGACCACTGCGGCGTAGGTTCCAACGACCAGGAGGCCACCGGCGGTCGATACCGCAAGCGCCGTTGCGATAACGGTAAAAAAGACCGGGGCAACACAGCCGATTGCGGCGACGGCGTACCCACCGCCGAACAGAAACAGTCCCGGCAGCCCAGCGCGGCGTTTCGGGAGACGGAAGCCGAGAGAGGGATCACGGCCCGTGACGACGAGTAAACCAAACGCGATCAGGGCGACGCCGACCAGCGGCTCGAGAACGGCCAGACTCGAGAGCGTTCGGTCGCCAATAACGAAGACGACGCCAGCGATGAGGCCGACGCCAAGGATTGTTCCGGCTCCGGCAACCAGCCCATGGACGAGCGTCGAACCGAGCGTGATCGTTTCCGCCTCACGTTGGCTCGTATAGAAGGCGACGTAGCCCGGCAACAACGGATACGCACACGGTGAAAAGAACGTTCCAATACCGGCACCGAAGGCAATGGCAAGCGCCGGAAGCAGTGTGCTCACCCCCATTCTCAAACCGACTGAGCGGCGGCCTCGATTGCCTCGAGCATCTCACTCCGGTCTTTCTCGCCCTGGTTGTACCAGTGGGTCGTCCCAGTACGGTCGACGATGGCGGTCGTCGGCGTTGCGGTCACCTCAAACTGTGGGTGAAGCGCGATGGCGTCATCGATTCCGACAAGCCAGTTTCCATCGTAACTCTCCCAAAAGGAGCGGATCGCTTCGCGGTCCTGCTCTAACGTAATGGAGAGCACGGTCGCCTCAGCGGCGTCGGCTACTTCGCCCAACGTCCCCATCTGGCGCTTACACGATTCGCAGGTGGTGGCGAAAAAGTCGAGGACCATGACGTCGTCCCCGTCGGGAACGCTGACCGTTCCCTCGGTGCTTCCCGGTGCCGCAACCGTCTCGATTGAGACGGGTTCGATCTCGTCATCGGAGTCTTCTTCGGCCAGCGATGGAACCCCACGACGGGCGAGAATGCCGCCAGCCCCGAGAACGGAGACGCCAGCGAGCCCGGCGACCAGTTCACGGCGATTTACGTTCATACACTTGCGACCGTAAGCAGGTCATCGCTGATCACTTCCCATTCGATTGACGTCGCGTTCGGATAGGCCCGTTCTACATAGCCGTCTTTGTTCACCAGCAATATCAAATTGTAGTGTGCGATATCGTATTCTTCGTCTTCCTCGTCGTCGTTGTCGTGGTCTTCGTGATCGTGCGCCTCGAGGTCATCACGTGCGAGTTCGAGCCCAAACTGTTCAGAGAGGATCGAACTCGCCTCTTCGAAATCTTCGGGCCGAAGAAAGTGCCAATTGTCTAGATCGTAGTCAACGCCCTGTTGGTCACCTTCGCGCTGTAGGACGTCGGCGGTATCGCGTTCTGGGTCGAACGTTTTTGCCAGAAACGCAACCTCATCAGTTACTCCCTCTTCTTGAGCCGCTTGCTGGGCATGGGAAAGTCGGGAGAGCAACAACGGACAGGAGTCGTCGTGGCAGTTCGCATAAATGAACGTGAGCAAAAACGCGCGCTCACCGGCGAAATCGTCGGTCGAAACCTCCGTCCCGAGCAGCGGGTCCTCAAGGGTGAGCGTGGGGAGTTGGTCGCCGTAGCTTGGATGGGAAGCCGCGCTCAAATCTTTTTCTGGTGGACCAAGAACGGCGTTCTCATCACCAGCGTTCCCGATACCATCGAGACAGCCAGCGAGAAGACCGGTCGTAGCGACTGCACCAAGATACCGTCGGCGGTTCATGGATATTACTAGGGGAATCACAACTAAAGCGTCGTTGGTTTAGGTGCCGAAGATGTGTGCGTTGTTCACACGGCCGCACTCAACTGACGGTTAGACACCGGGGATCGGTGCGAGCGTGATGCCGTACATCGCTGCCAGCGTGATTCCGACCAGTCCGAGGAGCAGTGGTGGCCAGATACGCGTACTGTCAACCCGCGGGGCGACGCTCCCGCCACCCAGGTACTTCACAACAACCTCGAGGCTGAACAGCGTCGTCGTTGCAGCCGCCGAAATCATACAGAACGGACAGATTTCACCGATGACGCCTAGTTGCAGGTAGACGAAGTACGCCGACGCACCCAGCCCACCCACTGTTATCAGGAAGATGGCTCGCTCTAGCAGGTCGTGTTTAGTCTCGAGCCACAGGCCACCGAGGACGATCATCGTCACGTAGTAACCAGCGCCGAGTAAGGCCAGTGGGATCGGCCCAATGTATGCCCACGAACTGGTAATCACGGCCATGCTTCCGGCGGGTTCGATCCCCGAGGGCAAGGGCAGTGCCCAGAAGTGGACGGCCGTCAGGAAGATGCTTGCACCCCAGCCGATTACCGAGACGGCAAGAAAGGTGCCAAGCAGTTTGTTCACGTATTGCTGTGGGCCATGTGATTGTGCGGTAGATGTGTTCGAGACTATTTCTCCCATTGTATATTGATGTATCCACCGAACTGACTTAAGGGTTTGCATAGCCGGTGCAATACTATGCAATACCATACGGCTGCTACTCCGTCGAAGCTGGCCGCCAACAGTGTTCGAAAAGTGCTAAACTGCCCTGAACTCGCTTTTGGAGCCACAATTAGCCCCCTTCAGAGAAGGTCCTGTTTAGATTGCGTATAACAGCTAGAAGATATCCCACTGCTAATGGTGTAGGTTATGTACAAGAGTGTCAAACGGCCGTGACGACGTCGAGGGGAGGGGCAGAAAAAATTACGAGTCGGCAGCCACCGCTTCGCCCTCAACCTGGTCGTATTTGTCTTCGAACTCCTGGATGAGTTGGCCCATTTTTGCATACCAGTCATTGAGCATCCGCTGCATATCGCTTGCAATCTGGCTCGGATCAGTCGGATAGTAGACGTGATAGTAGCCACCCTGATCGTAATTGACCTGCTCTTTTTGAATAAATCCGCTTTGGAGCAGCCGCTGAATCGACCGGTAAGCTGTCGACCGTTCCCGGTCGACCCGCTCTGCCACCGCATCGATTGTTAGTGGCTCCGGACTCTCGACCATTACGCGGTAACAGTCTTTGTCCAGTTGCTTGAGCCCATGAATGCACTCGAGTAATCCTTCACATTGCATATCTTGCTGGAGTTGTTCCGCCATCGACGTAGCCATTGTTGTAGTAGATACGAACGGGCCCATGATAAGAGTTGTGCGTGTGTTGTACAAATCCGAGAAAATCGCCTCGGACCGTCGTCAGCGACAGTCAGGACGTTTTATTGTCTCGTGGTCTGGTACAAAGCCGAGCCAGCAGGGCACCCGCTACAGGACTGAAACCGAATCGCCGGTTCCGATTATCCCGCTTTCGACAATCCGCGCCCGAAGCCCGCCACGACCAGCTAACGCCCGAGACAAACCGGCTTCGTCAAGTAAGTCCTCGAGATACGCACACGGTTCACAGCGCTCGAGACCGACACATCGGACCGATCCAATCTGAAACGATTTGCCGACGAGGCCGTTCAACTCGACGTCTTCGGTCACGACGTTCCGCCGATGGGCACCCGGCTCGAGGCGGATTCCGGCTTCGGCCTCGAGGGCAGCCACGACTTCACGTTCGATACAGGTGAGATCACAGCCCGCACGCTCGGCTTTCGGGTCAGGGTGAAAATATCGGTCCCCCTCGAGTCCCTGCTGTGCGAGGGCTCGAGCCCGGTCGGCCGGTTCGACAGGCTGCCCCGTTTCGGGGGCGAGATAGATGGCTTGAACACGACCCGACATAAGTTCCGATTTGTGAGTCACGCTATTGAGTACACTGGTCACTGGAACACTGGAGGGTTAAACCTCCGTCAGAATCATCACCGGTAGCATAACCGTGACGCCAAGACAGATCCCGACGGTCAACTCTCGTCGACCGCGGCCGGGAAGCCCAGAACCGTGCTCGAGTGCATCCGGAAAGATGTCATGGAGCACCAGATAGATCATCGCTCCCGCCGCAAATCCGAACCCAAATGGGAGAAACTCACGGGCGACGGTGACGAACACGTACGCAATGCCGGCTCCGATCGGTTGGGGGAGACTCGAGAAGACGGCCCACCCAAAAATTTTCGCGTTCGAGATGCCATAGGTGTGAAGCGGAATCGCGACCGCAACCCCTTCAGGGATGTTCTGAATCGAGATAGCGACCGTGATGAACACGGCCAGTGCCGGAACCGCAAGTCCCGCGATGACGAGGTCTCCCTCGAGGCCGAGGTCTGCGAAGGCAACGCCGAGTGCAACCCCCTCCGGAAAGCTGTGGACAGTGAGGACGCCGACGATCAAGACGAGCTTTTTCAGATCTGCAGCCGGCAACTCCCGTGGCTGAAACTCGTGGTTGGTGATCAGTCGATCAGCGAGGATAACGAGGCTGACACCGACGGCAAGACCGCTACCAACCTGTGTGAGCGTCCCCTCTGCGAGTCCTTCGACAATAAAGCCAAAGACCGACGCAAACAGCATGATGCCACCAGCCAGCCCCCAAAGGATGACAGTCACCCGATCGCTGATTTCATCGAGTAAAAAGAAGGGCAAGGTTCCAAATCCGCAGATGACAGCGGTAAAAATACCGGCAGCAAGAACGAGCCAAAGCCCTTCGTTGACCATACTATACTTCGAGAGTCTACAAAGTAATCAGTGTCGGATAGTACACTCACTCATCGCTCGCAGACACCACCCCACCGATTGTCTCGACCCGCCGTCGTAGCTCCCGGGCATTCTGCGGCGATGCGGTCATCTCGAACGTAATTCGGGCACCGTAGGCAACATCCCCGACAACCCCGGCCTCGTAGGCCCACGAAAGGAGGGCGTAAGCGGCGTCGGAGGATGGAAGGTTCACCTCGAGGCTGACGGTCGAAAGCAGTGTCCCAAGCCGTGACCGAATCCTTTCGGGCGTCGCTGGAACTGGCGGCTCCGTCCCCTCTTGGGTCGTGACCGTCGTCTCGACGTTTCCCACGGGAAGAATCGTGCCATCAGTCTGGCGACGAACCGTTTCGAAAATCGCGTGTGGACCTGGCTCGAATTCGCCATCCCCGCCCATGACGAGGACTATCGTCGCCCGCTCGAGTGCGGCGAGGGATCCGGGAATCGCCTCGCGGTACCACGCCGGGAGTCCGGCGACCAGTGCCGGAAGCGTTGTCAGCGAGAGTGTGGATGGACCGGTCGTGAGACGCGTCGTTTCCGGTCGGGCAGGATCCACTGGGTCGGTCGGGGCCGGGTCCGGGGTCGAATCCTGCTGGGCGGTCGATTCCGTGAACGCCCCCACTGTCGAATCGATCCCCACCGGCCGCACACGGACAACGTGGGCGTCAACGTCGTCGTGAGCCGACCGAACGGCGTCACGTTCGCTGCCTTGGAGTGCTTCGAGTTCCGCCGTCAGTTCCTGACACCGTCTGTCGAGGGCTTCGAGTCGGTTGTGCTGCCCGTCGGGTCCCTCCGCTGTAGCGTCGCGCTGGGCTTGGACAATGAATCGCCGCTCGAGCCGGCACGCCTGTCGGTCAGAGAGGAGTTGTGCGGCCGGACTGCCGCCCGCAGCAAGGTGATCCCAGAAGAGTCGCCGGCGGTCGATGACGGGCACCGACAGGCGTCTTTGGAGGTCGGCGTGCTGCCCGGAATGAAGCACGTTGTCGACGGCTACGGCCGTTATATTGTGCTCACGAACGTCTCGCTCGAGGCGGCCGACAAGCTCGGGGCCGAGGTTGAAGCGGTTGTGCTCTCTGCGCTCTTGGCTGACGGTTTCAATTACTTCGTAGCCGAGAGCCTCGAGGAGCCGCCGACGAGTGCCCGAGTCAAGGGGCGAATCGGCGGGAGATCGGACGGCGACGAGGATCCGTGTCACACTCGTGAGACGGATCGGCCGGTCAAAAGATGCGTGATGGGTCGGTGGTGCTTGTGGAAACAGTCCCGAAAGCCTACTTCGGCGTCCACTCGCCGTCGAAGTCCTCGTGGAGATACGGTTTTCCGTCCTCACCGGCGTAGGTGCCGACGAGGTGGCCGTCACCCTCGAGATGATATTTGTAGGTGGTCAGTCCCTCGAGGCCAACGGGGCCGCGGGCGTGGATTTTGCCGGTCGAGATACCGACTTCCGCGCCGAGGCCGTATCGGTAGCCGTCGGCAAAGCGAGTTGAGGCGTTGTGGAAGACGCTTGCAGAGTCCAGACCGCGCATGAACGTGCGTGCGGCGGCGCTGTCTTCAGTTACGATCGAGTCGGTGTGTTTCGAGCTGTAGGTCGTAATGTGTTTGACGGCGTCGGCCAGCGAGTCGACGACTTTGATCGAAATAATCAGGTCGCCGTACTCGGTTTCCCAGTCGTCATCGGTAGCCACTTCCATCTCGAAGTCGTCTTCGAGGACGTCGAGAACGCGGTCGTCCCCGCGCATCTGGACACCTGCGTCAGCGTAGCGGTCGGCAATCTGTGGAAGAAGCGCTTCGGCGACCGCTTCGTTAACCAACAGCGTCTCGACGGCGTTACAGGCCGCGGGATACTGCACCTTCGCGTCGTAGGCAATCTCAGTCGCCATCGAGAGATCGGCCTCGTCGTCGACATAAACGTGGCAGATCCCCTCTGTATGACCGAGGACGGGAATGCTCGTGTTGTCCTGGACGTATTTAACGAACGCGGAGCTTCCTCGTGGCATCAGGAGGTCGATTTCCTCGTCCATCCCGAGCATCGTGGTCACGTCCTCGCGGGCTTCAATTAGCTGTGCCCAGCCGTCGGGGATCGCTGTCTCAGCAGTCGCCTCTCGGATGATCTCATAGAGAACCCGATTGGAGTGACTTGCTTCACTACCACCTTTCAGGATGACTGCGTTGCCGGATTTGAGCCCGAGGGCGGCAATCTGGACCAACGCATCCGGCCGGGACTCAAAGACCGTTCCAACAACGCCGATTGGGACGCTTAGCTTGTACAACTCGAGTCCGTCATCGAGCCGACGTGCTGACAAGGTTTTCCCGAGCGGATCGTCCTGATCGGCGACGCTCCGGACCATCGCCGTGATCGTCTCGAGTTTCGACGGCGAGAGCTTCAGGCGGTCAACGAGCGCTTGGCTGTACTCGCCTTCTTCGAGTAGCTCTTGGCCGGCTTCGACATCCTTCGCGTTCGCCTCGAGGATTTCCTCGTGACGGCTATCGATTGCGTCGGCAATCGCCTCGAGGGCGAGGTCGCGCTCACCATCGTCGGTCTGGGCGAGCGTCAGTGAGGCGGTCTGTGCGTCCGTTACCTTCTGTTCGGCTGTCTGAGTGGTCTGATTCTCAGTATCAGTCATCGATCACACCGTTAATTGGGATAAATACGGTCCCCACCGGCTTGGTTTCGGCGATTTTCTCGAGCACGTTCGGCTCGGTCGATTTCGCAATGATGGCGGGGATGCCGTGTTCGTTGACGCCGCGTGCGCCTTCGACTTTCGTCTGAATACCGCCAAAGCCCCCGGTCGAACTCTTCTCGACGAGTCGTGAGACTTGATCGTAGTTTCGGCCGACGCCCTCGATCAGTTCGGCAGTGTCGTCCTCTTTCGGATTGCCAGTGTAAACGCCCCCAACGTCGGTGAGCGTCACCAACAGATCGGCGTCGACGCCGATTGCGACCGACGAGGAGATCATATCGTTGTCGCCGATGCGAATCTCCGTCGTCGTCACCGCATCGTTTTCGTTGATAATCGGGACGATTCCCCACTCGAGAAGCGTCTCGACGGTGTTACGGAAGTTCGTAAACCGTTCTGGGTTCTCGAGATCGTGTTGGGTAAGCAGCAGTTGGGCGACTTTGGTATCGTAGCGCTCGAAACTCTCGTTGTACCGGCGCATGAGGTGACTCTGGCCGACCGTTGACAGCGCTTGGGCCTGCTCGGTCGTCTCCGTTGGGCGTCCGACACGGCCGGTCCCAGCGCCCACAGCGCCCGAGGAAACAAGCAGCACGTCCTTCCCGCGGGCGTGCAGGTCGGCGATATCGTCGACGAGTTTATCTAACTTTATATCGTCGAGCCTCGAGGTTTCGTCGGTTAGAGAGTTTGTCCCCGCCTTGACGACGACACGCTCTGCAGCGGCAGCCAACGCTCTGGTCTCTGTGAGTTCGTCTGCGGTGACCGTTGTCGACTCGCCGTCACTCATCGATTGCATCCCTCGCAAGCTCAGCCGACCGGCGCTCGGCAGCCCCGACTGCGGCTTCGATATCGGTGGCGACGTCACGATCCCACAGCACCTCCATGCCTTCGATCGTCGTCCCGTTTGGCGAACAGACCGCATCGATGAGATCCTCGAGGCTCTCTTCAGAGCGCAACACCGTCTCTGCGGCTCCTTTGAACGTCTGAGCAGCTAATGTTCGAGCCTGCTCGGGAGTGAGGCCACCTTCGACACCAGCCTGGGCCATTGCCTGAATAAAATAAAAGACAAATGCCGGACCGCTGCCATTGACTGCGGTCGCGATATCCATTTGGTCTTCGTCGACCTCGACGAACTCGCCAGCCGTCGCCAGAATCGCCCGCACCTCATCGGTGACGCCCTCGCCGGTCGCGGCTGCGGCCATATCCCCAGTCGCTGCCGCTAAATTTGGCATCACACGCGCAACTGCAGCCTCGGTCTTAGCCTCGAGCACGTCAGTCGAGACACCCGCCGCAAAGGAGACCAGCGTCTGGTCGGGTGACAGCTCTAAGTCCTCGAGGACAAGCGGGACGATATTAGGTTTGACGGCGATGATGACAACGTCGGCTTCAGTAACAACTTCGAGGTCGTCAGTCGTTCGCGCACAAAATTTGGCGATTTCTTCGAGCACGTCGGGATCGATATCGTATCCCGTCACCGTGTGCTCATCAGTTCGTGCAAGCCCTTTGATAAGGGCACCACCCATATTTCCACAGCCGATGACACTCGTCTCTACCATTCTATGTGCATATACCGTTCGTGAACGCACATATCGACTTCGATAGCGAGTGCAGAAACCGGTGAACCCGAAAAGTAGGGGGGGGGATACTCAACCAGCCACTTGACAGACGGTTGAAATGGGGCAGTGGGGGGGGGAATCAAGTGAAACTTTCCGGGTTCAATACTAACGACTCGGTATGTCCTCTTAAAATTACCGATGGCAATTGCATGTGATTTTATTATTACGTTGTCATATGGTGGCTCTGTGTGGTTAGAGGTCCTCAGCAAGTCGGCTGGCGATGAGATGAGCGCCCTGTGCAGGCGAGAGGTCCGGTCGGTCAGCGCTGACGACGGTCACCTCACGTTGGAGCTCCTCGCTCAGTCGGGTTTCAAAGGCCTCGACAATACCAGGCACACAGGCCATTCCTCCGGTCAGAACGATTGGCTTCTCCAAGGCGAGTTTGTACACTTTCATGTAGCTGTTTGCCAACTCCGGCAGGAAGCCGTTTGCCACCTCGTCGACAGCCTCATCGAGGTACTCATTACAGGCGTTCATCACGCTGTCTTCGATGGTAAACTCGTGGGAGCCACCACCGGGTTTCTGGATAATATCGGTAAACGGTTCAAACGAGTCGAAATCCGCGTGCTCCTCTTTGTATTCACGGGCGGTCGTCTGATCGATATTTACCCGTCCCTGGGTTTCTTCTTCCACGTAGTTAGCGATTCGGCGGTCAATTTCGTTGCCCGTAATCGAGCCCGTCGTCACCGGCACGAGCTGTTCGCCACGTCGGTAGGCACAGGCTTCGAGGTTTGTCGATCCCATATTGACGGCGACGAAAATATCATTGATCGCCGCCAGTTCGTTTTCCAAGGCCGGTATCGCCCCACACAACGATTCCGGATAGCTCCGGATGAGTTCGCCACCAACTGCTGAGTCTTCGATCACCGACGCCAGGTTCTCGAGTCCGGACTCGTTATCAATCGTCGGAATCGCATACACTGCCACGCTCTCTTCGGGGATGTCGTTTGCCGCGAGCAACTCCTCGAAGAAGGTCTTTGCTAACGCAGCGTTCTCGTCGTCTTCGGGGAGGCCAGACCGGAGCATAAACTGCACACGATCGGGATACTCGCGAGCGGCCTCTTCACCGTACAACACCTGCTCCTCACCGGTGAGGACATCTTCGTAGGTTGCCAGACAGGTAAACGTTCGAATCGTCTCGAGTTCACCCTCTTCATCGGGAGACGGATAGACGATCACCGTCCGCGTACTTCCGAGTTTGATCCCGACGGCCATCGGCTCAGAGCTATCAGCAGACATGTCCGATAGCTTATTTTCTCAGGATAAAACGTTTATGACCAACTTACCGATGGTAGACACCTTCGGCGAGACGTGCAATATACCACAGGCTCTCTCGGTGGTCTTGAACGGTCAGTGACATCGGTGAGTCGGTGTCGACTGAACGCAACCCCTCGAGGTACTGGATCAACTGTTCGGTTACTGATGGCGAAATCCACTCGAGAGTACGGTAATAGGTCAACGCTTGGCGCGCGCCGTCAACACCGGCAATCATCACCAGTCCTTCGAGCCATTCGAAAATCAGCGATTCTGCGCTGTAACTTGAGGGGAGTGTTTGCAAATACGGCCGGGTGGCCGTTGCAGCTGGCACGTCGACGGTCCAGGAGTGACCGCGGACACGTGACTGACGACCGAGCGTCGGCGGTTCCGTCGAGGGTGACTGATCTGTTTGCTCGACCGGCTGACTCGTCTGGTCGGTCGGCTGTTCTGTGTGCTGACTCGCTCGGCAGGGAGTTGACTGTGCGCGACCTAACGCCCCGGGAGCGCTGATATCAACCCCGGCAATCGCCGTCCGCAACTCCAGTAAATCATACTCTCGAGGGTTGAGCGAATCCGACATTCGAGATACTATTTGATGGCATCCGAATTAAACGTACTGTCCGTTGGATAGACAGTACAATAACATCACTAAGAGTCATGATGCATTGCGAACACTGTTGGGAGACGGGCCCCAAAAACAGCAACTTATCGAACGGTCGGTTCGCTCACCGGGTCAGCAAACGCAACCGTGTCTGTTACGTTCGTAATTTCGACGTCCAGTTGATCACCCGGTTGGGTTCCTGGAACAATAACAATAAATCCAGGTCCGACTCTCGCAATTCCGTCACCCTGGTCACCGAGCGTGTCGATAGTCACCGACCGAACTTCGCCTTCTTCGACCGGCGGGCGTTTGAACCGACCAGCCGAACGGTTCGGTGACTCCGCTCCGCCACCGCTGTCGGACTCGACGTTAGTATCTGACGTCGCTGGCTCCGGTTTTGGCACGTCAGCCCTCTCTGCAGGCGATTCCGTGACTCGAGATAAGAGCGCAACCCGATAAGCGTCCTCAAGATCCAACCGGTCATCCTCGATTAGTTCACTGGGAACTGAAATTACGTAGCGGTCGCCATCTGTTTCAACCGGCGCTTCGAATAGCAATCGAAGTGAGTCAGATATTTCTACCATTAGTTGTTCTACGGGATGCACAAATAAAAGATACTGGAATAGTTCGACACACTCGGTGGTGTACGCAACTCACAAAATGGCGAGGTGTGTGATCCGAAGGACCTACGCAACTGCCCATTCGATATGAGGTTGCCGTCAACGTTGACCTACACAGTGCTTCTCTTCAGATGGTCTCTGAAGCGACTTTAACGACGCTTCTCCGCGCGTGTGAGCAATATAGCGGGTAGTAAATAAGCAAATCGCTTGACAATTAGGCGAATAGAGGCCGTGAGGCAACCGGTTTTTCAGTTTCTAAAATAGGGCCTATTTATTCCAAACCCTGTCAACACTGCGTTTTTCAGTCTGCCAAATGTTGAATATGTTCTACGATCGGCGTGTGTTTTAATTGAACTCTCGTCCAAACAGTGCGCAGTCGTCGTTTCAGGCCCCGATGAGCCGTTGATAAAAGAATCAATCCCGATCACCGAACGATAGACACAGTCAGTGGGTCGGTGGGCGAACTTTGACAGCACACTGTTTGCGGTTGGGTTCTGCCGATTCCGAATCGATCATAAGTCGTTTCCCGCCTTCTGCTGTGCTTGCGGTGGTGGTCTCGGATCACCCCGTTCTGAGAGCACTGGCTGTCGCAAACGATCCTACAGGGTTTATTGTGTTCGAAAGTAAACTATGCATTGATATCAGTATGGCATTCTATAGTGGCGCTGAGCTGGCGACAGTGTACGACGATGCACTCGATGGGGGATTCGGTCTAACTGCAAGCAATATTGCAGAACCGAATACAATGATCGGACTCATGGAAGGGGCCCAGCGGGTCAACTCGGATCTGCTCTTACAGCTGAGCAACGGAGCGTGTACGTTCGCCGGCAACGGCGATCCGATCGCCGGCCTCCAAGCGATGGGTACCTATATCGATCTTATCGCCGACCAGTACGACATCGGCGTCTTTCTCAATATGGATCACCAGACCGACCTCGAGACGATCCACCGACAGATCGAACTCGAGATTCCTTCCTCGATTATGATCGATGCCTCCCACGAGTCGTTTGAGGAGAACGTCAGACAGAGTAAACAGGTTGTTGACTGGGTTGCAGAAGCCGATGCCGATATTCTCGTTGAAGCGGAACTGGGGAAAATCAAGGGGGTCGAAGACGAAATCGTCGCCGAGAAAGCCTTCTATACGGATCCAGAACAGGCCGTGGAGTTCGTCGACCGAACGGGCTGTGACCTGCTTGCAATCAGCGTTGGCACCCAACACGGCGTTGCTAAGGGCAAGAATCTAGAGCTCCGTCCCGACCTGACCGAGGAGATTCGGACGGCGTTGCGCGACCACGGGCTCGATACACCGCTCGTGTTACATGGCTCCTCTGGTGTTCAACCAGAACAGCTACAGGAAATGTTAACTCACGGTATCTGTAAAGTCAACAAGGATACTCGCTATCAGTATGAGTACACGCGGACGGCCTTCGATTTGTACCGAGACCACACTGACGAGATTGTTCCCCCAGCAAACATCGAGGACGAACGAGAGACGTTCTTCAACAACGTCGCATGGTCACCGAACAAAGATCACTTCGATCCACGCGTCGCCGGCCGACAGATCCGCGAGCGTATTGCCGATGTCCACGCCAACCTCGCTACTGTCGCTGGCAGTGCTGGCCGCAGTAAGTTCAGCTAAGCTTATTCAAGCCGCTATTTGTTTGAGGGGCATACGATTCATCTCTATTTTCCTCCGTAACTACTGCGCTGCCATCACCAAGCCCAAGCAGTTCGGACTTCCTCTTTGGGTTAGTGAACCCAACAAACCAATCCGTCTCGAGGCAAACGGACGTATATGCGTTCAGACGGGCACAAAAACCGCGGCTATCGCCGGCTGTTCGAGACGGATGATTTGACCTTCGGCGTCGGCTTTCCGTTAACTGGGGAGCGGAAATCGACACCCACACTCGAGACAGAGATGAAACTGGCGAACCACGCCGAAGCTGTCGGTTTTGATGGGGTTTGGGTTCGAGATGTCCCCACCTACTGGCCGGCATTTGGTGATGCCGGCGGGGCATTTGACACGTGGCCGCTGCTTAGCTATCTTGCAGCTCACACCGACACGATGGCGCTTGGGACGGCGAGTGTGGTTCTCCCGTTGCGCCATCCAATTCACGTGGCAAAATCGGCGGCAACCGTCGACCAACTATCAGGTGGCCGACTGGTGCTTGGGGTTGCTTCGGGCGACCGACAGCCGGAGTTTCCGGCCATCGGTAGCAACTACGAGCGCCGAGGAGAGGCCTTTCGAGACCGGCTACAGGCGGTTCGAACCATTTGGCGTGAGAAGTTTCCATCGCGTGCGGGCGAGTGGGGGGAACTCAATGGCGAACTCGAGGTGTTACCGAAACCGACAACCGAGACACTCCCGCTGTTCCCGACGGGCAACGCCCGCCAGTCGACGGGCTGGATTGCTGACCACGGTGACGGCTGGCTGTTCTATCATCTGCCAGAGCCCACGCTCGAGTCGTATATCGATGATTGGCGAGAGAAAGCCGGGCAGAAGCCGTTTACGATTGCCCTTCGAGTGAAACTCGCCACAGATCCCCAGGCAGCGCCGAACCCCCTTCATCTCGGCTATCACGCCGGCGTCGAGTGGTTCCGTGGGTATTTTAATCGACTCGAGTCCCTCGGGCTCGATCACGTCATTATCAGCCTCCAGGCTGATGATCCGGAGGCGGCGCTTTCGACGTTTGGGACGGCGATTCTCGACGGCTAACGCATTCAGCGAGGGAGCGCTCCCCGACGCTCGAGGAGGGCGAATGGAACTATCGTGATGATAATCAGGCAGCTAGCCGTGAGAAAGACTTGATCGTAGGTATAGCCGCTTTCGAGAAAGATGCCAAGGGCGTACGAGCCAAGCGAGTGGGTGATCATCAAGAGGGTGCTGAACACGGCATACGCACTCCCTCGAGTCGAGTCGGGAAGCGTCTCGAGCAGGTAGGTATCGGTTGCCGGATACAGCGCATGGATGACGAATCCAAGGAGTCCGGTGAGGACAATGATGGGGACGAGTCCGTCGACCAGTGTCAAGGAAAAAAGCGTCAGGGCAAATGCGCCGACGATTCCGAGGATGTACCAGACGTAGGGGAGTCGATCGGCGAATGCTCCGCCAAAAATGAAAGCGGGAATGCCCGAGGCAAAAAGCAGCGTCAACATCGCTCCCGCCCACCAGCTCGACAGCCCTTTTGATTGCATATAGAGCTCATAGAAATTGAACACCCCTTGCCAGACGAAGACGGCAACACCAACGAGTGCAAGCCCCGTGAAAACGATTCGCCACTCCGAGAGGGCGGCGGCGACAAAATCCCGGTCCTCTGTGCCTGCTCGAGGGAGTTCGGTTTGCTTCGCTGCGAGCCAGGTATAGAGAGTGACGATTGTCGCTCCGATGGCAATCGTCCACAGCGACAGCCGCCAGTCGACAAGCAGCGTGAGGGCGACAAGGGGCGCGGCGAGGACGGCAGCGGCCTGACTCGATGCGCCGTGGATTCCCATCACCCGCCCAACCTGAGAGGGATAGAGTTCGCTTAGTAGCGGATTCGCCGAGACGAAGTAGACGCCGGAGGCGACGCCCATCGCGAAGCCTCCAATCATCAGGTGTTCGACCGTTGTTGCAGACGCAGTGAGGGCTGAAGAGCTTGTGAGAATAATCCCGGAGAGGAGTATAACTCGGTGTCGCGACACTTTGGTCAGCAGCCAGCCCGTCGGCAGCCGAAGCGATGCGCTCCCGATCCAGACGAGTGTCACGATAAGTCCGGCCGTCGCCTCACCGATGGCAAATTCAGCAATAAACACGTCAACGAGGGGCGCAAAGACAATTCGTGCCAGATTGAGAAAAAAGACGAGGCCACAAAGAGAGATGAGGAGTCGGGTTCGGGCCACGCGTTTCCCTTTGCCCAGTTGGTCTCAAACCTTCCGAAAGCAAGCAGATCGTATCTGTAATTACACATTTTCCGACGAGGCAACTGTCAGAGACATTGTCACGTTTGAGGCCGCGATCTCAGCTCGAGTGATACCCGTTTGGTGTACTCGGTCTGTCACTGCTAATCGCCGTGGCTATCAGTCTCGCCTGCTTGGTGTCGCGTATGAAACAGGCGATTGTCGCTCGGACGGACATCGGAATGGGAGAAGGTAAGCTCGCCGCACAGGTTGCCCATGCCTCGCTGTCGGCCTATGAAAAGGCAGACCCGCGTGCCCGAACGCGGTGGAAACGTGGCGGCCAAAAAAAGATCGTCCTGAAAGCGACTGACGAACGAACGCTGTATGAACTCTCAGAGATCGCCGACCACGAAGGCATTCCAAACGCCGTTATCCGAGATGCCGGTCACACTCAACTCGAGCCGGGGACTGTCACTGCCCTCGCGGTCGGACCGGCTGAAAATGATCTCGTCGATAGGGTCACCGGCGACCTTTCGCTATACTAACACCCGGTCTCACTGCCCGGCGCTTTTGACATTGGCTACCGTACTCGAGATATGCATCTCTTGGTCACCGGCGGGAACGGTTTCATCGGGCGTCGATTGTGCAAACGGGCGCTGGCGGCAGACCACACGGTTACAAGCGTTTCCCGCTCAGGACCGCCACCGCAGCGTCACCACAGTGCGTGGATGGCCGATGTTCGCTGGGTCGCAGCCGACGTGTTCGCTCCGCACCGATGGCGTGACCAGCTCGCTGACGTTGACTGCGTGGTCCACTCAATCGGGACGATTCGGGAGGCTCCAGGCACCGGCGTCACCTTCGACCGCATTAACGGCGACTCCGCAATCCTCACCGCCTTGGAGGCCGAACGAGCCGGTGTTGACCGCTTCGTCTATATTTCTTCCTCGGCGAAACCACCATTGGTCGACGAGCGCTATCTTACCGCCCGCAGACAAGCCGAACAGGCAATCGCCGACCTCGAGATAGAGGTGGCCATCCCCCGTTTCGGACCGGTGTACGGCCCTGACCAGCCACATTTTCCGGCCGCCGTCAACTGGCTGTTTAGGCTAATAGGGGACACCGAACCGATTGCCAGTCGGCTCGGCGAGGATCGCCCGTGGAACGTCGAGGCGGCGGCCGCGGCGACCTTTCGGATAGCGACGATGTCCGACCCACCGACGAATCCGGTAACAGCACCGACGCTTCGGGCACTGTAGTAACAACTGACGACCCACAGTGGCTTTGGCCACACAAATGACTTTCACGCACCAGTTCCCAGATTCGATATGTCCAACCGTTCAGATCCACACGCTGGCCACCCACCCGAGACTGCCGGAGCTGATCTCACCGATGCCGATGCCGCCGTCATTTTGATTCACGGTCGGGGCGCAACAGCCCGGGGAATGCTTGATTTTGCCCGCCAGTTGGGCCACAACAACGTCGCCTATCTCGCCCCCCAAGCCGAATGCCGAACCTGGTACCCCCAATCGTTTCTCGCCCCGCTCGAGGCCAACCAGCCAAAGCTGTCCTCAGCGCTCACACGGGTTGAAACCGTCCTCGAGACCGTCACCGATGCTGGAATCCCACTCGAGAAAACGATTTTGGGAGGGTTCTCACAGGGAGCCTGTCTCTCGACGGAGTATGCCGCACGCAACGCTGACCGCTATGGTGGAATCGTCGCGCTCAGCGGTGGCGTTATCGGCCCCGACGGGACGCCGCGTGAGTACGAGGGATCGATGGAGGGGACGCCCGTTTTTATCGGCTGTAGTGACCGCGATCCACACATTCCACTCGAGCGAGTCAAGGAAACGACACAGGTGTTTGAGGGACTCGAGGCCGATGTGACCGAACGCATTTATGAGGGGATGGGACACACGATCAACGAAGACGAGTTGGTGTTTCTCCAGGAGTTAGTTGGCTCAGTGTAGCTTCAAGCGTGAATCTGTAGATCCTCTTCAACCTCAATTGGGTAGAGTTGGCGTAGCTTGATCCGAGCATCGTCAGTAGTAAACTGCCAGTCAATGGGACGATTGGTCGTGTTTCG
>LFCJ01001098.1_pt1 | contig 18277 bp, 24 predicted proteins | sample 643141 | NCBI WGS metagenome assembly LFCJ01 (sample SAMN03766243, study PRJNA286221) | soda lake metagenome | biome: soda lake; feature: Kulunda steppe; material: water; isolation source: sample B1-Br-g2 brine of Lake Bitter-1 | place: Russia: Kulunda steppe | collected 2010-07
AAAGCAGGAGCAGGAGCACGGGCGTGGGTGAGGGCTGGGGGGAGGGCGTGGGGGGGGCTGGCAGCTGGCAGCAGCAGCAGCAGCAGCAGCAGCAGCAGCAGCAGCAGGGCTTGAGGCGCGCGTCACCCACGCCGGAGGCGGGGGGCTATAAGTACTGGTTTGAGGTGCAGCGCATGTTTTGGCACAGCAAGCTGGGCAACCTGGTGCTGCTGCCGGCGGCAAGCCCGCCCGAGGTGGCGACCGCTGACTTCGATGTCAAGGCGGAGTTCTACAGGTGGGTTGACGTCAAGGCGGCAACTCTTAGGGTGGCTCAGGTATCCAGAGGGAAGAAGGGCGAGGGGGGCGGAGGGTGCCCTTTGGTGGGATAGCAAGGCATGGGCGCGGACGAAGCGGGGGACCTGGGGGAGGGTAAAGGGCTTGGTGTGAAGGCAAGGACTGTGTAACCGGGGGAACACAGAAAAAGGGGGGAGGAGGAGGGGCTCAGATGTGAACACGGGTCAGTTCTTCAAAAGGCACAAAGAGGGTGGCTTGACGCCAAGGCCGAGTGGACGCAAAGGGTTGGGGGAGCTTAACATCAAGGCAGAGTTGCTTTTGATGTGAACGCAATAGTTGACGGCATTCCATGGTCCGAGCACTCTGCGCAGCATCCTGCCCTCTGCCCAGTCTGCGTGATCTACGCAGCCGCCTAGTGTCTGCGCAGCTCTGTTTGGGTGCAGCTCTGTCTTGGGGCTGCAGCTCTGCTTTGGGGCTGCTCCCCTGTCTGGTGCAGCGGGCAGCAGCCGCAGGAGACGCTGACCTGAAGGCGCACTGCTGACCACTGCTGACCACTGTTGACCACTGTTGACCACTGCTGACCGCTGTTGACCACTGTTGACCACTGCTGACCACTGTTGACCACTGTTGACCACTGCTGACCACTGCTGACCACTGCTGACCACTGTTGACCACTGCTGACCACTGTTGACCACTGCTGACCACTGCTGACCACTGCTGACCACTGCTGACCACTGCTGACCACTGCTGACCACTGTTGACCTTGCGCTCGCACGCGCAGGCAGTGCGGCGTGGAGGCGCTGCTGCCAGAGTTCTCGGGCTCCCTGGTGTGCGGCCGGTTTGCGCAGCAGCGCTTCAGCTTTGAGGAGTGCAAGGCACGCCATGCGGAGATCGTGCAGGTGGGGATGCGCGTACAAGGTGTGGGGTGGGAGGTCTGGAGACAGTGGCGCACATGGTGATATGGAGTGGAGGGCCTGGCACGCAGAGATCATGCAGGTTATGTACCAGCAGTCCCTATGTCCCGCATTTGTAAGTGTGCTCCCCTGAATGAAGTCCACTAACAAGAGTGCCCTCATTTCTTGTGGGCTGTGAGGGGCGGGAGGATCATTGCAGAGATTGGATCCCAACAGCATGCAGCATGTGCGCGCAGACAAGCCTGAGCATGTCTTGTGTTGTACACGCACACCACACAAGTGTATGCATGTGTTGAGCTTTGAACATGTTTTGGTCTGGTTGTGCTCTTTAAACGTCTAGTATCGTATTAAGGATTGAACAGTGAGCATTGCTTAGCTGGACACACTGACAAGTTTACTGTGGCCAGGACAGGCATTCATAGACAGCTCAGCAGCTTGCACATGCTTCCATTTTCGCGGGCACCATCTTCTGGAACATGGGCGTGAAGTCCATCTTCCTGTTGCAGTGATTGTTAGCATGAAAAGCGCGTTGCACGCCTGTGCTTTCATTGTGCGCCCTGCAGTGCTTCCTCTGATGTCCCTCTGTGTCCACTATAATTGAATGAAAAAGTGTTGCTGCGCTCTTCAGAGATGCGTTTCTTGCAACTCCATCAAGGTCATCAGCTTCACTGTAGGGTATGCCATGACGTGCCTTGAAGGTCCCTCTGTACATACAGAAAATCTTTGCGTTTGTTTGGGACGTGCCGCGGTTCGCAGGCTACGGGTCCAGTTTTCTGTGCAGACCATCAATGTTACTGGTAACCCAGGCAGAAGTGAAGCAAAAGCCCTCATTCCCTTAGTCCCACTGATCCACTGCATCCACGAGAATACCACAGCCAACTTCACGAAGCCTTCTCCCACAAGCCCAACAAAACCATCTGCACATTCTCCTCAGAACCAACATCAAATCTTTTCTCTGATGCTTCACAAATACTTTAACCACATACGCTCCACAGAATCAACACCACAGCTTCCTATTGCTTCATTAGATCAAAATCCCAGCTTCCCCTCCACCCTGGTTGCTCGGGCCACACAGAGAGCTGTATTCACCTTGCGCGCCTTTCGAGTGTGCAGCGCCTGTGCGAGGAATTCCAGCTGGATGAGGATGAGGAGGATTTCTTCGACTCGTACGACAGCGAAGACGAGGACGCCCACGCCTCAGGCTCTGAGGATGAATGAGCTGTTTGGGTTAAATCACTTCTAGTGCCGCATGCTCCTTTGGCGACCATGCGCGTGCTTGGTGTTTGAGCAGCGGCTGCACTGCATTCTGCCATCTTTACTGGCCAGATGGCAGCCTTCCCACCGAGGCTATGGGAATTCAGGTGATCATTGGCGCGTGCGATAGGGCGCATTGTGTTATTAGGTGCGTGCGATATGTGCCTGTTTGCTCGCGGCTCTACTTGTGCACAGCTGTAATGTGTGAGGGAGGAAGCTCACATGTGCATTTTTGTTTGGATATGGTGTGCCCTAGCCCCTTACCGCTAGAATCATGTTTCATGAGCCGTGCAGAACACACCATTGCTTGCAAGTACCTGTGGAGCTGTTGCCTGCAGCAACAGATTGCGGCGGCCAAGCTTGCATTTACAGAGCCGTGAAGGTGCTTCAAAAGAAAAATGTTGGCGCAGCACTTCCTTGCTTCCTTAAATGGGGCGGGCTGGCACTAGCTCAATACACGTTGGTAAAGATGTGTGGTTTCAAGTGTGTCCGGTGTATTCTTTTGCAATGCAATTGGTTCATTGACATGGTGGTACAACACCATGCATGGAGCATGCAGGACTATCTCTCCCGTCCTTTCCATGTTGCCCAGTATTTTGCAATTTCCTGTTCCTCTTTCCTAAAAACGTGCCATCTGGATCATCTTGGGCGTGTGCTTTTTCTTTTTCTTTGTTATCCTCAAACCTCTTCGGGCAATGCCTCAACCAAGAACTGATAACTTATTGAGCAATTGAATTGATTGCAAGTTTTGTTGCTCAGTGCCATCTTCGATGCTCCATTCCATCCATGGTATTCAAAATGATGATGAAGTAAGCGGCAATTATTTGACCAGAAAATAAGACAGAAAGAAAACACTCGTCTGTCAGCCTTTTATAGGTGAAAGTGTGCGCTTTTAGCAGCATACCCATCAAGTGGTATTTGTCCATTGTTGAACATTCTGCATCCTTGGAACATTGCAAATTTTGAGGCAGCAGAAAAATTGGTGGAGGGGGGCAACTGAGCAAATTTCTGGGCATGCTCCTCTTTTAATACAGTTTAATGCAAACTGTAATGATATCATATAACTAGTCTATTGACAAACTTTGGGGTGGAATGGATGCCTTTTGTGGCCTGGTTGGGTACTCAGCCTCTGTTTCTGGCCTATTTTGGCATACTATAATAGATACCACATGCGTGCCCTCACCTCTGGCCCATCAGAGCTCACTTTGCCCCCAGAACCCCACCAATACACCTCTAGTATGTTGCTAACTTATATCAATTGAATTGATATTGGACGTTGAAACCCAGGTCTAGAGGGGCACACTTTTTGACACCCATTAAAGCCCCTTTGCTAGATTTTTCCAGGTGGATGTTCAAGGTAACGAAAAAAAGAAACGAAAAACTGCGTAGGCAGTGAAACCACTCCCTACATCAATTAAGGAAAAGGAGACACATTTGCCCGAAGAGTCGTGGTGAATGACCCAATACGCACATCTCACCACCTGCTGGGTCTTTTCACTTTCGTTTGCAATGATGAGTGTGTATGAGAAGAATACTGTTCTATTGGTAGTGTCATAGCATCAAAAATCACGCAATTCGGTGCATTGGGTGATCTGGTGTGGACATTTGGCTGTAAAAGGCAAGGCTTACGCAGCTGCCAATAAGGGACAGTGGCCGTGATGGGCACCTCTCAAGCTCAGGTGCTGTGGACAGCTTGCCCCCAGAGCTAACACTTGGTGATGGGTTTGAAAAGTGCACGTCATGGAGACCATACCCTGGGATCATGCCAACGACATGCCCATTTTGCGCCTCACTCGCCCCCCCTGGTATAATTCGTGCAATTCTGTGCTTGCTGACTGTTGCGGCTTGGGGGTGTTCATTTTTAATTGTTCAATTTAAGATAACTTCCTTCAGTCAGACTTGGGAGTGGGAGAGTTTATCAGTTCTCTGACATGTGATGCTTCACAGTTTATAATTGAAGACTCTCACAAAAATTTACCCCTGATCCAGAAATTTACCCCTGCCTGATCCCCTTAAAAGAAGAGCGCTACGCTAGCAGGGATTACCCCAGCAGCATGTGTCAAGGAAGAGGTGTGTCATGGTGCAAGTGGCACCCGCCCCCCCATGAAAAAAGGAACAACAAAAGCTTGGCGAGATGTTAACAGTTTCGCTTCTGCTGCAGAGCGAGCAACTCAGCAGGTTGATCCGTAGAATGCCAACCTTAATGCCAAAAACCCTTTACGGATGTGCTTACATGAGGGGGCATGTATAAAAAAGCAGATGACAAGCACTGAGGCCACAAGAGCAGGAAGGTAGGGCAAACGTTTGACAGCAAAGGCAAACCTATTCACGATGGTCATGTGAGAAAAAATCTCGAACAGGGCAGGTACTGTACGCATGTCCATTGAGCAGATGCTCTACTGCACATTCAACAATGTATGGGAGCAGCAGGACTACCAAGTCAGAGCGCATTTGTGAGGACAGTTCCATAACAGAAAAAAGGGTACATGATGAAAAGCAAGCACAACCTGGGTGTGCATGGTGAAAGCTCTGCACAGTTGATGTAAGGAATGAATGCAGTGTCAGCCCCATGGCAGTATATCATCTAAGAATGTACCAAGACCACTTGGCCACACGCACTTGCCGGCCCAGTGTCAAATACTTGCACAAAGAACAGGGGCACACTGGCCAGAAGTACGGATTTACATAAGCAGCACGTGAGCAAAACAGGCACAGGTTCAACCTAAGTTCCAAATGAATTCTACGAGCAGCGCTTGGTCTAAACAGGCACGCGAGCCATCCTGGCCTTGCACCTAAGGCCGTCCCCAATTGCCGCAAAAAGGACATCATCTATACAGAGCATGCAGGGCACTGGTGTGCACGAACATGGTATGGTTTACACAACCTGAGGCTGCATCCCAAAAGCCCCTCGTAGCACCGCACACCCGTCTACAGCATTGCCCCAAAACAGTCAATCCACAGCCAGCCCTACCCCTCATTCATAGATGCGCGCAGCGTCCTCTGCATCCTCTGCATGCTCACCCACCCCTTGCCTACTCCCTCCACAATCAGCGTTTGCGGCGCAGCACTCGGTATATATGCGCACGCACGCACGTGCAGCCCTTGCCTACACAGGCATTGCTCACACCCAGATGTTGCTCCTCCTTGGCAGTCTCGATCACAGGCTTGGAGGCTGTAGCTGCCACTGACCCAACAGAGCACCTGGCCATACACTGACAAGCTATGTAGTTAAGCGACGAGCACGCAGCAGGTGCCTCAGCAAGCACATTATCTGCAGCACAGGCTGAGTTTATGCTGTGCTCTGATCAGCCTCTTGTGTGCATCTGCTTGCTTATGGCGGGCGGGTGCAGACAGTGTACACCCAGATAGGAGCTGGCACAAAAAGAAGGTGTTAGGCAGGTGTCCTGCAGCAGGAGAGCGCAAGGTGAGCCCTTGCCGCCCAGAGCGCCGGCGGACACCGACGAGGAGCCCTGACACCCACGAGGAGCCGCTCACTCCTGAGTTCTGAGCTCCTGAGTCCTGAGCTGCCAAGCACTGCCGGCGTGCGAGGCCAGGAATGGCCAACGGAGCACCGACGAGTCAGGGGCAATTAGGTGCCACGTTTGTACCCTTTTTGCGGCACCGACGAGTTCCTGGCGATGCGAACGAGGGGTGGATGAGGGGGAAACGAGGGGGAGGGGGGGGGCAGTCGACTCCTTTGCGAGCGATGCAAGCACGAGGATGCTGCTGGTGTGCGTGCCTCGCCAGTGTCCCCGCGCGCACCTGGTGGTGGTGCACGGTCGACGCGGCGCCCCCCCCTCGCGGCGATGCTCAAGGGAAGCGGAGCGCAGCAGCAGCAGCAGCACCATAGCCAGCGTCTGCGGCACGCTCACTCACCCAGCATCTGACCTGCCACATGGTCGCACAAGGTAGCGCATGGCGGCATGCACACATGCTCCTGCTTGGGCCAAGAGCATTTCCACAGGCGATCCACACAGCGCTGTGGCTTTTGGCTGTGAATGCATCAGACACGCAAAATGCATATGCCTCACACCAGATTAGCGCACACCACGAACGGGACAGCATGTCAGCACTCAAGAAGCTGTAGCACCAAAACCCATCAGCCTCACAATCAGGCTGGCGGCTGACCCTACTTTGTTTACTCCGAAATTAAACACGCATGCACAATTATGCCATCCCATTGGGCGCCTGTGTGGCATAATTTCCATGGTGCTCTGTCAGCCCTGAAAGCCCTGGACACTCGCAATTGTACACGACCTTCTCATCTGATTGTGAAGCCAACCCTGCGCACGTCCATGCTGTCCTTTCCCTAAGTGCACACCTATCCACTGACAATGGCTGTGCCCCTGCGCACATCCATGCTGCCCCGTCTGTTCGTACGTGTCTGTGGAGCTGCCTAGGCATGGGCCTCCTCCAACTTCACTGCCTCTACTCAAACACCTATGGAGCTGCTCCTATTTTACTTCTTCATCCCCTCCTGTCCGTTCATATCTTGCTGTCTATCCATCTCCTCCAGTACACTCCTCTCCTCCTGCGCGCTCATGCGCATCTGTGCCGCCACTCCTACTTGAACTTCTTCATCTCCTCGATGTGGCTCTTTGCTGTTTCCTGCTTACTTGCATTGACCAAATCACACACCTGCACGTCCAATACGGTTATGTGCACATATATTTGCGTGCGCAGTGTTGTGGCCAGTGCCTGCAGCCTGGCAGTGCTGTTGCAGCTACCTTCAGGTGACTGAATGCTTGCTTGCTTGATGATGATGATGATGATGATGATGATGATGATGATGATGATGTGACGATGATGATGATGATGATGATGATGATGATGATGATGAAGTGTATGTGTGCATGCGCACAACCTGCGTCAATGGAGCCCTCACAAGGGTTGACGCTTCTACGTAGACAGAAGCCGCTCCGCAGCAAAGTGACATAGCAGAACCTCACTCCTTGCCTTTCACCCTGAGGGGCCTGCCTGGCACATTCAAACACGGACCGAAGTGCAGCAACCGGCTGGGCTGATGTGACGCATGCCCTCGCCAGATGCATTGGAATTTGCAGTAGGTGAGATACTCCAGTGTGGGCCTCCTCACTTAGTGCCAACTCGAATGCTCCTGGAACAGGTGCACTTGAGCTGTGGCGCACATTGTGAACCTTCCTCCCTTCCCCCAGAAATTGGTCATACGCACACCCCACCTTGGACACAAGCATCATTGCGGCCCAGATGGCAAGCGCCAAGCCAGCCAGCAGCGCCAGGAACACGGCTGCCACGTCCAGCATCATCACCTGCGCAGGGCGTGCCTCATAACTGGGCACTTTGCGCGAAGCCCTCCAGTGAGACCTCATCACTGGCGGAGCAAAGCTGCTACACTGCTGAGCGGAGCACTTACTGCACAGCCCTTCAGCATCGCCCCAAGGCGCTTGCACAGGAAGGCAGCAGCAGGCGTGTGGGTAGGTAGCCTGGGTCTGATTTAAGGGGTTGCCAGACCTTACAGAGGCTGCGCACAGCCTTGTTGAAGGCCTTGCAGGTAGTGAGGGTGGACGTGCAAACGTGTTCAACCAACAAGCTTGGGTAAGCGGCTGAGGCTTCTAGGTATGGACAACCATCAAAACTTTTGGACAAGAATGCTTGAGATTGCTGCAATTCAATACATATTGCATGCAACAGGACCAGCCGACACAAATGCTTTCTCCGCTCATGTACTGCACAAGGACTACACAAGAACTGCACAGGTCCGCTGAAGCACTGCACAGAAATTCACAAGAAGCACACAAACGCTTGCTCTGCTCAAGTACTGCATAAGAACTTCACAGACATTGCACAAGCGCCATCACACACCCTTGCAGCATCGGCAGGACAACCTCATTCACCAGGTGCAGAGGGGAGCGGCCATTCCCGGCAGGGCCTCCCGCAGTGTGTGGCCATTTCCCGCGGGACGCAGCGTGTGCATCAAAACACACAAGCAGGCAGCACATCACAGATCGCCCTGCTTCCACCACGGTAGGTAGGGTCACCACGCGCCCAACAGTAGGCAGGCCGCGGGCCTCTCTTCTAAGTCAATGGAACCTTTGCCGTGCCAGACCCATGACCTGACAGTGCAGCGCCCACCTTCCACCACGGCAGGAACACCTCCATGGAGTGCAGGAAGGTGGAGGTGCCGGCCAGCAGCGCCGACTCCACAGCCTCGGCGGCCGCCTGAGCGGGGAAGGGGCTGTAGGCACGGTGCAGCAGGTGCATAGCAGGGATGCATGCAATACCCTTCTACCTCCTCTTACCCTAAGGGCGCCTGCCTCATGGAGTGGGCAGAGGGAGGGTCTCTCACCCACAGTGAGCAGGGGGCAGGTCCCACACAAACAGTAGCTGCTGCGCATGCATCCGACCCCCAGGTGAGCTTTTGCACATTGGTGCGCTGATGCCGGGCCAGGCACATCATGCAGCAGTGTTGGCTGGCATGCAATCAAAGAACCCTGTGACAATCAGTGCTATGGCTGGCGTGCAAAACTAAAGAAACCCGTGGCAATCAGTGCTTTGGCTGGCATGCAAGTAAATAACCCTGTGGCAATCAGTGCTATGGCTGGCATGCAACTCAGGAGCCTTGCAGCGGCGCGGCCGCGAAGGCCGCCTCTGTGTCCACATGCACAGCACAAAGTGCGCATGAGCGAACGCCATGCCAAGCCACTCAGCACACACAGCAGCAGGCAGGCACACACGTAAGCGCACACGCGTGCGCCTTTGTGTCTGTGTGCACATGGATGTATGCGTGTGTGTTTGTGTGTACATATGTGCGTGCATGCACGCGCGCTCACTCACTTTGCAGCCCTCATGCGCCGAGAGAGCTCCGCCGCGCGGATGCGGTAAGCGGCGCCCATGCTGACCCGCCCCAGTGCGTGCTCCACCATGAAGCCAAAGCCCTGCTCCAAGTGGCTGCGCTGCAGGCGGCGGGCTGCAGGGCAGACGCGTGTGTGTACATAGCTGTGTGCACTAATGTGTAATTATTTGATGAGGGGGAGGGAGCGTGGATGCGTGCAGTCAATGTAGCTTTGCTGCAAGCAGCGGGCTGCAGGGCTTGCATGTGTGTCTGTGAGGTTGTGCGTGTTTTGCTTTATGTACAGAGGGGCGGGGGGTGGAAACGCGTGCTCTTTGTGACTGCGCTCTAGGCGGCAGGCGGCAGGGTATGCATGTGCAAGTGCGAAGCCCATGCACATGTGTAGATGTATGTGCGTTCATGTGATGTGATCGATAGCGGCTCGTTGATGCAGTACCATGCGTACATACACACCGGCATGGCTCTCAGAATACAAAAATGCTCATGAACAGATGCAAACGATCACGCCCTGACGAAGTGCATATGCACAATGTTGGATGCCTGCTCTTGCATCATGGCCATCATAAGCACATACACAAATGCACGCACTTCTACATGCGCACGCACACTTCTACACGCGCACACACACACACACACATACACACACACAAGCTGACACATCCACAAGCGCGCACGCACGCACGCACCCACGCCCAGGCGCAGCGCGCGCGCGACATTTGACTCCTGTTCCTGCGTCATGGCCACTGTGAGCATGGGCACCCCATGCCACAGCGCATGGTACATGGAGGCCAGGGAGCCATCGCACATGTATGCGCGCACCTGCAAGCGGCCAACACACACAGAGCATACACACGTATGTGAGGTGGCATGGCGTGCACCTGCGCGCGTGCAGGCTAAGGCGCACGAGACAGACTCAGGGCCTACCAAGTAGTGCATCCCCTCTTTGGGGGCTTTGGAATGAAGAGCCTTTGCATTTCAGTGCCAGAGCATGGAACAGAGGATCAGCCGCAGGATGAGAGTGCTGAGTCTGTTAGCACTTCAAGGCTGCTGTGCCTTCCCAGTGGCCAGTACCTCTCCCAGGCCTGGCTACAGGATGCCTCACTCGCGCACAGATCGATGTCCGTGCCGCGCACACAGGCGAGCTGGGCAAGAATCACATGTGTGCGTGGCTGGAGGCGCGTAGCAGAGGTGGGGTGCATACACGTTACCGACATGTTACATACGCACAAAAAACACATGTACGTGCAAAATACATGCTCTATACTCTTTACACGGCACACACGAATGCACCAACATACACACACATACACTCACGCCAGGGTGGCCAAGGAGGTCGTTCAAGGGGAGGTGGGACGTGATGTGCACGTGGCGAGCCAGGGTGACTGGCCTGCGTGGATGCGTGGAAGGGAGCAGTGCACACCCAACAATTGACCACTCACTCGACCATCCAGGAGGACAGACTCATGCACGTGTGGGCTGTGTGTGCAGGTCCATGCGCACATACACAAACAGGCAGTAGGCGAATCACAGAAGCTGGAGCGAACCCGCACACAGACTTGCACACATGTCTGGCCAAAGTCTGCTGCGTAGGCCCCCAGATCCATGAGTGATGCACCAGCTAGCAGTGCCAAATGAGCAGCTGCATGAACACCAGCATCAACACCGTCATCATCATGATCACCACCACTACCACCTCGTCATCATCATGATCACCACCACTACCACCACCGTCATCATCATGATCACCACCACTACCACCTTGGTCATCATCACCATCATCAATATCATCATCGTCACCAGCAGCAGCAGCAATAGCCTTGGCCTTTGAGCACCTGGACATGTTCCATACAGGTCACGCCTCAGAGTGGGCAGACCAGCACCCTGCACTTGCCTGTACCAGCTGACCAGCTTCTCCTGCTCGGCCTCAGTCAGGTACCAGACAATGCGCAGCTGCGTGAGCTCGGTGAACGCCTGTGCGGAGGCGTGTTATTGTGCAAAAAGGACATGGGGTGCACCAGGACGCATGGCATGATGGGCTGGGTGAGTGCCTGCCCATAGAATTGTGCATGGTGCCATGAGCGCATCGAGGATAAGCACGAAAGGTACATGCTGTTGTTATGACGGAGGCCACCACACACATGATGCACACACACATACGTCTACCAAGCCTACCATATCAAATTTACATGCACACACATGCACACACACACACGCACACGTAAAAGCACACACACAAATACGCACAAACACACGCACGCACGCACGCACCTCTGCCAGGCCTACCACTGCCAGCCGGGGCAGCTTGTAGTGGCCGTTCTTAAAGCTGCCCACCACGACAACGGGCGGGGGCGGCGGGTTGCTCTGGTCTGCGTATGCTCTGCCTGCAGTCAGGTTAGCAAGTGTGCACCAAAGCAATCCATGCACATGCATTACCATGCATCAGCAAGGGCAAATAACGAATGCACAAAGCTACATGCAAACGGATAGATGCAGTCTCTCACACGGGATCTTGCGGGTTTCGGATCAAAGGTGGATGCAGGATTGGGCGTGCGGTGGCCTTACGTGCATACAGGGGTGCGCAGTGATACAACACGCATCCTTTCTCTTGAATTGGTCTGACACCGACCAGCCTCTTGACCCGGCAGACTCTCCCTGCAGATTCCAGGTCACGTGAATGTGGAGGTAGCTCCAGAGGTACCCCAGACAAAAGCTTGACACACATCTTTTACAGATCTACCCTCAACGGCCAGTCTAAGCAAGCCGCAGCAGCTTTTGCCACAGCACAGAGCCTGTATGCGGGCAAGGATCAAGGGGGATGCGGCAGTGCTTGCATGTTGAAGCCCTGCTGGAAGTAGATCTCACGGTAAGTTGTCTGAGAGCATCATTCATAGACGTCAAGTTTTCCAGAAGCATTCGCCAAGCACAGCATCCACCGGACCGAGCAATCCAGGTCCTTTACCGGATTCCACGACATGACATGGAATCCATGTAGTGCTTGCCAACCAGCACTCTTGCCAAAAGCAGCCATGCAACAGGTCCAAAGGTCCCTGCAGTCTTCTGGTGACGCTGCACCTGACCCCTTTCCATCCATCCACTCATTCTTCACCCCTGAAACCGTCAGCCCTGGACCACTGGCGATGCTGCACCTGATTCCTGACATTTGCCACCCCAATGCCCCTTCAACCCCCCTTTAAATGCGCTAATTGGCCCCGACCCACATGTGAGTCTGCATCTTCATCCCCCTTTAACCCTTGTTGCCCCTTCTTCCCCTTGAGAGAAAAACTGACCCCAACCCACTTGTGACGCTGCGCCTGCCCTTTGCCTCCAAAAAGGCCTTCAGCGCCGGAGGCAGGGGCTGCACAGGGCCTGGCAACACAGGCCCCACATGCTTCACAAGCGGGGGCAGCGCATACGGCTCCTGCAGCGCGGCATGCAGGGGCGCAAATGGAAAGGCTGTTTGGGTTGGGAGAAGCAAGCATAAGCCCCACATGTTTCACCAGCGGGGGCGGTGCAGTGCGCGCTGCTGTGTGGGTCAGTCGCGCCCTGTAACATGCAGCAGCAAACCGGAGTGCCCATGACAGCTGATACACAACAGCGCTTACAAGCGCTCACGCCACCTTATTTTCAGCAGTATGCCCAAATGAATGCGAAACAGGTAAACCCCTATGTAGCCACACCTGAAAAGCCCAGTAAGTTCAGATCATGCACAGCAGAGCACCGCCCAGACCAGCTGGTTGTTCAACAACAGCAAGCCCACGCCCTTCCAGCAGCCGCACCTGGAAGGCCCAGTCCGCTGTGACGATGCACAGCAGGGTGCCCAAGCGCACATCCCTGATGGCGTTCAGCTCGTTTTCCAAAGCCATTCGTTGCTGCACGCACATACGACAGGGACGAGCAACAAGAGGGCGTGCTTTGTATGTGCAGGTGGGCAGCACCCATAGCTCAACTTTTGGTGACCAATTGCTCATGCCATGTGTTGGGCAGGGCAGCGGAGCTACACTGGGGATGAGGAAATGTCGGTGCAGCAAGGCGCCTGCTGAAAAGCCTGCACTCCAGGGCATGCGCCTGTTTAGAGCAATCTGCTATTTGGGCGCTCTGCCGTCCAGGGTAGGCGCCTGACGGCTTAACACAGCACAGGCAGCCAACTCCTGAAACCCAACTCCTGGCTTATTCCAAGGGCATGCTCCAGCAACAGCACATGACTGCCGCCTCCACTGTGGAAAGTCAGAGTTTATAAAGCACTCCTGGAGTCTTATGAGACCCATCCGTGCTTGAACAAGCACAACCGTCTGCAAGAGACATTTACTCTTGGCCCCGCACAGACAGCCTACACTTGATGAAGGAATCTTGAAACCTTGATTGCACATGCCAAAAAGTGGTTTGATCTGGCAATGAATGGCAACACCGGCAACGCACAGAGGCACATGGGAAATACGCTTGTGGACATGCACATGGACACCAGCCTCACACCGAGCAAATCCAGAATGCATGCACGCGAACGCGCATACACATGCACGCACGTACACACATCGCTCCCCCTCCCCCTCCCCCTCCCACATGCACACACACGTGTGTACACTCAAACATTCTCATGCAAACACACCAACACATAGACACGCACATACGCAAATACAAACATACAAGTACACGTACACACCTGCTGCTGGCGTTGCTGCCCCATCATGGGAGGCAGGTTCATGCTTGTGGAGGATGGATTCACGCCAGGCGCCTGCTGCGCTTTCTGCTGCGCCTGCTGGACCTGCTGCGTCTGCTGTGCCTGCTGCGTGTGCTGGGCGCGCAGAAGGCCTGGGTGCAGCTCAGCATACTGACGGCGGAATGCCTCCACCTTGGGAACCAGCACTCGCCGCTTCTCCCACCACAGCTGCACGCGTGTGTGTACATGTGCTTACATGTGTTGGTGTATGTGTGCACGTATGTGCCTGCCTGTGGGTGTGTGTCAATGCTTTTGTTCTGGTGAGTGAAGGAACCTGGTATTCACAAAAAAACTGCCTGGCTTAAAAGCGGGGGCAGCAATCAAGCGCTGGGTTAGCAATGGTGAGGCATCTGAGAAACACATGCAGGCATTTGAAGGAGTGCAAGCCCAAATCATGCACAGTGGCACCAACACAAGACGAGCGTGCCTGGACAAAGGATTCACCAGCGCATGACACATACACTCAATTTACATACACACAGGACTGCTGTGCACACCTTGGCATGGTAGTACAAGTTCTTGACCTTCTCCCTCATAGTCAGCGTGCCCCCTGCCAAGCCGCTGCCTTCTGCCGGCACGTACGCAAGCGGGTACCTGCGCTCGGCACACCAAGCGCGCTCATCAAGTCAGGCATGGCTTGCACTTGCGAGTGCGCATGTTCATATAGGCACGCCAAGCGCGCTTATCAAGTTAAGCACAACATTGTGGCAGCTTAGTGGCACAGCAAGGAGGCATGAAGCGGCCCAGCAGGACAGTGATGAGGGTGTGGGTGGCCAGAGTGGACACTTCTAGGGCAGGCAGCAGGCACAGTGGAGGTGCAGGTCAGCGAAGGGGTCAGCTAAAGGGGCCTGCAAGGGCGTCTGGGACAGCTGAGGGGAGACAAAGCCAAGGGCGCTCTTAAGCCAGCAGGTATCCAACGTTTCCAATCGCCAACACCAGTGACTCGGCACACCGAGACCAATGTTCATTCAACTTCTTTAGCACTTCCTCACGCATTCACGCATGGCATGGAGCACGCCCCATGTGCACATCACGGCAAGCAACAGCAAAGCTCCAAAGCTCATAGGGGGCAAGATGGCAGCCCTGGCGCTGACTGCATGGACTACCATGCACTACCGCGCACTGCAGGCGGGCGCGAGCCAAGATATGCAACCTCACACCCGCAATTGAGCAGGAGTGCTGCACAGCAGCACTTGAGGTAGTGCATTTCGTCTTGTGTGTAAAGCAAAGGGGGAGTAGGGGGGTCCACCCAGATGATAGTTGCAGCACATGCAAGTGCCAATAGACCACGCACCTCATGTTGTATGCTAGGTAAGGGGGGGCAGTGGATCCTGTCGTATCGACATCGATTCGCGCGTCCACGCCCAGCGCGTCTGCCAGTGGCCACATGCACGCATCCGACAGCTGCAAGGGTTGCACACACGCATCGCAACAGCATCTAAGGAATGCTTGCGCACAACTGAGGACTGCTCTGAGTACAGCTGAAGCACAGCCGCACAGTGCGGCGCAGACAGGTAAGGATGGGTGTTCCAGGTGTGTGCGAGCAAAAAGCCACAGGGTGGCCCACACCATGCATGAGCCGCCTTAGCCTTCAAACTCTAGAACAGAGCATGGCTTACGGCCACGGAGGCACACGAAGGTGCGGAGCGCTGCACACAAAGCGCAACCTGACTCCCCAGAGGGTACATTCGCAGCTGCATGGAGCCGCATGCTGCACACCATGATTGTTCACTTCATTGATGGCCTTCTGATCATGGCTGGCCTGAACAGCTGAGGCACTCAGTGCCACTGAGGGGCATAGAAAGCAGTCAGGTAGTTGACAGGGAAGCCTTTCCAGAAGATGGTGGTAAGGGACAGGCAGCTGTTGTTGGTTGCATGCAGTAGCTGTAGCCAAAAGCTGCATGTGCAACTACCAATAGATGCACACAAACACACGATCACAAAGCAGCAGGGGCTGGCCATTGGCTTCACCAACAATTGTAACCTTCTTAGTTCAGCCCGTCTTCCCACACGCTTTCCCTTCTCTCTCCCTCCTCCTTCCTCCTGTTCCCTCTGACTTGACTCACATCTCCCATGATCGCGTCAAAGCCCATATCCCTTATTTCCATCATTAGGCTCGTGTTGGCCATGAGGCCGCCGCAGGTTGTGAGCGCAAACTCAGTACGCTGCGCCAGCGACACCCATTTGCTCTCATCACGCAGCAGCGCCTGTGTGTGTGTGTGCATGTGTATACAAGTCACATACGACTTGTGTATATGTGTGCCCATGTGTGCATGTCTGCGTGCGCATGCGCGTTTGTGTGTGTGTGTGTGTGCGCGTGTGCGTGTGTGTGTGTGCATGCACCTTAGGTCACAGGCTCGCACATCGCCTTGAGCATGCATGCATGCGAACAGGCTGGCAGACGCGTAGAAATCATATCACGTTCAATGAGTCATGTGCACTTGTGCAGTTCACAGCACACACAACACAACAATGAAGTGCTGCATTCTATCCCGCTCCCCTACGCTTATCTCCCCTCCCCCTTCCCCTCGATATTGATCTTGATCGCCAAGAGGAGCAGCGAGAAACATTTATAACTTGTGGCGCACACCCTGGCGTAACTTATGCCCGCCCACACCCTTTCAGACCACCCCACACCCTTGCCTCTCGTGTCCTACCTTGGTAGATATAAATTCCTCCAAGCTCAAGCCCCCCGAGTACACCATCAGATTGATTGATACTAAGACCGCATCCCTTTGTGCCTCCCTATCATCCACTCCTGGCTGCTGCTGCTGCTGATGCTGCTGCTGCTGCTGCTGCTGTTGATACATCTCTTGCATCTGTGTCTCCTGCCGATGGCCTTCTTGTGTTGCATCGGCAGATTCTTCTTGGCTGTCCTCGACCTCATCACCAGGGCTCCCAGAGTTTGTACAAGACCCCACCTCACTGCCCTCAGCTGCACAGGCCAGTCCTTCATTGTCACCGCCGCAGCTATGGCTGCTGCTATCGTTGCAATGATCCAGATCCGACGAGGTTTGAGGGGGTGAGCTCGGGGGTGGGGCGTCTGAGGGTACAAGGCTGAGGAACTTGTCGCTGCGCAAAAAGTGACGTGCCTCTGCAGCGCAGCTGTCAGCCACCAGGGCAGTGACCTGGTGCCCTCGTCTCTGCATCTGCACACCAATGGTCAGGATGTCAGCCTGCGCATGCATGCATGCATGCACGACTGTTGGTCAACTGCTTAGAAACCCTAGCCCAGATCTTGTGCAACACTGAGTACGCGGACAGCGGAAGCACCGCAGCCATTTCTCCAACAAAACTCAGGGAAGGAATTTTCTTCTTTTCAGTGGCAATGGCCACCTCTGGCAATAGAAGGTTACTCAGCCACTCTGCTCATGTAGGTACATGCCATTAACTGCAGAATCAAACGCATTTCCACATGTAGAGATAGGTCGAAGGATTTGCAGGCGGGCAAAAAAAGCATAACAATCCGCAACGAATGCAAATGCAAACATGTGCATGCGTGTAAATGGGCAGGCTTTCACAAGCAGAGTAAACATGTCGTTCTTGGAGTGTTGGTTGCTTGAAAGTGTGTGTTTGAACCTGCAGGGCTAATTATGGCTACATCAGTATCTTGCTTCCGATAGCACCTGGCTCCCACAGTCGGATGAAGGGAACAGTAAGAGGTTCCAGGTGGGTCCGTAATCCCCTTGTCCTGCTCCGGCAAGCACTCCTGCTAGCCCAAATAGTGTGGTCACGAGCCCGACGATACCTGTCGGAGGCATGACGTTCCCTCTCCTCAATTTCTGTTCTTCATCATACAGTACTTCAAGAGATATATTGATCATTCATTTGGCAGCCGTGATATAGTAAGCTCTCAGCTTTAGGCAGCTCCTGGGGTGCTGAATTGGCTTTAACACTTAAACATATCTAGTTTAATTAGGTCTTAGTAAACAGCGTTCAACATGGTAAGTGGCATACCTGACCCGTGCTGTACAAGCAGCTCAGATGAAAAAAACGAGAGCATGCTCAATACTCTTTCTTATATCCAGATTCAACAACAACCAATGTCTCAAGGGAAGGCAGAGGAGTTGGTGAAGGATGTGCAAGTCAATGTGGAGTCAAAGCATTTGGCGGTGCGTTTATGTCTTTCTGTTTAACTCCATGATACAAGATTCTAAGACTTAATGGCATGTGCATTTATAAAAGCCCTCGTACAAACATGCACGTGCACTAACATGCCCGCACGCACGCACGCACGCACGCACGCGCGCACACACACACAAGCACACACACACACACGCACGCACGCACGCA
>LFCJ01001099.1_pt1 | contig 18275 bp, 12 predicted proteins | sample 643141 | NCBI WGS metagenome assembly LFCJ01 (sample SAMN03766243, study PRJNA286221) | soda lake metagenome | biome: soda lake; feature: Kulunda steppe; material: water; isolation source: sample B1-Br-g2 brine of Lake Bitter-1 | place: Russia: Kulunda steppe | collected 2010-07
CCGCCGTCGTTGCGTTCCAGCGCGGCCTCGAGTTCGCGCTCGTACCGAGCCAGGGCCGTGACGGCGGCGCCCGGGTCGGGTACTCGTGGGCGCTCGAGTAACTCCTCGAACTCGTCGTCGACGACGCGTGCGGCCATCCGCTCGCGTTCTCGGCGGCGCTTTCGGCCGCGGTCTTCGAACCAGTCGCTACCGATCGACCCCTCGTCGTTGGCGTCCTCGCCGGGACAGTCGTGCAGCCGACGCGACGAGAGCGTCTCGAAGCGTTTCCCGCAGTCATCACACTCGTGGGCCATACGGCTACTGGGATCGGCGGGAAAATCAAGGTAGGGGAGGTGATGGTGCGGACGACGACGTGCCCATCCCCCACACTCGAATCCGAGAAACCGTTTGGTGGCGTCGCGAACACACGCCGGTATGGAACGAAAGTCAGTCTCATCGTCGTTACTCGAGAGCGTGAGACTGGACCCGGCGGCGGGCGTCGCCGAGGCCACAGGGCGGGTCGGTCTCGCCGACGTACCGATCGGGCCCCGCCCTCGGGTGGGGACCGCTGCCCCGTCCCCGATCACTCGAGGTAGCCCAGATCCGCCAGTCGCCGTTCGACGGTTTCGTCGGCGGTCTCGACCGACTCCTCGGCCGCAAGTCGCGGGTACTCCCGCCGTCCAGCGCCCTCGACACAGTCGAGCACCGAGCCGTCCATCCGCTCGTCGGCGGGGACGTCGAGGGTCGCCAGCACCGTGGGGGCGACGTCGAAGAGGTGGGCGTCCTCGAGGTCGCCCTCGGGGTCGACGCCCTCGCCGGCGGCGGCGACGACCCCCTCGAGTTTGTGGTTCCAGGGCTCGCTGGGCGGGCCGAACTGCTCGCCGCGCAGCGAGGCCGAGAGGAAGTGCTCGAAGTCGGCGGGGACGGTGACGACGTCGACGGCGCGGTCGCTCTCGGGGCCGTGGAAGTACGCCTCGCGGGGGGCGACGTCGGCGAAGACGGGTTCGCCGTCGGGGGTAGTGACGTCGCGGAGGGCGTCGATCAGGGCCGCCCGGACGGACTCGTATTCCGAGGGTGGGACGACCCCTTCGGGGTCCCTGCCCTCGAGGTTGATCCGGACGCCGAGTTCGATCCGCGAGCGGACGGAGGCCACGGAGTCGGGGAAGTCGACCCGGGTGGCACCGGCCTGGACGACGTCCGCGGGGACCACGTCCGCGACGAACTCGGCGAGGCCGACCCGTTCGAGGGCGGCCCCGACGCGCTGGCTCGTCAGGCCGACGGCCGCAGCGACGGCCATCGCCCGCTCGAGTGTGCCCGGGTCCGATCGGGTCGGTTCCTCGCCCTCCTTGAGGGTCCCGTCGCGGGTCGTCGCCCAGGTGGGCATTCCCTCCCCGCCGCGGGCGGTTTCGACGTAGCCCGCGTCGTGGAGAAAGTCGTTGATCCGGAACTCATAGCCCGCGTAGGGGCCCATGCCGTGGTCACTGGCGACGACGACGGTGTCGGGACCGCAGGCCTCGAGGGTGGCCTCGAGCTGTCGGTCGACCTCGCGGTAGATCGTCCGGATCGCCGCCTCGTCATCGGGTCGGCGATGGAAGATCGAGTCGGTCGCCTGGAACTGCAGGAAACCGAAGTCGGGTTCGAACCGGTCGGCGAGATACCGGAAGGCCGCCCCGCGGGTTCGCACGCAGTCACGGTAGGTGTCGGCGAGCTTCCCGTTCTCGGGGTAGACGCGGTACTCCCCGATTTCCTCCCGGACGTCCGCGAGGAGTCCGTCGGGGTGACAGTCGGGGTCCTCCGGGGCGGTGTAGCCGGGGAGCAACGCGCCGTCGAACGCCCGTGGCGGGTGGGTGACGGGCACGTTGACCACGACACTCGAGAGCCCCTGTTCGGAGAGCAGTTCCCAGATCGCCCGTTCGCGGACGTCCGTGGCGTTTACGACGTCCCAGTCGTAGCCCTCGAAGGTGAGGAAGCTAAAGACGCCGTGTTTTCCGGGGTTCATCCCCGTGTACATCGAGGGCCAGGCGCTCGCCGTCCAGGGTGGGATCTGTGACTCGAGGGGGCCACTCGTTCCGTCTTCGACTATCCCGGCGAGCGTCGGCAACTCGTCGTCGTCGAACAGCGGATCGAGGACCTGCTCACAGGCGGCGTCGATACCGACGAGAAGCGTCCGGAGCTCCGTACGTTCGTCCATCGACGGAGGCTCCACTGCCCCGTTCTTCGTTAAGGACGGTGTTACCGTCCGGAACGGAGCTACTTCACCGAGTTGTACAGGTGGGCAATCGTCTTCATCCCCCACGAGCCGTACTCGAGACCGTAGTAGGTCTCGAGTTCCGGGTTGAACTTCGACTTATAGCGGTTGATCCGGGGATTGTCCGCCCCCACGAGATCGTATCTCGAGAGGCCACGGTCGACGCCGTCGGCGATGACCGCCCAGTCGAGGAGGTCGTTCGTGGGTACGTCGACGTCGGCGTCGGTGCGAACCCCGCCCATCCATCGGGAGACGGTGTCGCCGCACTCGAGCGCTAGGATCCCGCCGACGAACTCACCGTCGACGCGGCAGGTGTACGGGCGCAGTCGTCCCTCTTCGGCCGCCTCGTGGAGGTCGAGGACGAACTCGTCGGTCGGGTCGAACCGGAGACCCTGAGACTCATACCGGTGGCGGACCTGCTGTGTGACCTGTCGAACCGCGTCCGGTCCACCGACGTCGATCTCGTAGGCCCCCTCGGGTGCGTTCGTCACGTTCCGTCTGGCGTCGCTGCTGAACGAGGTGAGCAGAGCGTCTTTCCCCGGCGAGAGGCCAACGACGTAGGTGTACTCCGGGGTCGCCTCGTAGCCGTTCCACGCGAAGGGTCTCGCGTCCACGACACGGGGTCCCGTGCGGAGGTGGGCGTACCGCGGGGCCAGTTCCGTCTCGGTCCACTCGAGACACGCCTCGACGAACCGTTCCCGGCGGCGTTCGCGTTTTCGTTGTTTCAGTTTCCCGAGATTGAGGAAAGCCGGGCCCAGGTACGGCACCCGGAGGTGCGGTGGCGGTGAGAACACCGTCGTCACGAACCGTTTCTCGAGTTCGAACACGGGGAACAGTCCGACCGGCTCCTGTCCTTTGAAGCCGACCAGTGGGTAGAGGGTGGCGTCGGCGTGGTCGGCCAGTACCTCGAGGACCGCGAGTTCGTGGAAGACGGTTCCGTGTGGCGACCGCTCGACGTACTCGTTCCACCGGGTTCGGTCCGCGTCGGTCGCGAGGCGGACGTCGACGCTCATGGTCCCCACTCGAGGGGGCGACGGTCGGTTCTCGTTGGGCGTTCCATACAGCCGCGCTCGCTCGAGAGCGGCTTTGTAATCGGCCGGTTTCTACCGGCGTCTGGGCCCCCGGAGACCCCGTATCCGGGTAACGTGTCGTTTCCGCCCTCGAGTGACGCCGACCGTCTCCCCGTCGGTGGGCGGGTGTCGACCCCCACACGTGCCGCCTGGCAGACACAAACAAAACTGTGACAGTAACCGTGTCCGGAGAGTGTGAAACCCGTTGGTGTAAGCGGATCGTGAAGCTGTCTACGTTCACGATAGAACGCTGTACTTTCCGAAAAATATCAGCAACAAAACCATTACAATGACCCCTCGAGGACTCCCGCGAAGACATGGCCACGAGCGTCGGACGGGGAGAGATCGAACGGATCCAGAGACGGGAGCGGACGTCGCCGGTGAGTCGGTCATGACCCCCACGGTGTGTGTGATGGTCCTCGACGGCGACCACGACAACGCCTTGCAGGTCGCGACGGAACTCTCCCGGGACCTCGAGGCGACGATCGTCGGCGTCGGCACGAGCGACCGAAGTCGGCTCCCCCGCTCGAGACACTGTGACGTCGGCGTGACGACCGTCCCCGCGGCCCACGACGCCTATCCCCGGCACCTCCTCGACGCGATCGAAACCTACCGGCCGGACGTCGTCGTCCCGGTCGGCTACCGGTCGGTAGCTGCGCTCGATTCGATCGACGACCGGCTGCCGGCGGACGTCCAGACGTGTCTGCCCCCCTCGAGGGCGCTCTCGAGTGCCGTCGACAAACGCGAGACGCTGTCGGTCGCCGACGACCTCGATATCGCCACGCCTGTGGAGTACACCGAGGTCGTCGACGACCTCGAGAGCCGGGGCCGACCCGGGGGGCTCGACCGGTTGCCGTTCCCGCTGTTCCTGAAAGCGCGCTACGAGTGTGGCGGCGGCGTCACCGCCCGGGTCGAGGAGGTGTCGACGTTTTGGGAGACCTACGACGACCTGGCGAGTCGGGCCGAAGACGACGAGGTGCTGGTCCAAGAGTGTGTACCCGGCGACCGGACCTACGCCTGTGGGCTCCTCTTTACCGACGGCTCACCGACGATGAGTTACACCCACGAGGAGTGTCGATCCGTGCCCCGCCAGGGCGGCAGCGGAACCCGCGTTCGCCTCATCGAGGACCGCGACCTCGAGGCGGCGAGTGTCTCGTTGCTCTCTGCGCTCGGGTGGAACGGCCCTGCTCTCGTCGAGTACGTCAGACGGCCGGACGGGTGCTACGTGTTGATGGAAGTGAACCCGAAGCTGTGGGCCTCCTACGCCCTCGCCAGCCGGGCTGGATACCGGTTCGTCTCGACGATGGTCGCCGAGACGCTCGACCTCCCCTGGCGGCCCGACCGTCGGCCGGCCGACAGCTACGAACTCGTTTTCCCCCTGCGAGAGCTCCACTACGCCGTGACGACTCCCGGCGAGTCACTGGTTCGATCGCTCGCGGCGATCTGCGTTCCGCCGGCCAGGATCGACGTGAACGTCCGGGACCTCCGCGCCTGGCTCACCCCGCCTGCGGACCCCGACCCGTCGACGGCGGCCCTCGATACGACGCCGACCCGCCTCGAGACCGGGACGGATCCTCGAGCTTCTGCCGACCGTGGTGGTGATAGCGGATGAGCGAGACCCCCCTGGAAACGGGCGGGCCCGACGGGGCGTCGATCGGCGGAGACGACGGTGGTCGGAGCCGTGACCTCGAGGCGATCGGCGACACGACGGTCGGCGAGGATCGCTTGCGGGAGGTCCTCCGCGAGACGCTTTCCTGGAGCCGAGAGCGGGAGTACGCCGGCCCCGACTACGCCGACGGGATGAGCAGCCGACTCCTCCGGGCGGTTCCGGTCGAGAACCGCTGGCTCAACCTCGCCGTCCAGGAGACCGTCAAACGTGCGCCGGTGAACGTTCGACCGCTCTTTCTCGTCGAGACCCGGCGCAACTACATGGGGGCGGGGCTTTTCGCGATGGCGAACCTGGTCGCCGACCGCCTCGAGGTCGGGACGACGGACCCGACGGTCGACTTCGAACGCGAGACGCGAGCGCTCCTCGAGTGGCTGGTCGAGAACCGCTGTCGGGGCTACAGCGGCTTCTGTGGTGGCCACCGTCACGAGATCCAGACCTTCGAGTTCAAGAGCACGCCCGAGGAGCCGTCCGTGGTGTCGACGGCCTACCCCGTCCGGGCCCTTCTGGCCGGCCGGACCCTCGAGCCGTCTTACGGTGACGTCGCTCTCTCCGCCGTCGACTTCCTCCTCGAGGACCTCGCCTACCGGGAGACCGACGCCGGTGCCGTCATCGATTACTACCCCGGGGAAACCGACGACTACGACACGATAAACGCCGTCGCACTCGGGGCACGGCTCTTGCTCGACTGCTATGCACACTCCAGTGACGACGCGTGTCTCGAGCGGGCGCGCGCGCTGCTCGCACACGTCGCCACCCTCCAGCGTGACTGCGGTGGCTGGTACTACCGTGAGCCCGCCGACGCCTCCCACCTCTCGATGGACAGTTTCCACAACGGCTTCATCCTCGAGGCGTTCGGGCGCTACGCGGACCTGGCGGACGACCGCTTCGCGGACGTGCTCGCCGACGGGCTCTCGTTTTACGCGACGCTCTTTTCGCCCGCCGGGGCGCCGCGATGGGACGAGTCCAGTCGCTACCCGCGGGACGTCCACGCCTGTGCACAGGGAATCCTCGTGTTCACCTACGAGGGGCGACTCCGGGCCGCCCGGAAGATCATCGAGTGGACTCTGGCGGAACTCTACGACGACGGGCGGTTTTACGTCCGGAAACACCGGTACTACCGAAAGCGGATCACCCTGATGCGGTGGTGTCAGGCGTGGATGGCCTACGCCATCGCAGAACACCTCCGGGTGACCGCGGAGTTTCGCCAGAGCGGGCGGTTCTCGACGGCAGTCGAGTAGTCGGGGACAGTGACGTGAACGCTACTGAAGTGGCGTCCGACGCCTACGTGTCGGCAAACGAGAGTCCACCGACGGGCCAACGGCTTCAGCAGGTGGTAGCCGACGGTACGGGATAGTTAACAAAGCCCCGTTCGCTCGAGTCCCCACAGCGTAGATGAGAGAGCTCCTGTACCAGCTGGTCGATAGCAGGCGAACGAAACGGTTCGTCACGCATGCGCCGGCCGACCTCTTCGTCGTCGCCGGGTTCGTCGCCCTCGTGGTCACGGTCGTCGACGTCGCGTCGGTCTCCTCTCCGGTGGTTCTGACCGCCCTCGGACTCCCCCTCCTGTTTCTCGTGCCCGGCTACGTGGTGGTCGCGACGATATTTCCCCGGTCGTCACCGACCCGACCGGGCGAGGGTGAGCCGATCCTCATCCAGACGCGGTCGGTAAGCGACCGCGAGCGCCTGGCACTCGCGTTCGGGCTGAGCGTCGCCGTCGTGCCGCTTTTCGGCCTGCTGCTCTCTGTCACCTCCTGGGGGGTTACCGGGACCGCCGTCGTCCGGGCGATCGCCGGTTTCGCCCTCCTCGGGACGGTGCTCGCGGCGGTTCGCAGACGTCGGGTTCCGTCGGCCGACCGATACCGGTTTCGACCCGTCGATCTCCTCGGGTCGGCCCGCTCGGCGGTGTTCTCCGGTTCCGCGGTCCACACCCTCGCGAACCTCTTCGTCGTCGCGAGCGTCCTCCTCGCCCTCTCGTCGGTCGGTTACGCACTCGCCGCGCCACAGGACGGCGAGGCCCACTCGGAGCTCTCCGTGCTCACCGAGGACGAAGACGGCGAACTCGTGGCCGCGGGGTATCCAGAGGAGATGACGGCAGGTGAGCCAGCGCAACTGACCGTCGGCGTCGACAACCACGAGGGCGAACGGACCGAGTACGAACTCCTCGTCGTCGTCGAGCGGGTCGACACGACCGACGACGAGGCGACCGTCTTCGAACGCGAAGAACTCGAGACCCTCGAGGTGACCCTCGAAGACGGCGACGCCCTCACCCACGACCACGAGGTGACGCCGACGATGACCGGCGACGACCTCCGGGTGAGTTACCTGCTGTACGAAGGGGAACTCCCGGACGATCCCACCGCGGCGGAGGCCACCGAACACGTCTACTTCTGGACCGACGTGGAAGCCTAACAGCGCCCACTCCGGCGGTACAGCAGCCATAACAACGTAGGGACACCGAAAACGGCGGACCAATCACATGGCGAAACGATTCCCGAGCGAGAGCCGGCTGGGTACGAAAGTCACACTCGGGGGTGGGTTCCTCGCGCTGGCTCTCGCGACCCTCTATGCACACGCCTCGCCTGCGAGCGGGTACGAACTGTCCGTCTATTCGGGGACGCCGGTGGCGGTCTGGCTCGGGCTCTCTGCTGGATTCGTCGTCTCGCTCGTCGTCGCCTTCCTCACCCCGGGTGACAGTCGTGGCGTACGGGCCCTCGCACTCGGACTCGGCGGACTCGTCGTGGCCGTGTTCGTCGCCTTGCCGATCGTCCGGGGCTATCACTACTACGGCACCCACGACGCTCTCACCCACCTCGGGTGGACTCGAGCCGTCAGCGAGGGAACGATGTCCCCGTTCGAGTTGGCCTACCCCGGTCTCCACACGACGGCGGTCGTCATCAACGCGGTCACCGGCGTCCCACTCCAGCAGTCGATCCTCCTCGTCGTCCTCCTCGCGACGCTCGTGTTCGTCGTCTTCGTCCCCCTCTGTGTCGGCGTCGTGGTCGACGACCCCTTCGCCGTGACGATCGCGACCTTCGGGGCCGTCCTCCTGTTGCCGATCACGACGCTCGCGACTCACCTCTCGGCCCACCCGATGAGCCAGGCGGTGTTTTTCTCCGCACTGTTCGTCTACCTCCTGACGGCGTACGTCCTCTCGGGGCGCGATGAGGCGACGTTCACGGCGGTCGGGGCGGCGCTCGCTGTCGCCTCGATCGGGGCCGTCGTCTACCACCCACAGCTCGCCGCCCACCTGATCGTCGCACTCCTCGCGATCTGTCTCCTCCAGTACGCCCGCAGACGGGGTGGCACAACCGCCTCGAGTGAGCACCGACCGCTGTACGGACAGACCCTGTTTTTACTGGCTGCGTTCGTCGTCTGGACCGAAGACCGCGGGTTCTACGCCGGCTCACTCGAGTACTTCCTCGGAGCCGCCCTCGAGTACGTCCTCGGGGAGGGGGACGCCGGCGCCGAGGTCGCCGCCGGAGCCGGATCGCTGTCGGCGGTCGGCGGTGGGATCGGTGAGATATTCCTCAAGCTGTTTTTCCCACACCTCGTCTTCGTCGTGCTCACCGTGGCGTTGATCCTCGGGGTCCTCTCGAAGGTGGTGTCGACGGACCGTGAGAACGTCCGGGCGGTCACGACGTACTTCACCGCCGGGCTGGCCGCCCTGGGGGCGCTGTTCGGGATCTACTTCGTCGGCGCGGAGGCCGGGATGCACTTTCGCGTGTTCGGCCTGATGATGGTTCTCACCGTCGTCCTCGGCTCGATCGCGTTCTATCTCGTCACTGCGGGCATCCAGGGGCGACTGCGTCGACCGGCACGTGCCACGCTCGCGGTCTGTTTCGGCGCGCTGGTCGTCCTCTCCGTGCTCGCCGTCTTCCCCTCGCCGTACGTCTACCACGCCTCCCCACACGTCACCGAAGCCCAGACCAGCGGCTACGAGAGCGCCTTCGAAACCTACGACGAGGACCTCGAGTTGATGGGACTGCGAAACGGGCCCAACCGCTACCACGACGCAGTCAACGCGAACGAAGACCGGATGCGCCTCTTCACCGGCGTCCCCGAGGACGCCCTCGAGGACCCACTGGCCCCCCAGTACGAGGACGACCGGTACCTCGTGTTGACCGTCGCCGATCACGAACGGGAGGTCCACGCCTATCACGAACTCCGATACTCCCGGGCACAACTCGAGGGCGTCGCTGACCAGCCGGGGGTCGACCGCGTCCACTCCAACGACGGGTTCGATCTCTACCTGATCAGGGGCACCGCCGGCGCGGACGCGTAGCGTTCACCGCCACTCGATCCGGAACACCTCGGCCTCGAGGTCCGTCGACGCTTCGGTGTGAAACGAAAAGCGTCGCTCGAGGGGAAACGTCGTCCGGAAGGCGTGGGTGACGGCCCCGCCGTGGTCGGCCGCGAACGCCTCGACGAACTCCTGGCTGCCCTCGTTGTGGATCGTATAGGAGACCGAGGCGAGTTCGCTCGCGGCCTCGAGGAACTGACGGTCGGCGTGGCGTCGCTGTGCGCCGAAAGGCGGGTTCGAGACGACGGTGGCCCCGGAGACGGCCAGTGGTGGGCGGGTCGCGTCCCCCCGGACCCACTCGACATCGCGTGAGCCGCCGACACGGCGTTCGTTCTCACAGGCGAGTGCCAGCGCGTCGGGGTCGACGTCGATCCCGACGACGCGGGCCGGATCGGCGTGGGTCGCCCCGATCGCGAGCATCCCGGTTCCGGTCCCGAGGTCGACGACCGTCCGGCCGGCGAGATCGTCCCGTGTCGAGGCGAAATGAAGCAGGTGGGCGGCGACTTCCGCCGGCGTCAGGTACTGTTCTAGGGACACCGAGGGCTCTTCGAAGTCGGCGACGGACTCGAGGCGGCGGGCCAGGTCGCGACGGGAGACCATCCCCGGTCGTCGGGCCTCGAGGCTAATGGCTGTGTCGGGTTCGAACGGGACGCGCACATCGAACAGAATTAAGACCGTTCGTCGTCAGGTTGACGTATGGAGGAGTGTCCTCGTTGTGGGACCACCCTCGAACGGCTCTCACTCGGGGACGCCACCACGGTCGCGTGTAACCGGTGTGGCTTCGCGGACGTCCCGGTCGAGTTCGAAAGCGAGGGCGAGGACCTCGAGTCCTGGACGGAGGCCTTCGAGCGGTTCCACGAACGGGTCGTCGACCCCGAACGCCGGGACGACGGGGGGTCGTAGGACGCTCGCCGGCACGGGTGGCGAGAACCGTCACACGGTCGTCTCCGGGGGTCAGTAGTGCCAGGGGAACTCCGAAAAGTCCGGATCGCGTCCCTCGACGAAGGCGTCTCTGCCCTCCTTTGCCTCGTCGGTCATGTAGCCGAGTCGCGTGGCCTCACCCGCAAAGACCTGCTGGCCGACGAGGCCGTCGTCCGCCATGTTGAACCCGTATTTGAGCATTCGCATGGCGTTCGGACTCTTCGCGTTGATCTCCTCGCCCCACTCTATGGCCCGTTCCTCTAACTCCTCGTGGGGGACGGCCTCGTTTACCATCCCCATCTCCTCGGCTTCTTCCGCGGAGTAGGTTTTCCCGAGGAAGAACACCTCACGGGCGTTCTTCTGGCCGACCTGGCGAGCGAGGTACGCGGAGCCGAAGCCGGCGTCGTAGCTGCCGACGTCGGGGTCGGTCTGGAGGAACTTCGCGTGTTCCTCGCTCGCGAGGGTCAGATCACAGACGACGTGCAGGGAGTGGCCGCCGCCGACGGCCCACCCCGGGACGACACAGACGACGACCTTCGGGATGTGTCGGATCAACCGCTGGACCTCCAGGATGTGCAACCGTCCCTGTTCCGACGCGCGCTCTTCGTCGCCCTCGTACTCGTAGCCCGCGTCGCCACGGATCGTCTGGTCGCCACCCGAACAGAAAGCCCAGCCGCCGTCTTTCGGGGACGGACCGTTGCCCGTAAGCAGGACACAGCCGACGTCGGTCTGGCGTTTGGCGTGATCCAGGGCGTCGTACAGTTCGTCGACGGTTCCCGGCCGGAAGGCGTTGCGAACGTCGGGGCGGTCGAAGGCGATCCGGACGGTGCCCGAATCGACCGCACGGTGGTACGTGATGTCACGGAAATCGAGTTCGTCGATCGGCTCCCACCGTTCGGGATCGAAGAGTTCCGAAACCATTGTCGGAGGGTCGGCCCGGCGGCGTGAAATAGGTTCCCGTCGACCCCGCCGTTTTTGCTCGGTCCGTCCGTACCAACGGGCGTCGATGGGGGAGACCTACTACGACGTCCTCGAGGTCGACGAGGGCGCTACCGAGGCCGAAATCCGTGAGGCCTACCGCGATCGCGTCCTCGAGACCCACCCCGACCAGAACGACGCAGCCGACGCCACTGTGGCCTTCGAGCGGGTCAAACGGGCCCAGGAGGTCCTCACCGACGGGGACGAACGGGCCCGCTACGACCGGCTCGGCCACGAGGCCTACCTCGAACTCGAGGCCGGCGTGACGGGGGCCTCGAGGACACCCGCGGACGCCGCGAGTTCCGACCGTGGGGGAGAAGGCGGGTCCGGGACCGCCGGCGGGGCTTCGACCCGTGGCGACCGCTCGAGGGGGGCGGCCGGCGCGAAGACGGGTGCGACCGACGGGTGGTGGCGGGGCGGGGCCGAACGGTCGGGACCGAGCCACCACGCCCGACAGCGCCGGCGTCGTCGACGCGCGACGGCCGAGGCCAGGGTCGCCGAGTGGTTCGTCGACGACGAGCGAGACCGGGACGGTCCCGGCGGGGTGGCGGACGAACCGGCCGAGGACGGGGACGGGCCGTCGGCGTTCAGCGTCGACGACTGGGACGGCGAGGTCGAGACCGGGCGACGAGGCCTAGAACAGTCGACGTGGATCGTCGTCGGCGTCTTCACCGCACTGTATCCCGCGTTCGTCTACTCGAGTGTCACGCCCGCGTTCTCACCCGTCGTCAACGTCGTCGTCGCCGCGTGTACGCTGGTGCTGGTGGCCTACCTGCTTACGATCCCCCACGTCGCCGTCGTCTCCTTTGGCGTCTGGAGTCTCCTCGGGCCGATCGCGCTCCTCGCCGTGACCGATCTCTCCCCGCGTTCGATCCCGTTTCTCGGGTTCGTCGGCGCCGTCTGGGTCCCCTTCGGCTACGCCGTCGTCGTCCGGTGGGCTCTCCCCCGGTAAGTCCGTATTACCGGCGAATACGGTCTCTGTAATTAATCTCCCGGGGAGCAAAGTGAGGACACAGTGGTTCCCCCTCCGTCGGCTGGCACCTCGGCAGATCGCGGCGTCGGTCGGGCCGCGAGGTGGTCGCCGTGAGCGATCGGTCGACGCTCACGGCCGGCGACGTCGTCCGCGTGCTCGTCGTCGGCGATTCCCCGCGGGCCGAGGACGCCTCGGCGGCCCTCCGGGCGACACTCCCCGGCGCGTCCGTCCGTTCGGCCCGAAGCGACGACGACGCCCTCGAGGTCATCTCCGAGGGGTCGGTCGACTGTGTCCTCCCGGACGTCCCGGCGGGGGACCGAACGCTCGTCCTCGAGGCGATCCGTGCCCGCGGGCCGGTACCGATCGTCGCGCTGGTCGAGGAGGGGAGCGCGACCGACGCCCTCGAGGCGGGGGCGACCGACGTGGTCTATCCCGGCGAGTCACCCGAGGCCGTGGCTACGCGGGTCACGAACGCGATCGAGCGCTCTCGCCCCGGCGAGGGCCGATACCGATCGATACTCGAGACCCAACGCCTGCCAGTGCTCGTCCTCGGCGAGGAGGACGCCCTCGAGTACGCCACGCCGGCGGTCGAGACGGTCACGGGGTACACGCCCGACGAGATCGCCCGGAAGGGGGTTTTCGGCGTCCTCCACCCCGAAGACCGCGAGGACGCCCGCGAGGCGATCGCCGACGTACGCGGACACTCTCCGGGAACGACCCGTCGTGAGCGCTACCGGTTTCGCCACGCCGACGACACCTGGCGCGTCCTCGAGGCGACGATGGAAAGCCGGCTGGCCGACCCGGCGATCGGGGGCGTCGTCCTCACGCTGCAGCGACCGACGGGCGGGGACGAGCGGGTAGAACGGACACTCGAGGCCCTCGACGGCGTCTTTCTCGCGCTCGGGACGGAGTGGGAGATCGAGTACGCGAGTGGGACGACGTCGGTGCTGTTCGACCGGCCGGCCGAGGACCTCGAGGGAACGGTCCTCTGGGAGTTGCTCCCGGAGGCGGTCCGCGGGCGCTTCTACGAACGGGTCCACGAGGCCAGAGCCCGGGGGTCGGTCGTCGTCTTCGAGGTCGAACTCGACGGTTGGCTCGAGGTCCACGTCCACCCCGGGGAGGCGGGTGCCGGCGTCTACGCCCGGGAGGTAGCGCCTCCGGGGGCGGAACGTGACCGGGTCGACTCACTCGAGACGGTCCTCGACGCCCTCGAGGTGGCGGTGCTCGGACTCGAGGACGGGCGGGTGACGGTCGCGAACACGGCCGCCTTCGACTTCCTCACGGTCGAAACGCCGGTCGGATACACGCTCGCCGAACTCTTCGATCCCGACCTCGCGGGGGCGATCGAGCAACGGGTGACGTCGCCGGTCCGCCGGGTCGACCCGATCGAGACGACCCTCGAGGTCGACGGCGGGCCCCGCCCGGTCGCCGTCTCCGTGACGCCCCTCCCCGGCGACGGGCGTGGCGTCTGCGTGATCCGTGACGTCGCCGACCGGCGTTCGCGGGACGCTGCGCTGTCCACGCTTTCTACGGCGGCCCGCGAACTCGGCCGGGCCGAGACGCTCCCGGAGGTCCGGCAGGCGGTCGCCGACGCCGTCGCCGAGGCCCTCCGGGTCGACGTCGTCGCGACGTACGTCCTCGAGGACGGCCGGCGGGCCCGGCCCGCGGCGGTCGCGGCCGCCGGGGAGGATCCGGATCTGCCGACGGTCGATGTCGACGCGACCCCGCTCGGGAACGCCGAGGGCGCGCGCGCCAGGACCCACGACCCCGCCGCGTTCGAGGGGCTCCTGACCAGGGGCGGCGTTCGCGCGGACCGGGTCCTCACCGCCCCGGTCGGCGGGGAACACGCCCTCCTCGCGACGACGACCGGGCCCGCGGGGTTCGACGACCACGCCCTCGAGGTCGTCGACGCCGTCGCCGCGATCGGCGAGCGGGCCCTCGAGGGCACAGAGCGGGAATCGGAACTACGCGACCGCGAGGACGCCATAGAGCGCAAGGCGGCGACCGTAGAGCGTACCGTGGCGACCGTCGAAGTAACCCGGGCGCTGACGCGGGAACTCCTCCGGGCCGACAGCCGCGAGGAGATCGAGGCGACCGCCTGTCGACACCTCGCGGAGCTAGAGTGGCTCGAGTTCGCCTGGATCGGCGAGGCCGATCTCACAACGGAGACGGTCACGCCGCGTGCCCGTGCGGGGGCCGACGAGGGGTATCTCGAGGACGTCACCGTCACCCTCGATCCGGACGCGGCCGAACCGGCGGGCAGAGCCGTGGCGACCGGCGAACCGGCCGCCGTCGAGAACGTCCTCGAGGAGCCCGACTCGGCCTGGCGACGGGCGACACTCGAGTGTGACGTCGCCTCGGTCCTCGCCGTTCCGATCGCCTACGACGAGTACGTTTACGGCGTGCTCGCGGTCTCCTCCGGCCGCCCGGCGGCCTTTCGGGGGGGCGAGGAGACGTTCGCGTGGCTCGGCGAGACCATAGCCTACGCGATAAACGCCGTCGAGACCAGACGAGCGTTGCTCGCCGAGGGCGTCACCGAACTCGAGGTCGCGGTCGAGGGCGAGGACCCCTTGCTCGCGCTCGCCGCCAGGGTCGACGCCCGCCTCGAGGTCGCGACGGTGGTCCCGCGGTCGGCCGGTGAGTCGACGGTGTTTCTGACCGTCACCGACGGGGCCGTAGAGACCGTCCGGGAGACCGTCTCCGACCTCGAGGGGCTCGAGTCGGCCCGGGAGACCGGAGACCGCGAGGCCGGATCGGTGGTCGAACTCCGCGTTTCCGACTCGACGCTCGCGGCGACGGTCGCCGACCACGGCGGCCTGCTCGTCGCCCTCTCCGGGGGTGGCGAGCGCCCCCACGCGCTGGTCGAACTCCCCCGTGGCTCGGACGTGCGGTCGTTCCTCCGGATGCTCGAGGGGAAGTTCCCGGGGACGGAGCTGCTGGCTCGCCGGGAGCGCGACCGGGCGGTTCGGACCCTCGGGGCCTTCCGGACGGAGCTGACCGACCGCCAGCTCCGGACCCTCGAGGCGGCCTACTACAGCGGCTTCTTCGAGTGGCCCAGAGAGAGCACCGGCGAGGAGGTCGCGGCGTCGCTCGGCGTCTCACAGCCGACGTTCAACAGGCACTACCGTGCCGCAGAGCGGACGTTGTTCTCGTTGCTCTTCGAGGAAAACGGCGGGTAATAGCCTATTACCGCCCACCGACCGCTCCCTTCTCCGGGCCCACAGAACGGTTGGTTCGGTGACCGATGAATAGGTATTGTATCGGGATCCGTGACTGTGTTCGTGTATAGCGTCGGTGACCTTCCGACCGGAGCGTCCACGTGGAAACCGATGCGTACCACCTCGCTAATCAGCAGTTACCGCGGGAGCCCTCCCCACTACCCGCGCCGGTCGCCGGGCGATCCGGGGGTGAGCCGATGAGCACCGACGCGGTCGGTTCGACTCGAGACGCCGTTCGCTCGAAAGCCGGCAACGGAATCGTCTCCGAACTCCGCCTGCAGCACCCGGAGCTGCTCGCGAGCCCGACCCTCCGGCGGGCCAGGGACCTGACCGTCGACCTCGAGTACCGCACGACCCTCGAGGACGGGTCGACGCTGGCGTACCTGTCGGTTCGTGGTGACACCTTTTCTGAGTTCGAATCGGCACTCGAGGTCGACGGGACGGTCGCGGAGCCGTTGCTCGTCGAACGCTATGCCGACCGGCGGGTCTACCGTGTCACACTCACCGACCGCGCGGTCACGTGTTCGCCGAAGGTGGCCGAACTCGGCGGTCGGGTACTCGAGTGCTCGAGTCGCCACGGCGAGTGGGTTCTCTCTCTCAGGTTACCCGACCGGGACGCGCTCGTGGCGTTCAACGACTACTGTGGGCAGCGAAACGTCACCGTCCAGGTGAACCACCTCCGGGTGGCGTCGGAGGAAGGCGGTGCGGTCGTCGGCCTGACCGAGAAACAACAACAGCTCCTGACGGTCGCCTACCAGGAAGGCTACTTCGAGGTTCCCCGTGGGATCTCCCAGCGGGAACTGGCCGACAGGCTGGACGTCTCGAAGTCGGCGATCTCCCAGCAACTCCGGCGGGCGGTCGCCGCCCTCTGTACCGGGACGCTCGCCGACGGGACCGCGTAGTGCCCTCCACTCGGACAGCTCTGACCCGACCGTGGGACAGGCCGGACTCCCGTAGGCACCGACGAACGGGTCGTTCGTCGCGCTTACCGAACGGTTGGACGCCCGTACGTCCCGTGTGGGGTGTCCATCCGGGCGGTGACAGACCCCGAGCTACCGACGGTATGTGAGAACCGGTAACGTTTCACCGACGGTGATGGGCGATATCGTCTCTATCACCCCTCGACGTGGGCTACTGGCGGTGTTCGGCCCGCCAACGGTCGGCGACGATCCGCCGGCGGTTACCCGCGTGCTACTGGCCGCGTTAGCCCGTTTATAGTAATGGGTCGGGCGAGACAGGTTGTCGGTATCATGTCCGTTCGACGTTCTCCACCCCGGCCGTACCCGGGAAGAAACCGATCGACGAGAGGCGACGGAACCGGAACCGACGCCAGTGTCGTTTTCGACGACGACCCGACCTCCCAACCGCGGGTGAGCGACTGATGTGTGGGATCGTCGGCTGTGTCGGGAACGGTGAGGCGATCGAGACGCTGATAACCGGGCTCGAGAACCTCGAGTACCGCGGCTACGATTCGGCCGGCGTCGCCGTTCAGAACGGGACCGGCATCGAAGTCGAGAAACGCTCGGGGGAGGTCTCAGAGCTCAGGCGGACGGTTACAAAGCGGCCCCCGGACGGGCGGATCGGCATCGGGCACACCCGCTGGAGCACCCACGGACCACCGACCGACGAGAACGCCCATCCACACACCGACGCCGCGACCGACGTCGCCGTCGTCCACAACGGGATCATCGAGAACTACGCCGACCTCAAACGCGGTTTGGGTGAGGCGGGCCACGAGTTCACGAGCGACACCGACACCGAGGTCATCCCCCACCTCGTCCAACACTACCTCGACCGTGGCCACCGCAACGAGATCGCCTTCCGCCGGGCGATCGCCGACCTCGAGGGCAGCTACGCCGTCGCCGTCATGATCGCCGGCGATCACACCATCTACGCCGCCCGTCGGGGCTCGCCGCTGGTCGTCGGTTTCGCCGAGGAGACCGTCTTCCTGGCGAGTGACGTCCCCGCGTTCCTCGAGTACACCGAGGAGGTGGTCTTCCTCGAGGACGGCGACGTCGCGGTCGTCGACCCCCGAGGCGTCAGCTTCACCGACCTCGAGGGCGAACCCGTAGACCGGGATCGAAAGACCGTCGACTGGGACCCAGAACAGGCGGGGAAAGGCGAGTACGACCACTTCATGTTAAAGGAGATCCACGAGCAACCGACCGCGATCGCCCAGGCGATCGAGGGGCGAACCGACCCCCGACAGGGCTCGATCGACCTCGAGGAGTTCGATCCCGGGGCCTTCGAGGACGTGACCGACGTCCAGCTCGTCGCCTGTGGAACCTCCTATCACGCCGCCCTCTACGGCTCGCTTTCGATAAACCGTGCCGGGATCCCGGCCCGGGCACTGCTGGCCAACGAGTACAGCGTCTGTGCGCCGCCGGTCGACGACGGCACGCTCGTGATCGCGGTCAGCCAGAGCGGCGAGACCGCCGACACCCTCTCGGCGCTCAAGCAGGCGAAAGCCGCCGGCGGGCGAACGCTCACGGTCACGAACGTCGTGGGCTCCACTGCAGCACGGGTCGCCGACGACGCCCTGTTCATCCGCGCCGGCCCCGAGATCGGCGTCGCAGCGACCAAGACCTTCTCCACACAGGCCGTCGTCCTCGCGCTCCTGGCCGACCGGCTCGGCCGCGACTCGGTCGGGGACGGCCCGTTCGACCTCGAGGCGCTGCTCTCGGAACTCACGGAGTTCCCGGACCGACTCGAGGACATGCTCACGACCTCGCGTGCGAAGACGATCGCCCGCCGGTACGACGACAGCCAGTCGTACTTCTTCATCGGCCGTGGTCTCGGCTACCCCGTCGCCCTCGAGGGCGCACTCAAGTTCAAGGAGATCACCTACGAGCACGCGGAAGGGTTTGCCTCCGGGGAGCTCAAACACGGCCCGCTCGCGCTCGTGACCGCCGAGACGCC
>LFCJ01001100.1_pt1 | contig 18275 bp, 13 predicted proteins | sample 643141 | NCBI WGS metagenome assembly LFCJ01 (sample SAMN03766243, study PRJNA286221) | soda lake metagenome | biome: soda lake; feature: Kulunda steppe; material: water; isolation source: sample B1-Br-g2 brine of Lake Bitter-1 | place: Russia: Kulunda steppe | collected 2010-07
GCAGGTTGAAGGTACGCATAATTATATTGCGAATGGAATTATGTCTCATAATTCACAGTTGTTACGGTATGCATCTAAGATTTCTCCGCGTGGAATGATGACGAATGGTAAGGGGTCGAGCACAGCGGGGCTTACGGCTTCAGCGGTCAAGGATGCCGAATTCGGCGGAGATGACAAATGGACACTTAAAGCAGGAGCACTTGTTTTGGCGGATAAAGGTATTGCTTGTGTGGACGAGTTAGATAAAATGGATGCCACAGATAGAAGTGCTATGCACGAGGGGCTAGAACAACAAACGATTAGTGTAAATAAGGCTGGAATTAATGCTACGTTGAAATCACGATGTTCGCTTCTCGGCGCGGCGAATCCAAAGGAAGGTCGTTGGAATGACTTTGGTCCGGTTGCAGAACAAATCGACTTAGAACCAGCTTTAGTTTCGCGTTTCGACTTGATTTTTGCCCCTACAGACAAGCAGGATGAGGAATGGGATGAAGAGTTGGCAGAACATATTCTAACGTCTAATCAGCGCGGTCAACAGCTTGAGGCTGGTGTTGCAACGAGTAAAGAATCTGAGAGTGTGGTACCAGATATTCCACCAGAATTGTACAAGAAGTATATTGCGTATGCTAAGAAGTATTGTAATCCTGTTATGACGGAAGAAGCTAAGAAGGAGCTTAATGATTATTACGTAAATATTCGAAAGCAAGGGGATGATGATGGTGCAATTCCGATAACGGCTAGAAAGATTGAGGGTCTGGTTCGTTTATCGGAAGCGGCGGCACGGATTCAATTAAGTGATGAGGTAACGAAAGAACATGCTCAGAGAGCGATTAATATTGTGATGGAATCATTGAAAGATGTTGGTTTCGATGAGGAGGAGGGTAGGTTTGATGTTGATATGACAGAGACTAGTCAATCTACGTCGCAGAGAGATAGGCGTTCATTGTTGAAGCAAGTGATTGAAGATTGTTTGGAGGAAGGTGAGAAAGGTGCACCGAGGGAGACAGTTATGCAAGTTATGACTCAGGCACATGATTTCGATGAGGAAACGATTGAGCATGATTTGAATAAATTAACTCGTGAAGGTGATTTGTATGAGCCGAAGATAAATGAGATTGATATAATGTAGTTTATTAGAATAATAATTTTATTCTGAATCTACATTTAGAACTTTACTTTTTGGAATAGCAACAAAGTAAGTTGGTCTTCCTTCGGATGGAGGTACGTCTGGTACTTTTGGGAAGTATTGTCCTAAATCGTCGTATACATCAAGCGCATAGTATTCTTTGTTTTCATTTAGACCGTCAACCATATCTCTGGTTACGTTTCCATATTCTTCACCGTTATCGATAGGGAATCCGAATCGGTTTGGATATTTTTTGAATGGGTTTTTATCACTGTAGTAGAAGAAGCTTGTTTTTGGTCCGTCTGAAGTTTCAACGGTTATATACCATTTTCTCATGTATTATTTTTTAGTGTTGTTAATTTTAAGTGTTTCGATATGGTCACATTGGCAGGTATGGCCAATATGTTTCGGTGGAGCAGTGGTTTGGTAGGTATTGATTGGGATTGAGATTATGTTTTTGTTGTAGTGTTTCTAGTGATTGTTTTTCGGTTTGGTATGTATTTTTGGCTAGTGAGGTATCGTTTTGGAATTCGTGTAGTACGCGTTTTTTGGTGGTGGGTATTTTTTGTTGTATTTGTTCGTGTGGGATGTGGAATGAGTATTGTTGGTGGTAGAAGCAGTAGTATTTTTTGTTGTTGATGTAGTGTAGTTCGATGTTTTCGATTTCGTTTAGCCATTGTAGTATGGCTTTGTGTTTGAGGGTGTATAGTGCTTTTGAGCGGTATTTTGCTTTTTGTGTGTGTTTTTGGTTATAAATTTTTGCTCGTTTATTTATTATGTGTAGTGAGTTAAATTTATTTGTCATTGTTTTTATTTTAGTTTATTTTTTAATATGTTTTTCCCTGTATTTATTAATATAACTATTGGTTATATTTTTTGTATTATTTTATTTTTATTACTTATGGTTATATTTATATGGTTGGAGTGTATTATATTTGTTATGGGTATTAATCATTTGACGGTTTTTCCAGTTAATTTTGATGATTCATTAGATAGTGATTTTGATGTTGATGATGAGGATTAATTTTGTTGAAAAGACCGTAGGTATAAAATAGTATTAGTTCTTTTATATTATATATGGGAAAAGAAAAATCATTTGATAAGTATTTAGATTGGAACAAGTACATTCGTGTGTTGAAGTTATCACGGACACCGGGTAAAGAAGAGTTTATGAATGTTTCGAAGATTGTGGTGGCTAGTATTGCGTTGATTGGATTGATTGGGTATATTATTTTTCTTTTAATGAGTTTTATACCTATGTAATTTAGAATAATATTTTATCACAGTATAAGTGACTTAGGAATCCTGCGAAGAGATATATAGATAGTATTGAGGATATTATTATGTTGTATTCTTGGTATTGTATGGTGTTGAATAGTATATAGGTTATGATAAGTAGTATTATTGAGATAGTCAGTCCGAATGTTTTGTTGTGCGTTATGCCTCTGTGTGGTGGTCTTATTTTTTCAAATATTTTTGTAATTATTATTCCGTTGAGTATTGATATGGTTGCTATTGTGATTGGGATGGTAATTGCATATATTTCGTTGATAATTAGGAGGTATATATTGGTTATTGTGTTTTGGTATGGTTGTAGTAGTATGGATGTAATGATAATGGTGAAGCAGAGTAGTGTATATTTAAATATTCTATATGTTTTTGAGGATGGGTGGTCTATATCTGGTATTATGCTTCCTAGTAGTGTTATTGGGATTGATATTCCAATTAATGCTATTATTAGTTCGAATGATATTTGGAAATATATTGGGGTGAGTATTATGGTGGTAAGTGTGTGTGTTTTCCATCCGTATTTTATATGTGTATTAAATCCGCCCATGTGTTGTATTTATTTATATGCGTATTTATAATTTGTTATGTATATGTTTGTTTGTCGTTATGTCAATATATTTATTAATAATGGTAGATATATATTAGGTGAGACATGGCACATGAATTTGATTCAGAAAAAGATATTGGCATAAAGAATATTGTCGGTTCAGGTAAGTTACCGGTAGAATTAAACACAGATGCGTTAGCGGAAGGTTTAGAGGAGATAATTTCAGAGAAGAGTTATACGTGGGAAGATGAAGGTCCACAACCGGGTTTATATTATGAAGTTGATGGTGATGATGGCCCGCAAGTTACGTTTCACATGTCTGGTAGTTACATTATTCGTGCAGATAATCGTGAAGAACTTGAGAAAGCTAATACACGTATTTTAGATGAGATGAAAGAGTTAGGTGTTGTTGATGAAGATTATGATGAAGAGGATTTAGATTTCAAAGTTCAGAATGTAGTTGCGTTGGCGAAACTTCATTCAGATATTAGTTTAAGAGCACTTTCTATTGGTTTAGGAACGGATGCTCAGTATGAACCAGAAGTTTTCCCGGCTTTAGATTATTCGAAGCCTCGTTATCCATGTTCGTTTCTTGTGTATGCGAATGGGAAAGTAATTATTGTTGGTGCAAGTAGTGAGGAAGATGTTAGAGATTCAATGGATGAATTTTATGAAGAGATTCAGGAGTGGATTGATTTATCCTAGTTGTATTCTACTCTGACAGTTGAATAGATTTGTTTTGCACTTTCTTCACCGATGTTATCGACTTTTTGTAATTCTTCAACAGATGCATTTATTATATTTTCTATTGTGTTAAAGTGTTGTAATAGGTTTTCTGCACCTACTGGTCCAATATCTTTAAAACTACTTACAATATATTCTTGTTGTTGTTTGACAGTTTTTGTTTGTTTTCTTCCATGTGCGTTTACTTTTGCGTCATTATCTTTTTGTTGTCTTACAGCTAGTGATTTTAGCATTTGTGCCGTATCTTTTTGGTCTATAGTTGTTACAATTGATACTTGATAATCATTAATTATTGATGCTTTTGCGCCACGAATTGCATTGGGGTGAATATTTTGTGTATATAGTTTTCCTTGGTCACCTTCAATAAGTAATACAGATTCATTGTATGCATTTTTCATATTTCCTATTTGTTCAAACATTGAACGTTCACCTGTTAGTGTATCACAAAAGTCTTTAACGTCTTTTCGTTCTACGGCTGCGTTTGGACCAACAATATAATCACCTACTTCTAAGTTGTTTACAATTTCTAGTGTTACATCTGTATCCATATCTAATTCTTTGAGTACTTTAGATTGTTGTTCTCTTGAATCTGCAATTATGTGAACAGTTTCATCTTCTGTATTAAAGTCATATTTTTCATTTTGTTTTTCGTTTTCAAATGAATCGAATAATGTTTTTTGTTCGTTTTGGTTTTTTAGTTCTTTTTGTATTTCTTTTTTGAGATTATCAACTTTCTTTAGTGATTCTAAATCAGATTCGACGTTTTCTATGATGTTTTTAGATTTATAATATGAACCCATATCTTTGGTTTGTTTTCCGATTAAAATTAGAACTTTTCCTGTAGAGCTTCGACCGGTTCTTCCTTGTCTTTGGATTTGTTCTATTCCTCTTTGAGCGGGTTCGTAAAATACTACGAGGTCAACTTCTGATATATCAAGACCTTCTTCACCGACTTGTGTTGATATAAGTACTTCTGTTTCTCCGTTACTAAATTCTTTTATTGATTCTCGCTGTTCTTTTTGTGACATTCCGGGGCTATTTTCTTTATTTGTTTGTCCTACTAATCTATTTACGTTAAATGTGTCATCAAGGTAATCTACGAGTGCTTCTACAGTATCTCTTGACTTTGTGAATACGAGTGCTTTTCCTCCGTTAATTTTAACATCGTGAACAAGTTCTGTTCTTAGTTCTGTAAATTTAGCAAATGTACCATCATATGATTTTGATTTTTCAACGGCTCTTTGCATTTGTGGGTCAGAGAGTAATCTTTGAACTGCTTTACTACTATCTTCACTTCTTACTTCTGCTTCTAATCTAGAATAGTATTCTAGGAATGAATCTATGCCTTGCGTTTCTAGTTGATTGATAGCGGTACTTATTTTCATAGCTTCTGCCCATATACTCATTGCTTTATATGCATTAGAATCTTGTTTCTGCATTGCTTTTTGTATTTTTCCACGGGCTTGTCTCAATTTATAGTTAGATAACGTTTTACTTCTAGAATCAACGTAATCGTGTTCATATAATTTTTCTAATCTAGATTTATATATTTCTTGTAATAAATCTCTTATTTCTAGTACTTCATCACTAATTTCAATAAATCTTGTATCTATTTTTGTTTTGTGAATATATGGTTTTACCATAGGGTCGTCTGCAGAGAGTACTTCAATACCTTGAACATGAATGTTTTCACATATTTGGAGTATATCTTCACGGGATTCGCCGGGTGATGCGGATAATCCTGTTATTAGTGGCTTTGTAGCTTGTTCAATATATTTTTTTGCTATGTATACGTATGCGTAATCTCCTGTAGCTCTATGACATTCATCGAACGTTAAATGAGATACATTTTTTAAAGATATTCTTCCTGCAATAATATCATTTTCTATAACTTGAGGTGTAGATATAACAACAGATGGGGATTCTTTCCAAAGTTTTTCTCTTTTGTCTGGTTTTATATCTCCGGTAAACATTTTTATTTCATCATTTGATATATCTAGAAGTTCTTGATATGTTTCTAAGTGTTGTTCAACAAGAGGTTTTGTTGGTGCGAGCATCAAAACGGTATTTGATGCATTTATTTTTTCTGCCATCACAATTAAATTTACAATAGTTTTTCCTGTTCCTGTTGGTAGAACAACAAGTGTAGATTTTTCAAGAGCTTTATTTCCTAAATATGATTGATATTCTCTTTTTTCAACGGTGTTATCTTTTATAAGATTATGTGATAGATATTCTACTTTTTCAGTCATTGTAATTGTATTAATACTGTATAAATAAAAGTACTTCGTTTAATGTTTACAGTATTATAGGTAATAACACATATACAAGATTTCCGAAGATAATTGAACTTATTACTCCAAGTGTAATTGGTACTATAAATGGAACTCCGGGCGTAACCCATACAGAATCTTTTTCAAGAATATTGTTGATGTATTTTAAATCTTCTCTTTCATTGGTCATTGACCATTCATCATTATCTTCTACAAATTCATTTAATTTTATATCTACGTTTTGAATTTTAACATTCTCAGATACGGTTTGAGTTTCCGAATACCACTTTTCATAATCTCTAAAGAAGTCTGTGGATAAACCTTTTAGTCCATTTGAAATGAATTCATATCCTTTTACTATTTTATTATCTGATTGTGGAGATTCTATTACTTGTGCATGTATATTGTTTAATTCATTTACAGGTACTTTTCTTGCGCATGTATTTCTGAGTGGTTTAGATATATCAAAAGTATTATTACGAATATTGTGTATTAAGTTCATGATGAAATATGTTATTGAAAATATCATTGTATTTACAAATACAGTAAATCCGAAAAGGTGAATTGAGGAATACATTAGTAAACTAGATAATGGTTCACCAGAATTAAGAATAGTATTTATCGTATATACCATACCTACATCAAATATTGGTAATGAGTTAATGGTTGGTTGCCATGGGAAAAGTATGGCTATTAATAAAAATGCTTTATAATCTGCACCATAAAATATTCGTAATTTATATATTATATATGCGGCACCACCAATTATTGTGAAGCTTAATGCTGCTGCTATACCTATTTCTAGCGTATTTCCAACATATGCATCATAAGTTAATAATATAAGTGCAATTAATGTGGGTATGGCCCATACTTCATCTTTTACTCTTCTACTTTTTATATCTGTATATGAGGCATATAATAAAACGGGTATTATAGTTATAATTCGCAATAAATCTGTTGATAATATATCTAACATAGTATATGTTTATTATCATATAAATTAAATTTAACGGTATTGAAGAATAGGTATTCTTTTAGGTTTATATATACATATATGTAATAATGCTGAAGAAAAAACGTAATTATACAAAAGCTGTTGCCCCCGTAATCGGGTTTATGTTACTTCTTGCTATTGTCTTTTTGGCTGCAGCCCAATATCAAGCTAATGTTGTTCCAGCCCAAGAAAGAAGTACAGAAATAGACCATTTTTCGGATGTGACAGAAGATATATCTGGTTTACGTAGTAGTATAATTCAGACTGCATCTACAGGACAGATTCAAACGCAAAGTATTAATATTGGTACCAGTTATGATTTACTTGGTTTATCTCAACCTCCTCGGTCAGGGTCACTAACATATATAAATCAATCTTCTGATATTATTATTCAAAATGCACAAAATAATAGAGAAGCTAGTAATTTTTGGCGAGGTGATGTAGATAGAGAATATGAGACAGGGTATCTTGAATATAGAATCGATTATAATAGAATTCAAGACCATGCTGACATATATTTAGAACATGGGTTTATGTATAGAGATACAGCAAGAGGTTCTGATGAAACAATTAATATGTTAGAAGATTCAGAACAACCTATTGTAAATGGTCGTACTATTACATTATATACTATTCAATCTACGATGGATATTTCAAGAATTGGTTCAGATACTATTGAAGCTCAACCTATAAGTGCACCAATGAATTCTGTTTCCATAAGTAATGTTGATGATGATAATCCTATTACAATTCAATTACCAACAAGGTTAAGTGTTTCAGATTGGGAAGAAGTATTATGTGATGAAACTGTTGAAGATTATGATACAGAAGATGAAAACTTGAATTGTGATTCTGATGATGGTTTTATTGAAGAAATAAATACGGGAGATGATGATGAAACAATTGAACTTGTATTCCAAAAAGATGAATCGTATAATCTTCAAATGTCACGAATTGATTTACGTTCACAGTCTAATAGAGGAACAACAGCAATTACGGATGAACAATACATTGCTGTAGATAGACAATCTGCAAATGTTCGTGAAGATAGTTCTATACAATTAGATGCAGAAGTTAGAGATAAATATAATAATGGTGTTATTGGTGTACCTGTTTCTGTTGAAGCTCAAGATACATCACAAGAATGTATTGGTGATTTTACAGGTGTTTCATCTTCAGACACAACAAATTGTGATAATATTGGAGATTTCAGACAACCGGGAGAAGATATTAGTTCTTCAGATGGAAGTGTTACGTTTGAGTATAATACTCCAGAAACAGAACAAGATGTAGATGTTTCATTTATATATACTATGGAATCCGATTAAAATTATATTTTTTTGAAAATTTATTGATTTAAGTGTCTATAATAGTTATTTTATTAGGGTTTCAAAAATATAATATAACTAATACATGATATATTTTCAAAAGAAAAAAATTGTTTCAATAATAACAATTTGTATAATTTTAAGCTTAATGGTATCTAGTGGTGTATCAATAAGTCAAAGTGTGACAGATAACCATGAACCGGTTAATAACATACTAAGTATTAATGATGGTTATTTATTTGATTATGACGAAGATGAAAAAGAAAGCATTCGTGCTGTTGATTTTACAATTGCAACTTCAGAAGTCCCTGCTAATTCTACTGTAGAATCCGAATTATTAATTGCTAATTATGGAATAGATACGAAAGAAGATATGTCAATTCAACCGTATATTCTAGACGCAAATACGGGTGATGTTATTGAAGATGAATATTATGAAGTAAAACCCCAAGAAGAATATACTGATATTACTTTAGAACCGGGGGAACATAAATTATATAAATTTGATTTTAAATTTACAGAAGATGATAATAATTACACTGTTGGTTTCATACATTCAGAAGCACCAGATGAAAAGCCACTTATATCTAAAGATATTGGTATTGTAAGTGAAGATTCTGGAATATCAGATTCATTAATTCTAGATAAAGATAGATTAACAAAAGACAAAATTTCCGTTACAAGATTTAAAGATGAAAATGTATTTCAAAGTTCTCGTTCAGGTTCAAGTACATCATTACCACCTGTAGAGAAAAACGAACAAGGAGATATTATTGATGAAGATGTAGCAGAAGGAACAATATCTGATTTCGGAAATATTCGGGCAGATTCAGATATTTATGGTTCTATAACTAGTTCAACAGGGAATATAAATGTTGGGTTTAGTTCAGAAAATATACCTAATGAAGAACATTATGCAATTTCTTTATTATATGAATTAGAAAATATAGAATCTGCAGAGATTAATGTAGTTTCTGCAAGTGGTACGGAAGTCGATGAAGAAACAGATTATTACATTAATTCTGAAGATTCCGTAGAAGAACGTGTATTACAATTAAGTAATGAAGAAATTTCATATATTCAAAGTCAAGGTGAATTATATTTTGAATTTAATAATATAGATGAAGTACAAAATGATGTAGAAATTAAATTATATGAAATGCAAATTGTTGCATTAAATGAAATTTGGAACGTTCCTGAGCCGGAAATATCAGCACAATTAGAAGCAGAACCTGATTCTGCTGAAGTTGGAGATAATGTTGAAATAACGGCAGAAGTGTCTAATGATGGTTTAGTTGCTATTGATGAAGAATTCAGATTAAGAGAAATAGAAGCATCTGACGTAAGTACGACAGTTTCTGTTTACGAAGAAACAATAATTAATCCGGGTGAAACAGAGACAATAACGTTTAATGTTCCAGTTTCTACGGCAGAAGAACATGTATTTGAATTGTTTGGTTATGAATTATCTGTAGATGTGAGTGAGGAAGGAGAAGGTGCTATTAGACCAGCAATATCAACAGATGTTGATGTTATTGGCGTCAATGAGACGATGGAATTCCGTATAACAAATATAGATGATGAAGATATGGATAGAATTGATAATTTTGAATGGAGGTTTGATGATGAATTTGAATACACAAATGAAGAAAATATTGAAAAAGAGTTTGAAGAAGATGGTTCAAATACGATTACATTAAAAACAGAATATGAAGATAGTGAAGGAAATATACAAACACATAGGACACAAACAGTTGTTGATGTAATAGAAGGACCTCAATATGATATTAATACTGTGCAGTATGATTTTATTGTAGACAACCAAGAATTAAGAGATGAATCTGCAGGTAGTTCTGTATCTGGTAATATAATGTCTGGAACTTGTGAAAATTCGTGTGGTGCTTCATTTACCTTTGATAGTGTTGATTTGGCAATTTCTCAAGGAATAAATATGTTAGTTTTTGAAATTGATAGAGATGGAAATCAATATAATCCAATTCATTATGGGACGTATGATGTTGTTGATGATGAATTCGCAACAACAGATTCTGTAAGTGCTAATGGAATGAGAGCTATTCAAGATTCAATAGAAGATGGCGGTACAGACGGAGCAAGTAATGCACTAGTAAATGATATTAATAGTTTACAAGGTGAAGATAGATATTTTGTATTTGTGGGTGGTGGAAATCCTAATCCAACACAAAATGAAAATGATGTTTTTAATTCACTAGAAAATATAGGTGCTAATTTAGATGGTTCTGGTGAATTGGAAGAAGATTCAATGTGGACATTTGCAACGCAAACGTTATCTAATGGTGATGTAAATCCATTACACGAATCTTACTTGCCCGCCGAAAGTGGTGAGCCAGCTATATCTGAACAGTATACTATAGAGCCATTTGAAATAAATGAAAATACAAATGTCAGTCCAAACAGACCTGTACATTATGATATATTTAATTTAGATGTTGTTGGAGATATTTCAGATTCTTTGATAGTATGGACTCTTGATGATGATACAATAGTAGATAATGAATTGTATGTTTCAGATATATATACTGCTGATAATACAGAATATAGCGTAGAAGTATTAGTAGAAGATGATTTGGGATTAGAAGTAGTTGATAACAAAGAGATTGAAACAAATTCAATGAATCCTGTTGCAGATATTCCTAATTTAACTCCTGTTATTGATGAAAATAATGTATTATATTCCACAAGTAGTTTTGACCCAGACTCTACAATAAATACATATGACTGGAATATAATTGACGAAGATGAAAAAATATCTTATAATCAAAAAGTACCTGAACACAACTGGAATAAATCTGGCGTGTATACTGTTGAATTGACAGTAACAGATAATTATGGTAATACAGATTCAGAAGAAAGAGATATCCAAGTATTAGGTGCACCTCCAAACACAGATGCTGAAATCACACGTATAATATCAGATTTTAATGCACCAAATCAACACATAGATAGTGTATTATCGAATCAACCAATTTTATATTATCCATTGGAATTTGCAGATGGAATAACACAAGAACACGTTAATTCACAAGATGGCGTTGTTCAAAATGATGTTCTACAAACAGATGGTCCATCAGAATATGGACTTGAGTTTAATCCTGAATCTTATATTTCTGTTGAAACAGATGTTAAATCAAATGTAGAAGAACAATTCGGTGTTTCAATGTGGGTAAAAACAACGGATTCAGGAACATTTTATGAATCTGAAAGTGATGAAAGTGAATTAATTATCCAAGATTCAGATATATTATTAAGAAATAATGAAGAAGAAGTAGAATTAAACTTTGAATCAGATATAAATACTGATGAATGGACACATATATCATTTTCATATGATGTTGTTAATGGAACAAAATTATTTGTAAATGGTGAATTAGATAATTCAAATTCAGATACAATTGGAACTATAGATAAAGATGCAAGTTCAATAAACATCGGTTCTGATTATAATGGTAAAATGTCTGATTTACAGGTGTATAATATGAGATTAAATGAAGATGATGCGGAAGCATTATATGAAAATAATGCAGAATTATTAGTAAATGAAAGCAAAGAAGGTGTATTTTATGAATTTGGTGAAGAATATAATAATATAGATATAGATTCTACAGGTGATGGAATTGTTGAACCTCGTACAGACTATTATAATTTAGTTGCAGATTCATCTATTAGTAATCAAGATTCTGAACAATCAATAGAAATACAAGATATAAATTATGAATATTATGACTCTGTATATATGAGTTATGAAGCTGAATTTGTTAGGCAAATGTCTGATGGAGATGATATCACAGGAAGAATAACTATGGATGCACAAAATCAACAAACAGGTTCTACGATAACTAATCATATGAGTTCTACAGATAATGGAGTCATTGAACTTGATGTTAGTGAAATAAATGAAACAGATTCATTATCTATATCTGCAGAATCATTTGGGTCTAATCTTGGGAGAACATCTGTAGAAATATATGAAGTGTGGGGTTCAACAGAAACAATAGATTATACGGTGACAGATTTCTATGATGAGATATATCCAGATATAATTTCTAATACAATGATTCATGAAACAAGAAATGGTGTTAAAATATCTCAAAAAGATATTGAATCACAAATTGATATTGGTGAACTTGGTGATGAAGGATTACAACATAATATAATGCCTGCTATGGATGCTTTAGAGCTTGATGTTAGTTATGATATTAGAACAGAATCTACAAATGGTATTAATCTATATGCTGATAACAGTGGTGATTATACATTAGGTTCTGGTGGAGCTAATCCTGAATCCATATTATGTGAAAGTTCAGCTATTTTAGAGACAAATTGTGAGGATATAGATTCAGGTGATTCTGTACTTGAAAATGGCCCATACAGTCATGTTGGGTTAGAAGTTGGTGCATTAGATGGGCATACAGTTATAGAATCATTACAAGTAAATTCAGATACTACGCGAACAGATAATCCAAATATTAATTTAGATGGTAGTGTATCAGAAGGTTCAGAAGATGGGATTTATATAAAAGAATATGAATGGGATTTAAATGCAGATACATCATTTAATCCTGATTATGTTGGTGAAGAATTAACGTATGAATTTGATGAATTAGGAACACATGAAGTAGCATTAAGAACAACAGATACTCTTGGTGAGTCTAATATAGAAACATTTGAATTTGAAGTAACGAATTTAGAACCTTCGATTAGTCCACAATTTACGACAGAAGCAGATGTTGGTGATGAAGTAAGATTTGAGGTTAATACGGATGCACCGGGAGATGCGGATATAGACCAAGTTATTTGGGATTTAGGTGATGGTACATATCAAACAGGACATGAAATAAGACATGAATATTTAATTAGTGGAGAATATGATGTAACAGTTATAGCTATTGATGAAGCTGGTTTAACTGTATCAGATACAGAAGAAATTATTGTTTCTAGTGAAGCTCCTGATTTAGATGATATAACAACAGAAGCAAATGCACATGTTATGGATACACTCTTGTTTGATACTAGTGGAGATGGATTTGATGATTTTGATACAGATGAACATCCTCTTATTGTTCAAAATCGTATTGATTTAACAAATGCTGAAGACCCTAATGATGGAGATTTACAATTTGATTGGTTATTCCCTCAAGGACCAATAATGAACCAAGATGACCCTCATACAGTCATAAATCAATTAGGAACGCAAGAATTTGAAGTAACAGCAACAGATAATGAAGGTAGAACTACAAGTGAGACAATACAAGTTAATGTTGATAATGATGGTCCAAATATTGATGTTGATGTTGATACGCCAATACAAGTTACAGATGATGGTGAAGTAGAAATAAGTAATGATTTAGATAATATAGACGAAGATGAGATAGAAGTTGATACAGATTCAGATGGTAAAACATTTGTTTCAGCACCTATTGAAGTAAGTGTAAATACATATCATTTCCATCCTAGAATAGGTGGTGAATTAACAGTTAATATGAACGATGGTCATGTTGAAACTCATGAAGTACCTGAAGATGGTGGTTCTGATTATACATATGAATTTGAACATGAATTTGATGTTTCATCGGATGAATATCAAAAAGAAGATTTCCCTGTTAACTTTGATATTGAAGCTGAAATTGTAGATGACTTTGGTGCTACAGCACAAGATAGTAAAAATGTGGATGTTGGATTAAGAGAAATAAGTACAGATTTATCTGTTAGTCCAAGACAAGCTGTTATATTCCAAGAAGATTTAGATTTTGAACCTGTTAATACAGAATCACCAGATAGTGATATTGAAACATATCATTATGATTTCGGTGATGGTGATACAGAAGAAAGACAAAATTCTAACGTTGTAAATAAAGAATACTTCGAAGAAGGAACATATCAACCAGAATTAACAATAACAGATGAATATGGTCAACAAGATGAAGCATTTGCTCAAATTAGAATAATGGTTGATTTCGATGATGTTGTATTCCTTGCATGTGGTATTAGATTCGGTTCTAGTGGTCCTTCAGATTCAGAGTGTGAAGATGCATACGAAGGTTCACAATTAGATGGTTGGGTTGGAGTTGAAGATAGTGGAATTCAAACATGGACTGTTCCTCAAACCGGCATTTATGAACTTGAAATTGCCGGTGCAAATGGCGGTGGTAATCAAGGAGGTGAAGGTGCTGTAATTAAAGTTGAAACACAATTAAATAGAGGACAAGAATTAAATATTGGTACTGGTTTAATGGGTTCATCACAAAATGATTTCACATCAGGTGGAGGTGGAACATTTGTTGTAGATGACCAAGACCAACCAATTATTATAGCTGGTGGTGGGGGCGGTGCAACGCAATCTAACCGTGACCAAGATGCGAATTTAGGAGAATCTGGTCTTGATGGAGCAACAAGTGGTACAGGGAATAATCAAGGTTCAGGTTCTGGTGGTGGACCAACGCAAGGTGGAACATCATGTGATAATTCTTGCGCGGAAGGTACAGGTGCTGGTGCTGGATTTGAAACTCAAGGTGATGTAAATGGTCGTATGAATGATAATGCAAATCCATACATGACAAATATAAATCCATTAGAAGGAGGAACGGACTTTTCTGACGGTGGTTTCGGTGGCGGTGGTGCTTCAATAGAAGACTTATTCGATAGAGCTGGTGGTGGGGGCGGTTACGGTGGTGGTGGTTCAGCTACAGGAAGTAATTGGGCCGCTGCTGGCGGTGGTGGAAGTTATATTCCACAAGATGCTCAAATTATTGAAACTGGACATTATAATGACTTTAATACGCCAGATGAAGTTATTGATGAAGGTACAGGGTATTTAGATGTAGATATAGAAGATAGTCCTGATACAGAGATAGATGTTACAGAAATTGAAATGGGTGGTGCTACAAATACAGTAGAAAATAATAATACAATATCTGTAGATTCAACGCTTGAATTAAATGCAGATTATGATGAAGGGTTATCTGATGCTCCTGAAGTTGAAAGAAAATGGTATGTATCTGACGGAACAACAATGACAGGTGATTCGGAAACTCATGAATTTGAATCTACAGGTCAATATACAATTACTGTTGAATCAATAGATGAGAATGATATTCCATTATCACAAGATTCAATTATGGTACAAGTTGAATAAATATATCAAAGAAGTAATATATATAAACTTCTAACAATATTATTATTGTATGAATGTAAAAGAAAATAAAAGTATTATAATAATTGTTTTAATTTTAATTTTGTTAATAGGTTTTATTTTATTCTTTTATCCTTCTTCTTCGGATAGTTCTGATATAATAAATAAAACAAATAATCAAATGGAGTCTATTGATTCATATAGTATTGAAAAAGAAATGAATATATATGAAAATTCTGAAAACATAGCTAATCAAGATTTAAATGCAGATGTAGATAAATCTTCAAATGAATTTATAATAAATAAAACAAATGAAGAACATGGTGACTCTATAACATATAGAAAATATGGTAATAAATCATATGTATATACAGAATCAGACGATTATTGGTTTATTTCTGCAGAAGAAAATGATACGCTAGATGACCCTATTGGATTTTATAATTCATTTATATTAAATAATACGTATTTTGATTTAAACACAAATTTATTAAGTGATGAATATACTTTAACTTCTAAAATAACAGATGAAGATGCTAGAAAAATTGCTGAATGGAGTATTTTAGACCGTAGATTTCCAAATATGAATACATATGATGATGTTGCTGTATCTATAGAAGTCAAAGAAAATTATAAAATTAATAAAATTTATTTGAATTGGAATTTAAATAATAGAAATTACGAAATTACATATGATTTCGTTGATTATAATTATAATCCGACTATTGAAAAACCAATACAAAATGATACGCGTATTTGGGATGAAGAAGTTAATGACACAGATATTGATTTATCTGCAGATTTAGATATAACGCAAATGAATGATAGAATAGATATAACTATTAATGAATATTCAGAAGATGTAAGTAATATATACGTTAATCCAAATCAAAAAGATGAATTACTCATAGACCCTCAAGAAACAGACACAATTACATTAACCGAAGGTTATGATTTTGCAGAAACAGATAGAGTAATTATTGGTGTAATGTCTGATGAAACAAATGAATATAGAAAAATTGAATCAATTAATCATAATTTAGATTAAATTTATTTTATAATTTTAATATCATTTCAATTAAATATATAGTGTATCACAACGTTATTATTAGGTGAGATGATTCAAAAACAAACAGATAAAGGTGTATCCCCTGTTATTGGGGTAATTTTAATGGTAGCGATAACCGTAATAATTGCAGCAGTTGTAGCTAACTTCGTTCTAGACCTTGGTGGTACATTACAAGAAGATGCTGATGCTACAGTTTCTTTTGACCAAGATGCAAATTACGGCACAAGCGATTACAGTGTAACAGTAACAACATCAAATATGGATAATGCTGATTATACATATGTTCAACTTGCTGGTGGTGACTTAGAAACACAATATGATGTTGAACAACAAGCAAGTGATTCGTCATTACTTGATGAAGAAGTTGCAGAAAGTGAAAGAGGTGTAGCAATGGTTCAAAGTGGTGATAGAATTGTTATTAATGATTTAGAAGGTGATGAAGACCTTCAAGTATTCGGAGTTCTTAGCGGAGACTCAAACCAAGTAACAAGTTATTCTGTTGAAGACCCACAAAGATTCTTGTCTGGCAGTGGAACCGATGACGGAACAGATGACGGTGGAGACTAATTAAATTATTTTAATTGGTATATCTTAATACTTTTAGGATATTGTAACTATTATATATTACATGATACATAAAAAACATAATAAAGGTGTGTCACCAATTGTTGGTGTTATTTTAATGGTTGTTTTAGCTATTTTATTAGCAGGTGTAATATCTCAGTTTGGACAAGAGTTAAGTGGAATTTTAACTCAACCAATAACAGCAGGCATTAATATTCAAGAATCATATAATGTACAAGATGATACATATGATGTGACAATTGTTTGGTCAAGCAGTGGAACTGTTGAAGAAATATATGCTATAGAACCAGATGGGAGTAGAACACCAGCTATGCAGGAAGTAGGAGATGATATTCAAATAGAAAATGTAGAAGGTGATGAAAGCATACGTATAATGGGGACTCTTAGTTCTGGTGAACAAGGTGTTATTCAAGAATATACGGCAGGATAATATTCATTGGTCAATAGTAAGTCTTTTACAATTATAAATACAATAATGTTATAATAATGACAGATAAAAATATTGACATACATATCCATGATTTAGAATTTGATTCTAAATTTGCTTCATGGGGATTATATTCTACGAAAACAGACGAATGGGTGTTATATTCTGAACGAGAAAATGTATTTTTAACACCAGATTGTATTATTGTTGAACCTGAAAATAATTTTGTACCAAATGAAGCTATTTTCACATCTATACTTAAAGCTCAAAATATATCTTCAGAATTTGAGAAATCAGGAAAAGAAATTTTATCTAATGATTCAGAATCTGATGAAATATATGATGAAGAGTCATTAGAAAATATTGATGAAGTAAAAAATAAAAATAATTTTATAACAAAAATTAAATCTATATTTAATTCGGATGAATTAGAAGAAGAAAGTAATTCGGATGAATTAGAAGAAGAAAGTAATTCGGATGAATTAGAAGAAGAAAGTAATTCGGATGAATTAGAAGAAGAAAGTTTAACGTCAAAAATTACATCTATATTTGGAGAATCTAAATCTTTAGATGAAATAGATAATAATATATCTCAAATTGAGGAAGATAAATCTGTAGATGTTGAGGAAGATAAATCTGTAGATGTTGAGGAAGATAAATCTGTAGATGTTGAGGAAGATAAATCTGTAGATGTTGAGGAAGATAAATCTGTAGATGTTGAGGA
>LFCJ01001101.1_pt1 | contig 18274 bp, 18 predicted proteins | sample 643141 | NCBI WGS metagenome assembly LFCJ01 (sample SAMN03766243, study PRJNA286221) | soda lake metagenome | biome: soda lake; feature: Kulunda steppe; material: water; isolation source: sample B1-Br-g2 brine of Lake Bitter-1 | place: Russia: Kulunda steppe | collected 2010-07
CGCGCTCGGCGTCCTCGCCGCGTCGCCCGCCGCCGCCGATGCCGAGCGCGAGGTGATCGGTCTTGTCGCCGGGCTCGACGGCGCCACGGAGGCCGAGCGCGCGCAGACCCTGCGTGACCTCGCCCCGCATGGCGAGCTCGCCGTCGATATCGTGCTCGAATTCATGCAGGAGGGGCTTCTGGAGAGGTCCGATGCCCTCGCCGCCGTCGCCGCGCTGCAATCGGGCGCGTTCGAGGAGGCGGCGCCCGATGCACCCGAGGAACCGGCCACGGCGACAGCGCGCGGTGTCGATCTGGAGATCGCCACGCCGCCAAGCGCGCCGGATGACACGCTCTATCACCGCGTCACCGGGGTGGCGGATGGCGACGTGCTCAATATCCGCGACCGCGCCGGGGTGCCCGACAGCACGATCATCGGCAGTTTCAAGCCGGATGCCGAGGGGATCGAGGTGGCGCACGGCGAGGATGCGTATGAGCTGGTCAATGACAGTGCCTGGTGGAAGGTGCGTCGCGACGATCTGCCCGGCGGCGAGGGCTGGGTGAACAGCCGTTATCTCGAGCCGATGCATGACGCCGCCGACGCGGCCTTCGAGGACATGGACCGTGAAGCGATCGCGCAGGAATATGTCGCGGGCGCGGGCTACGAGCCGCTCGATACCGGCATCGCGAGTGACCTCGTGGCCGATCTCGGGGCCGAGGACCAGGAGGCCTTCCGCGCGGCGCAGGAGCTCCCACCGCCGCTGCAGGCGATCCTGCTTCTCGAGGCGCATGAGGGGGTCCTGCCGCATGCGCGCTACCGGCTCCGCTACGGCGCCGAGCGGATGCCGAACCCGCCGGGTGCGGCCCCGGTGACGGTCAGTTTCCTGCAGATCGACCGCTTCAATCTCGGCCCGGCACATCACGCCGAGCTGGTCCGCAGCGCCGACGAGGGTGTCACGGTGCCGCCCGCTTCGGATTTCGGCGCGGGGCCGCATGTCTCCTGGCGCATCGTCTCCTCACCGATCCAGCGCGTGGTATCGAACCCCAACGCCGTCTCGCGCGCCGAGTTCGGCGATGCGGACGCCGAGGAGGCGCGCTGCCTCGATATCGATTGCCTGTCGCTCGAGCCGGCCGCCGGGGCGGTCCCGCAGGACTGGAGCGAAATCGACGGTCTTGCCGCGCCGGATGACCGCGTCTTCGAGACGCTGCGCGACGGGGCGCACAGCCCCGCGGCGGTGATGGAGATGCTGCTGGCGCAGAGCTGGTTGCTCGATGCCGAGAGTGGGCGGTGGAACGGCCCGGAAGCGCGCGAGGGCGTGGATTTCGCGCAACCCTTCATCGAGGTCGTGATCGAGACGGGGCTCGGACAGGAGATCGCGACCGAGGGGGTGCTGCGCGACGGCAACCTGATGGATGACGAGCTCGCCCGGCTCTGGTGGTATGTGGCCTCGGTGGCGTCGGGTGATGCGTCGGCCCCGGTGCTGTTAGGGGCCGAGGCGCGGCAGCGGCACGAATGGCGCGAGTGAGCGCTCCCTTCTGATCACGCGGCGCGCCTGTCGGCGCACGTCCTCTCTCCCCATCCCCCTGGGATGGGGCCCCGCCGCCCGTTACGGCGGGGGTGCGATCCTCAGGCGCGCGCGGCGCTGGCGAAGACGCGCGCGTCGTCGGGCGCGGTGCCGAGCTGGGCGGCGGGGGTGAGCAGGGCGCCCCAGTCGCGGCCGGGCCAGCGGTCGGCGGCGAGCGCGGCAAGCGGTGTGCCGCTCTGCTGGGCTTCGCGGCACAGCGCGGTGACGGCGGATTGCGCCTCGGGACGCGGCATGTCGCGCGCCAGCGCGAAGGTCAGCGCCTCGGCATGGATCAGGCCGAGCCCGTCATCGAGCCCGGCCGCCATGCGCGCGGGCACCGGTTCGAGCCCGCCGGCGAGGCCCTCGGCGACGCCCAGCGCGCGGCCGGCGATCTGGCAAAGCTGCGGCAGGCTGAGCCACTCAACCATCCAGGCGGTGGCGTCGCGCTGCTGGCGGTGCAGGGCGGCGGCCTGCAGATTGGCGTCGAGGCCGACGCCCTGGCGCGCCAGCGCCACCAGCAGCGAGGGCTCCACCGGGTTCGCCTTTTGCGGCATCGTCGAGGAGCCGCCGCCCGCGGCGAGCTGCACCTCGCCGATGCCCGACTGCGTCATCAGCACGAGATCTTCGCCGATGCGCCCGAGCGCGACGATGAGCGCAGTTAGCCAGCCGGAGAGCTCGGCAATCCCGGCGCGCTCGCTGTGCCAGCTTGCCCGCGGATCGCCGAGGCCCAGACCCTCGGCAAGAGCGCTGCGCACCGCCGGCCCCTTCGGTCCCATGGCCGAGAGCGTGCCGGCCGCGCCGCCGAGGCTGACCTGCAGGAGCCGCGGGCGCAGCCCGTCGAGACGCGTGCGCAGCGCGATCAGGGGCCGGCCCCACCCCGCCGCGACGGCGCCGAAGCTCGTCGGGGTGGCGACCTGTCCATAGGTGCGCGCGGCCATGGGCAGCTCGGCATGGGTCTCGGCGAGCGCGGCGAGGGCCAGCAGCGTCGCGTCGAGGCGCTCCGCGAGGATCTCGAGCACCCGGCGCAAGCGCAGCATGAGCCCGGTATCCATGATGTCCTGGCTGGTGGCGCCCCAATGGATGTATTGCGCGTGCTCTGGCGCCGCGAGCGCGTCGCGAAAGGCGGCGACGAGGGCGGGGACGGGTACGGCGTTGCGCGCTGTCGCGTCGGCGAGGGCGGCCGGGTCGAGCTGCACCTCGCGGGCCGCGCGCGCGATCACGGCGGCGCTTTCGGCGGGGATGATGCCCTGCGCGGCCTGCGCCTCGGCGAGCGCGCCCTCCACCAGGAGCATCGCGCGCAGCTCGGCGTTGTCGGTGAACAGGCCCGCGATTTCCCCGTCGCCGAGCAGTTCGCGATAGATCGCGCTGTCGAGCGGACAGGCCGGCATCAGGCCTCCCGCAGGCCGAGGATCGCGCGCGCCTGCGCCGGGGTGGCGACGGGGCGGTCGTGTTTCGCGCACAGCTCGGCGGCGCGGCGGATGAGCGCGGCATTCGACGGCGCGAGGGTGTCGCGATCGAGGCGGACATTGTCCTCGAGCCCCGCGCGGGTGTGCCCGCCCGCGGCGATGGACCATTCATTGAGCGTGTGCTGATTGGCGCCGATTCCGGCGCCGCACCAAAGCGCGTCCGGGGCGAGGCGCTTCAGCGTCTCGATGTAGAAATCGAAGACCGGGCGGTCGGCGGGCATCGCGTTCTTCACCCCCATCACGAACTGCACATAGAGCGGCCCGTCGAGCCGGCCGTCGCGCACCATCTGCACGGCCTGGAAGATGTGCGACAGATCGAAGGCCTCGACCTCGGGCTTGACGCCGTGGGTGCGCATCTCGGCGGCGAGCCAGTCTACCATCTCGGGCGGGTTCTCGTAGACGCGGCCGGGAAAGTTGTTGGAACCCACCGCCAGCGACGCCATGTCGGGCTTGAGCGGCAGCATCCCGCCGCGCGCCTTTCCGGCCCCCGAGCGCCCGCCGGTGGAGAACTGGGTAATCATGCCGGGGCAGTGTTTCTCGACGCCTTCCTTGAGCCGGGCGAATTTCTCCGGATCGGAGCTCGGCGTTTCGTCGTCGTTGCGCACATGGGCGTGCACGATGCTCGCCCCGGCCTCGAAGGCCTCATGGGTGCTCTCGACCTGTTCGCTCACGGTGATGGGGACGGCGGGGTTGTTGGCCTTCGTCGGCAGCGAGCCGGTGATGGCCACGGCCAGGATGCAGGGATTGGTCATGTCGTCTCCGCGAATTGGATCATGCTGCGGCAATCATACCCGCCGCCGCGGGCAAGGGCGAGAGGCGCGGGGGACGGATGGCGACCGGCCGGCCCCCGCGTCGGCTTAGAGATCGAGAAACACCGTCTCGCCGTCGCCTTGCAGGCGGATGTCGAAGCAATAGGAACCGGCGCCGGTGCGCCTGGCGATGAGCGTGTCGCGGCGGTGCGCCTGCTCGATGCGCGACAGGATCGGGTCGCCGGCATTGTCCGCGTCGTCGAAGTAGATCCGGGTCTGCAGCCCGGTATTGATGCCGCGCGCGGTAATCCACAGCGAAATGTGCGGCGCCTGCATGCCGCCGCCGCGGGCGGGCACGGGGCCGGGCTTGACGGTGCGCAGGGTGAACGCGCCGGTCTCACCGTCGGCGGCGAAGCGGCAAAAGCCGTTCACCTTGGGATCGGCGCCGGGCTGGCCGGGGAACCTGCCGGCCGCGTCGGGCTGCCAGCTTTCGATCATCGCGTCGCGCAGCGCCCAGCCGGTGCCGTCATACACCGAGCCGGTGATGGTGATGATCTCGCCCGACGCGCCGTCCTCGATGGCGCGCTTGCCGAGATCCTCGGGATAGATCCCCTCGAGCCCGGCGAAACTCGGAATGCAACCGATATGGACGTAGGGGCCCGCAGTCTGCGACGGGGTTTCCTGCAGGGTGTCGAGCTTCTGGACCATCACATGCCCTCCGGCTTGTTCTCGAACATGGTCTGGCGGCGGCCGCGCAGCACGATGTCGAACTTGTAGGCGAGGAAATCGAGCGGGCGCGCCTTCGCCATGTCGAGTGGAGCGACGAGCCGCTCGATCTGGCTGCGATCCTTGATCGTGGCGACGATCGGGCAGCGCTCGATCAGCGGGTCGCCCTCGAAATACATCTGAGTGATGAGCCGCTGGCCGAAGCTCGCCCCGAAGATCGAGAAGTGGATATGCATCGGGCGCCAGTCATTGGCGCGGTTGGGCCACGGATAGGCGCCGGGGCGGATGGTGAGGAATTCGTAGTAGCCGTTCTCGTCCGTCAGGGTGCGCCCGCAGCCGCCGAAACTGGGGTCGAGCGGGGCGAGATAGCCGTCCTTGACATGCCGGTAGCGCCCGCCGGCATTGGCCTGCCAGGCCTCAACGAGCGTGCCGGGCACCGGGCGTGCGTTCTCGTCGAGCACGCGGCCATGCACGAGGATGCGCTCGCCCACCGCTGGCGCCTCGCCCTGCGTGTAGTTGAGGATGAGGTTGTTGTCCCACTTGCCGATCAGGTCGTGGCCGAATACCGGGCCGGTTTCCTCCGAGGTCGTCGACTCCATCGACAGGAGCGGCTGGCCCGGCGAGCGCACCACGGAGGTCTTGTAATCCACGTCGTAAGCCGGGGGGTGGATCTCCCGATTGCGGGGGATGAGGGGGCCGTCAGCCATTTCCTGCCTCCATCTCCTGAAGGATCTCCTCGGCGATCTTGAAGGCGTGATTGGCCCGCGGCACGCCGGCATAGATCGCCACATGCATCAGCACCTCGGTGATGTCGTCGCGGCTCGCCCCGGTATTGGCGGTGGCACGCAGATGCAGCTTGAACTCCTCGTAATTGCCGAGCCCGGCCAGCAGCGCGAGCGTCATCATCGAGCGTTCGCGGTCGCTGATCGTGCCGCGCCCCCAGACATGGCCCCAGGCCGCGTCGGTGATCATGTCGATGAAGGGCGCGTTGAGCGCATCGGGGTCGGCGCGCGAGCGGTCCACATGCGTCGCGCCGAGCACCCGGCGCCGCGCGGCCTCGCCGCGCTCGCTGATCTCAGACATTCTCGGTCTCCTCGATGAAGGCGATGAGGGCGCGGGCGAAATCGTCCGGCTGCTCGACCATGGGCAGATGCCCCGCCCCGCCGATCAGCTCGAAGCGCGCGCCGGTGATGCGCTCGGTCGTCTCGCGCACGAGCTCGGGCGGGGTCGAGCCGTCATGGTCCCCTGCGATCCCGAGTGCGGGCAGGGTGAGCGCCGTGGTGGTCGCCTGGAAATCCGCGCCCGCAATCGCCGCGGAGCAGCCCGCATAGCCATCCGCCGGGGTGCGGGTGAGCATGTTGCGCCAGGCAGTGATCTCGGGCGTCGCGCGGAAGGCGGGCGAGAACCAGCGCTCCATTACGGCATCCGCGAGCGCCTCGACGCCGCCGGACTCGACCGTGCGGATGCGCTCGGCCCACATCTCGGGCGTGCCGATCTTGGTGGCGGTGTTGGACAGCACCATCGCCGCGACGAGGTCCGGGCGCCGCGCCGCAAGCCCCTGCGCGATCATCCCGCCGATGGAGCAGCCCACCACCGTCGCACCGCCGATCTCCAGCCGGTCGAGCAGGGCGGCGGCGTCGTCCACAAGCGTGTCCATGCTGTAGGGAGCGGCGGGCGCATCCGACAGGCCGTGTCCGCGCTTGTCGTAGCGGATCACCCGCAGCCGCGCCGGCAGCCGCGCCACGACCTTGTCCCAGAGCCGCAGATCCGTGCCCAGCGAATTCACGAGCACGACCGGGCGCCCCGCCGGGTCGCCGTCCTCGCGGTAGTGCAGGCGGATCGTGTCGAGATCGGCAATCAGCATCGCATCACCTCAATAGGGCAGGCCGACATAATTCTCCGCAAGCGCCCTGCGCGCGGCCTCGGAGCTTTCGAGATAGGCGAGCTCGCTTTCCTGGATGCGCTGGTCGAAGGCGCTCTGGTCCGGGAAGCGGTGCAGCATCGTGGTCATCCACCAGGAGAACCGCGTCGATTTCCAGACCCGCGCCAGCGCGCGCTCGGAATAGCGCTCGACCCCTTCGGACTCGCCATCCGCGTAATGCGCCCGCAGCCCCTCATGCAGATAGTGCACGTCCGACACCGCAAGGTTGAGCCCCTTCGCGCCCGTGGGCGGCACGATATGCGCGGCATCGCCCACCAGAAACAGCCGCCCCCATTTCATCGGCTCGGCCACGAAGGAGCGCAGCGGCGCGATGGATTTCTCGATGCTCGGCCCGGTATCGAGGGTTTCGGCCACATCCGCGGGGATGCGCCGGCGCAGCTCGTCCCAGAAGGCGTCGTCGGACCACTGCGCGACCTCGTGGTCGAGCGGGACCTGGATGTAGTAGCGGCTGAGCTGCATGTTGCGCATCGAGCAGAGCGCGAAGCCGCGCTCATGGTTGGCATAGATGAGCTCGTCATCGGCCGGGCGCGTCTCGGAGAGCACCCCGAGCCAGCCGAAGGGATAGACCCGCTCGAAGGTGCGCAGCACGCTTTCGGGGATCGAGGGGCGGCTGACGCCGTGAAAGCCGTCGCAGCCGGCGACGAAATCGCAATCGATCCGGTGCTCGGTGCCGTCCTTGACATAGGTGACATGCGGCGCGTCGGTGTCGAGCCCGTGCGGGGTCACCCCTTCGGCCGCGTCGATGATCACCCCGTCCATCGCGTCGCGCGCGGCGTAGAGATCATGCGTGACCTCGGTCTGGCCATAGACCATCACGCGCTTGTCGATGAGCGCGTCGAAATCGATCCGAAAGCCGCGATTCTGCGCCGAGAGATAGGTGCCGCCATGGACATAGCCCTCGGCATCCATGCGCGCGCCGACCCCGGCCTTGCGCAGCATCTCGACGGTGCCCCACTCCAGGACCCCGGCGCGGATGCGCGCGAGCACATAGTCGCGCGGGCGGCGCTCGAGGATGACGGTGTCGATGCCGTCGCGGTGCAGCAGTTGCGACAGCAGCAGCCCGGCCGGGCCGCCCCCGATGATGCAGACCTGGGTGCGCATGTGGTCCTCCGAAGGGCAGGATGCGAAAAATGATTGTCGGCGTCAATCAAAAATCGGCGCGCGAGTCAATCACCCTCGGGCAGCGTCGCGAGCGCGCGCACGAAAAGCCCCGGATCGACATTGCCGCCCGAGCCCACCGCGATCACGGCGTCGCCGGCGATGGTTTCGGGCTGAAACAGCGCCGCCGCAAGCGCCACCGCCCCGCCCGGTTCGAGCAGGATCTTGAGCCGCAGGAAGGCGAGCGCCATCGCGCGCAGCGCCTCGTCCTCGCTCACGACGAGCCCGGGGCCGCAGAGGCGCGCCATTATCGGAAAGGTCAGATCGCCGGGCTGCGGCGTCACGATGGCGTCGCAGATCGAGCCGTCGAGCCGGTCATTGCGCTGGATCGCGCCCGCCGCCAGCGAGCGCGCGGTGTCGTCAAATCCCTCGGGCTCGACGGGGCGCGCGCGCAACCCCGGCGCATGGCCCTCCAGCGCGAGCGCGATCCCCGAGGTCAGCCCGCCGCCACCACAGCACACCAGCACATCGCCCGCGCTCACGCCCTCCTCGGCGGCCTGCGCGGCGATCTCGAGCCCGACGCTGCCCTGCCCGGCGATGGTCTGCGGCGCGTCGAACGGCTTGATGAGCGCGAGACCCTGCTCTGCGGCGAGGCTTGCACCGATGGCGTCGCGGTCGTCATGGGCGCGGTCGTAAAGCACGATCTCGGCGCCGAGCGCGCGGGTATTCGCGATCTTGAGCTGCGGCGCGTCCGACGGCATCACGATCACCGCGCGCACCCCGTGCATCCGCGCCGCCAGCGCCACGCCCTGCGCATGATTGCCCGACGAGAACGCGATCACCCCCTGCGCCCGCGCCGCCTCCGGCAGCGCCGTGATCGACGCCCAGGCGCCGCGGAACTTGAACGAGCCGGTATGCTGCAGGCATTCGGCCTTCACCAGCACCCGCCGCCCCGCGATCTCGTCGAGAAAGGGCGAGGACAGCAGCGGCGTGCGCCGCGCATGCCCCGCGAGACGTTCGGCGGCTGCCTCGATCATGGCGAGATCGCTCATGCGCATTGCTCCAGCCAGCGATGGATTGCTTCGAGGCTCTCGGGTTCGTCGAGAAACGGCACATGACCGCGATCCGCGACCTCGGCGAAGATCATGTCGGGCCGGCGGCGGCGCATCTCGGCCGCCGTCTCGCGCGACAGCAGGTCCGAATTCGCGCCGCGGATCAGCGCAAGGGGCAACCCCGCGCAGGCCTCGAACAGCGACCAGGGATCGTCGGGCGGCGTCTCGATCGCGGCGGCAAAGGCCTCGCGCAGCGCCGGGTCGTAATTCGGCACCAGACCCTCGGCGCTTTCGGTGAATTGCCGCCGCGCCTCCGCGCGCCAGCGCTCCGCGGGCACATTGGCAAAGCCCGGCAGGTTGCGCTCGAGCGCCGCGGCGGCCTCCTCATGCGTCGTGGCGTTGGGCTTGCGGCCCAGATAGCTCGCGATACGCTCCAGCGCGCCGGGCTCGATCACCGGGCCGACATCGTTGAGACACAGCCCCGTCAGCCGCTCCGGCGCCGTCGCGGCGAGATACATCCCGATCAGCCCGCCGCGCGACGTGCCGAGGATCAGCGCATGCGCGAGCCCGAGATGATCCATCAGCCCCAGCACATCCGCGGCCTCCTGCGGCACGGTATAGCTCGCCGCCCCGGTCCATGCCGAGCGCCCGCGCCCGCGATAATCCGGCCGGATCAGCCGCCTGCCGGGCAGATGCGGCGCGAGATAGTCGAAATCGCCGCCCGACCGCGTCAGTCCCGCAAGACAGATCAGCGCCGGTCCCGTGCCCTCGTCGCGGTAGTAAAGCTGTGCACCGTCGGCGGCGGCATGATGGGGCATGAAGCTCTCCCTTTTTTGCGCAGATTTGCACAGCCATGCGAGCCGGGAAAGGCCGAAATCGCCCCCCCAATCGGGGCGGGGTTTACATCGCGGCGCGGTGCGTTACCCTTCGCGAAGAGTGGGAGTCACCCGCATGCCGTGCGGCCTCCCGAAACCCAAGCCGACACGAGAGAGACAAGCGAATGAGCCAGGTCAAGGCGGGAGATACGGTCCGCATCCATTACACCGGCACGCTCGACGACGGAACGGTGTTCGATTCGTCGCAGGGTCGCGAACCGCTCGAATTCACCGTGGGCTCGGGCGAGATCATCCCCGGGCTCGACAATGCGCTCCCCGGCATGGCCGAGGGCGAGCAGAAATCCGTGTCCGTGCCCGCCGACGAGGCATACGGCCAGCACGATCCTAACGGCCGTCAGGAAGTGCCGCGCGACCAGATCCCCGAGCACATCCCCCTCGATCCCGGCACCGCGCTGCAGATGCAGACGCCCGACGGGCAGGCCGTGCCGGTCACCGTGGCGGAGGTCACCGACGAGGTCGTGGTGCTCGACGCCAATCACCCGCTCGCGGGCAAGGATCTGACCTTCGACGTGGAGATGGTCGAGATCAAGTGATCGCGGCCGGCCGGCACCGCCGCCCCTGTGGCGCGTCGCGGTGCCGGACCATGCGCCGGGATCGCGCCGGATAGACCGGTGGCGCCATGCGCATCGCGACCTTCAACGTTCAGAACCTGCGGCTGCGCCTGCGCGCCGGGCGCAGCCGTCTCGACGGAGCGCGCGACGGCGACGTGGCCGTCGATTCCCACCCGGCCGCCGCCGCACTCGACGACGCGGACAGGCGGTTGACGGCCCGGGTCATCGCGAAGCTCGACGCGGACGTGGTCTGCCTTCAGGAAGTCTTCGACCGCGCCACGCTCGACCATTTCCACGATCGCTATCTGCGGCGCACGGGCATCGCCTCCTATCCGCACCGGGTCTGTTTGCCGGGCAATGACGGGCGCGGGCGCGACCTCGCCGTCCTCAGCCGCCGCCCGACCGCCGATGTCACCAGCCACGCGCATCTGCGCCCCGCCGATCTCGGCATCCCGGTGCCCGAGGGGCAGAAAGCCGCCACGCCGCTTTTTCGGCGCGATTGCCTGATGTTGCGCGTCGGGACGCTGACGCTGGTGCTGTGTCACTTCAAGGCGCCCTGGCCGGATCCCGACGCGGCCTGGCGGGTGCGGCGGATGGAGGCCGAGGGGGTGCGCCGGCTCATCGAGCGGCGCTTTGACGATCCGGCGGCGGCGCTCTGGCTGATCGCGGGCGATCTCAACGAGCCGACGACCGAGCCGCGCGGCGAGCGCGCCATCGCGCCGATCATCGCAGGCTTCAGCGTCGATCTGCTCGCCCGGCTGCCGGAGGGCGAGCGCTGGTCCTACGCGCTGCCCGATCTGGGGATCACGGGGCGGCCTGACGCGCTTCTGGCCTCGCCCGCGCTGGGCCGGGGCTGGCCGCGCGCACGGCCGCGCGTGCTGCGCGAGGGGATGGGCCGCGAGGTCGCTCAGTATCGGGGCACGCGGCTGCCCGGTGTCGGGTGTCACCGCCCTCATGCCAGCGATCACGCCGCGCTGGTGGTGGATTTCGAGGGGTTATGAAACCAGCGCCTCGGCCGCCGGGATCACATGCTCCTCCACCAGCGCATTCAGATCGCCCTGATGCCCGTCCGAACGCGCCGGGCGGCCGTTATCCGAGGTGATCACCACCGACAGCCGCAGCGACGGCACCACATAGAGCATCTGCCCGCCATAGCCGCGCGCGTAATAGGCGCGGTGCCCGTCCATCTCGCGCAGGAACCAGCCATAGCCGTACTGGTCCCCGGAAAACCGCGACTCCGTGCGCGGCATCCAGGCGCGCAGGATCCACTCCCCGCTGACCACCTGCGTGCCGTCCCACGCCCCGCCGCGGCGGATCATCTCGCCGAAGCGCAGGAGTTCCGACGGGCGCATCGCCATGTTGTTGCCGCCCATGTAGCGGCCCTGCGGATCGCGCGTCCAGGGATCGAAGCGAAAGCCGAGCGGGCCGGCGAGCCACTCATTGGCCAGCGCATGCAGGCTGCGCCCCGTCACCTCTTTGAGCACCGCGCCGAGGACATGGTAGCTGCCGGTGGAATACTGCATCGCCGCGCCCGGCGCCTCCACCATGGGCCGCGACAGCGCGTCCGCCACCCAGTCCGCGCTCTCCACCCAGGCGCCGTAATTGCCGCCCGAGGTGCGCTCGAGCCCGGCGCGCATCGTCATCAGGTCACCCATGGTGATCGTGCCGACGCGCTCGTCCGCCCCGGTCGGGATCAGCCCCGGCGCGATATCGTCCAGCGTGGCGTCCGGGCCGGGCAGCTCGCCGCGATCGATGGCGATGCCCGCGAGCGTTGCCACGAGGGTCTTGGAGACCGACATGACATTGACGACGGCGTCGAGCCCCGGCCCGCGCGGCGCCTCGGCGAGCCGCGTCTCGCCATCGACCGCGATGGTCAGGCTGTGCAGCTGATCGAGTTCGCCCGCGGCGTCGCGCGCCGCGGCGAAATCATCCGAAGAGGCGGCCCGAAGCGCAGGCGCGACGACAAGCGCGGCGGCGCCCGCGAGCAGGGTGCGGCGTGTGTGTTTCGACATGGCGGAAGGGTAGCGCCGCCGCCACGCACGGCACAGCCCGGTCGCGCAAGCGTGATCGCTCAGATATTCTCGGCCTGCGGCATGCCGACGGCGTGATAGCCGCCATCGACATGGATCACCTCGCCGCTCGTGGCGGCGCCGTACTCCGAGATCAGATAGGCCGCGGTGCCGCCCACCGCCTCCTGCGTCGGGTTCGCGCGCAGCGGTGCGTTGAGCTCGGACTGGCGGAAGGTCCGCCGCGCGCCGCCGATCGCCGCGCCCGCGAGCGTCTTCATCGGCCCCGGCGAGATCGCGTTGACGCGGATGCCGTCCGGGCCGAGATCGTTGGCGAGATAGCGCACCGAGGCTTCGAGCGCCGCCTTGGCCACCCCCATCGTGTTGTAGAACGGCATCACCCGGCGCGATCCCAGGAATGTCAGCGTCAGCAGCGTGCCGCCCTCGGTCATCAGCGGGTGCGCGCGCCGCGCCGCGTCGATGAAGGAGTAGCACGAGATCAGAAGCGTGTTGGTGAAGTTCTCGCGGCTGGTATCCTTGAAGCGGCCATGCAGCTCCGCCTTGTCGGAAAACGCGATGGCGTGCACGAGGAAGTCGAGCCGGCCCCAGCGCGCGGCGAGCGCCTCGAAGGCCGCATCCATCGATGCCGCATCGCTGACATCGCCATGCAGCACGAAATCGGAGCCCACCGACTCCGCGAGCGGGCCGACACGCTTGAGCAGGTTGTCGTCCTGGTAGGTGAAGGCGAGCTCGGCCCCCTCCTCGGCGCAGGCCTTCGCGATGCCCCAGGCGATCGAGCGCTCATTCGCCACGCCCATGACCAGCCCGCGCTTTCCGTTCAGCAATCCGGCCATCGCCCGGCTCCCCTTCGTGCCGCGATCAGTCCTCGAGCCGGCTCATCACCAGCGTCGCATTGGTGCCGCCGAAGCCGAAGCTGTTGCTCAGGACACTGTCGAGCCGGACATCCTCGCGCAGCTCGGTGACGATCTCCTCGGGCCGCAGCGCCGGGTCGAGATTGTGCACATTCGCCGAGGCGGCGATGAAATCGCCCTGCATCATCAGCAGCGAATAGATCGCCTCATGCACCCCCGTCGCACCCAGCGAATGCCCCGTGAGCGATTTCGTGGAGGCGATGGGCGGGACGGCGTCGGCGCCGAAGACGCGGCGCACCGCCTCGACCTCGGTGACGTCGCCCGCCGGCGTCGAGGTGCCGTGGGCGTTGATATAGTCGATGTGCCGGCCCTCGGGCAGCGTCGCGAGCGCAAGGCGCATGGAGCGTTCGCCGCCCTCGCCCGACGGCGCGACCATGTCATGGCCGTCCGAGGTCGCGCCGTAGCCGGTCAGCTCGGCGTAGATCTTCGCGCCGCGCGCACGGGCATGCTCGAGCTCCTCGAGCACCAGCATGCCGCCGCCGCCGGCGATCACGAAGCCGTCGCGCTCGGCGTCGAAGGGGCGCGAGGCGGTCTGCGGCGCGTCGTTGAACTTGCTCGACATCGCGCCCATGGCGTCGAACAGGCACGACAGCGTCCAGTCGAGCTCCTCGCCGCCGCCGGCGAAGACGATGTCCTGCTTGCCCATCTGGATGAGCTCGGCGCCGTTGCCGATGCAGTGCGCCGAGGTCGAGCAGGCCGAGGTGATCGAGTAGTTCACCCCCTTGATGCGGAACGGCGTCGCAAGGCAGGCGGAGTTCGTCGAGGACATGCAGCGCGTGACCATGAACGGACCCATCCGCTTGGGGCCGCGCCCCTCGCGCACGATGTTGTGCGCGTTGAACAGATGCGCGGTGGACGGCCCGCCCGAGCCGGTCACGAGCCCGGTGCGCTCGTTGGAGATGTCGCCGTCTTCAAGCCCGGAATCGGCGATGGCCTGCTCCATGGCGAGGTAGTTGTAGGCCGCGCCGGCGCCCATGAAGCGCATCTGGCGCTTGTCGATGTGATCCTCGAGGGTGATGTCGGGCCTGCCGTGTATCCGGCTGCGAAAGTTGTGCTCGGTATAGTCCGGCGCGGCGCTGATGCCCGAGCGGCCCGCGCGCAGGCTCGCGGCGACCTCGCCTGCATTGTTGCCGATCGGCGAGACGATCCCGAGTCCGGTGACGACGACGCGGCGCATGTGCCCTCCTTCGGCGCTCGGGCCGATCAGTCCGTGAAAAGGCCGACCTTGAGGTCGGTCGCGGTATAGATTTCCTTGCCATCGGCGAGCATGCGGCCATTGGCAAGCCCGAGCTTGAGCTTGCGGTCGATGACGCGGGTGAAATCGATCATGTAGGTCACCTGCTGCGTCTGCGGGGTGACCATGTCGGTGAACTTGACCTCGCCGACCCCGAGCGCGCGCCCGCGCCCCGGCATCCCGCGCCAGCCTAGCGCGAACCCCGTGAGCTGCCACAGCGCGTCGAGGCCGAGGCAGCCGGGCATCACCGGATCGCCCGGAAAATGGCAGGCGAAGAACCAAAGATCCGGCGATATGTCGAACTCGGCAACCGCATGGCCCTTGCCATTTGCGCCGCCAGAGTCGGAAACTTCGGTGATGCGGTCGAACATGAGCATCGGCGGTTCCGGCAGCTGGGCGTTGCCGGCGCCGAAAAGCTCGCCGCGCGCGCATTGCAGCAGCCCTTCCTTGTCGAATGCGCTGGGATACTGCGGCATGGGGTGCGGCTCCTCCTCGACGATGCGGCCCCCCTTAGCACCCCGTGCGAAGCGCTGGCAAGCGCGCACGCGGCCGCCCGCGCGCGCGGCGCGGCGGATTTTCATTTGAAAACCGCCGGTCTGCGCCCCTATATTGCAGGTGATGAGCACGGATTACGCACCGCCGACCGAAGAGGCCGTCATACGCGGCACGCGATGGCTGGCGCGCGCCGGGCTGCGGCCCACGCGCCAGCGGCTCTCGCTCGCTGCGCTCCTGGTGGGCGACGGGGCGGATCGGCATGTCACGGCCGAGGGCCTGTACTCCGCCACCAAGCACAGCGGCGAGAAGGTCGCGCTCGCGACGGTCTACAACACGCTGCGCGCCTTTTGCGATGCGGGCCTGATGCAGGAGGTGATGGTAGACGGCACGCGCAGCTATTTCGACACGCGCACCGATGACCATCCGCATTTCTTCTGGGAGGATCGCGGCGAATTGCAGGACGCGCCGGCCGATCAGCTCGAGATTTCGCGCCTGCCCGCGCCGCCCGAAGGCGCCGAGATCGCCCGCGTCGATGTCGTGATCCGGCTGCGCCGGCGCGGCTGAGCCGCTCAGAACCACTGCCCCGGCTCCATCAGTCCCAGATCCATCAATTGCTGCGAATGCCAGGCAAAGGGCGCCGAGTTGTGCCAGCGAAAGCTCTCGATGGCGAAGGTCGAGCCGGGATTCGTCGCGAGTGCCTTGGCCGCGCGAAACGAACACAGCGCCGCCGTCAGGTTGTGGTGCCAGGGGCAGGCATAGGTGTTGTATTCGTCGTCATCGAAGCGGTGATCGGGCAGAAGGCGCAGGCCCTTGCGCGCGCGAAACAGCGCGATGCGGTCGATGCGCCGGCGCTCGGGTGCGACATGCTGCTCGAAGCGCCAGCGCAGCCCGCCGAAGAAGTCGAGCTGGCGCTCCAGCGGATGTCCGTGCGGCCCGCCCTTGCGCGCCAGCGCGTAATAGCCCGTCGTGTCTAGATGAGCGCCCTGCGGATGGACGCCGTCGGGCGCGATGGCGAGCTTGCCGGCATAGAGATCCACCACATAGGTAAGCATCGCGTCGCGGCGCTCCTCGGTGTGGAAGGCCAGCATCTCGCCGACGCTGCGCGTCTCGCAGAACGGATGAAACAGATACTCCGCGTTGTAGCAGTAATGCATCCATTCGCCGGGCGCGGCGTCGATGATGCGGTTGACGATCGCGGGCACGGCGGTGTCGCCATGCACCCGCGCGCGCACGAGATGCAGATCACCGCCGCGCTCGGCCGGGCGGGGCTGACCGAGCGGTGCGAACACGGCGATGAGCCGGAAGCCGCGCGCACGCAGATGGCGGATGGTGCTGTCCTGCTCGACGGGGTCCTCGGCGATCACCAGCGCGAGCGGGCCGCGCAGCGGCGCATCGCGCAGGAATCCATCGAGATTGTCGTGGTGATGCATCGCCGTGCTGCCCAGCTGTCCGGGCGGCAAACTCGGCCAGCCGCGTGCGCTTTGCAAGCGTCGCGCGCCCCCGGCGCGCCCGCGCGCACCGCGCATGTTGCGAGGCCCCGCGTCCTGCGGTAAGGAACGCGCGCAAGCAGAGGGCATCCGCATGGCCGAGCCGAAGAAGCTCTTCATCCGCACCTATGGCTGTCAGATGAACGTCTATGACAGCGAGCGCATGGCCGAGGCCATGGGCGCCGAGGGCTATGTCGCCACCGACCGGCCCGAGGATGCCGACATGATCCTGCTCAACACCTGCCATATCCGCGAAAAGGCCGCCGAGAAGGTCTATTCCGAGCTCGGCCGGCTCAAGCCGCTCAAGGCCGCCAACCCGGATCTGAAGATCGGCGTGACCGGCTGCGTCGCGCAGGCCGAGGGCGCGGAGATCATGCGCCGCCAGCCCGCGGTGGACATGGTGGTGGGCCCGCAGAGCTATCACCGCCTGCCCGTGATGGCGCGCGGCGGCGTCGAGGCCGGGCTCGAGGAGGACAAGTTCGAACACCTCCCCGCCCGCAGCCGCGCCGCGCGCGCCCCGGCGGCGTTTCTCACGGTGCAGGAGGGCTGCGACAAGTTCTGCGCCTTCTGCGTGGTGCCGTATACGCGCGGCGCGGAGGTCTCGCGCCCGGCCGAGCGGGTGCTTGCCGAAGCGCGCGATCTCGTGGCGCGCGGAGTGCGCGAGATCACGCTTCTGGGCCAGAACGTCAACGCCTATCACGGCGCGGGGCCGGACGGGGAATGGTCGCTCGCGCGGCTGATCCGCGAGCTCGCGAAGATCGACGGGCTCGACCGCATCCGCTTCACGACGTCGCATCCCAACGACATGAACGACGATCTCATCGCCGCGCATGGCGCGGAGCCCAAGCTCATGCCCTATTTGCACCTGCCGGTGCAGTCGGGCTCGGACCGCATCCTCAAGGCGATGAACCGCAAGCACAGCGCCGAGGGGTATCTGCGGCTGATCGAGCGGCTGCGCGCGGCGCGGCCCGATATCCTGATCTCGGGGGATCTCATCGTGGGATTTCCCGGCGAGACCGAGGAAGATTTCGAGGCCACGATGGAGCTCGTGCGTGCGGTGGAGTACGGTCAGTGCTACTCCTTCAAGTATTCCGCCCGCCCCGGCACCCCCGCCGCCGAGCGCGACCCGGTCCCCGCCGCGGTGGCCGATGCGCGGCTGCAGCGGCTGCAGGCGCTCCTTGCCGAGCAGCAGCGCGCCGCGCAGGAGGCGATGGTGGGGCGCGAGGTGTCGGTGCTGTTCGAAAAGCCCGGCCGCGCGCCGGGCCAGATGGCGGGCAAGTCCGAGCATCTGCACGCCGTCCATGTCACCGACCCCGCGCTGCGGGCCGGCGACCTCGCGCGGGTGCGCATCACCGCGAGCGCGCGCAACTCCCTCGCCGGCGAGATTGCGCACTGAACAGCGCCGAATCGCCGCGCCAAATGCCGAAATCGCGCCATCACGCTTGCCAGCGCGCGCGCGAATTGCCACCTTCGCAGTGGAGCTTCGCCAAGGAGAGCCGTTTGGGCATCAGCGCGCCGACCCCGCCACAGTCGCCGGACGATAACCGCGAGACGCTGGTCGAGTTTCCCGACAACCGATTACTGATCGATCTGTGCGGCGCCTTCGACCGCAACCTCGCCCAGCTCGAACATCAGCTCGACGTGCAGATCGCGCGGCGCGGCAACCGGCTCGCCGTGCATGGCGATTCGGGCAGCCGTGCGCGGGCCGCCGAGGTGCTGCAATCGCTCTATGACCGGCTCGAGGAGGGGCGCGGTGTGGAGGCGGGCGATGTCGACGGCGCGATCCGTGGCGGGGATGGCGCCGGCTCAGGCACGCAGGTCGAGATGTTTCGCGGTGACCGGCTCGAGATTCGCACCCGCAAGAAATCCGTCGAGCCGCGCACCCGTGCGCAGCGCGGCTATGTCGAGGCGCTCTACGGCCACGAGCTCGCCTTCGGTATCGGCCCGGCAGGTACCGGCAAGACCTACCTCGCGGTGGCCGTCGCCGTGTCGATGTTCATCGAGGGGCATGTGGACCGCATCATCCTCGCGCGCCCCGCCGTCGAGGCGGGCGAGCGGCTCGGCTTCCTGCCCGGCGACATGAAGGAGAAGATCGAC
>LFCJ01001102.1_pt1 | contig 18249 bp, 22 predicted proteins | sample 643141 | NCBI WGS metagenome assembly LFCJ01 (sample SAMN03766243, study PRJNA286221) | soda lake metagenome | biome: soda lake; feature: Kulunda steppe; material: water; isolation source: sample B1-Br-g2 brine of Lake Bitter-1 | place: Russia: Kulunda steppe | collected 2010-07
CTTTCCGGGTGGCCGGAAGGGCAACAAATGAAATTGCCGGTAACCCGGACCAGCTTTGGCCCGCGCCTCCGGCGCGGGCCAAAGCTTAGTCGATACCTCCGGGGCCCGGCCGGGTTGAACTTCCCTGTCCCATGCATGTACATTTTGGGCATATTTACAGGATGCGAGTGATAGTGTGCATGCAAGCGCTCCATTCAACATGCACAGTACCACAAACCCCATCAGTATGCATAGGCCTTGCCGCGCAGTTGCTTACAAAATGCACGGTCCCCTGCTGCATGTAGAATACAGCTGATGCCCCAGTCCATGCGGCCCAGTGTCCGTACCTGCAGCAGCTTGTAGATAAACCCAGCAGTGAAAGCATCACCAGCCCCAGTTGTCTCTGCGACCTTGACATTGTAGCACGGAATGAAGCCTGCGCTCTCCCCCTTGGCTGCGGATTTGAAGCAGTAGGCTGCACCTTCCTCGCCGGCAGTGATCAGCACACCCTGGGCGTTGGGGAATGCCTCAGCTACCTGCAGGGCCAAGGGGTGTAGGAGTAGAATGGCAGGGCACAGAGAACATGGCTGGATTCCTTGGCGAAAGACAGCGGGCCATGCCACTGCATAAACACTGTCAGGAGCTTGCCTGATACACTGGGCAAGCACGGCTTGTGGAGACTCGTGGGGCCAGCATAGCAAAATAGCTGGGGAAACAAGTGCTGTGAGCCCCCCTGTTTTGGCCTGCCAGGTTCAAGGTGAACAGGTACCACAGGGTTGCTAGAAAGTGCAAGAAGCGCGGAGCTCATCAGGTCAGGGCAAGACAAGCAGGCAGGCAAGCAAGAGCAAGAACAAGCGAGGAAGACAGTAGCACTTGGGCGATGCAAAAACAACCCTGGCATGAGAACATGGGAATCAGGTGGCCCTGTTGTGCTTGTGTGCAGGGAGCTGCGCACCTTGCACGGGTTGAGCAGTGCTGTCTTCAGGTCCATACCCAGGAGCCATTCCAAGTCGGCATCAGACACCTTCAGAAGGTCAGCCTGCAGTTAAGATCCTCAAAGGTCTGAGCATGGGCGCTTTCCGGAGCAGCTCCCCGAAGCCCTGTCCCAGAGAACAGGCTTGCCAGGCTGGCAGGAGGCCAGCATGGCTGGTCACCATCATGCAGCAAGAAGTGCACATTTGTAAACAAGGACAGGCAGCACTGTCGCAGGCAGCCTTGCGCTCCATGCAGCTTTGCTTCACATGATGCTCACTCAACATAAGACAGGCATAGGGAAAGCGAGCAGCTGCTCACCTGCTTTAAGTAGTCAGTGATAATGGCCTTGGCCTCTGCGTGGTTGGCCCAGAACACAGAGCGCCAGTTCACGTCCACAAGCACCTTGCGTCAACGCGAGTAAGCACATGCATTTGAGTGTATGTATGTGTGCACGTGTAAGCAAGTGTGTGTTTGTGCATGTGCATGGGTGTTGGAGTGTGAGTGCTTACGTGTGTGTATGCGAGTATGCAGTTTGGTAGCAGCATAAAGAGCTTACAAGTCTCCATGGGCGGCATCAAAAGTTTTAAATTGGCCACTGTTATCCATCAAAATCCTCTCTTTGTGAAGCGAAAGCGCAAAAATGTTCATCACACCCATTTACAGCCAAAATGTGCCATTCTGGCCACACCATCGTTGTGCAATTCACAACTTGGACGCTTCTAGTGCCATCCATCCCATCCTTATTCTTACCTTAGACCCTCCCTTATTTTCAACAATAATATAAGGTCTTTGCATCCCTTATTCTTTACCTTTGACCCTCCTTCACGAGCAATTTGCACCGCCTTCAGGATTGTCTCCCTTGTCTTGGGCTGGGCGAGTGCCAGAGTGCCAGTGACCAAGAGGGCTGAGGACTGCGGGGCAAAGCACGTCAACAAGTATCAGCCAGGCATCCTCACTCAGCAAAGCCAGCAGCTCCTGGACAAAAGGGCAGCCAGGACGTATTATATCTCTGCATGCGGCAGAGAGACCTGACCCAGGACAGTGTTCTGCAGAATGATTAACATGCCTGATCAGCCGGCTGAATTAAACAAGAGTTGTACGTTATTGTACGTGTTTGTACGTCCACAAAACACAGTTCTTATATACATCCACAAGGATCAAAGCGCCAGAGATTTCCTTGCAAACTAACCTTGATGTCCTCAATGGGCAGTTGCTCGGCATCAAGGTAGCAATCACAGTATCGATCAGAAGGAAGACCAAACCCGGCAAATTCCCGATCCCTGCACCATTCAGAGCAACAGAAGCATCCTGAGCAGCGCGTCTGCTCCCTGTCCCTGGATAACTAGCTGCCCCTCGGCAAAGATGCTGCAGAGGCATTGAGCGTTTGCGTCTGCATCAAACAGCTTCTGCAGTTTAACCGAACGCACACCGAGTGGGCCTGATCATGCACTAGGCCACTAGCCTCGTTGCCAACAATAATGCTTGATCTCATGACACGAAGCCGATGCTGTGCCTTTTGTTGCCAAGGGCTACGCCTAGGTGTGGCCTTTCAACCCGTGAATAATACTCCCTGAACAGATCTCCAGGCAGGCTTCACCAGCAAATCAGATCAGTTCTGAGTGTTCACATGTGGCTTTACTAATGCGTCTGCTTTAATAAGGTCTTTTAACTCTAGCAGGCCACACACCCTTTATTGTCTTGCACAACGTACACATCTCGAGTAGGCTCATCTCGACGTTGGACTGCATGTGTCTTCACTCCGCACTCTGCATACACAAACAAAGGCACCGCTGCCCTCTGTAGATGCTGGCCGGCGGCCGCACGCATCACCAGCAGGTGATGCATTCCAAGCAGAGTGGAGGATTGATACAATGAAAAGCGATTGCTGCATGAAGACCTTGTCATTATCTGTCCGTCCCTGCCAAGCAATTAGTTACATTGCTTCCAAGTGCAGTGTGGCGCGCCCAAGCCGCTTGAAACTAACGTCTTCACACTGCAACCCCTGGGCCATCAGTAGCAGAGATGTGTCAAAGACGTCTTACTTCGAATTAACTCTTGCAGCTGGTCTCCACGCTCATCCTTTCCCAAAGCTGTGACAAAGACCTGCATTTATTTAAGGGGCAGATGAGGGCATGAGCATGGAATTTTCTAAGCGAGGATCTGCGTGAGACGTCGAGTGAACATGGAGATCAGCCAACCAGAATCAAACAAACTACACGAACAATGGACAGGATGTTTAGCAAAGCAATCCGTGCACACTTTCTGGATTAAGCTACTACCCACCACATCCATGCCAAGCTTGCCAATGGCAGTCGCCACATTACAGGCGGCACCTCCAGCAAAGGGAGTCCATGACTGGACCTTGTCCCTTGGCAGACCTCGCTGGTCAGCGATGAGATCTGTTTTGCCAAAGGCAGGATGAATGCTTTGAGTGCTTTAGCAGAATACAGCATTATTAGATGTGCCAAGGCTGACACTCTGATGACACAGGTTGTAATCGTGAGTTGGACAGTTGAGTTAGGTCCGAGTGTTCTCCACGCCCCGCTGTGAAAAGCACGTACTGCACAACCTGGCTGCCATAAATGCTCCTTGCATGTTTCGATTTGAAGTAGCAGGAAAAGTTTCATGCAACACGCTGGAGTGCAAGAGCAGCAGCTGACCCATCTGGAAAGATCCAGACGAGGGAGGTATGAAGAAGGGTGTGAAGGCCAGCGCGCAGCTGCTGAGAACTATGAAGTATGAGCTGTGTAAGAGCTGTTTAGCCACAACTTGAAGTCCTCACCAAAGAGAGACTCCCCAATGGTCACTACTCGTGTGCGCTGGGCCTGGCTGGCGCTTGCACAAACCCTGGTTGCTGATTTCCTGCTCAGGCGCCGGAAAGATGAGCTGTGAAATCGAGAGGGACACTGGAGCTTCTTGCTCTGAACTGGATGCATCACCAGGGGGGAACCAAGCATCATCCTGCTCAATGTATGCCTTTTGCCCGGTCCAGGTCTACGAAGTGTGAAACGATGATTCAATTTAAATTTTTTATTTTACATCGAGGATGAAGACTGGACTCTATATAAGAGAATCACCTCTTTTGGGTCTTTTTGGAAAAAAGCAACTTACAGAGAGGTGTTGAAAAGCTATGAGGCGATCTCAGCGTTTAAAAAGACGAGTACCGACAGACGACAGCTGTGTGCTGACAGACGCACAAGCGGATGGCAATAGAGGAGGGCACAAGCAGATGGCAGCAAAGGAAGGGCAAGAAAGAAAAGTCAAGAGGATAAATTCACGTGGTGACTTGGGAAGCTCAAAGAAGCCCCAAAAAACTGCGGCTCAGGCGGAGGTACGCATGTTTAATAGCAGCCTGCCTGCAGGACTCTACAATAAAGGTTCCTCATAAATTTAGCAGGAGAGTAAGGCAGGATCATTTGGTTTTCTTTTGCAGGTGGTGTTGGATGCAGGTGCTCTGTCTGAGGAGCAAAAAGTGCCAGTCAGGAAGCACCACAAAGGCGGCCCAAGCCAAGAAAAGGAGGAAGCTTTATGGAAAAAGGTGTTTGGTTCAATTGACCGCTCATTCTTCATGCATGCCCCAGGTGTCTGCTTGATGTGCTTGAGCCTGTTGGCAGCTGTCTAGAGTGGAGAGCGTGTGTTGCATCAAGAGGGCACTCACCACAGATGTTCTGTCTTGAGAAGGAACACATTTTTGACTAGAATTGGGGGTCGTGATGAGTTGCTGTACCGTAGTTTTAAGGGAAGAACTGTGGCGTTTTGTGGTGTAAAATTGTATATCTGTCAATTTCGGTGGTGTAGCTTGCAACCAACTTCTTTAGGTAGTTATCCGAACGCACACCTTGTCTGCCGACAGCGTGGCTCCTGGTCCTGGGTTGGAAGAACACACACAGCCTTCACACCAGCCAGTCTCTGTACTGCAGTGAAGTTTACCATTCTTAACTCCTGCAGGGCTTCAATGCTGTTGGAGGACTTGATGAAGCAGGTGCGGGGGCGATTCGTGTCATGCATCCTGTATGAGATTTTCCAATGGGTTTTCTCCCGCTGTTGAAAAAAATGCACGCAGGTTAGATGAATGAGGAGGCCCCATCTTTTTAGCCAGCTTGTCCAGGTTGTTGCGTTGTATGCTGATACATTAAAGCGGGTCCTCTGCCATAAGGCTATAAGGCACAGTATGATACTTAGACTCTTCCTTGGAGTCCCATTGTCAGCCGTTCTCACCATTTTGCAACACACTGCTACTGGCAGCGGAGCACCAGGCACAGGCGTATGTCACATTGGTACCCTGTCATGATGCAACTTCTGGGCCCCTGACCACCTTTCAGCAATGGCCAATACCCATGCTGTTGTCCTTGCCGACAACTTGGGTGCATGCGCACATGCCTGTGTTGTGGATGCACATGCAGGTCGAGGGCCGCTGGCAGGTCCTGTGGTGGCAGCCATCTGTGTGTTGCCACGCAATGCCCCAGAGTCCTTGCTTCAAGGCTTGAACGATTCCAAGCTGCTGGATGAGGGGCAGAGGGAGGCCCTGTATGCGCGCATCACGTCAATGCCTGGAGTGCTGTGGGCGGCGTGAGTGGTCACCGGTGCTCATGCCTGCTTTGCGCCAACCCTGCTTACAGCCGCTTGCTGCGTACATGCGGCAGGCGCACGCGTGCCCCTTTGTGCTGCTGCAGGCAGGTGATCGACAGCACAACGATCGACAGGGTAAACATTTTACAAGCCGCGTTACAAGCCATGAGGGAAGCTGCGCTGCAGCTGCCCAGAGGCTCCTTCGACTTCCTGTTGGTGGACGGCAACAAGGTGCCGGAGCAGCTGCCTGTGCCTGCCGAGGCAGTTGTGAAGGGTGATGGGACTTGCAGCTGCATCGCAGCTGCCAGCATCATTGCCAAGGTGGGATTTCCACAGTTTTCCCCTGGTACCCTGTTGCCAGACTATCTCAGGTCAAAATTTGCTAACGCACACTGTGTGCTGTGAGTGACACACAAGCTGCTGGATGGGCGCACTATTTATCGAATGGTCATGTAGGCTGGAAGCTTGTCTGAGCAAGGTGCTGCCCACCGGGGCCCACATTAACTAGACCCCCCCCAACCTTGCAGGTCACTCGAGATCGCATCATGGTTGCATTGCACGCAACGTTTCCTGCCTACAACTTCCGTCAGCATAAGGTAAACCCATGCCTCCCTGCCCGTACTGCGCATGCTGTCAGCTGACGCTGATCACCTTAGACTTACATGTTAAGAGTGCATGGCATGCAGGGCTCAGCAAGCAAGCCTTAAAAACTGAGCAGCCTTCGCTAATAAATCTATACATGCTTCTGTGCACAAGCACTACATAATAGCCCTCATAGGCAGCCTGGCAAACCATTCAACAGCTTTTCGTTCTTTGGTATCCTGGCTTTTTCCGCCTTATACTGTAGAAGCCCTGAAATCTTAAAAAGGCACAGCAATAAAGCCAGGATCTCTATTATCAAGCTCAAAATCAAGAGTTATGATATCTGTCATTTGTGATGTCTAAGTTTCTTTATCAAAACCTTTGAATTTATCTAAGAAATTATGGTCGCCTGGTCAGGGATGCCGACCAAGGATGGATATAGTTGTTTCAGGGGAGGCTGATGTGCCTCCACTTCAGATGTACAGGGAGCGCATCAAGTTCGTAGCATTGTAACATTGAACAGGCCAGGTTATGCATCTGAGAATGGCTCTACTTGACAGGGGTACGGAGTGCCGGAGCACATTGCAGCCATTCGCACGCATGGTCCGTGTGCAATCCACAGACGCAGCTTCCAGCCTATTCGCGGAATCACAGGTGTGGTGGACAGCATGCACATTATGCAATTATCTGCTTTGCTCCTTAGGCAAGCAGCGGCCAACAAAAGGCCGCACCGTAAGGATAGTCAATCTGTTATGCTTGAATGCACATATGATGGTTCCTTCCTTCAGCTAGGATTCCAGAATCAAATTGGGGGGGAGAGGTAGGCGTACTTTCCTGGATTCAGTCACTATCAATTCCAATGCATTCCATCATGGCATTCCATTCTCTTTTTGCAAAGTGAGGTCGTGGTTTGTAGTCTGGATATAATCGTGACTGTGCCAAGAGGCACTTGCACTTAATGCGTTGACTCAACGCCGTTGAGGTACTGAGGCCATCACTGTAGACAATCAAAGGATGCTTCCTGTTCGCTGGGCAGAACATGCTGAATCAGAATCTGAACATGCACGCATGACCGGGTGTCTTTGTGCAGGTTGGACCCGTGCTAAACAACTGGCAGAAGAAGCTGCAGCTGTTGTACGCAACAGCAAGGAGGGGGGTCATGTTGTCACTGCAGAAAATGCAGGGATGCTGCGGTTGGAAGCAGCAATTGTCTAAACTTGATATCTTGGACTTCTCAGTGTGTATATGTTACCTGGTGACATAAGATGTACAGTTGTATGAATGCAAGTTGAGCTGTCAAGCTAGTTGCTCATGGTCTCATGCATTTTCACAGGTTGCATGTTTCTAGGTCAATCCAGTTTGTGTGGAACAGCAAGGTTTCTGCAAAGCCTCTCTCAGCTTGGAAGAGGCGTTGTTTCATTTGTGCAATAAGGCTTGACCTCTGCAAACCTGCACCCTAAGGTCCTACATAGTTCGCCCATGATGGTTATTGCTCGTTTGCCAGAAATCCACTGTTGCCTTATTCGCTCTTTCAAGCTGAGCATCTGCTGCATGCAGAACAGCCTCCAGACACTGAGTGAGTTTGTCTAAAGTTGGGTAGGCTTGACTGTCTTGCCCTTGTTTGGCAGGGTGAATGATGTTGCCCGTGCCAAGGGCAGTACCTAACAGTCTCTATCCACTCGAGGATATGCATCAAGCTGATCTTGTCAAGACAGAATGTTGAGTTGATATTCTACGACGAATTGCAGTCAGTAATATATCAGAGTGCCTGAGTTAGTCGGTGGGGGTTATGTTTCAGGTGTTTTCCTGGTATCATTCTCTATTAAATCCCCCTTCCATCCCTAGACTTAGCCTTTCCTGTGGCTGGGCGAGAGTATCACTTCATTGCATCATGTAACGTGATACTGGTGATGGTCTGATTCAGCAGAAGGCATACGGCGACTGAGGGGCATGGAACGGTAGCAGCAGCAGCATGGGGTACTACACCTAGAAGTAGTAACCTATCGCCCTAGCAAGCTCACAGCTGTGGCCGTACCACAGTTTGATCTCCCTTGATGCATGGATTTTGCACTCTGGACATACCAAAAGCCTACATTTGGTGCACCATCTGAGAAGTGGTGTATTTAAGGATTGGATTGTGGAGCATGGTTCATGCCTGTTGTATGTTTTGCTGTCATTGGACTGGCGTTTGGCCTTTTTATACAGGCTGCTTATGCGCTTTATAGGGAAGATATGACGAGACCAGTTTTTGCGAGCACACTCAACGCCTCTGCGTGCTGCGAGCTTGTGAGCCTCTGCACATCCGCAATATCTGCTATTGGATTTCTGGATGGCAACATAAGTGTAGAATTAATGCCCGCAAAGAGAGAGAGAGAGAGAGAGAGAGAGAGAGAGAGAGAGAGAGAGTGAGAGTGAGAGAGTGAGAGGCGCAGGATCTCTGATTATTGCCCAGTGTCATGCTAATCCCAGCTAGTAAGAGATTAGGGAACAGTGGTGATAGTGGGCGTTCCGCGTGCTTAGACAAGATAGTACAACTTGTTTGAACGTTTGAAAGTGAGTCAAAGGATGTGGTTTTAAAGGCAATGCGACTGGACACAGTCGTTTATTCTGGCCTCTCACTTTGAAATCCTCCATCTGGCGCAGTGGGCATGGCCACTGTGACTGTGTTCCTGTGCTGCTGTTCAAAATGAGGTGCATGTCCTTCTTCACTGTCAAAACATGTTTTTGTTCTCTCAGAAAGAAGTACTCTTTCCTTTTTTCCCTTTCTGCCAGTCCTTTTCTGTGGAGGCCCCTTGTACTTCATGAATGGTCTGACAAATTCCTACATGTTCAAAGAATGGCTGCTGCAAGTGTGAGCCCATTGATGATGATCGTTTTTTTTGTAGATCTCAGGGATTATCGGGCACCTTATTCAATAGAAGTTCTGATTTGCACCCACAAGAGCACAACAGCAAACACTGCACTTATCATCAATGGTGCGCACTCCCAACATAGAGGGCCCTGTTCACACATTTGCTGTGCATTCTTTCCAGATACTGTTTCTTGACCTTCCTCGTGATGTTATTTGCAGCATGGCTCGCTTCAGACTTCATGCCCACACCCTACGAATTGAAACTGTGACATGGACTCACAATACCTCCCCTATTTGTTACAAATTGCACAATTCACGGTGACTTGTGCAATGCTAATTACATACAAGATGAGCAGCACGTCCTTTTCCACCGCACCCAAACACACGCGTTCTCTCCGCAGGACTTTTATGTCTCTGCCTTATCCTGCAGGTGTTGGCAATGTGTCTGCTTTTCTGAGCCAGAACAACAAAAAGCTCTATCTCTTCCTTTATGCACTTCAGCTTTTTTATGAGCTAGCTAGCAGTCGCACTTCTTGACTAAAGGCCTTCTCTCGTAAACCCTTCTATTTTGCATGCCTTACCCAGTCAGACTCAGGCTGTCTTTGACTTCCTTCCTTGACGGCACAACGAACTCTGCCATCTTGTCTCGAACATTATGGACTATTTTTGACTGGCAAAGACCAGCAACAAACCAATCAGCCTAACGACCAGGCTGGCGGTTAACCTAACTTGAAACTTGAAAAGACTCTTTGACTACGCCAACAAGATAGCCTCTCAGGCTGTTTGCGTCATTTAAGGAAGAAGTTTACATCTGGTGCAAGCACCAGGCAAACCTCCACCATCAAACTAGGATGTTCTCTCCTTGATGTTTCTCAACCTCCTACTTGTATTATTATTTTTGTTGCATATTGAACAGAATGAGTGTTTAGATCAATAGTAAGTTTTCTTACTCTACACCGGCCGAGCTTATTGAGGGGTAGCAATTCAGTATGACAGTCATAGATGGTCCCCGTCTGAAGAGTGACTCACTCCAATCAGGATGGTATGCAGGCTTACCACTTTGTGGCATTGCTGCCCATGATGCCCAGCTGCAGAATGCAAGAAAGTGGCGATCCGGGTGCTTACTCTGTCAGAGCCCAGACTGGGACAACTCTATGGAGTTTCACATAATCTTATAAGGGGTGCAATAAAATCTACGCAAAAATGCACATAACTTATGTGCACATGATTGAATCATGTGACAAGGCAGTCCTGGCAAAGGATAGTTGTACTCTCAAGTCGAAGTTTTGTCTGCACCTGGGATGGAGCATTCGCCTGTTTTGGGTTTGCGATGATTTGGTTAAATTTGAAATACGCCGAGCGGTTAGATCGTTTGGCTGTGAGCTTCAAGAGGAGGCGGAGGAGGGGGGGCATTAACTCACTCCAGCTGACCCTCCCAACTCCCCCCCCACCCCCTGAGGATTAAAAACAATATTCACGACTTTTGTTAACGTAGGGCCACTATAAGGTGCAAAACGGAGCAAAACAGGTGCATTGCAGGGCCCGTTTTGGGGTCTTTAAATTCCGCGAATTGATGTTTTACTGGTGAATGATTCAGTAACATCTTAATTCGCGAATCGAAATGCGCAAATGCTCCATCCCTGGCCTGCGCCAACCAGATAAATGGCAGCACACATCAAGGAAATGGTTCACTAGTTGTCAATCCACTAGCTACTCTCAATGAATGATTCTGCAAGACCCTTAACTCAATCAGCCAAAGTTACGCGAGAATCTTGCAGCAAGAGGCTTTCGGTGCCGAATATACCATCTGTGGGTCTCCTTTTGGGGATAGGGTACGTGCACATGGAAAGGGAGGAGCTTATCAGCTTGTACTTTCAGCTATAACCACCCACTTCACAAATCTCGAAGTGCCCCCATAAGTTCAAGCACTCAGCTCATATAGCTCAGCAAAGTTTTCTTCAAGATGGCAGCACACTCTTCCAGCTGCGTGTCCGACATGGTGAGTGGTGGGGCCAGCCGAATGATGTTACCATGAGTGGGCTTGGCGAGCAGGCCATTCTCCTTAAGGGCCATGCACACATCCCAGGCTGTTGCCCCAGGACGCTCCTGTCCGTCAGAGGAGCACAAGAATGCGTGCTCAGTCACCAGGGTATATACTTGTAGCATGGTGCGCCAAACTTGAGGCTGCACGCAATCTGAGTTGCTAAGCTTAGAGGATAAGGAGAGTGTACTGCATGGCAGCCTTTTTTGAAGTGGAACCAATGTGCCAGAACCTCATATATGTGTGCATTTTACAAAGCTGCAAATCCTTGCACGCTAAAAGCAAAGTCTCTTTGACACGGCTTGGGACTTACCCCGATTACAATGGCATTCAGCATGCCCTTGCCTCGCACTGTTGTCACATAGCCATTGGACTGCGTAGCCACATCACGAAGCTCCTGCCGCAGCTTTGCACCCAAGCGGTCAGCAGCTTCTGCCAGTCGCTCTTCTTGTAAAACCTGGATGAAGCGCCAGGGCATGTTAAGAGGTGTGCAGCTCAGGTGTGCGATTGCTCCTCAGCTGCTACTGTCTTCTTTGTACCCGGGTGCATGCACGCACAAGGTGCAAACAGAACCAAGAGCAGTGCTTTGACCCCCACCTTTCCTGCTCTGCTCCTGCACCCACACAAGAGAAATGCCATGTTCGCAAACCTCAATTAACCTCACCTTATTTAAGGTAAACCAGCTATGCATTACTGGCCACGCATGCTTTTAAAGCTGTTGCTTGTAGGTCGTCCCCACCACTGGGTCACCCCTTTCTTAGGCAAACGTGGCCAAATAGGCCTCTCAAGGCATAACTTTGCATCCACCGCACCGTTTCCTGACTTGAGCACACCATTGGATAGCTTATATTTTCCTGGTTCTGAAGGTGCTCTTGGGGTCGAAATTGGTGTAGTGAGTGGAAGGCAATTTTGGAAAAAGGAATGTTAGGTTGGAAGAGTGCGCGCTGTTTCCCACTCCCAGCCCCAGACTCTGAGCTTGAGATGCCTGCAGATGTGTAAAGTTGGCCCGCACATCCTGTGTGGATTTGGGCGTGGGAAGCTCTCCTGTTGAGCTGTGCACTCAAAAGAGGCAGATGTTAGGAAACGTTTTGGCCCGCCACTTCCCACCCACACCCTCGATCGGTTCCATTTTAAATTTCCTAGATTTGATATATTGCCCGCAACCCTTAGGCTTGGTCTGGCTTGAAAGCATGCATGTGTTGCGGAGATATTGTATTTCCTGTGTTTGGACCCTGATCCGGTCGCGACAGGGTCACCCACGGAACACACCTTCCCAACCGCCTCCCCCTAATCCAACTTTGCAGCATCGAATCATCATGCAAGAGCAGCTAAAGTTCTGAAAAGTGGCAGGATTGGAGCAAGCTTGGGGATGCACCATTTGCCTGCCAAAAGGGTGCAAAACGGTGCCAGAATGGCCAAAGGCGCACACGCCACGCCCCCACCTCGCATTATCTCACAGCCTGACTTTTTATGGCATATGTACATGTTGTGCATGGTTGGGTCTGGAAATGGGGCCAGCAAGTGAGCGGAAATGCTAATTGGCCATGTTTGGGGGGTCAAGTAGGGTTGGTTTATTATTTTTGGTACATGCCTTTTTTATCGAATGATTCAATCAGAAAATGGCATTCACAGATTTCATGGGCCTCACACCCACATTGGCCCCATTTCTACCCCTTCTGCTTCAATGACCCCTAATGTTCCTGAAATTTTGATATTTCCAAGCCGCGGGCAAAGCACCGCGGCGGCCGCAGGCATACGTCATCTGTCAACTCATCTCGGTCACACTTCGGATAGCCTTGTGCCCTGACGCCACAAGGATTCCACAGAAACGAATGATGAAGTTTTTTACACTCTCCTAAAGAGGTCCGGGCTCCACGGGACGGCGGACAGATAGTCAATGGATATTGCACGGACCAGCATCTTGAGACTCCACAAAAGACCGTGTCATAAGTACATAATTGTAATGTCTAGCAAGTACAAAATTGAAATGTCCACGGCTGCGGACTGCGCTGATATGCAATCGCGAAACTTCCAGTCAAAGCTTCAGCACGGAATTTATGCTGCTTGGAACGCATGTTATGTAATCCTTCAACAGTATTACCCTTCAACAGTATTTATCCTTAAATCATGGATCCCGGAATGCGCTGAAGTGCAATCGCAAAGCTTCCGACATGTTGAATGTTCACCACTGAACCTACGTTGCTTTTGATATGAACTTAGAACTATCATTAAAGCCTTCCTGTCTCTCCCAAGATTGACCCATTCTCCCAAAATTGCACATCATCCGCTGGATCAGCGGCACTCAGTGTTCCCATGAAATCCTATCAACGTCTCCATTTTTGGGAATGGGATCCCTAGATCACTTGCATACTGTTAGCTGCTTTGGAAACCTGTCTATGAGGCACCTGCAGCTTGGCACTGACGCTAGTTTAAGTCTAATAGTATGCAGTTGACACAGAAGATTTCCACTGACATTTTCATGCAATTCCAGCTGGCACCCAACCTGTTGCAATGCATCATTTTCCGCCAAAAGATCTCCATTCTTCTTGTTGTAGAACTACATGCAATGAGATCGAGTGGATAGTGCATAATACGGTCCCTTAAGGGTCCTTAAGAGGAACCTTACCCAGGTGAAATTGGCCCTTTCCGCCCATTGAATCCCCGGCAGGGCCCATCCCCCAAATCCAGATAAAATTGATTAAAATAAATAAATAAAATCGAGCAGATTTTGCTTCTTATCAATCAGTTTGCACTTTTTTAAGGTGAAATGTCTGTGCAATTGCCTTCATCATCAAAAGCATCAAAAGTTAGCTTGCCCAGCGAGGGGCAATCAAACGTTTTGATACTACCTAGGCTCGGCGTATACTAGCGGTCCTCTGGACAGCCTTAAATCCTTGTGGCTGCCGGCTTTGTGTTGTTTGTGTTGTTTAATTCCGGCTGAGCTCTGGGTGTGTGGGCTGCCTCTGAAACTGAGGTTCAAGGTGACGCGGACAGGTCAGCACTCTGCTTAGTCTGACAAACACACCTGCAAGGCCGCTGTGGCCACACGAGCAGCAACAGGGTTGCCTCCGTATGTGGATCCATGCTGTCCGCGTTTGATGGTCAACATGATTTCGTCGCGAGCAAGTACAGCAGACACAGGATACCTACAAATTGCAGTGCAGAGGCCAAGGAATGAGTGCAGGGATACCTGAGAGGCGCACAAGTTGCATTTAAATGCAATGCTGTAGCACACTGCAGGGACTAAGGTAATTTGTCTGGAAGGGCAAGGGAGCACGGGCACAGCACCAAGTCCAACATACTTTTGAGGCAGCATGCCCATGACATGAAGAGTGCCAAGCTCAATGGTAGCAATCCAGCTTGCTAGTCTTCCAGCAACCCCCCCACTACAATTTGCGATGTGCAGGCCAACCATGACATCATGCAGTGGCTCAACTCCATGCAATGTCTCTCCTTCTCGAGGTTATCTACTACTCACACTCCTCCACTTAAGGCCTTGCCCAGGACAAGCAAGTCAGGCTTGACGCCATCCCAGTCACAGGCCAGCATGCGCCCAGTTCGGCATAGGCCAGTTTGGACCTACGCAACACAAACAAAAATTACTTCAGCAAAGAAAGAGAATACTTGCGCGCAGTGCAAGCAGCATTGCGCAAAAGCCTGCCTGCAGGTGCTGTGGTTGTGCAATGCGTGCAGCTCTGGTTCCAAGGGCTCACAGCCTCCTGGCAGGAGGACAGCTTGCCATGTGCTGAGAATTCACACTCGCTTACCTCATCCGCAATGAGCAGGGCGTTGTGCTTCTGGAGTAGCTTATGTGCCTCTGACAAGTAGCCGTCGTCTGGCACCACCACCCCAGCCTCACCCTACAGGCAGCAATTGCAATGATGGACTGAGCAGCTGAAGCAATGCTGACACACCAAGGTAGTCAAGCAGGCGTGAGGACAACTATGACACCTCTCCTCGTCACTCGCAGAGCTTGACTCATGCCAGCAAATGATAGTGAAGCTAGAATACTGCTATGTGCTGCAGTACGATGCACAAGCAACATGGACAAAAGCATGGGCCTGCTTCAATTTACTTTAAGCCAAGCCTGCCTGACTTTCTTGCCTCAGTTGACCAGACTCACAAACCATGAGTCATGATTCCCTCTGCAAGTCACCAGGTTCACACTTAGAATGCCCAGCAAAGTACCCCACTAGCAGGGCAGGAAAGGGGTTGTTTCAAGGCAAGGAGGAACCCTGTTTTTGCACCTTCGACCCCACTGACCTCCAGAGTGTGTGCTCTCAAGCACGGCATTGCAAGGGTTTCAGGGACCTAGGGGGAAAGCTCGTACGGGTGCTTAAAATTTATTTGGATTAAATGACGCCATGGAATTCTGATCATGTTTTTAAGCATTTGAGTCAACACGTTGCAATAGGTTCCCCAGTGCTTTCTTGTGTAGCAGGGAAGTAGAACGCACTTTCGTAAACATTGAAGGGTGCCCATAATTACCTTCTCCATTTTTATTGTAAGTTTGAGCGGGGCCTGGAGTTGAATTTTCTCAGATTAACGATTGCCCATTTAAAATAACCCGGGCCGGGGGCTGGCGCCCACGGCCCAGGTCAGTAATATTGAGGTGGCTAATATGCTAGGCTGAAGGAACCTGATGCCCTCCCTTACTTGATTTCACACCTCACAAGCTATAAACTCCCATTAGTTCTGCAAGAATACTGCGTGTGTGGTCTTATTCCCCTAGGGGCATGAAATCAAATAATCCTTGCCATTGTTTTGTTTATTTACTGTTGGGCTGCTTCTATGTTTAAACCAACGAAAATTTGGATTTCACTTCCTCTTCCTTTCGAGGGTAAAGAAAAATTACAAAAGTAACATTGTTTTACGTTTGTTCAGAAAGTCCTTGGCAAGCTGACCATTTCTAGCAAATTTGCTCACAGATCCTGCAGCTCTTGCTCAACCCGACTGTCTGGCTCAGCCATATGCATTCTTCATTCCCCCCACTGCCTCTTCACAAAAGCAAGGAAGGGTCAACATCCTCCTAATATTTGTCACACATCCATGCCGCTTCATCACTTTCCTCTTCCACAGTATCTTTACGATCATCTAAATCAGGCTCATCACCATCGTCAACACCATCATTCAAGAGCTCCATCTCAATAGCATGCACCCTTTTAAACAATACGCGCATCTTTATATCACGACTTCTCTCAACAGGCACCACTGTGAACATATACTGCAGGTTCTACATCAATGGAATCCAATAATCCCCCTTATTAGCAACTGCTCAATAATGAGTGAAGTGTCATGATTTTCAGGCGGCTTATCAAGCGGTTTTTGACGATGCGGTGCATGCTGGATCCACGCTCAACAGGTGCAATTTGCACAGGCAAGACAAACATAGCATCAACCAATTCAAATGTCGTGGGGAATTGTCCAGCAGTGCAATCACAGCGCAATAAAGCACAAATTTCGAGAGAGCTAAATGTTTTGGACTTTTTTACTTTCTATGCATCAACATTGTTTGATTAGCAGTAAATTCAATCAGGATCAGTTTGGTTGATAAAGAGCCACCATCCTATTCACCAGCAAAATGCTTGACAAGTGCTTGAAAACCATCCCAAACCTTTAAAGCTGGACCTCATCCTGGTCATCTTCTTCCTGCTCCTGCTGCTGCTGCTGCTCTTGCTGCTGCTGCTGGTGGTACTCAGAAGGGATAGGAGTCCATGGAGCTCCACCAGGTGTTGCTGCTGGCAGAGTTTGCGGGGCTGGTGGGCCAGGTTGTTGCAGCCGTACCCCAAGGAGAACAGGGTGGGGAGGCAGCACTACCCCAGGCGGAGGAGGTGGACACGGGGATTATGCCAAGTCTGCAACATCACTGGGAGTGCCTGCTTGCCCCAAGCAGTCAACGAGCTCTTGCCTGGACTGGCCTTCAGGCAGCCTCTCAACCCATTCACATGAAATTGGAACAGGATTCGCTTCTGAAAGAAATGCTGGTGGTGCTACTGCTACTGGTGCTGCTCAGGCTTGCCTCCCAGCACAGTTCAGGGGAGTCTGTTTGCGTGCGGAGCACGTCAAACACTCAGATCCCAGTGCAACAAGCACACAAAAGGACACAGAAGACCCAAGCATCAACCAAGAACACTCTCAGCAACCATTGTACACCAACATCTCTCACTCACAGTAGCTCTCAAGAGGAGTCATGGGCTGCTTAGGCAGGGATGGAGCACCCCTCCCCCTCCCATTTCCTCTGCCTCTCTCTCTGCCTTCCTTCATTGCTGTCGCTGGCTTGGATTACCGGACGGGTACACACGGGGGTACCCGGGACGGATAATTTAATTGTTAACCTGAACGCAGGGGCTGACACCCTTGGAATTTGGCAGGGGGCCCGGAGGCCCCCCGGCAGAATCTTAAGGCTGGGGTCACACTGGGCCAATTCACCCCTCAATATTCAACTGTTTGAAATTTGTCCAGGTGTCTGTTTATATGCAACAAGGTTGCAGAGCAATCAAGGAAGCTTGCTGGTTTTTTCGTGTCAAAATTCCATGTCCTCGATTTGCTACAGAATTTGGACTGCGGAAATGCAGGGAAAAGACAGAAGCTGAATTGGCAAGCGGTCACACTGGCAATTCAACGCCAATTCGGGGTGGTCAGTACATGCTGTACGCATTCAAAACTTGTATAGAAGTTATTGAAATTCTAGTGCCTGCACAGCATAGGGTTGCAATGATCCCAGAGAATGATGTTGTTGATTTGCAATGAGGTAGCTTGCAGTCCTCTGGATGGCAATCCTGACGTGTAGATCATCCCCAGCTTCCATCTTCTGCATGGGTCTCAAGGTAGCCATAAAGCCAACTCCTGTATCTTCTCCAGCAGCTCTGCATGCCTTCCTTGCAGGTCAGGCTGCTGAGTCTCAGGCACTCTGTCTATGGCACTAGACAACTAAATAGAAATTTCTAGATAGAGGTTCAGGTTGCAGGCCTGACTGGACTAAGCTAGACTGCCTCTTTTACATGATACAACAGTGTACCGTAACCTACGGGAGAGGTGCCTCTGCTGCTGCTGCTGCTGCGCCTGCGGCTGCTCTGGCTTCGCATGCTCTCTCAGCATTGGAGGGTTTGCCACGTTTGCGCTTCCCAAGCTGGGGCTGCATGCTTTGGGTGCTGCGCTTCTTTGGGCTTGCCTGTGGGGTGTGCTGAGTGTGTGCGTGTTCCTGCTGTGAGGGGGAGTGAGTCAACGCATGCGTGAAATCCTCGTCCTCATC
>LFCJ01001103.1_pt1 | contig 18249 bp, 33 predicted proteins | sample 643141 | NCBI WGS metagenome assembly LFCJ01 (sample SAMN03766243, study PRJNA286221) | soda lake metagenome | biome: soda lake; feature: Kulunda steppe; material: water; isolation source: sample B1-Br-g2 brine of Lake Bitter-1 | place: Russia: Kulunda steppe | collected 2010-07
CGCCCAGTCCGGTCCAGTCCAGTCCACCGTCCAGTGTGAGTGCAACCGACAGCAGCTGCATGCAGCGCTGACTCTGCCTATCTGCAGGCTGAAACGAGACAGAGAACGTGTAGGGAAGAATAAGGGTATCAGAGGCTCCTCAGTCTTATCGCGGGCAACCTGTTGTCTGCTTGGTGTACACTGTCGCTGTCAGCAGCCAGTCCACACACCCTACTTATCAGTTAGCTGAATCAACCAATCAACCAGAAGCAATAAAAAGATATTGACCTGCCGCAGCGGCCAGGCTCAGCTAGGCTGCAATGGTGGCTGTGTCAGAAGGCTTTTTTGTCTGCAAAAGCCCTCCGAGGCGGAGGAGATACTAAGTCAACATGAAGGGCCTATTCCGTTTGACACATAATGACAGATGAACCAAGTTATTTACTAAATAACTGCTTAGCAAGCATTGGAGTACTACTAGTAGTATTTTGAGGAAGGTAGCATCTTGAGGAGAATACCTGTTGCTTGCAGGCGAGACAGCAAAGAGACACTGGATAAAGTCGGTAGCCTACCTGAGGTAGCCATGGTGGGTTTAGATGACTGTGCCGTAACCTTCTGTGGTAATGTCAGCTCCATGTTATGCAGAACTTATAGAGGAACATTTTGGGTATAGAATGTTGTACTCCAACATGGCCGCCGTGTTTAGCGGCTAAAATACAGGTTAACAAGATTAGCAACAGTGTGCCCGCGTAGTACAAATATTGTGGAGCATTCTAAGCTCCTTAGTAAGGACTAGCCAGAGACTCAAGACTCTTCGAGTCAGAGCCTCTACTTAGACCTCAGCCACATGGCACAAGACTCGGTCTAAGTCTGGACCTAGGTGAGGCGCAGCGCTGCGTAGAGCATCTAGTAAGCCGAGCACAGCATCAAGCTTCCCTCCGGCTGCAGCCAGCTCATTGTCCAAATTGGCAGGGTCCTCCACAAGGGGCTTGTACTTCCGTGCTTGCATGTCCTCATAGCGCTTGGCTGCCTTTTGTTGCCTGCGTAACAGAAGACAGAGAGGAGGTGACTGCAGGATAGATCAGGAGCCTAAATTCAAGCGTGTGCATGTCAGTGAGGTGCCTCAAGTACGTTTCTACCCCACAATTGAGTGTGCTGCTGCTGCTGCTGCTGCTGCTGCTGCTGCATGCTGCACATTTGAGATGGTGCCTGTGTAGTATGGCGCCCATTTCACAAGAAGAAGCTTTTGGGTTGTGTTGCCACGTCCTGTGTCTTATCACCACATAGCGTACATGCCCGCGCCTTGGACACAGCAGCAGCATTCACCATCACTCAGAGCTCATACACTCGCGCAGATCTCAGTTTGGCAAATTGGTGGACATCAAAAGCAGTTGAGGCATCTGCACCCTGCCCCTCCCAGTCAATGCAGCAACTTATGCCCACACACCTGCTCGTTGCTAGCAGTAGCTTGTACTTGGCAGCCAGGGCACTAGCCAGCTCAGCCTTTAACACCTCCTCCTGAGATCAGAGAATTCGGAGGTGTGCATGCTCTGTCGCAGGCATTCACTTGGTGTCAATGTGCATCGAGGGGGTGCGCAGCCAAGGGGAAAGCTGCATCAGCTTTGTTGCACATGCTTGCGCAAGCACGCATGCCTGTGCGACTAGCAGCCATCTGCAAGCTCAGTAATAGGAGCGCTGCGCGTTTCAGGTGAAACACACATTCCCTTTCACCGGAGCCATCTAAGGGGGGTGCCCTTCCATCTGATCTGGCTGAGACCTCCGCCTGATCACCTTGCACCTTTCCCCCCTTTGTTCCTGCCCCACATCCCTTCCTTGTCAGCCTGCCCCTGCTATTGCGGCTACTGCGGCTGCTGTGGCTGCTGCCAAGCCTATCCATGTCTTACACCCCACTCTACCATGCTCGGCCCTGCCCCTGTCCCTGCCCCGGCCCCCATCACCTGGTCCCTCAGAGCTTGGCAGCGTGCATCAGCATCTGTCGCATCTCCTTGTAGCTTGAAACGCTGGGCCTCCAGGCCGGCCAGGCGCACATCTGTTGCCCCCAACTGTGGCCCAGGCAGCAGCGTCAGGCACAAGGTGTGATTGGAGCACACCAGGTGTGTTTGCAGCACAAGCAAGCGCGCAATGAAGGCGAGAGCAGGGTGACAGGAGTATGGGGGCGAGGGCAGGGTGACAGGAGTATGGGGGCGAGCACAAGCAAGCGCGCAATGAAGGCGAGGGCAGGGTGACAGGAGTATGGGGAGCAATGCTCAACGGCGCAGAGGCTTGAGCCCCGGGCACATGCGCGTGGGACCTGCCCAAGCCGTGCTGGGGCGCAATGCCTAAGTGCGAGCGCATGGCGGCCAACAAAGGAGATGCAGGCAGAGGCTGCCTCTCACTGTTGATGCTGCACCCATTTGGTGGCAGGACCTCGCATGGACATGCACACACACATGCACACACACATACACTCATGCACATGCTCGCACATGCCGCACGTATGCACACGTGCATTCTTGCCGCTCCACCTCTACCTTCTGTGCCGTCCATGCTGCACCGCATGCGCCCACACATGCAGCATGCACACACAAGATTGCATGCAGGTTTGCATGCACAGGGATGCACGCAGGTGCGCGCACACACACACGCGCTCGCACATGTATGCTTGCACCTACCTCCTTCTCTGTGTCCTTGATGCTGCGCTCCAGCTCCAACACAGCCTTGTCCAGCTGACCCCGCGTCAAGGATGTGCCCCCATTAACCGCACCGCCACTGCTGCGCAGTGTACCCCCGCCCCTGCACGCACATGCCATGTAGCGCGCAAATTCAACCCCAGCAAATACATTAATTAGCACATTGCGCACCGCTGCCGGCACATGGCATGCTTGTAAGCATGGGTGCCCCTGCATTTTCCTTGCCATGAGTGTGCCCTGCCATGTAGCTAAGCTGCCCTGTGCACAGCGATGCAGGCATGCACCTGGCAACACACCATGCATGCACCTGGCAACACACACCCGAACGGCAGGCATTTTGCACCGCAAATCAGAGGCACCTGGCAATACACGTACACACACACACACACTTACACAAAGGCAGGCACCTCGCACTGCACAGCCAGAGGCACCCAGCACAACATAGTGACTGATGGCACAGCCCTTCTGAGCCTGCCCAGGCCCCGCTGACTGAGGAATGTTAGGCTCGTGTGAGCTACCTAGGCTCATGTGAGCTACCTAGGCTTGCGTGAGCTACCTAGGCTTGTGTGAGTCACCGAGGCGAGGGCGGCAGAGGTTAGCGGCAGGGGGCGTGTGCGCCTCACCTGTGCGCCTCACCTGGGCCCTGCGGCTGTGCGCCTCACCTGGGCCCTGCGGCTGCCTTTGCGCGTGCCGCCGTCGCTCTACCCTTCACGGCCACCAGCTCGCGCTTGGTCAATGCCTTCTCAAGGTCCTGTGGCACAGCACACAGCAGCACGTTTGTGCAGGGGCTGCTGACAACTACAGGCATACCCTGTACGCATTGGTCAGTTGACACACATATAGGCGCATGTATGGCACGTACAAGTCCTATTTTCATTGACCTTAAGACACACTCACTTTCACGTTGCCGCATGCTGGCGCCCCATGCACTGCGCCCATGAGTGTGTGCGGCCTGGCACCTGGTCATGTCAACATGAGCGCATGCCGCCGCACCTGTGGCGGTGGTGCTTCTCTGGATGTGAGTAGGCCTGGCTCGTGCAGATTACATGCGTACGTATGCCAATGCTGCGCCCTCCACATTACAAGTGTGCTCGGGCATCCTGCTACCAGTCCTCCAAAAGCCAGGAGCAGCTCATGCCGTTATCCCTCTGCGGCAAGCAACCATACTGCACGCCCACCTGTCCTTGCTACCCCACTGGGCAGCTTAAGCAATGTAGTGCGCATTTGTGTGCACGATTGGGCAACAAGCGGCGCCCTGCAAGGAGCATGCCTTGTGAGCCGCCGCCGCCTGCCCATGCGCACTGCCCCCGCCACCGCCGCCGCCAACGCCACCGCACTCACCACCATCAGCTTTTCCTGCAGCTTCATGAGCTCCGCGTGCCGCAAGTTCATGCGGTGGATCTCACGCTTCATCTCGCCCACCACATCCTGACCCACGCTGGGGTCCATCGCCTCGTGCATCTCCTTCTCCAGCATCAGCTTGCGTTCCCACAGCATTATCTGCGCAGCACCCAGGGGGGAAAGGCACACGCACATAACACTCAGATCTGAGGTGCAGGTGGTGGTGGTGCATGGTCAGGGCGCCAAGGGCCAGGCGCTGCGCTCACATCACGCGCGCGCATCATGCATACGCGCACAACCTGGCAGAGCAGAAGGCTCACTGCCTAGCGCCATCTGCGACGGCCTCACGCCTCGCAGCAAGCAAGTAGCCAATACCTGCCTCACAATGACGGATGGTGCGTGCCAGAGCACGCTGCAGCATTAGGTCTGCCTGCACGGCGTCTGCATTCAAAAAAACATTCATGGGGTGTGGGTCGCGTTCAAGACCCTCCCCACAGAGGGCGTTCAAGACCCTCCCCACAGGGCGCATCCAACAGCCCCTCAACAGAGCCAACGTGTTACATAGCTCAGCCACCGTGTTTAATAGCTCAACAGAGCCACCGTGTCACAAAGCTCAGCCACCGTGTTACGGAGCTCAACAGAGCCACCGTGTTACGTAGCTCTGCGCAGCCGGTGGCCGCTGGACTGCGTGAGACAGGCCATCCTACCAGAGCAGCATCCAGCAGCCCCTTGACAGCCACCGGGTTGATAGCTCTGTGCACCCAATTGCTGCTGGGTTGCATGACAGGTCCACCCCCACAGAATGGGCACCCCACAGAGCTACACTTGCCTGCCGCTCCACTTCCACGATCTCCCCTAGCGTGTCCCTTTTTGTGGCGCGGCTGTCGTCGATCTGCGTCTGTACGCGCGCCGCTTCGCCCTCCATGTCACGCAAGTCTCCTGAGATCTGCATCTCCAGCTGCAGGTTGTCCTGCAACAAATGCAGGGGAGCAGGCAAGAAGGAGGGCAGGCATGGGGCGAGCGCGCGAGGCAAGCTGGTACCCCTTCAATTTCCATGCCAATGCCATGGCGGCGCTCTGTCGCAGTTGTGAGGGTGGCCAAACATGTGGTGCACCGATTATTGTTGTAGACAGATCATCAAAGCAACCAGGTATAAAGAGAGTGAAGAATGGAGCCATGGCACTGTGATACCATGAGCCACATTGCACAGGCTTGCTTGATCATGCACACGAACCAGATGGACGACCCACACGAGGATTGTGTGCGTCTCTGCGCAGCTGCTCAGCGTCCGCGCTTGCTCTGGCCCCCACAGAGCGGCCCAGCCAGCACTGCTGGCCCCCACAGAGAGGCAAACCAACAACCAGCAGCACCCACTCTGGACTCCGGCTGCTGCGCAAACATACACACGCGCGCGCGTGCCCTTGCAGCCCAGCCCTACCTCGGCCAGCGCTTCCCTTGCCCCGGCGTTCTGGGCGATGAGGCCGTTCACGCGCTGCAACTCCACGTGCAGCCGCCCAGCTGCCTGGCCCAGGGCCTTGATCTCCTTCTGGTGCGACTCCAGGCTCAGCTCCAGGCGCCGACGTTTCTGCAAAGTAGGGCAGGAGGCAAAAGGAGTGATGGGCAGGAGACTCAGGGAAGAAAGGCCAAGGGCTGTCATAAGCAGGCCCTTGGATTGGCGTTGGCCTTAAGGGTTTGTCACAGGACACTTTCAAGCTTTCCCATGCAACAGGACATGTCAATCAATCAATGACATGTGACTAGGCATACGCCTCCTCCTCTGGGGCTGCAAGGGATGGCACCTTGCACTTAATCACAATGATAATGATTGCCACCATATCACCATCACCGTCATCATCAGCATCGCCACCCTAATCATGACTGTCACCATCACCAACACCACCTTCATTACAATAATAATCACCATCATCCTCATCCCTGTCGGCACCCACTCTGAATCACCCTCACCCCCATCACATCTCAGTGAGTGCCCACAAGGCACCCAAGGCGCATAACGGGCTTTGCGTCCAGAAGGAGATCCTCAGGGCATGAAGGACAATGCAGAGTACCCCTCGGCAGGGAGTTTGAACAGACATGCTGCTAGAGACGCCGCCAGACCACCAACCGGCCATCCAAGGGCAGCAGCAGGAGGGCAAGGGTACGCAGGCACACCAGCACAGCCCTTACCTGCACAAGCACTGTGTGCTCCGAGCGCATGCGGCTCAGCGTTTGCGTGAGGCCTCCATTCTCATTCTGCAGCCCCACGAGTTCCGTCTGTCCAGCAATCCAGCGCCGCTGCATGGCCTCCGACTCGGCATTCTGCAGGGTTGCGGAAAGGGGGGCACAAAAGGGGGCGCCAAGGCTGCACACTTGGCTGAGACATTGCGTGTGCAGACAACCAGGGAGTTGCTGGGCTGCGAAGGCGGGCAGCAGCGTCCATGCATATGCAGCCCTGTGCACAGGAGTGCCAGGCACTGCGGCTGCATGGGGGTGGAGGTCGGTGGCCAGAGGAGTGAGCAGAGACGCGAGAGCACTAAACAGACAAGCGCTGCTTGTAGCAGACTGCAACACACAAGGCATTTGGAAAAATTCCTTAAGGCAGCTGCAAAATGGACAGTGCGCATGTGGCCAGGCTCGTTAGTGTGATAGACAGGCTTTGCTGACCTTTGTGTCAATCTCTCTTTGCAAGTTCTTGATCGTTGCCTCCAAAGGCCCCGTCTCATCGCCAGCAGCGAGGTTGGCCACGAGCTTCTCAAGCCTGTCGGCAACCAAATTTGAATTGTGGCACCACATTGTAGATGACGCAGCTCAGAGTTTTGTACTTGGGGGCACTCTTGTGAGTAGCAAGGTTGGCAACAAGCTGTTCAAGCCTGTAAGCAACCGCAGGTGTGCATCGATCCGCTGTTTGTTTGGGCCCAGCAAGACACAGTGAGCTCATGAGATCCTGCAGTACACACTTGCTGCGCAAGCACAGAACCAAGCAGAGTGTGGCGTGAGGCGGCCCCGGTTCATGCCATAAACAAGGTTGAGGAAGCCACCACCAAAGTCATCATTACCCTGTGCCCCCCAGAACAGACACAAGTAGATGCATGATCTCACCTCAAATCCACCACTGCTAAATTAAGTAGTACACGGTACACCTTTGCTCCTTAGTCCTTAGAGGCAGTCCCCCTGGATGTGCCTGCTCATCTGGCAATCCTTACCGCCTATTCAAGACGTCAATGTCTCGAGTCTTCCGCTCTATCTCGTCGTTCCGCCGCTTGATCTCCAGCTCGTACTTTTCAATGGCTGCCAGTTTCTCACGCAGCTCATCGTCAAGCAGCTTGAGCGTCTCTGCCAGCCGCGCATTGTGTGCCTCTGTGTTCAGGATATCCACCTGCAAGAGGGAGCATGCCACCAACGTCCCCCTTGCGTGAGCCTCTGCTGTGGAAACCTTTCCCTGTATGCTCCTGTGTTGAAGACGTCCAGCTGTGCATGCCACCATGCTCTAGGCATCCGATTGTGTATGTGTGCGTGAAGCACTTCCAAGCGACAGGTGTTTCTCTGTGTGTGACACAGTGCGTGTGAGTGTGCGTGTCTCTGTGTGAGACACACCGCGCAAGTGTGAGTGTGCGTATGTGTGTACGTGTCTGTGTGACACACTGCGTGTGTGCATGTGTGCGTGTGTCTGTGTGACACAGTGCATGTGTACATGTGTGCGTGTGTCTGTGTGACACACTTTGTGTGTGCATGTGTGTGTGTGTGTGTGACACACTGCGTGTGTGCATGTGTGTGTGACATACTGCATTTGTGTCCATGTGTGTGTCTGTGTGACACACTGCGTGTGTGCATGTGTGCATCCGCGGAACCAGTGAGATGTGAGCCTATTATTATCAGCAGGGGTGCATCGTTCTTCAATGCTCAGGACACCTGCCTTTGAGCAGAAGTGGTGCAGTTGACAGGAGAGTGAGACGGGCTCTGTTGCCTGCGCTAGCATCTCCTCTTTTGCTTGCGCGCAAGCACCTTGCCATGCAACTTGGCACTGCTCACCAATTTTTGAAACAGATACACGGGTTACCTGTAACTTGGCAAGCTCGTTCTGTGAACTGACTACGCCCATCTCCTCGTCGCGGATCTTTTTCTTCAGCTGCTTGATGTCGGCGGTGGTCTTGACTGTGCGCAGGCAGTCGCCACCATGCAGGGAGGGTCAGGCTCCTACTTCACACACGGCAACAAGGGCCAAGATGCAGCCAAGCATGCTTTGGCTTCAAGCTGCCAGTCCTGCGGGCAGGCCCTTCTGTCCTGAGGCGTTGCAGAGCACCAGCTCTGGGGAGCCAGGCAAGGCTGGCGGGAGCGCTTGGCCTGCCCACCAAAGCCCAGCCTGCCAACCTGCCTACGAAAGGCTACTTGGCAAGTCATGCGTACCGCCACACCGGACATGCCTGCGTCATTGCAACTACTTTCCATCAAAGCTCAGCAAAAGTGTTTGTGTATGTGCCAACACCCATTGAAGCCAGGCATGGGCTGGTGGATGCAATGCTGCAGGCAGGACTGCGCGGGCGTTGCTGCTTACGTGTGCTCTTTTCAGCTGTCGTTTGGTCGCCAAGGGTGACTACCATCCCATCCTCTAGCTGCCTGATCTCCTGGACCGCCTGCGCTCGTGCACACACAACCGATGCAGCTTAGGGCAGCAAATGAGGAGCATGGCAGCTACCTGCCTCCGCAGCTCTGCTTCTGGATCAAGGTGGGCGCATACAGGAAGGAGTGAGGACGCAAGGCCTTGCCCAGGAACTTGCTGGCATGCCTAATAAGGGTCATGCTGGCTGGAAGGAATGAAGGAGCTTGGAGCCGGCTTGGGCTGATATGCGCTGTTGGACGCCCGCCATGCGTGCTGCCAGCAAGCTGGTGCACAGGGCCGTGCCCCTCCGTGCAGAGTGTGTGCCCTATCAAACGGAGCATGTGCCCCACCAAACGGAGCCTTGCCCCCTTCAGCACAGAGCGTGGGGCTGCCGTGGCTCTCACGCAGAGGGGCCCGCTCGTCCCACCTTGATGTGCGCCCGGCCAATGGCGGCTTGCTCCGCATTAACGGCTTTGGCCTCCGCTTGCACTCGCTTGATCTGCTCCTCAGTGTGCGCCAGCGATCGCGTAAGCTTGAGCAGCACCTCCTGCAGTCGCTCCTGCTTTTCCACCGCCCCTGCAAAGCAAAAGGTGGGGGGCACCGGCGCATGAGCTGTGGGAGGCAGCAAGGAGCAGAAGGCATTCCCATGGTGGGAGGCATGCGTGGTGCTGTTGAGCTGATGCAGTCATGAGCTGCAGAGTGAGAGGCAATTTAAGGCATGAGCTGCAGAGTGAGAGGCCCTTGAAGGTACATGTTGCAGTGTGGGGGGCGACTGAAGGCATAAGCTGCTGAGTGGCGGACAGTAATAATAATCCTGGAGGGGAGGAGGTGGATGCCTGGAAATGTGTCCTAAAAAGGACAGCATGAAATTGGCTTTGTGCGTTTTCATTCATTCCAGAGGTTACGGCAGGGGTTGGGCGCACGCCAATTAAGAAGATCAGCCACACAGGCAGGGAGGCTGGCCTGAAAGGAGTTAGTGTAGGAGGCGTGCATGCAGGCGATGAGCAGGGGGTTAGCAATGCTGGGCGGCATGCACAAGCCTGCAGCGGGACCAGGCATACAAACGAGGTGGCCCAACAGCTTCATGATGCTTCCCTGCAACAGCGGTCAGACATGGCCCAAGGCTGCACCGACCTTCAATGTTTTTGGCAATGTGGCCAGCTTCACCCTCGGCCTTCCGCAAGATCGCCATGACCTGCTCGTTCTGTATCTGCTGCTTCACGATGTCGCGCTTGTAGCCGGCAATTTCGGCCTCTATGTTGAGCTCCTGCTGCTGCTGCTCGCGGATGGCACTCTGGATGGCGGCCAGTGCCTCATCCCGCCTGCAGCCGTGCACGAGTTGCAAGCATCGTCAAGCCAGGCAGTGCGCATCAGACGCACGCTTGGTGTAAGCTGAGACAGTCAAGCCAGGCTGTGCGCCTCAAGCGCTGTCATTGTTGAGCATGGAAGGGGATTGAGGGCCTGCCCCGCACGCTTGCGCATTGAATGAGTGCATGAGTGCAGAGAGTGAGGGCATGCCTATATATCCTGTCCCTGAGGCAAAGCCACACAGCAAGCACATTAACTCCTATGGCACGGCACGCAGGCAGGGGTGGCTGCCTACAGGCGCAGCCTTGTCATGCCGCATTGTCATGCCAAGATGGTGGCAGAGGCCGGCCGGCCGCCTGATTTTGGCGAGCATGCTATCACATGCTGGGTGCTGGGCGGTTGCTCCTGCAATATGCGACAACATAACGTCCAACCGTGCAAGCGCCACCGCGTGCTTTTCACACACCCTCGCTCCACATGCACACTTATCCCATCATAGCCTGCTCACTGCACAGCCATCAGGCTGCCCTAAACACCGCCATGGCCCCTGTCCTTCCAGCACAGCCACCAGGCTGCCCTATATGTCACTAGGCCCCTCTTCCTTCCAGCACAGTCACTAGGCTGCACCAGATGCCTCAAGCCCCCAGGTCCCCTTACTTCTGCACGGCCACCAGGCTTGACCGCCACTGCGCCACAAGCTGCTTCTTCTCGAAGTGCACGCTCTCCATCTCGGCTTCCGCCTCGGCCAGCGTCTCCAGCGCTGCGCGCGTCTCACGCACTTGCGCTTCGTGCTGCGTGGTGTGCAGCTGCAGCGCCTGCTGCAGGCTCTTCAAGTTCTCCTGCAGCACAGAAGTTGGTGGGGCCGGGGTGCACATAAGCGTGCAGGCAGGTGCGCTGCCTAAACTGGGTGGTATCCTCCAATTTGCTGACCATGCGCTGTGCTTGCGTGAGCGGATCTTGCAGCCTGCCCTGCGACAGCTGTTGGGGGCAACCAGTAGCAGCAGCATGACCCAGGATGTGCAGCACAGCTGCAGCCCCTACCGGACATACACCCGCATCAGATCCTCCTTCCGCCAAAACACCCACCCCTGCACAAGCATGCGACCCTGGAAGGGCACACAGCTCCACAGGCTGTATTAGAGTAGCTTGTGCACCCACACCCCTTCTGCAGTGGAGCAAGAGCAAGCCCGCTGGGCGCACACCTGCAGCGTGTCCACCTTGACATCCTGCGCACCTGCAGCGTGTGGAGTCCTGTGTACCTGCAGCATGTCAAGTCCTGCGCACCTGCAGCGTGTCCACCCGGAAGTCCTGCTCCATCTTCTCCTTCTCTAGCGCCGTCACGGCGCCCTCCGCCGCGTATGCCGCCCGCCGCGTTACCGCAATCTCGCCCTTCATGTTCTCATTGTACGCCTCCACCTGCTTCAGCGTGGCCGCCAGCCGGTCCAACTCCAGCTGCTGCTTCTCCACCTGCGCAAGCAAGGTACGGCAAGTGATGGCGCGGGTGTGTCCTGCCAGACGGGGAGCAATGCACATGTGTAGGATTAGTAAAAACAGTATGAATACGCAGTAGTTTTGCCGATCTGTGTGCTGATTTGCCAAAGTTTGGGGAATGTGTTTGATTCTCAGCAGCCCTACACATGTGGTGCCCAACAGCACATCGGGAGGGCTGTACCATAGCGTGCAGCTTTAAGCATGCATTCATGCGTGTGTGTGCAAGGGGCGTAAAGCAGGGATGCCCTTGATGGCCGCCTGGTGGGGCATCGTGGCCAAGGGCTTGAACAGGGCAAGGGCGTGTGGCACGCAGCGAAAGGGCACTGCCACAGAGCTTACTGCTGCACGGTCTTTCTTGGTGGAGGCCTCTTCATCGCTGATGTTCCGCCTGAGCTTCTGCAGCGCATCTTCTGCCTGCAGGCACACAGGCATGAGGGCCAATGTCAAATGCATTGCACAGCCTCTGATGAGCTTCAACTGGATGTATAGAGAAATGGATGAACGTGGAGACGAGCCAGATGGGTGGTGAGATGGATGGGAAGGTGGGGTAGACGGGTGTGGACAGTTAGATGGAGGGATGGACAAGTCGGTGGGATGACCAGGCTAGATTCATATAACAAGATGGAATGACGTGCTGATTGTGCAAGAGAAATAGATAGAATTGCTCAAGACGAAGAAGTTCATGATTGGTATGGTACTACCGTTTGCTTTCATGCATGTTTACTCCAAGCCCCTGGCCACTCCACACAGCAATGAAGACTGAAGTATTTTTTGCAGTGAAGCTGGCATGGAGCAGCCAAAAGTGGCACCAATGATCAATCTTAGCCCCTTACACCTGTAAACTTGCGGACAGGCTGCAGAAGCGTTGCAGTTGAAACTGGACTGCACATACAACAGGTGTCTTTAATGCCCACGATCGTTATGCTATTGTCGCTTACCTGGAGGCGAATTTTATTGATGATTTGGTGATTTTGATGTGTCTGCTCAAGCTGGAGTTGCAGCTTTGCCAAGCTCTGCTGGTACCCATACAGCTCGACGCCAATGCTCTCTCGTTTGGTTTTGGCATTCTGCATGGAGGAGTCGCAAGATGGCATCAGGAGCTGCTTGCGCAAGATATTGGAAAAATATGAAGTGAAGATTAACGGTGAAATAGTGCATGGAGGCTGATAAGAGTTCAGGGAAAGATAAGTTTAACACATGGGACGGGGCCTGTAGATGTGGTAGCAATGAACAAGTGCGCACATGTGCCCCACCTAGCAGGCAACTTCCAAAAAACAACGCACATTGAGCATGATATTCTTCTCCCGCAGCTCCTCATCCAGACGCTGCTTGTTGCTCTCCAGCTGCTTCTTCAACGCGCGTTGCGCGCGTGCCAGCAGTGGGTGGTCAGGATCCAAGGCAGCCCCGCCTGCCCCACCCCGAATATCCTCATTGTTGGAAGCTGCAGCATTGCTAATTTCTTGCTCAATCTCCTGCTCTGAGGTGGGCTCTGTCATTGTGTTGGGCCCTGCTACACAGCTGTTCCCCCCAGCTGCCCCAAGCTGCGCGAACATATACAAAAGAAGATGTATGTAAAATCCAACAGTGCAGAGCTGGAATGGCCAGCCTGAAAATAACACTCAGAAGTGCGCACAGTACGTAATGGCTTATTACAAGCAATATTGGACGTTCCTGTCTGCACCAGAAATAAACACACCTACCTCTTAGAGTATGTCCAATGCTTCCTAATCCGTCTAAGCTGGGTCCATGCAGGGCTCAAGGCAAACACCACTTCGAGTGACACAAAATGCCACTTCTTTAGAATTGAATATTTTCATAAACAAATAATTTTCTATCGCATCATCATGGAAGTCTTGTTACAAATAACTTCAAAATTGAAAAAAGAAAAGTAGAGTGCAAATAAAAATTTATATATTGATTTTATTTTAATTCCTGTCTTTGTTAGGCTTGATCCCTGATGGAAAGCTCACAGAAGCAGCAAGACATTCTAGAGGACCAGAAGAAGCAGCACAAATGCTGTGTGGGACTAAGCTTCTATACTCAGCAGCTGAGGCTCCAAAGGAGAGATCCAAGTAAGTGGCTGAGGGTGGTGGATGAGCGGTGATACAGCAAGCATGCCACCTATGCAGGCTCCAGACCATTTCATGTGCTTAATCAAACCGAATCTTGGTCAGAAGATGTCTTCAAGCTTGACACGGTCGTGCCTGCAAATACAGTTTGCTTTGGTATCCAGACATCGCCAAGCAGCTCCATGAGTGAACTTCCACAAGACCGACCAACATCAGCTGAGGGCCCATGGGCTAAGCACATATGTTTAGGCTGCTCTATGTGGCAGTCGGAATTTAACCGTGCTGGGCAGCAGCACGCATCCCAGCTTCCTCGTTGCGAAGGTGTAGAGGTATGTGAGCCAGTTCAGGGCCAGCCAGCGTCATTGCAATTGCCATTGGGCAGTGACACATGGCTGGTGTGTCTATTTTAATCCAGATAAGTGTACTGTGGATTCTGGGTCTGCTTTTGCAGGTACTGCTCGTTAGGGAGACTGCAGATGCAAGCTCTGACGTCCCCATCGCTGGTGAGCATGCGCTGGGCCTTGCGTGCCGTATCATTGCTGGCAAGAGAGTCATGTGAAATGATGAAAATGTTGTTTTTGCACGAAGCAGCATTCAGGGGCCACTCAGAGTGTTTGTTGCTGGAAAGCTTAGTTCCATCTTGTTGGGAAAAGGAGTTCCACTGCCATGCCACACAATGATAGAACCGACCTCATTCAATTGTTCAATGTAAAGGTGCAACAAGGGGATGAGTCAGCATTTGATGCCATCTATTCAAGCCAAGCCATAGAGCGGCATGAGCCTTGCCAGCTCCACATGTTCTCACCATGGTCTTGCTCTGCAGGCAGCAGCAGACGGGACATGGCAGATCAAACGCAGCAACACCAACAACATAAATTAGTGAGTGAAGTTCAAGATGGAAAACGACAGCTTCAACCTTGTCGAGGCTTATAACTTTCTTAAAGGGGATAGATAGGATGTACGGCTTTGTCCTTGTTAGGATGCCCTGCCTGAAAGTCATCAGCAATACCCTTGTTCATGCAGATCCCTTACATCGCATTTATCCAGTCTTGTGTGTTAACTTTGCAAGTAAATATGTTGCATTGGGTCTTCAAGGATATATTTATCTGGACGAATCCCTCGTTTGCTTTTGGAACACGAGTCGAGTCGAATATCTGTCTGCATAGCTTAAAGATGCAATGTAAGGTCATATAAAGGCCTGTGCAGTAAGCTTTGTACACATGTACAGGATTTACAGTGTAAATTTTACACGTGTGCATACAGGAGCACATTGAAACCGTGCTATTTTGTGAAGTGTTTGTAGGTATGCACAGAGAGAACGCATGCAAGTATGCGTAGGCATGGCCCTCTTTAATCCATATGCTCATCCTGCAATCCCAAATGGCTTATTATGCTTTGCGTAGGGGCAACGCGTTGGGGCAGATAGCAATGTGGATAGTAAGGAACCGCTGTGGGCGCGCATGTGGATCAGAGCAGAGAAGAACTTGGAGCAAATGCAGGCTCAATTGAACAACAATGGTCTGATTAAATTCAAGTCAGCGCCTGAAAGTGTGGACCAGCTTCAAGAGAGGTGGGGCACTCTTTGGTCCGGGTTACAAGAGCAGCACTCCTGCATACACTGACTATGTTCCTAGAAAAGAATGTTTGCCTAGGACGCGGTTCTTCTCACATTGGTTTTTCATGCAACTAATCGAAGCTGCTGCTGTGTTTGCTAATTGCACTTTGGGCAGGCTGCTCTCAACAGCTGGTCAGAACGCAGGCCGCTTGCGTGCTGGAGCAGAGCTGTTTGCATCTAACGCCTACACAATGCTATTAAAGCCTTGGATGGACCGCTGGTCAGAACGGTGGAGTGAAGGCAGTAAAGACGGCAGAAAATGAAACAGTGCATTATTTGATGCAAGTCCATATGTTCATTGGTTAAGTTGTTGCAAATGTTGACGCACTTGTTGTTGAATGATGAATCTTGGACGAGACAAAGAGCTTTTTTCTGTGCTCCTGTTTGCCCATGCAGTGCATCATCTGACATTGAGCCTCAATGCATGTGTGATGTGCACAGTTGAGGGTCATGATCGTGCCCCCGGGTAAAGTCTAGTTTTAAGCTCCTCAGCCATGCTTGTCATCATCATGATGTCTGATGGCATGAGCACAAGGTTCCCTTCACATTAGCAAATTCACTAGGTTAGTAATTCCGCTAGTGGCCTCCATGGAACTCTGCACTGCATGATGGAGGAAAAGGAGGAAAAAGTGCTCAGACCCAACACATGTCCCACCTTGCAACCTTATCCGAATGCTACACAGCTTGTCAAGGTGCAAACTATGCACTCTGAAGAGGCCGAAGCTCATAATGGGTTTGCAATGGACAGGCTTTTCCAGGGTGCTTCGTTGAGGCCTACTTGGCCTCAGCCTATCAGGCCTCAGGCTTCAGCTAAGCGGCCTTTGCTAGGCCATTGCAGCTATGTTAGCCTTACCTCGCCTTCCAGCCCATGTCAGACCTTTTTTGTGGCTGTTCAACTTCATGAGCTGCCCAACAAGGATTCCAAGGATAAGGCATCCAGTCAAGAAGTGCGACTGCTAGCCTAGCATGTAACTACTAGGAGTCCTAGCCTGCAAGCAGCACTGGCAGTACTCATAAAATGCAAAGAAAAATGGAGGTTTACTGCTGCTTTGATATAGAAATGTAGACACATCACTGATGGCAAGCGATTCTGTCTGGCGTATTTCCTACGGAGAGAGACCACCTGGGGGTGTGTACAGTGGAAGACGGCATGTTGCTCGTCCTGGATAGTATCTTACACCTCACAATGGAGGCAACTTGGGCAAGACCTCAGGCTGTAATTCTAAGTGGCTGTCTCACAGCAAACCCATGCTACGGAAAACATAATGGGGGAGATCAAGGAACATGGATTTGGGAAGAGTGTAACTTACTTGAAGGAGAATGCATAACCAATGATCTGGATGTAGGTGGAGCACCACTGGTGCTGAGCCAGTTGTTTAATAACTAATGCAGATGCCTAGTCCACCACAATATGACTGAAGTTAATGGGTTAACAATTCAGCAGGTTATGTTTGAAGACGTGAGAGTGCCAACCCCTTCATCGGCGACCGAATATGAGTGGACAAATAGTCATCAGACCTCGTGATCAGCTGCATGTCAGCCTGCAAAATCTTTTCCGTTGTGGAGCTGTTGCAACTGATCAGGGAGATGTCCCTGCTTGAAATCATTTGGATCAATTGCTGAACCAATCGCAATTGGATTACTGGGGCTCTACACCACATTCTGAAGAGATACACCATGAGGGACTATTATTCGGAGTAGTGCCTCTAATTCCCAGTATCCTTTTCAGCACTGCAAGAGATTGTCCATCTCTTTACCTTGTCGCAAGTACAAGGTAGCCTAGATTTGACTCGCGTACATGCCAGCTGGGATTGCGTCCATTCTGAGGAGCCAAATCTGGGCATGCAGACGGTTGGCAAGGTCTTGTTCCTGAACAAACTTTCAAAAAGTTGAAAAATGGAAAGCCCCAGCTGTAAATGGTCTCAAGGCTGCACCAGCTGCATTATCCAATTTGAAAGCTTTGTCACACACCACGCTCAGGCTTATTAGCACGGTCTGCTCATCAATATGATCATTGAACATGACAGAGGTCAACAGCGGCCAGCACTGCTAACTGGCAGTTACAGTCTTGTAACCCCGTACAATAAGACCTAAAAAATTCAACTCTGTACGGGAGGAAAAAAGGAACAAAGCGTGTCTTCAGGAATAATGCAGGCGCAATGGATACGCACAACTGGCACAACAAAAAATCTTGGAACTCAAGGAGATTGGCACATAGCACAAGTAAGTCAGCAAGGCTACAAGCTGTCCTACTAAGTTGCAGGCTGCAGAGACAGACAGAGTATGTTGGCATTTCAATCCTTTATACTGAAGTGTCAAGCTTTGCCCTGAGCTGTCATACACCGCCTGAAGAGCTGCCTTGTTTAAGCAGAATTTGTCTCTCGAGCTTTGCACAACTATTATTAAACTGTTCAGAGGAAAGACCAAATGCTATTAGGTAGGACCAAAACCTCTTGTACATCTGGACTCCAGATTCTGGAGTTAATGATTTTGAGATCAACACCTGTAGCCTAAGTCTGGAAAAGACGAAAAGACCACCCTAGCAGACCTGGATTCCATTGGCGCAGGACCATAGAGATCCATCAGAATTAGACAAGCACCAAGATCGAGCTGGTGGGCTGGCTCGCAATTTTGCAATTTAACTTGTCTGCGGTGCACGTGACGTGCTAGCGCCCTGGCGGCTGGTTGGTTGAAGTAGCTAGCCGGCAAGCCTTGCTCTTAGTGATCTCTTCAGAGGTCATCCTTTGCCCTGACCTTGCCCTTGCGTGCATGTAGACTTGCCTGCATGAAGAGCCTAGCTTTTAGTAGGCTCCTTTTGAGTGGGGTTACCGAAAACCTCTAGCTTTCAGACAGGACCTTTCTTCTGATATGAACGCCTTCCTAGTATTTGTTCTGGTTGCAGGCCTTTTAGGTCTCACTTAAGCTGCCCTCGTCCGGCAGGTACAGCTATGTAACCTAACCTAAATAGCAAGGGCAAGTTCAGGGCTGCTGAAGTGTGAGCCCATTGATCTCGCTCGTTTTGTTGTGGACCTCGGGGAGAGGCACTTGTAGGGGTCGGCGTATAGCGCTATATGGAAAAATATATAGCGCTATATAGCGCTATATAGCGATATAGCGCTATATTGCGTTATATTCCAGGCGCTATATACGCCGGATCTCCCCCCG
>LFCJ01001105.1_pt1 | contig 18228 bp, 21 predicted proteins | sample 643141 | NCBI WGS metagenome assembly LFCJ01 (sample SAMN03766243, study PRJNA286221) | soda lake metagenome | biome: soda lake; feature: Kulunda steppe; material: water; isolation source: sample B1-Br-g2 brine of Lake Bitter-1 | place: Russia: Kulunda steppe | collected 2010-07
CACCTTAACACACACACACACACACATACACACACACACACACACAGTTGCATGCCAGGTATCTGTGCTTACACCAGTGCATGCTGTGCTGGATTGCATTAAAATACCAGAAGTTTTCAGTATCAGGTTTCAGCTGCTTGATGGGCGCTACGTGAAGACTTTTTACTGATGACTGCTGCCTGACATGCAGACAGGACTGAACAAGCTCCCCCTCACCTGGGGCGAGGGCAATACAAGAAATTGGGTGTTTGCTCGCTTTAAAAGACGATCGCACGGCCCCCGTCTGCACGTCCAGCGCGCAGATGCGACAGTCGGCGCCGGTGGCGTAAACCAGCCCGTCCTTACTCGAGAAGGCCAGGGAGGTGACACCCCTGTGTCCAATGAGTGTGCGCATACTTGTGTTACAGTTACATGCTCACAGCAACATGGGGGTACAGGACTTGCTGTCTCATAACAAACACATGGGAGCTAAGCAGTGGCAGAGCAGTGCAGGAGAGAGAGAGAGCAACACTGCTGATGCATGCGGGCGGGGGGACAAACGGGGATGCGTTCAGCGAGATGCTGCCTGTCTCACCCTTCTATACAGCTGGAGGCCCGCCACACCAGCTCTCCTAGTTGCGTGTTGTACGCCTTGACATCTCCGGCAGCAGTGCCCGCAATGGCCAGCAGACTTGCAACTTTCTTCTTTTTGTCCTGCGCTTATGAAAGCAAGAGTTGCTGTTAGCGGGATCCAGACAAACCCATGCATGCAGCAAACAATTTCATTGTAACAGGGATGATCACTGCTCGCACACATCCCTGCCCAGGCATGCTCTGACCTTCTTCCCCCCTCCTTGTGCCCAGGCCAAGCAGGTGTGCCTCTCTGTCAGATGCCCGTTTGCAAGTCCAGACGTGCTAGTTCCGGCAGCCTCCTTGCTCTCGCCCAGGGTGGCACGCAGGCGGCCCGTGCCTGGCAAGGAGAGGTCAGCAGCAGCAACGGTGGGGTTGAGAGGGCAGGTGCCGGCGCAGCAACTGCCTGACGCTACTCGGAGAGCAGTCTCCGACTCCAGACGAGCAGAGCGTCCACACGAATTACATGATCAGCGAGCCAACAACGGGAGCTGCTTACCCGAGTCGTAGGTGCGCAGCCTGCCATCCGCAGTGCTCAACAGCAGCTCACCCCCGCCGAAGGGAGAGAACTGCGCAAGGGTGAGCTGCGCCATACTTTTATGAACAAATATTTCATCGCTTGCCAGAAAGCCGCCATCAAATAAGATCCAGCAGTAGACGAGCCGTTTAGTTTCCCAAAATTCATTGGGGAGGCATTGTTACGTATTTACTAACAAACAAGATGAGTTTCTAGTCCATCCACTGCTGCACTGCTAAGCAGGGATGGTGTACCTGTCTGAGAGGGCCCTGCAGGGCTTAAAGGAATACAAGTACAAGCCTGGCGGTGAGGATGCAGCGTTATGTGCATTGCAGGCTCCAGACCACAGAGCACCGCACACATTAAACAAGCAATATATCAGCCATCGCTTGTACTGGCACTGCGTGCATCGTGCACACATGTTAACTTTACCTGCATCATCGACTGCTCAGACAACGTGCAGAAAGAAACTATTGGTGCAGTATTGCACAGGGTATCCCTGTTTGGTCTCACCACAGCTGAGCGCGCAGCCGGCTCCTGAGCTGGCGCGCACACTAGGCCCACCTCACCACTGTGCTCAGCCGCCAGTTGCCTACGCTGCCTACACAGGCTACACTATCCTGGACGTCCTACACAACCCCTTTTGGGAATGGTTGACAAATCGGTTGCCTATGTGGTTGGCGCCCAACCTCATCACCCTCATTGGCCTGCTGGGCATCATGCTGTCCTACCTAGGGCACGCGCTGTACTTTCCGGACTTTACAGGTTTGTGTGTGCAGCTTAAGCATACAGTCCATCGCTTTTTCAGTTATCACATGAGTCGGCAAAATTTGCGAATGAAGATGAGCATGACTCCTGTCATCTGATCTGTCCCGTGTTTGTGACTGTGAACGGTGGCAGTCGTACCATAATGCCTTTGTATCATTTCACTGTTGCGGACTTAAATCATTAACTGAGTAAAGAGGATTCTTTCCTTGAAGCGACCTGTCGCCAACATTTGTACTGAGTGCCAAGCAACCCCTTAAGAAAAAGTCTCTTGCCCGGAGGCCCTTGAGCTCGCCCACTCTCATAGCATGCAATCAATCCATAGAAGATTTGCTTTGATGTGCTCCCCCTTGCGAGCTTAAGCCTATGCCCCAGCCATACTCCCACAAGGTCCAATCGAAGAGAAGCAGGGCAGACGGGGTGTTGCATATATGAGACACACGCCATGGGCCTTGACGGCGGCACACCCTTTTGCCCTTACATATCCGTCAGACGTGTCCTGAATGCTCCAAATACGCTGCAAGCAGCCTGAATAGAGGCAAGGAAAGCTTTGCACTCACGGGCACCTCCAGTAAACCCTATATCTCCTGCTTGTACTATGCTTGCATGCCGCATGTGCAAGGACAGATGCAAGTCCCCACCCAATCCCTCACCATCTCACCCAATGTCAAAACAATACTGATGGCCAGCTCTACCTAAAAGTTCACTTTTTAAAAATTCTTACGCGTAAACTCGATGGCTCTTGAGCCCAAGGCTTGAAAATGCCAGACTAAGGAAGAAAAGGGACAAGTCAATGTTCCTATGGTTCCTACACCCTCCTGGCCGTCCTGTCTATATCCAGATGTCTCAGCCTTGCCTGCCTGCCGGCAAAGTAAATGGATCATCAACTGGCACTTGAAATATCTATTAAATAGCTGCACCCTGCCCCTTATCCCGGCCTTATGAACACAGTACGATATGTCTGCAGCTGAATCCTCTGGCGTGAGTATAGCTCCTGACTTTGAATGCCAATGAATCTTCTGGTTTTGCAGACGAGCAGAGTGGACCTAGATGGCTGCATTTACTCAATGCTGTGGCAGTGGTTGTTTATGTCAATTTAGACTGCGTTGATGGGAAGCAGGTGCGCATGTTTGTTTGTTAATGCGTAAGTATGTGTGTTTTCACTCTCACTCCATATCCTCTTGGAGAATTGTTACGTTGAACAGGAGAATTGTTGGTATATGCATGAGCCTCTCCTGCGTGTACTGCACATGCGTACTCTCCCGCATGTTAATTGGTATACATATACCAATTTACATGCGTGTGTTTTAGCAGATGTGCTTGACTGTATTCCAAAATCATGGACAAGGAAAACTGCATCATTAACATCAGGATGATTGCCACAGCCATGGTTCATGAATTCGATTAAAGAAGATGTGCACCTGCTCCCAAGGCACCAATGTGGCAGCAAGTTGAATTCAACTGTTATTACTGTTGTCTGCCGTCCAATGAATCTTCACTTTTTCCTCACACCAAACATAGCATACAGACACATCCTGAGCAGATGGCAAGCAGGCGGCGGCATTCGTGCTGCACGTATACTGGATCGCTACGAGGGCAAAGATATTGATGCATATGCACAAACGCATGCATTGCAGTGCGCACCACAGATATTCAAGCAATCAAAGTTTGGAACTGTGGAGACCACAGCGTGGACTGAAATTTGACATTGCCTTCAGGCACGGCGCACCAAGAGCTCATCACCCCTTGGACAACTGTTTGACCATGGTTGCGATGCCCTGAGCGTGCACCTGTTGATAAGCAATGCCCAGGTATATTCACAGCTGTCTCATTGTTAGCTGTGCCTTCTCTCTTTGGTGGTATCCCACACAAATTTGGGTCTGATAAGCAAGAGAAGGCCCTGCTTACCAGGCATTCAATGCCTGATTGGTTGGCAATGCAATGCTGCTGGCACGATTGTCCATTGTCCAAATCTGCAAAGCCAATGCAATAACAAAATGCATGCATTTTTCTAGGTTTCAAGCCCATTCACATCTGCCTCCATTTGCTTGGTACAACTGCTTCATATTGCTCCTCTCCTTGACCTCATCCCTGCTTGTTCACACAAATATCACAAGCGTAGCCACCTACATGTCCATAAGCAGACATTATGCCGTGCCCTGGTTACAGAGCAAGCCTGATGCTGTTACCAGTGCACGGCAGCAGCTATAGCCTCCCTCTGATGGCTGTTGGTGTCATGGGTGGCACACTTCACAGGAGAGCAGAAGCGCAGAGCTTGGGCCACGAACATAAATATCATTAATGCATTTGCTGGATGGATGAGTCAGGGGTTCCTTGTTAAGTCTACCGAGTCCGCTGACATTTGTTTCAAAGAGATGGATAGGTCCTTAAATAGCATTGCTAATTTGCCCGTTGCAGGTGGCCCTTGCCAGCCCTTGTGGGCAGTCCTCATCAATTCTATCTGCACTAGTGAGTGTTTACCTATCTGCATGCTTGCGTGTCTATCTGCACCATTGCCAGCCCATGTGGACAGTCCTCACCAACTCTATCTGCACAAGTGAGTGTGTGAGGAGAAGATGATACAATGCAAATGCAAGGACACGTAAGACAACATCATGCATGTTCATGTGAAGCAGGCAAGCACATCCCGCATGTGCTCATCCTTTGTGAAAGCTGCCGAGCAGGTGCAGCTAAGCAGACGCCGGTCCTGATTGGGCTTTGGTCTGACCTACAACCCTGACTGAGCTTGGGTTAAAGCTATGTCTTTGCAGCTGCTGTGTGTTTGAGCATGCACTGAGAACATGCATGAGAAGTGCCGACCTGCGTCGCGAAAGGTTTTGCAAAAGCTGCAGTTTGACCCGCGACTTGCTCCCGGAAGCTGCCCCTCGGCAGATGCCAGCCTGACCTTGGCTCACGCTGGGTGCGCATGCTTGCAGGTTATGATGACATGGCTGCTGGCACACTTGGAAGAGTACCACACAGGACAGCTGATGTACAGCAATGGGTGGCTGGGGGTGCTTGAGGCCAACTACTCACTTGCCCTCCTGTCGTTCTCCAGCTTCCTTATGGGGGAGCAGGTGCGCGGATGTGGTGGGGCCTGGGCCCTTACCATGGGGTCGTAATCAAAGTGTTGCGTGCAACAAGTCAGGTCGCCAGCTTGGCTCTCCACAGGCAAAGCGTGCAATTACAGGCGCCTTGTGCCACAGCAGTGTGGCGCAGCATCGCCCCTGCGTGCAGGGGTGCAGACAGGCACTTGTTTTGTACGCTCTTACCAGAGCCATTTGGACTTGCACCACACCATGCCGCAGGCCTAGAGCACGTGCCTCTGGGCACATAAGCATTTGCACCACACCATGCAGCAGGATTGGAGCATGTGTTTTTGGACACATCAGCACTTGCGCCACCATGCTGCAGACCTGGAGCATGTATGTGCCTTGCCTGAACACAGCAACAAGCGCTCGTGATGCTTTGCTGTAGGCCTGGAGCATGTGCCTTGCCTGAACACAGCAACAATCGCTCATGCTGCCTTGCTGTAGGCCTGGAACACGCCACTGCACACGGTGTTGCCTATGCTGCCAGAGGGCGTCCTTGAAGGATACGGTGCGTGGGCCCAGCTCATGCCTGCTTTGCATCATCCTGCTCATGTTTGTTTGTTTTTTACTACCATAAATGTTTTGCACCGTCATGAATGCTTTGCACCATCATGATTATATTGTACCACGGGGCGCAGCCCCTACTCATGCCTGGTTTGCACCATCCTGGCCTGGAACAGCCCAGCAAGCCTGGCTGCCCCTCGGCCACGCACACCGTGTTGGACTGCCCACCACAGCCACTCCAAGCACGCACGACTGCACGACAAACGCACGCGTACAGATGCAAATGCGCAGGAAGCTTGCATCCTTGCATGCTTGCACACATGTGCACACACACACACATACATAGTATTTGTTTAACTCGCGCACACACACACACACACACACACACACACACGTGCGCGCATGCGCACTCAAGCAGAATACACACGCTGGCCACCGGCCCGTTCCTGCTGCAGTGCTGCGCCACGTGTTCTTCCTGGCCTCTTACATCGGCTGCGTGGCGCTCATGTGGCCTCAGACACTGCGTATCCTTGCGGGGCCCGCACCCTCACCGCTGCTGACAATTGCTGAGCGTGGGCACAAGGTGAGGAGGATGAGTGCATGCAAGGGGGTGTGTGTGTGTGTGTGAGCGTGGGCACAAGGTGAGGAGGATGAGTGCATGCAAGGGTGTGTGTGTGCTTGTATGTGAGCGTATATGTGTGCGCACGCGGATGCGGCAGGGCATTCTCCCTGCCGTCCATGCCCTAGCTAGCACGGCCCACTGCGCGTTGCTTGCGCACGCTCGCACGCGTTCACCTTGTGCGCATTGTGCGTGCGCGTGCATGTGTGCCACACGGAGAAAGCATGTGTGGGGAAGCACAGCTCAGGGCCAGGGCCCGATGCAGCAGAAAGCCTGTTGGCGAAGCTTATGGACAAGGTTGATGTAGCACCTGGAAAGCAGGCACAATCCACATGCAACCGCTGAGCTCTTGCCTGGTCGCATGCAAAAGGACAACCTAGAGCGCAACTTCAAGTGCATGCATGCAGCACACACGCACACACGCACAGATCCGCCTCCCGCACATGGATTGCTGCTGTACCATCTCACAGGGCTACTCTGTGCGTGCTGTGTGATGCGCAGGACATTGCCCGCAGCGCGCGCGTGCAGCAGCTGCTGTCCCTGGTTGTGCTGCTGGTGTTGGGTGCCTGGTGGCTCGCGGAGGATCGCAGCCAGATGGCGCTGGGTCAGTGCAGGTGCGCGTGTGTGTGTGTGTCCGTGTGTTCCGTGTGCCCATCTGTAAAGGCGTGTGCGCATGTGCTTTGTGTGTGTGTGTGTGTGCTTGTGCGCTTGGCGGCGGGGCACTCTTGCATTGTGTGGCTGCATTGCTGTGATGTGAGGCCTGGTCCAGGTGCGGGCCGTGGCTCTCGAGTGGATCATGTCCAGCTGGTGCACTTGGGAGAAACCGGACCTGAGCATCAAAACATGTTGGTGAGTCCAAAGGCCACCCTTCGTGCCGTCCGCTTTCATCTCATATGGCTTGTCATCCCCTGCCCTGCCCCCAGCAGCACATGATCCAAGCAGCCAGCTTGTCGAAAGCGCCGGTGCATTCCACAAAGTCGAGTACTTCTCTTACAATGAGTCATGTAGGTCACGCCACTTCCTGAACAGACGATCTGCCTCTCCAGGCGTGCGCCTTTCCGATAAATAGCCGTACAGGCCATTGTACCTCTTGGGCAGGCTATTGCATCTTTTGGGCAGGCCTCAATGCGTCTAATGCAGGCGGTCATACTGTGCGTAGGCGGCAGGCAGGAAGCAACATGAAATGCGCGCGCACCCCAGCTTGCTGACCAGTGATCTGTGATTCCTACAGCCCTCCCCAGCAAGTGAGCCGCCGCACAAGTGCCCCACTGCCAGCACTCCACTCTGCAAACGTCGCGCAGGATGGCGTCCAACACGTTTGGCATCTCGTACTCCCTTGTGGCATCGCAGCTCATCATGACCCACATGGTGAGCCCGCTTGTGCTGCTGGCATTGCTGTGCACGCTTGGTGAAAGCCTGCTTGTGCTGCAGGCATTGCTGTGCGCGCTTGGTGAAAGCCTGCTTGTGCTGCAGGCATTGCTTTGCACGCTCGGTGGAAGCCTGCACCTCTGTGTACAGCTGCTCATCCTCATGATCACCCTTTTCCTGTGCATTGCCGCAAGGATGGACGGGCATTTTGCATGTCATGCCCATGCCCACGGTCACACACTGTGGCAGTGATGCATTTGATGTTGGGCCTTGCACACTTGTTCTCTAGTTGCAGCATGCTTGCTCATCTTGCCACCTCCCTCAAATAGGCCTTGCTCGTGGAATACTGGGGTCCAGCATCTGCAGTTTACAGGGCGCTGCCGGGGCGGGCCTGTCCTGGCGCACACCAGTCCTGTCCCCTCGCTTTGTGCATTTGTCGGGTTGGGCCCATGCTACTATGATTTGGCGGCAGCCGTGGGGCATACACTTCTGAGCAGGGCCCAAACTGCTGTGGTTGATGCTTTGGCAACTGTGGGGCCCGCACCGCGGCAGTGGGCTGGCCTGCCTGGGGTTGTAAAGCCATGCATGCTGTGGAGCCTGGCAACGAGCAGCAGCGCAGCTTGCTGCACAGGACCAGAGGCCGCCCGCGCTGCAGCCTGCTGTGCTGACATTGCCAGCCCTGCTCTCTTCCGTGCACACCCTCACCCTCTATCCCTCTCTCTCTGTCTCTCTCCCCCCACCCCTCTCTCTCTCTCTCTCTCTCTCTCTCTCTCTCCCTCTCTCTCTCACACACCCTCCCCCGTGCTCTGCTGGCAGACCGCATGCGTGCCTTGTCAAGCTGCGAGCAGTGCTGGTGACTCCCACTGGGCCTGTGAGGCGTGTCATTGCCTCTGTACTGTGCCCTGCACATGCAGGCCAAGGAGCCGTTTTTCCCCTTCCCATGGACCTACTTGCTAGTGGGGCTGGGGGCACTGAACAGCAGCCTACACCTGGTGGATGGCTGGGCGTGCGCAGCTGTGCTGTGCACAATCACGGTGGCAATGTACCTGCACTATGTCACCACTGTGGTCGTGCAGGTCAGTCTGCCTCAATGGCTTCTGTGCGTGTATGTGCGTGCGCGTGTGTGTTTGCTTACGCGTGCGTGCATGGGATCACAGGGGCATTGAACTGAACCATTGGCACAACCATGGTCATACTGTTCAGTGCTCCTACAGGGGGGCACATGAATCTGTGCGACCGAGTACTTGCGGGGCTGAGGGGAGGCTGCTCAACATGAGCAATCATGCAACGAGCAGCGGTGCCGTGGCTTGGAGAGTTGCAAGGGAAGGGAGGGAGGGGCAAAGGAGGTGACCCATCCAGGAGGCCTCAACCAAGACATGGCACCTGCTCCGCAGGCTTCAGCTAGTGTCACGCACCACGTGTCTGATTTCTTGCACGCGCCACCGAAGGTGCACCTCACAAAGCCTGCCGTGCCCTCCTTTGGAGCACACCACACCCACAGCCGCAACCTGCATCCAGTGTGCTCCTGGTGCATTATTGAGCCACTGGTGCATTATTGGGCCCCTGCATGCCGCTTCCCTGGTTGCCACAGGTGTGCGAGTACCTAAACATAAAGTGCTTCGTCATCAAGCCCTACCATCAGGCCAGCAGCTGACAATTGGAGTGCTGTGACAACGATTTGTCATCTAATGTGCTGTGTCAATGAAGCCCGAGCCTGCTGTGGTTGGGAGGGCACAGGCATGTTGTAGGGAGTAGCACTGGCGCGGGCAAGCAACTCGTCAGTTAGTTCTTTCTGTGCTACTCTGTCTCAGTGAACACTCGCCATCTCTACGGACCTGCTTATGTTTGTGCTCGTGCATTTGGCTGTGTGCTTGTGTGCGTGCAATAAATGTGTGTGTTCGTGCATATGTTTGTGTATATGTATATGCGTGCGTGCGCGCCTGCAGGCGCATGCTCACATTCGTACTTGGGCGGGCACATGTACTTGAGGTTGCTCACGCATGTGTGCCAGCACTCAATGATCAGCTCCAGCGATTGTGTCATGTCATGCATGAAGATATATATCATTCTCGGACTAGATCTGATACTGGATCTGTCATACTGCCATTGTTTGCACATGCTCACACCCAATCAGGGGATCAGCATGATCCGTTTGCAGAGCTGCATATGAAGACTTTTTTTACCTCTGCTCAGATGTGATTGAATGTAAGTGTCGTCCTTGGCAAGATGTGGTTTGAGCATGACAGCTTGAGGCATGCGAGGACTTGGTGATTCCTCGCCGAGACTCCCTTGATGCCCTCTTTTCTACATGTTATGCATGTGCTGTTTGTGGAGACATCTACCAACTTGATTGCTTTGGAGCCACTTCCCATTTTGATATTAATTTAGAAAAAGAATAGTTACGCAGGCGGTTGAACACTCATTGCATCAATTAAGGAAAGGGAGACACGTTGGTTCGAGGTACCGTATGCCAAACCCCCACCAGAGACATGGAAATAAGATCTACACCTGGAAAAACCCACCCAAACTTCCACACAAGAGCAGGGGCAAAAAAACAGACATACCCACCCACTAAAGCAGATCCCAAGCACGCACACAGCTCAGGTCTATCTCCCTGCCCACCAGACCAAGAGGAAGAGCAAGCACAGAAGAGTCTAACAGAGGTCAATACCAACTTTAGGCCCACCCCTAAGTCTTAGAGTTCCTCTCCTAACTCCTCAGCACAGAACCCCCACTGCACACGGGCCCGCGGGAGCCCCCGCACACACAGGGCCCTCTCAACGGGAGGATGAGCATGAAGTTATGCAGGCCCAAAACCGAGACACTCCACCTAAAAAATGCCGTCCGCCAGCGACTTCTGTATTTAGGTTAGGTTAACTTAGGTTACATTACATGAGGGAGATGCACCTCGTTGAGGTTACCGTGAAGATACAAGGCCTGGACACAGAGGCCTCTAGAAAACAGCACGAGATTCTTTGTGCTTGAAGGCCAAAAAAGTTATCCACACCATTCTTCTTGGTGGAGGCTGTATCTACACTCACTAACTGCAAATCATCTTAAAGAGCTTGGCCATGATACACAAAAAGCCCATACAACTTAGTAAGACTGCCCTCAAATTACATGCTCATTCTCTGCTCTATGCGCACAAACTGACAACAACGTGCTCTCAAAAAATCCAGTAGCTCTCAAGGTCTAAGTCTGGAGCAGGGGGCGGCTTGTCAGTGACACAAGTTGTCACCCTCCAGATCCTCACTATTTCTTCCTTTTCCCTGGTGGAGGAGACTGACGGCTCTTTGGGCCAATGTGTCCCCTTTTCCTAAATTGATGTAGGGAGTGGTTTCACTGCGCAGTGAAACCATATGGATGCATGCATGCCAACATAGTTGATCTTTCTTTTACTACACAGTCCAGGAGGGTAGCTTTGCTGAGACCTGAAAGGCAACCTGAATCAAAACTGGTAAGGCACTCATATCAGAAGAAAGGTAGTGTCTAAAAGCTATAGGTTTTTGGAGAAAAGCTGGCGAGCGTTTGAAAGATCTTGATTTTATCGTTAGTAGTCTTTTAGAGGTTTAGAGGTTTGAGGCGCGTAGTCTGCTCCTTTGAGGTTTGCAGCTAAATCCAAATAAGTTTCCATTCCCCAAAGTATATTTTGAATTCTAAGAACAAGTAGAAGTTAGCACGATGCTGTCCCGCCTGGTGTCCAGCAAAAAGGAGTCGTCCACCGCGGAGATTCCTCCAGAGGGAGAGGTTCCTGTGAGTGCTCAAGGCGGCTTTGTGAATGGTGGCAATGTGGGGGGCATCTCTTTCAGCCAGCGTGGATGTTTCGTGGCTGTGCTAGCCTGAGTGGAAAACTTGATTCTGAGCCTGAGCGATAACTTGATTGACTGAGCAATGTGTACTACAGCCAAGGAACGTTAATGACGCATTCTCATGGTGTGCAGCCATTGGTGGCTTAGCTATACTTCACTTTTTACGCCGAGTCCGCACGCTGAGTGTGGACTCACTACTGGAATTTGTCATGCACATTTCACTGTCTTGCATCACATACTATGCAGATGCATGCAATGGATTTTATTCGCTGCATCAAGAAGTGCAGTGTCATGGATCAAAACCACCCGGGCCTTCTTGCCACAGTGCTGCAATTGTAACCCTGCAACTTTTCATCATGTAAACCCAGGTGGCCAAGCTTCCTGGCACCCCTTCTCCAGGCACTTTCCCAATCAAAGAAAAGAGACTCATCGAGATTGCCAAGGAACTCTTCGACAAGGGTGTGGGACTAGAGGACCCAGATGCTCTGGTGGGGCTCACACGAACTGCTGGAGCATGCGCACACTTTCCAGCTGGGTTGCATCGCGTGAACCGCCCCTTGAAAGCTTAAGCCCACCAAACTGTTGTAATCATCTCTGAGTCAATTCCCATCACCTCGTGCCCAGGCACGCTGCTCTTAAACCTCAGCTGAAGGTAATGAGCTTGCAGGGCTGGTATCCCTTTAACCAGTCAAGTCAGCCCAAACAAACTGTCTCATTCATCGTGAACGTGGCTAATCGTACCAAGATTGTCCTGTATGCCTTGATGGACTATGTAGGACCCCAACTTCCGCTTTGAGTTCCCAGTGGTGTCGCTGCCCAAGGACAAGTACCTGGAGGCTGTCAGGTGAGTTGAAAGCATGCCCATGTTGTGCACTCAGTGAGCTCTTATCTCAACAAGGCACTTAATAATGCACTCTTGCCAAGCGACCACACGTGAAGCGATCACACTGCACACGGCCTCACTTGCTGCAATATTAGTCAGGTGCTGCACCTTCAAAACCTGTGGCTGCTGCGACCAAGATCAGTTTTGCACTCCTTTTTTGAGGATGCAAGCAGGCGCCGCGGCCACTCCAGCTCAGGACAGCGTTGCCAATAGCTCTTGTGCCAACTGCTGAGTAGGGTCTATTCAGCCATATTGCCAAGCCTGTCCACGTTCGATTCCCAGGAGTTCAAACCTCAGCAGTCCTTTTCCAGTGCCTTTTAAGGCCCTTTACATACATATGGGCTGCATGCATGCTCTTGAGCCTCTGAGCATGGCAGGTGCCCCCGCGCTTTTGAAGCTTTGTGCTTAAAGTATGCAGAAAATGCGGTGTTGATGCCTTCTTGCAGGTCTTTCAAGCTCAAGGAGGCCTTTCCCAACATGTCTCCGCACCCCTACGATTTCCGTGTCGACCCTTACGAACAGAACAGGGTCTGGTTCACCGTGAGGAATACTGCCACGCATACAGGGTGCGTACTGTCAGGCTGCATAATGCTGCTTTTTTGTCCTTACTTCAGCAGATGTCCTGGTGCACAGGGTGATGAAGCATGAGCTGGATCTTGTGGAATCAATTACTTTTGGGGGGGGGTCGGACATTCTTTAAAGATGAAGCATTTTGATGGGACATGTCTGAACTTGGCAGCCGCAGAAAGCAAGAGAGCAGGAATTGTGCACAGACATTCTAAAGGCTCTGGAATGATGTAGAGCATAGTGACGCAGACAAGTTGAATTACACGTAACACTTTTGGGAGTGGTGCAGACAATCCACTGCATGTTTGCTCTGTGACCTTTTTAGTGTTTTGGCTGACTGAATTGAGCTAGCTGGATCAAAAAAGAAGGGATTAAAAGGATGGCTGGCAGGGATGAGGGCAAGGGACAAAGCTCAAGGGCAAGCACCCAGTGCAGTACCTGTCGCAGCTCAAGGCCTTGAACGCATCAGGTAGTCAAGCTGCCCTCTGTACCCTCGGCCAGGGTCAAGAGCGCTTGCAATGTTGTCAAAGCAAGTTCACATCCATTAGCAGCTTACAGTCTTGTCAAAGCAAGTTCACGTCTATCAGTAGTTTCACAGTGTTGCCAAACCAAGTTCACTTGTACCAGCAGCTTGTTCCTACCAGCCTTACCTCTTGCTTGATCTCTTCACCTCTCAGTCTAGCATGTCCCTTGACCCTTTCACTTCTCAGTCTCGCCTGAACTTTTCACCTCTTAATCTTGCTTTGACCTTTTCACCTCTCAGTCTCGCCTTGTTATTTTCACCTTTCAGTCTAGCATGTCCCTTTGCTCAGTGCATGACCTTGGGAATGTTTGCGCTCACAAATTTGGAACAAGTCCACAACATGCTCATTACTATGGCGCAGATTCATGACGTTGCAAGTATTCAATAGCCTAAGTGGAAACGCCCATGTATGCTTCTTGTACAGTAATCACTTATTGCACGTGCACACTCGCGCATGCGCATGCAAACTGATTTGGGCAAGACCAACAGCCTGGCAACAGGGTAGCAGCACTTTCCCACAAGGCATCAGTACAAAACAAATGCCTGCAGGCCACTCAAGTTCCTGACCACTTACAAGCCAACAGGAAAGGTGCGCTCAGGCAACCGGGACACCTCACTGCTCTTTTCAGACATGTGCTGCTCTGCAGTATGCTCGCGCATGTTGGTAATTCAGCAAATGCTTCAGTTAGTTGTTATACTTGGAGCCTAGAGGAATACTATTGGTTCCTAAAGAAATAACATGTGAGCAGTGACATTGTATTCTCTGGCAAAAGCAGCCTTAGCAATTGACATGCGGCAAATGCCACCCAACACGGGTGAAAATAATTGCTTGAGGTATGTGCGTTACTCTGCTGCATGCTGATGCACTGGCAGTTTAGTTGAGTGTAGCCGTACTCTTGATACTTAAGAAATCCTGCTGTGCCTGTGCTCATGCACGCAGGTTGTCCAAGGAGCTCCTGAATGCATGTCCCTGGTGTTCAATGCTGAAGGGAAGTGCACATCCTACACTGGAGGGTACGTGCTCATTTATGTCCATGGAATGTCTGTGCTTTACAGCTGCGGGTGCGTACTGTATGTTCTTCATACCAGCAGTGCATAACACAGCAATAGTCACAACACAATAGTGTCAATACTCGACATTGGATTGGCAAGGTTCAGCCATTTACTAACCTACTTGCTTTTCATGCACAAGTCATGGCTTCCAAGGGCCAAAGCAAGTCTTGAAGCTCACAGCCCAGTTATAAGCAGCTCGTGCCCGTGCAGTTTCACCTGAAAAACAATTACCCGCTTTGCTTGACGCTGTGGCTGTATCATCCTCTTGGTTCTGTTGGGTCTACTTCTATCAGCTGTGCTGTGTTGTACCCATGTTTCTCGCCTAGTCTCGCGCCAGCATAGGCATCCAATAAGCCTGAAGCCTCAAGCAAATGGAAAATGCCTTACTTCCAGTGGTAGTGCTGTGACTGGTTTATTGAGCGACTCGTGTCTGTGACTCATGCGTCGTGGCACGTGCTGCATCTGTTCCATCCCTTCAGGTACGTGATGGACCGTCGTGTGGGCAACACGCACGGCCTTGGTGCCATGTTTGGTAAGAAATACTCACCCTGCTTTTGTGAATTGTGGGAAGTATTTGCTGTGCGCTTATGGATGAATGTAGGCAGATTGATTCAATACGGAGACTTGTAGGGTTGGGTCTCGCAAACATTGTCCCCAACGCATGCAGGAAAATTGGGCCAACAGCGCATTTGAAAACAAGGGTTGAATTATTAGAATTTTATCGCATTATTATTCCATCGCATTTATGCGTTGCAAAAAAAGTATGAAGTTCAAGCGCTGAAAGATCCCTATCTTTCCAATGCGGATCCTTCCCAAGGGCGCTCTCCGTGTTCCTGCTCAGCCTTGCTCACTGCTCCCCTGCACTCTTGGGCGTTGCTCACAGCTGCTGCTGTACGTCTGTCAAGCTGCTGCTACTGCTGCTGCTGCTACCTTGCTCTGAGCATTAACAGGTCTCATCTCATCCAGAACAGGCTCCAGGACTGCTTCATCCGCTGTGCACTTCACTACCCCACAAGCTGGAAGTGCATGCAATGCTCCCTGATGCAGGAAGTACCAACTACAAAGGCATGCTTGCAGGACTTGCACGCCACCTTGTGCTCATACTATTTGTCTTTCAGCTCAATAACCTTGACATGATTTCGCTCCTACTCATTCTTTCTTGGCATTATAAATATGTACACATTAAAGAATGTATTGGGGTGGTAATAGGTAGCAGTTGGGGCTCACAGCCCCCCCCCCTTATCCCCCCAATCTCTACCCTCAAAACGAACCCTTAATATGGACAAATTGAAGTTAGATACGCGCCTTGTTTGTATCATACGCGTAGTGGTCTGGAATAAGGGACGCGTGACCCAACCCTGAAAAACGCATCAATGCCTTCAATCGCCCCTCGGCGCCTCACCGCTTGGGCCCCCTCTTTGCACTGAGCCTTGCTGCTGCTCTCCTGCTCTTGTGTTTCTTCAGGCTTCAGTGCAGTGCTGGCTTGATAAGGGTACAGCTTTAGACAATGCTGCACCCCTGTCAAGCTTGTGCTGCACTGAAGCCTACTGTTGCTGCCAACGCGCCTTCTCCTTGCGATTGCTCACATGTGCACCTGCCTTCCCAGGGCTGGCTGAGGGATGCTTCTTTCGCTCACTTAGATACATTTCAGCAGGTGCCATGCGTGCGGATTTATTAATATGCAGGTGGCATCCCTACAACAATCCCTACGACGTGTGCTCACATTGTGCACATGCGTGAATCATGTGCAGATGGTATTCTGCCTGCACTATGTCATGACATGGTCGCACTCGGCAAAAACCTCTAAACCAACTTGATAGATGGATATTAAGGGGTGGTTGGGAAGCTTGTTAGAGGCCTACTGGTCCCCCTCCTACCTCTATTTCCTGTGTCTCATAGTAGCCCATATGATAGTGGCAAGCGATGATGCCCAAATCATCTGCTTATTTGCGCGTGCGGGCCCGGCAAATAGGGCCACGCTTGATCTTACTCAGGTGCTTGTCTCCAAAAAAGTCGCAATGCATAGTTGTCTACTTGTGAGCATGGTTCCCCACTCCGCACAAGCTAACACGCGAGCACATGAAATTGGGCTTTGCTGCTGCTGCTGCTGCTGCTGCTGCTGCTGCTGCTGCTGCGAATGAACGCCATGTCCAAGTAAAGCCTGGAGCTCTGATCAATTTGCAGCAGTGGTGCATATTGGGCAAAGACAATTAATGTCAAAGGAGTCTGGTCAGATATGTATGAATGTTCTCATGTTGTGCTCACATCTTGTTTACCTGCATGTTGCGTACTTGTTTTACATAAGGGCTGCCAATTTCCAATTTAAGGTCCTCGGCTTGCCATTATTGCCTTATGCTCATATCCCTGCTCCCAGCTTGCCTCCATTCAACTTCCTGCTTAATCTACAGGCATCCTGGCGGCAATTGGGGGGCCGATTCTGAAGCCAGGAAGCCCAACCTACATCTTTGCCCTTGTCAAGAATGTGTGCAAACGGGCTGGTGCAGGTGTGTGCTCGGCGAGCACTGCTCGCGCTGTTCAAGTGTTCAGTAGATGTGCATAGGTGCATGCACGCTTGAACAATTGTGTTCAAAATGCACTTGCATGTGTGCACCTGCTTGTATGTGCCAGTGCACCTGCCCCCTGAGTTGCAGCTTGTACGTTATCGCAATGGATGCACAATATGGTAACCTGAGACCCAGCAGCCTTTGAAGAGGGTTGTCCTCAAGCAGTTGTGCATAATTATGTTAATAAAATGCTTGGCTAGGCAACCTCCTGACCATGACATGCACAAATGAATTTTTAAAACACGGAAATATTCTCAAACTCCCATTTTCACAAGCATGCCCTTCCATTTTTGGTTGCAGCTGTATTCAACACGATGACCTTCGGCCTCTTCAAGAAACGCAAGGCAGCTTAGGCCTATTTGCAAGCATCAATTTCAACATTCTTTATTACAAAGCACGTTTTGTACACTAGGTTTCATTTTGAACACCAAGCTTATCTCTTTCATTGACAGGTTCAAGCATTGGTTTTGGCCGTAGGATTGTCAAGAGCACAAGCTGTGCAGTTGGTGCAATGTGCAGCTTGAGCTCATCATGCAAGCACATGTTGCATACTTAGTTGATGCACTTGCTCATGGCAGGCTCGTTTATTTGTGGGATTATGGGTATGTTAATGCATCATGTGGCTGGGAAATGTTAGCATACATCATACCGTTGGATGCATCTGGAAATAGGGCAGTCCGCTGCTGCCTTAGAGAGGTATTTCCCCATCTGATGTACGGTGATGTCTTAAAGATCATGATGCAGTATAATTTTGGCCGTTATTGTATTGTCGGTTGGAACGTTATTGTTTGTCAGACTTCATCATCCTCAGTCCAGAAGGCTGGCAGCACTAAGCTGATGTGAGCAGCACTACCCTGCCAGGCAACTTGCTTATTGAACAGCAACTTAACAGCAACCTTTGATCGGCCCTGAGCTGCAGAGCAGGAGTACTTGCATTGTAGGCAAGCCAGAACCAAAAATGATCCGCTGGCAGTTAATCTGGCACTGGGTTAGATTAGGGTACAAAGCTGTACCTGCCGAATGAGGGCAGCGTAGCTGGCGCTTGCGCTGATGGTACTCTTTACTCAAGAACAGGTATTGGTAACATAGCAGAACCGAGTAACTTGTCAAGAATGGCTGGCCGGAAGGCTTTCAGGTAGTCAATCTCTTCCTGGCACAGATAAAAAAAGACTTATGACATGTGTTTAGTTAGGAATACAAGGATTGCAAGGATAAGGCCTTTAGGGGTTTAGGTTAGGTTAGGTTACATAGCTGTATCCGCCGAACGAGGGCAGCTTAGCTGAAGCCTAAAAGGCCTGCAACCCTAAGCCAAAACTAAAGCGCTCAAATCAGGAGAAAGGTAGTGTCTGGAAGCC
>LFCJ01001106.1_pt1 | contig 18220 bp, 17 predicted proteins | sample 643141 | NCBI WGS metagenome assembly LFCJ01 (sample SAMN03766243, study PRJNA286221) | soda lake metagenome | biome: soda lake; feature: Kulunda steppe; material: water; isolation source: sample B1-Br-g2 brine of Lake Bitter-1 | place: Russia: Kulunda steppe | collected 2010-07
CCGACGTCTCGACCAGCCAGTACGGCGGCTCGAGTCCGGAGGACCTCCTCGGGTTCATCAGCTTCGACGCCCGCGAGGACACCGTCCACGTCACCCAGCTCGACGGCACACCCGAGGCCTGCAAACAGCTGCTCGCCGAGCCCGTCCGCTTTGCCGACCGCGAGTCGATGGCCGTCGAGTTGCTGGTGTCGCCGGCCGCCGACGCGGTCGTCGACGCGGCGCGCGAACTCGGGTTCGAACGAACGGGAACGGGCCCCACGTTCGACGGCTCCCGGACGGTTCGCTACCGGCTCGGGGACGAAACGTGACGCGGGTGACCGACCCACCGACAGTCGCCATCGCCTGTCAGGGTGGTGGCAGTCACACGGCGTTCACCGCCGGCGTCCTCGCCCGCCTGTTCGAGACGCCGACGCTCGAGACCGACGTCGACGTCGTCGGCCTCAGTGGCACCTCCGGCGGCGCCGTCTGTGCGCTGTTGGCCTGGTACGGTCGCGAACACCCCGACCACACGCCCAGACAGGTTCTCACCGACTACTGGGCCGATCTGGCGGCCGACGACCCCGCAAACTGGACGGCAAACGGGATGGTTCGCTGGGCCGGAGCCATAGAGCAGCTGGGGGTTCCCCTCCCCGAGGTCAGCCCGTACTACTCGCCGGCGTCGTTTCTGAGCCGGATGGAGTACCTCCGGCTTCTCGAACGCCACGTCGACTTCGAGGCGATACCCGAGCTGCGAGACGGCACCGAGCCGGCGTTGCTAATCAGCGCCATCGACGTCCTCACGGGGGAGTTCAAACTCTTTCGCGAGGACGAGCTCTCGCCGGAAGCGATCCTCGCGTCGGCGGCGCTTCCGGACGTGTTCAAAGCCGTCGAAGTGGACGGGAGCTACTACTGGGACGGGCTGTTCTCGAAGAACCCGCCGATCAAGGAGTTCGTGACGAACAGGGAACTCCCGGACCCCGACGAGATCTGGATCGTCAAGATCAACCCCGAACGGCGCACTCGCGTCCCGAAGTCCGTCGACGGGATCGCCGACCGGCGAAACGAACTCTCCGGAAACAAGTCGTTGAACGCCGAGGTGAGCTTCATAGAGCACGTCAACGACTGGATCGACGCGGGATACCTGCCCGAGACGTTTACGCACACCGAGATCGAACGGATTCGGCTCGACCGTCCCGACCTCGGCTGGCGGACGAAACTCGAGCGCGACCCAGCGTTTCTCGAGGGCCTGTTCGCCGACGGCGAGGCCGCAGCCGACGCGTTCCTCGAGCGCCGGGCGGACTGACGGGGCTAGCTGAACTTCTGGACGGTGACGTCGAGCGTGTCCAGATCGACGATTGGAGCGTATCCCGAGTCCGGGTCGATGTTGACGCTCTTCTGGAAGTCGGTCTGGGCCTGCCAGCAGCCGGAGTTCATCGCGAGCACGTTATGATACTTGCCGAAACCGAGTTTGTGGACGTGGCCCGTATGGAAGATGTCGGGGACCTCGTCGATAACGAGATAGTCTTTCTCCTCGGGTGCGAGTCGGGTGTGGCCTCCGAACTGGGGAGCGACGTGGCGTTTTTTCAACAGCTGGTACATCGCCTTGTGTGGCTCGTCGTAGCTCGCTTTCTCCTCGGGGAGTTCGGCGATCACCTCGTCGAGGCTGACGCCGTGGTACATCAGCACGGAGACGCCCTCGAGCGTGACCATCGAGGGGTTGCTCACGATGCGAGCGTCGTGTGCGGACATGAGCTCCCGGAGCTCCTCGTCGAAACCGGGCTGGGGTTCGGCCAGCCGGACCGCGTCGTGGTTGCCGGGGATCATGACGATCTCGATGTTTCCGGGGACCCCCTTGAGATACTCGCTGAACACCTCGTACTGGTCGTAGATGTCGACGACGTCGAGTTCCTCGTCCTGGTTGGGGTAGACGCCGACCCCCTCGACCATGTCACCGGCGATCAGCAGGTACTCGACGTGCTGGGCCTCGGGGGTGTGGAGCCAGTCGGTAAACCGATTCCAGGCGTCGTGCATGAACTCTTGGCTTCCAACGTGGACGTCGCTGATCAGCGCCGCCTGGACGTGTCGATCCGCCGTCGAGGGCTCGTGGGTCCGGGGAACGTCCGGGAAGAACATCGAATCGACGAACGCGATCCCCGAATCTCCCGAGAGCGTCCCCTCCATCGCGAGCACCTCGTCACAGAGCAGTTCTTCGACGAGATCGGCGTACTCCCGGTCTTTCATGACGAGCCACGGGAAGGTCCCGGTGGCGTCCTCGAGTTCGACCAGCCAGTGGCCGCTCGCCGTCGATCGGACGTCGTTGACCAGCCCGACCATGGCGACCTCCTCGCCGCCGGGCATGTCCTGGATCGCGGTCGCCGGTCGGTGATTGACTCGCCCACGGAGTTTGGCGCCGAGTCGCTCGAGGCGGTCGCGGAAGACGGCGACGAAGTCCTCGTACTCGCCCGTTCCCGTACTCGCGCCAGTCATGTCGTTGGCGATCTCGAGCGAGCGCAGGTCGGGATCGGTCGACCGGCCGGAGCCGGCGGTCGACCCCTTCGTTTCAACTGGAGATCGAGCCGCAGATCCACCCGCCTCTACCGGGTCGGCTCCAGTCGAAGTAGAGGGGGGCGACGCGTCGTCGGTCGTCCCCGCCGAACTCGTGGCGTCGGCGTCGACACCTGCCTGGCCACCGCCCGGCTGGACCGATCCGGTCGCGAGGTCGTCGCCGTTCGAAAGGGCCGCCTCGACGTGTTCGGTGCGAACGACCAGCGTGTCCTCCGGAAGGTCCTCGACGACTCGCTCGAGTGCCGCGCCCGGATCGGCGACGGCTGCGAGCTTCGTGACGGCCTCGCGCTCGGCGTTGTAGCCCCGACTCGCGAGTTCGCTGACGATCCGGGCGGTGACCTCGAGTGGCACACGACTCGCATTCGTGAGCGGGGAAAAAAGCGTAGCGAATCCGGATCTAAGCGGAGCGAATCTGACTCTACGCGCGGCGATTTCGGAGCTAACCCGCAGCGGTGGTCGAGGTCGGGGGAGAGTCGCATCCGGAAGCCGACGTCTTGCGTCCGGAAGCCGATGTCCTCCCGGTCGTGGTGTCGGCGCCGTGATGGATGCAGAAAGTTGATTGCCGCCCCCAGCAAAAGCCGGCACAATGAGCGGTCCCGACTCCGGCGACCACGAGAGGGGGGGCGAATCCACCGATGCTCTCTCGTCCGATCAGCCAGACGCCCCGAGTGACCGTAGCGACGACTGGACCGCCTCGGCCGGAGGAGGCGACGATCGGCCGGACGGACGTTCCTCACCCGGTCGCACCGACGGTTCGAACGCGGGCTCGAGTTCGGTCACGATCGAAGACGACGGCGTCGTTCGCTGGTTCGTCCGAAGCGACGACGACACGGTCGTCTTCGTCAGGGATATCGTGAGCAGCGTCGCGATCGTCGCGGTGATCGGGTTGGTGCTGTTCGGAGTCAGCGGCATCTGGCCGCCGCTGGTCGCCGTCGAGAGCGGGAGCATGGAACCGAACATGGAACGTGGGGACCTCATCTTCGTCGTCGACACCGATCGATTCGTCGGCGACGATCCTGCCGAGGGAACCGGCGTCGTCCCGCTCGAGCACGCCGAACAGACCGGGAGCGAGTCGTTCGGCGAGTCCGGCGACGTCATCGTCTTCAGGCCGAACGGAAACGCACACGAGACGCCGGTCATCCATCGGGCCCACTTCTGGGTCGAGGAAGGGGATAACTGGGTCGACGAGAAAGCCGACGAGGCTGTCGTCGGGGACGCGACCTGTGACGACGTCCCGACCTGCCCGGCTGCCCACGACGGCTTCATCACGAAAGGCGACGCCAACAGCGGGTACGACCAGTACCGCGGCGGTGCCCAAACCGACGTCGTCGAGCCGGACTGGGTAACCGGGAAAGCCCAGTACCGCATCCCGTGGCTCGGCTACGTCAGGCTCTTCTTCGACGGTCTGTTCAGCGGACTGGTCGTGCCGATCACGTCCGCTCACACGCAAGTGACGGTCGTCACCGGCCTCGAGTCGGGGGGCGTCCAGTCGGCCATCGGGGGTAGTCTCGCCGTCGCCGGCACCAGCGTCTCGACAGCCCTCGCGAGCGAACGATAGCCGACACAGTTTCGGGAGACCACCGGCACAGGTTTCACGCTCTCCCATCGGCACAGATTTCAACGCTACCGGGGGGTTCGTGCGTCGCTCTCCCACGACCTCCAAACCCCCTCGTTTCCACTCGAGAATCAAGCTCGTCTCGATCGATGAGATCGTGACACCGACTGACTCGAGTTCGGCACGTGAGAGTGTGATCCCATCGGTGCGTTCGGCTCGGAGAAACGTACCGTCGTCAGTTATCGAATCGAGCCTGAACGAACGGCTGGACGTCGTCGATGTCGCTCAGCCGCGAGTCCGAAAGCAAAACCGCCTCGGTCTCATCGCGGGGAACCGAGAGACTGATCTCTTTCGTTCGGCCGTATCGACCCTTCGAGACGACGACCGCGTTGACGATCCCAAGCATGTCGAGTTCGCTGATCAGGTCCGTCACCCGCCGCTGGGTGAGGACGTCGGCGTCGATCTCCTCGCAGAGTCGCTTGTAGATGTTGTACACCTCGCCGGTGTTGATGCTCTGGACGCCGTTTTCCTCGAGCGAGATGATCGAGAAGAGGACCAGTTTGCTCTGGGTCGGGAGCGTACGGACGACCTCGACGACGCGGTCGAGTTCGATCTTGTCCTGGGCCTGCCGAACGTGGTCTTCGTCGACGCTTTCGGCCTGGGACCGTTCGGCCAGTTCGCCCGCAGTTCGGAGGAGATCGAGTGCACGCCGAGCGTCACCGTGTTCCTGGGCCGCAAACGCCGCACAGAGCGGGATGACGTCGTCCGAAAGCGCCCCGTCTTTGAACGCGACGTCCGAACGGTGTTCGAGGATGTCCCGGAGCTGGTTGGCGTCGTACGGCGGGAAGACGATCTCCTCTTCGCCGAGGGATGATTTGACGCGCGGATCGAGGAAGTCGGTGAACTTGAGGTCGTTGCTGATACCGATGATCGAGACGCGCGAGTTCTCGAGTTCGGAGTTCATCCGCGAGAGATTGTAGAGGGTGTCGTCGCCGCTTTTCTCGACGAGTTTGTCGATCTCGTCGAGCATGATGACGACGACGCGTTCGTCATAATCGACGGCGTCGAAAAAGACGCTGTATACGCGGTCGGTCGGCCACCCGGTCATCGGCACCTCTTCGAACGACTCCTTGTCCTCCTCGAGCGCCTCGATCCGCTCTTCGACGGCCGACCGGGAGTCGAACGGCGTCGACGCCAGTGGGTGAGCGGGCGCGTTCGTTCCGTCATCCGCGTTGGCCGCCGTCCGTTCAGCGGGTTCGTCGTCGGACTCAGCCGGCGGTCGATACCCCTCCGTTTCAGGTGCAGAACCGCCACCCGTGCGGTCCGGGTGGTCGGTTTCTGGTTCACTCGAACCGGTGGTCGAGTCAGTCGACGTCGACGGCGCAGCGTCCAGGTAGTCGAACGGATCGTCGGTCGACTGCGCGTCGTCGGCGTCGGTCTCGGACTCGGTTTCCGCCTCGTACTCGTCGATCGCCTCGAGGACGCCCTCGAGGGAGGCGACCTGCTCGTCGATCCGGGACTCGTTCTTCTCGATGAACTTGTTGGCCAGCTGTGCGAGGACGCGGTACTGGGTGTCGGTGACCTCGCAGTTGATGTACTCGACGTCACAGGGGACGCTGTACTTTTGTGAGGTGCTCTCGAGTTCCTTGCTGACGAACTTCGCGCTGGCGGTCTTTCCGGTGCCCGTCTTCCCGTAAATCAAGATGTTCGACGGCGTTTCACCGCGAAGGGCCGCGACGAGAATCGTCGCCATCTTGTTGATCTGGTCGCTTCGATGGGGGAGTTCGTGTGGCGTGTAGGATGGGCGGAGGACCTCCTTGTTCTCGAAGATCGGTTCGCCGCTCAACAGGTCGTCGAACAATCCCTGGTTCGATTCGTCTTCATCGAGATCCGTTCCCTCGAGGCGAGAGGAGAACCCCGCGGTTCCATCTATCTCGAGGTCGTCTCGATCCGGTGGTTGCGGTTCGTCGTCTGACATTCGTCGTATTCGTACCCCCTCATTTCGACTGGAGATCCTGAACCGGGATTGGATTATACACACGACAGACGGGCCATATCGGCCTATCTACGATCTCAGTAGCCCGGTACGGATCCAGTTGATGCAAACGAACCAGAGGAAGACATTGATATTAAATTCTTCCCTTCAGTTCTCGGACTGCTCCAGTTCCCGGACGAGAAGACGGTGTCCGTTCCGCCCGGTCGAACTGTCCGGTTCGCCGGATCGGGCTGGCTGGTCCAGCCGATGGAGCCGTCTGGTCCGGCCGATCTATAGTAACAACTGAAACGGTTTACACACCGATCGCACAGCCGTCGTGCGATCGGGTGTGCACTGACTTTCAGTGGCTACTATAGCTGTCTGGTCCGCTTGGTCGAACTGTCAGGTCCGCTCGATCGAACCGGAGCTGGCACGACTGAAAGCTCGGACCGAGATGCCGATTCCAGCATTGCTCCCCGTTATTACGAGCTTTGAATCGCATCTCGGTCCGTTTCCAATCAATATCACGTCGAACTCCGTGCCAGGATGAGTGAAGCTCGACGGTTCCAGAAGATGTATTCGAGGGAACCGATCGGTGGTCGGTCTCGAGAACGCGGCCTCGATCGAGGGACCGGATGTTTCCTCGAGGATGAGCGTTTGTCTCGAGCCAGGATCGGGTGGCGAAGTCTGTGGGTTAGCTGGCGAAGAGTGTCGTTTCGATGATGGTTCGGGGAGAGGCCAGGGAGAGGACCCCCCCACCCCTTCGTTTCCACTGGAGAGGCCCGAGAGAGGAGGTCCGAACGAGAGGTTCTAATATGGAAGGATTGATGTAGTAGGCTGAGAAACAATAACCGTAATACTAGCAAAAATTGTGTTGTGCTAGTGTGGTTCGAGTTTATTACTAGTTGTTACTAGAATTCTTTTGATTCAGGCTAGAAGTTACTAGGGCGGCTGATTCGACGGAGATCGCCCCGGAGAAGGCGATACTCGTCCGTTTGATGGTCTTCCTCCGTTTATCCGTACAACTCTCTCCCTCCTTTCGTCCAACTCCCCCGTCGTTCTGCCCCGAGCTCCATTGTTCTCCAGTCGAAACGAAGGGGTGGGGGCCGTCATCACCGGGACGAACCCGCGAAATGATGACGGCAATACACACTCTAGTTTCGAACTATGCTACTAGGTCACAGAAAATCCGTCCGTAATTTCACGCCCTCACTAGTATTCACGGCACACTACGATGGGTGCACCAATCCGGTTGTGCCTCGTCGAATCTCGTTCGGCCGGTGAGAAGCTGGTAGCGGTGGCGCGGGATCGGCCCGTTGTTCCACGCCGGCCCGCTGTTCCATACCTTGAATTGCGCGCTTCAGCTGGGAAAGGCGTCGATCGGGCTCTGTCACGCATCGCTCACAGTCGAGTGTCCGACGTGGCCTCCGTCGGACGTCGATTACCGATACGTCTGTGGTGACCCGGTGACGAGTACTCGGTAATCAGTTATTAGGACGGAATCCGGCCTGGTGATGCGTCAACCCTGCAGGTACGGACCTGTCGACGAGGCACAGTCGATCGTGTTCGGGACGTTCAGGCGATGAACACGGCACCATGCTCTCATTTCGCGTGAGGACGATCTAGCGACGGTCGCTCACGTATCGGCACCCCGACTAATTTAACGTAGGCTTAAGTGAATTCGGTCCAGTTGTACGCGCAGACACACCCCGTGTGCTGGAGGCCCTAGGATGGGACTGTTCACAGAACTCAAAGATAGTATCTCCCGGGTGACGGACCGCCTGTTCTCGGAACAGGAGCCGAAACGAATCGGGATCTACGGACCGCCGAACGCCGGAAAGACGACGCTCGCAAATCGCATCGCGAGAGACTGGACCGGTGACGCCATCGGAACGGAGAGTCACATTCCACACGAAACGCGACGCGCGCGCAGGAAAGAAAACGTCGAGATCGAACGCAACGGGAAGTCGGTGACGATCGACATCGTCGACACGCCCGGCGTGACGACGAAAGTCGATTACGAGGAGTTCACCGACGAGATGGACGAAGACGACGCGATCCGCCGCTCGCGTGAGGCGACCGAGGGCGTCGCCGAGGCCATGCACTGGCTTCGCGAGGACGTCGACGGCGTCATCTACGTCTTAGACAGCGCGGAAGATCCGATTACGCAGGTCAATACCATGCTGATCGGAATCATCGAATCGCGTGATCTGCCCGTGCTCATCTTCGCGAACAAGATCGACCTCGAGGACTCGAGCGTCAAGCGCATCGAGGACGCCTTCCCACAGCACAAAACGATCCCGCTGTCGGCGAAGGAGGGAGAGAACATGGACGAAGTGTACGAGTCGATCGCGGAGTACTTCGGGTGACCAGGATGCCCAAGGCAACGAACACGGACGACTCGGACGACGGAATCCAGATCGACCTGATCAGCGGCGAGCGGATGGACGAGTTGGCAACGATGGAGAAGATCAGGATGATCCTGGATGGCGTCCACGACGGCAATATCGTCATCCTGGAGGAGGGATTGACGCCGGACGAAGAGAGCAAGCTGATCGAGACGACGATGGCCGAGATCAACCCGGACGGCTTCAACGGGATCGAGATCGAGACGTACCCGAAGTCCGAGACACGAGAGTCGTCGCTGCTGGGTCGGATCATGGGTAACGAAGAGACGGCGGCCAAGCTCACGGTGATCGGCCCCGCAAACCGGATCGAGACACTTCACAAGGACGAAACGCTCATCAGTGCGCTCGTCTCTCGAAACTAATGCCTCACGAATGTACGAACTGCGGCCGAACGTTTCCGGACGGCTCCAAGGAGATGCTCTCGGGCTGTCCGGACTGCGGTGGAAACAAGTTTCAGTTTTCGCCGACTCGATCGGCCCCGACGGAGACGGCTCCCTCGAGCGACCCGTCGACGTCCGAGGATCCCCGTACGGAGGTTGAGACGGACGATCCACCCACGGCAGGTGAGACGGTATCCGGTGGGGCATCGACCGACCGCGTCGACGACTCGTCTGCGTCGCGCCGAGACGACTCGGAATCGTCGGAGTCGGTTCGAGAGTGGGTGAGGAGAAAAGCCGACGAGAACGACCGCCGGGTAGATACGAGCGACTTCGCGGAGTGGCCGGACTCGGCGCGTCGACCCGAGGACCGGACCTCGGGCGACGGCGAGTCCGACCCGGATCGGTCGACGACCCGTGCGAAGATGGCCGACGACGAAGACTCGGCACAGGCGAATGCCCGAACGAGCGTCGTCTCCGACGGGTTACCGACGGGGACCGTGGAAGGGACCTCCCGTGCGACACAAACGGACGACGACGCTCGAGCGGTCGACTCCGGTGGAGCGGCCCCTACGGAGCCCGATCCTGCGGCCGCCGACGGGGACGATGCCCCGCCGGAGCACGGTCGCGTCGTGAGTGAACCGTCGGGAGACCGTCCCTCGATCGACGAACTCAGAGCCGAACTCAACGAACAGTTCGAGAGCATCAAGATCGTCCGTCCCGGCGAGTACGAACTCAACCTGATGGAGCTGTACAACCGCGAGGAGTACATCATCTCGCTGCAGGAAGACGGCCGCTACGTCATCGACGTCCCCGACTCTTGGCGCGAAAGCGACAGCTGACGGTTCGATCGGGGCTATCCGCGTTCCAGTTGAAACGACACCCTCGAGCTCCGGATACCCGACCCGAGCGAAGGAATCCCGGCGGATACTCGACCGCCACCCGCGCCACCGAACGGGGCTGTTCGAGTCGTCGAACCGTCAACGCAGGCGGGTGAATCGAGGCGAGACAGATGGATTTATGCGACGTGGGTGATAGCCCTCGAACATGAGCACTGCAACCAAAATCGTTCTCGGGACGATCAGCGTATCGGCGCTCCTGTCGATCTTGATCATCTTCCAGACGCTCTTCGTCTGATGTTCGACTCGCGTGAGCTCTCGGCGCCCGTCGCCGCAGTCAAAGACGACCACGCGCCGACCGCGATCGTTTTCGACTGCGAGCGGGACTTCGAGACGCTCCCGCCGGAACAGGCAGAAGAACTCGGGTTCGCCGTCGATTCGCTCGAGCCGGCGACCTATCCACCGGCGTGGCTGCCAGCGGATGCACCGACGGTGCTCGCGAGGTATGCGGGCAGTGACTTCACGATCGGGATGCCCGGCGACGGCAGCGTCGTCTGGACCCGCCAGACCGACCCGCCGGTGGTGCTGGTCAAACCGCGCGTCCAGGGCTCGCCCGAGTCGTTTATCGACTTCCTGCTCGCCGAGACGTTCGTCGAACTCGGTCTCGAGGTTCCGGAACACTTCCTGGGTTTCTTCGAGGAGCGATACCCTGACCTCGATCGGGCGGTCGCCCTCGATCCCAACAGCACCTACCAGATCGCCGCGGCGCTGTACGACGGATGGGTGGGCCTCCAGACGCGTTCGGTGTTCGCGACGTGGCACGACGACGCCCCGGAACTCGCGGCGGCGTGGCAGGACGCAGGGGATCGGCTCGAGGACCGGGTCTCCGGACTCCCCGGCGCGGTCGCTCGCGGCGAGACCGACTTCGCGGATGCGACGGAACTCGCGTGTGCGGCGATCAAACACGCGATCGAACTGCCGGCTCCGTTTGCGGCGCTCGATACCGAGGCCTACCTCGACCACGGTCCCGAGTACGGGGTGCGGTGGGCCGAGAAGACGTTCGACGCACTCGCCGACTGACTGCCGTCGGCCGACGGCGGTGTCCCGGTCGGCTCCCACCCTCGAGCGACGGCGGCGTCGCGGCAGCCGGTGACCATCTCTGACGACGCCGGGCGGAGGTCGACCGTAGCCGCTACTTTTCGCCCGTCAGCGACGCCGCACGGATCTCGTAGGTTCGCCCAGGAGTGATTCGAACGACGGTGTCCGCGGTGTTGAACGTCAGCGTCGTGTGCCCGCCGGCAGACGCTCGAAAGAGTCCGTCGAGTGCGGCCGGATCGACGTCCTCGAAGAGTTCACACTCCGCTTTCGTCAGATCCGTTCCTTTCGCTTTCGCGACTGCGTTACAGACGGCGTCGCTCAACTCGCGGTCCCGACGGGGATCGTACCAGTTTCGAATCTCTCCGGTGTCAGTGGGTCCCATAGCTGGGCTGTACACCGACCTGTGACAAAAAGCTCCCACGCCGGTAGGACGAATCCCTCGACCGTGGCGGTCGTCCTGCCGACAGCGCCGCCGCGACTCGACCGACGGTCCCGCTCAGAACTCGGCGTCGACGCTGCCGTCCTCGTCGAGGTCGATCACGCCGTCGAACAGCGAGCGGAACTCGTCGACGATCGACTCGTCGTGAGGGTCTTCCGAGAGGTGAAAGAGCCCGACGGCGTCGTACTCCTCGAGCAGCTCCAGGATGCGTTCGACCGCGGAGAGGGCCTCGTCCTCGCCGGCGTAGTAGGCGAGTTCCGTCACGGAGTCGAAGCTGAGCCGGAGTTTGCCGTCGTGGGCCTCGAGGAAGCCGTCGATGTGCTCGACGATGCCGTCGACGTTGTCGGGGGCGGCGACGTAGTGGACGGTGTCGCTCTGTCGTCGGGAGTAGCCGCGTTCGATGCTCAAGGTGTCGAGGATCTCGGCGCGCTCCTCGTCGACGTCGTAGTACTCGAGTTTCTGTCTGACCTCGCGGGCGGTCGTACGGGTGGAGACGACGAGGAAGTGGTCGGTGTCGGTCTTGAGGAAGTCGGTGTCCATGCGGTCGGTTTCGCCGGTGCTCGGATGGAGCAAGAGGACGCCGGTCCCACCTGGTATCGTCGCCGGCGCGTCGTCGATCTCGAGCCTGTAGTCCATGTTGGACACAACAACTTTTGGAATCACCTTAAGCGTGCGGATCTCCGGCCTTCCTGGCTGTACTCGAGTGTAAACTGAGAGCCGACGGCAACTGCACGTCGAGGGGGTAGGTTAGCCGAGTCGTCCCCCTTCCTGGCGAAGCAGAACCAGCATCGAGACTCCGGAAATCAGGATGAGCAACAGCGCCGGCACGGCTGCATACCGGTAGGCCAGCGCGTCCTGGGCCCCCCAGATGATGCTCACGAGCGTCTCCATCCCGATGGGGCGGAGCATGAGCGTGATCGGCAGCTCCTTCATCGTCGTCAGGAAGACGAGGATTCCGCCGACGACCACGCCGGGCATGATCAACGGGAGGGTGATCCGTCGGAACGTCTGGTACGGACCCGCGTTGAGCGTCCGTGCGGCCTCGATCGTCTCGTCGCCGACCTGCAGGACGGACGAGCGGACGGTGCCGACCGCCTGCGGAAGAAATCGAACGACGTAGCCGAAGATCAGCAACCAGACGCCCTGCCGGTAGATCGAGGGCAGTGTTCTCGTCCCGAGGAACACGAGCGCGAGACCGATGACGACGCCGGGAACGGCGAACCCGAGGTAGGTCGCCCGCTCGAGGACACGCGAGACGACCGAGTTGGCCCTGGCGGAGTAGTACGCGACCGGCAGCGCGAACGCGCAGGCGACGAGCGCGGCGAGCAGCGCCAGGTATGCGGAGTTGAACGCGTACGTCCACTCGAACTCGAGGGAGGGTAACGGGTCCCCTTCGCTGACGAGTAGCCAGTTCGTGAAGATGGCGACCGGCACCACGAGGGTGACGATGCCGAGACCGGAGACGAACCCCATCGCAGGCCACTTCCAGGGACCGAGCCGGACCACGCTTCCGCGGCCTGAACCGCCACCCACGTCTTCGTCCCGGCCGATCCCGGCTTCGATCACGAGGACGATGGCGACGATGGCGATCAACTGGAGCGCCAGCAAGGCGGCGTACTCGACCGCGAAGCCGCTGAACTCCCAGTAGATCGTACTCGTGAACACGTTGGCGTTCATGAACGCCGGCGTCCCGAAGTCGGAGATGGCATAGAGGCCGGCAAGCAACGCTCCTGCGGCGATTCCCGGACGGATCTGGGGGAAGGTGACTCGGCGAAAGGCCTCGAGCGGGCCGGCGTTGAGCGTCCTCGCGGCGTCGACGATCGAGCGATCCATCGAGAGCAACGCGGCTCGAGTCGTCAGGAACACGTAGGGATAGGTGTAGAGCGTGATGATGAACACGGCACCCCAGAGTCCGTGCACGCGGGGGATCGTCATCCCGAAGAGGGAATCGACCTCGCCGCCCGGGCCGAACATCCCAACGAAGGCGATGGCACCGATGTAACTCGGGATCACGAGTGGCAAGGCGGCGACGACGGTCCAGAACCGCGGGTAGGGCAGGTCGGTTCGCGACGTCAGCACGGCCAGCGGGACCCCGAGCAGGATCGAGAAGGCGGTCACGAACACCATCAGCCCGATGCTGTTGAGGGTTATCCAGGCGGTTTGCGAGGAGACGACGAGATCGTAGGCTCGCGACGCCTCGACCGTCGCCGCCTGCCAGACCAGCCAGAACATCGGCAACACGACGAGGAACGCGACGAAGGCGCTCAGGGCTCCAAGGGCGACCATCGATCGGTCGGCGTCTGCGATTCGACGCTGGAGAGCGGCGACCCGCGGGAGAGAATCGAAATAGGTAGTCGGTGATTTCATCGGAGATTCCCCACCGTGACAGGCGGAGCGTTGTGGTCGGTGATCGGTAAGAACTAGGTTGTCCTAAAACCCTCGAAGTGTTCCCAGGGTGCTGGAACGTCGAGCGCGGAGGTTCGGCGCGAGCGTGTGATGTCGGATCGGTCGATGCGGGGGAAGCGATAGATTCCCATTCTGTATTGGCTCAGAGAAAGACCTGGATCCGTGCTGGCTCGGAGATCGACCCCTGACCAGTGCTGGCTCAGACCGTCATTCCCTCTTCAGTGAGGAGGTCCTGGGCCTCCTGGAGGTCCATGTCGAAGTCGCTGAGGTCGAACGTCGGTGGGTTCAGGTCTTCGAGGTCCGGCAGATCGCCGACGTAGTCGACGCCCTCGACGACGGGGTACTCGCCGTTGGCGTCCATCATGAACTCTTGGCCCTCTGCAGCGAGCAGGTGGCGGACGAACTCGGCGACGAGTTCAGGATCCTCGACGTCGTTCATGACACCGACGCCAGCGATACTGAACAGACAGCCGGGATCGTTCTCGGTGAAGGTTGCTCTGATCGGGGCGTCCGGATCCTCGTTGATAATCCTGGCGGCGTAGTAGCTGTTCCCCAGGGCGACGATCGGATCGTCGTCGCCGCCACGGTTGACCGCTTCGGCCTGGTCGGAACCACCCGAGAAGAGCTGGACGTCCTGGTCTTCGACCATCGCACGAACCCACTCGCGGGTCGCTTCCTCGCCCTCGAGTTCGACCATCGCCTGGATGAACCCACGGAACGTCCCGGAGTTGGGGCGAGTCGAGATGATGCCCTCGAACCGTTCGTCCTCGGCGTACTCGAAGATGTCCGTCGGGAGATCATCGCCGCTGTCGAACTCGGTTTCCTCGGCCAGTCGCTCGCTGTTGTACTGGACTGCGCGAACGCGGCCAGTCACGCCGGTCCAGTAGCCGTCAGGTTCGCGGTAGCTCTCGGGGACGGCGTCGACGACGTCACCGGGCAGCGCCTGTACCGCGCCGTTGCGCTCGAGTTCGCCGAGCGCGCCGGGGTCCTGTGAGTACATCAGGTCGGCAGGGGTCGCCTCGCCCTCCTGGAGGATCTGGTTGACCTGCACGTCGTTGTCGTCGTAATCGACGTTGAGCGTGAGGCCGTCGTACTCCTCCTCGAGCGCGACGAAGACGGGATCGATCTGATCCCGGGTCCGTCCGGAGTAGATCGTCAGTTCGCCCTCGAGGTCCCCGAGGTCGTCCCAGGTGACCGCTTCGGAGTCGACCGGCTCCCCGAGTGGATCGGCGTTGGCGACGGCGCCGCTCCCGTCGTCGCCGGAACCGCCGGAACCGCCGTCGCTGCCGTCGTCATCGTCGTCCCCCAGACAGCCCGCGAGGGCGGCGATCCCCGCCACTGAGGCTCCAGCGGTGGCGAGGAACGGTCGTCGGCCGATCGAGGCGTCGCGCGTCGAACTGCTGTCGCGTCGTACCATATCTAGTTTTAGGCTGACCTAAAACACTTAACTGTTCCGTTTCCCTTCGGATTTATGGAGTGAAATTGGGGGAGTAGAGCCACTCTCGAGCGCGATCTGGGGGGCTTTCGGGCAGCCTAAATTCACTACGTCTATCTTTTTAGGCCTCCCTAAAGAGTGTAGCGGTCGCTTCCAGATGGCTGGAGCCACCGGCGCGATCGATCCCGAACCGGTTTTCCGGTCGGCTCGCGACGTCTCTACTATGAGCGCCCGCGAGGAGTTCGACGACTGGGCCGCGAGCGGCCGGGACAAAGGAATGGAAGAGCGCCACTGGCACACCGCAAAGCACGCGCTGGCGCGGATGCCGGTCGAGCCGGGCGACGTCGTGCTCGATCTGGGCTGTGGCAGCGGCTACGCCGGTCGCGCCCTTCGGGATACCAAGGACGCAGGCCGGGTCTACGGCCTCGACGGCTCGCCGGAGATGGCACGCAACGCCGCGGGGTACACCGACGACTCCGACATCGCCTACGTCGTCGGCGACTTCGATTCGCTGCCGTTCGCCGACGACTCGATCGACCACGTCTGGTCGATGGAGGCGTTTTACTACGCCGCTGACCCGCACACCACGCTCTCGGAGATCGCGCGTATCCTCCGGCCTGGGGGGACCTTCTACTGTGCGGTCAACTACTACGAGGAGAACGTCCACTCCCACGAGTGGCAGGAGTTCATCTCGATCGAGATGACTCGCTGGGACCGCGAGCAGTACCGGGAAGCGTTCCGCGAGGCCGGACTGTACGTCGCCGAACAGGACAACGTGCCCGACCGGGAGATCACGATCCCGGATGCGGACGCCTTCCCCACCGACGACTGGGACGCCCGCGAGGAGATGGTCGAACGGTACCGCGAGTTCGGGACCCTGCTGACCGTCGGCGTCGCTCCCTGAGCCCGTCTGCGCCGCCCCCGATTTCGACTCGAGCACTCGCTTCTGAACCCGCCGGTTTCGACTCGAGCGCGCCGGTTACACCCCATCGATTTCCACTCGAGATCCCGGCTCTGGAACCCCCCCAATTTCGACTCGAGTCGACGCTACGTCTGGCGGTTTCCCTCTCTGAGTTCGAGGGGAAACGTCACCCCACACATCGCGGGTGAATCAGTCGATCCGTTCGCCCACCGGAACCGCCACCTCGAGCCAGTTCTCCTCGGGCGGCAGTGGACAGTCGAAGGTGTCACTGTAGGCACAAAAGGGGGTGTACGCGAGGTTGAAGTCGAGGACGATCTCGTCACTGTCTGCGAGTTCCCGTTCGGGGGATAGTTCCATGTACCGACCGCCACGGTAGCTCTGCTGGCCCGTCGTCTTGTCGCGAAACGGGACGAACAGCGGCTCGTCGTTCGGGCTCTCGAGCTGGTAGGCCGCGAGTTCGTAGCTCCCGTCCGTGAGCCCCTCCTCTTCGCGTGCGAGTTCAAACTCGAGGGTCGCGACGCGAAGGTAGCGCATCTCACGCCCCGAGGTCGTCTCCATGAGCACGACCGCCGGCTCGTCGTGAGCGGTCACCATTGCCTGCACGCGATAGGCCGGATCGGGCTCGAAGTACCCGAGCCCGTCGAACGCCTCGCGGTCGTCCGGCGGAATCGGTGACTGGGGATGCTCGGCGAAGAATCGGTCCTTCTCGTCGCGTTTGGCCTCGAGTTCGGCGCGCCACTGCTCGACGTCAGCGCCAGGGTCGGCAGGATCACTCATACTTCGTCTACCGCTGGGAGACGGGAAGGGGTTGCGTTTCGTACGACTCGAACGGCGCCCGGACGGTCGCTACGCTCGGGGGTTGCCGTCGCGTCTGGGACTCACTCCTCGATCGTCAACACGCCGTTGCGAACCGACACGTCGCGGGCCTCTTCCGGGAGTTCGAACTCGAGGTGCTGACCGTCGACGACGACGATCGTGGTCGAATCGACGACGTCGATCGTCACGTCGTCACTGGTACCGAAGTCGACGGCGATGACGGTCTCGTCGTCGTACTCGATCGTCCGAACGACGGCGTCGAGGCGATCGACGTCGCGGAGGGATTCGGGGACGTTCACAGTCGCGGGTAGGTGGCCACGACTGGTAAGGGACACGCCAGCAGGGTCCGGGACGTTCGCACGAGCGAGCGCTCGAGGAAGAGTACGTCTAGCGGGTCGTTTCCGGGACGAACGAGGAGCACGGTGGCGCCCGCAGCCCCGCGTCGACACCGGCTAAGGGTTTATGATCGAAGCCGCGGCTACGACTCCGTCAACGCTATGGACACCCACCGATGAGTACGGGAAGAATGACGACCTGGCGCTCGATCTTCGGCCACGCCGAGCCCTACGAGGAGCAAGTCGACGGCATCGAAACCGCCGTCGAGACGGCTCGAGACGGTGGCTACACCGTCATCGAGGGCGCCTGCGGGACGGGGAAGACGATGATCGCGCTCACCGCAGGGATCGACCTCGTGCGCGATCCGGACACCGACTACGAGCGCGTCTTCGTGCTCACGAGCGTCAAACAGCAGTTGCGACAGTTCGAGGCCGACCTCGAGACGATCAACGCGAACCTGCCTCCCGAGGCCGACCCCGTCTCGGGACTCACGCTCGTCGGGAAAGCCGACGTCTGTCCGTACAATCGGGAGGGTGCGGCCGGGATCGACGACGGGAACGTCTACGACCGGTGTGAGACCCTCCGCGATCGCACCCGTGATCTCACCGGCGAGGGCGGCGAGACGACCGCCGGCTCGCTGGCCGCCCGCGCGCGCAGTCAGCAGATCGGACTGGCAGACAGCGGCGCTCGAGGCGGCGGACGGTTCCTCGAGACCGCGGGCGAACCCACGCCGTACCCGCCCGACCTCCCGACACACGGCGACGGTGGGCCGGTCGGCGCCGAAACGGAGTACTGCCCGTTCTACGCCCGGTACCTCGAGGACCTCCCCGACGAGGGAAGCGACGGCGACGCGGCCGAGGCGGTCCCGTACGACTTCACCGAAGCCGGGATGGTCACGCCCGAGGACCTCGTCGCCCGGTCGGTTCGCCACGGCACCTGCCCCCACTCGGTGATGGGCGCGGTGTTGGGCCACGTCGAGGTCGTCGTCGGCAACTACTACCACTGTGACTCGGATCTACTAATACGAGCGAGCTGAGATTCCCTTCTTATGATACGATACCAATTTGCAC
>LFCJ01001107.1_pt1 | contig 18220 bp, 20 predicted proteins | sample 643141 | NCBI WGS metagenome assembly LFCJ01 (sample SAMN03766243, study PRJNA286221) | soda lake metagenome | biome: soda lake; feature: Kulunda steppe; material: water; isolation source: sample B1-Br-g2 brine of Lake Bitter-1 | place: Russia: Kulunda steppe | collected 2010-07
AGGACTGGGAGTCGGTGCTCAAGCGGTCGTTCGATCGCGATGACGCCTCAGTGGCCCGCGATCGGGTCGGTGACCGCAACGAAGTAGCCGACGCTCGAGTCGAGGCCACCGCTCCCCTTGCAGATCGCCCGACGTCGATAACCGTTGGCGAGGACGTCGAGACTGTCCAGGCGGCCATCGAGCAAGCACCGGCGAACACGACTGTCCACATTCCAGCCGGGACCTACGAAGAGCAACTCGAGATTGATCGGCCGATAACACTCGCTGGCGACGGTGACGTGACCTTGCGCGGCGACGGAAACGGGTCGGTTATCACGGTCACCGCTGATGAGGTGGCGGTTCAGGGCGTGCACGTTGATGGCGTCGGAAACACAACGAGTTCGGACGGGCATAGCCCTGTCGAGACCGACGAGGACGCTTGGGACACGTGGTTTACGGACTACTATGCTTCGACTGACGTCGGTATTGGCGCCTACGACGTTGCAGAACTCCTGATTCGGGATGTGACGATCGACACCCAGGCCGGTGGGATCATCGCCTACGAGAGTCAGAATGCCACCGTCCAAAACGTCACCGTGACCGGGCCCGGTCCAACTGACGGGGTGGCTGGCGTGTTGCTGTTCCAGTCGCCTGGCGTGGTCGAGGATTCAACGGTCGACAACGTAAGAGACGGAATCTACCTCTTTCGATCGCCGACGGCTGTCGTTCGATCGAACGTGGCTACCAACAACCTACTTGGAATTCACCTGATGCACACAGACGACGTACTCATTGCGGACAACGATGTTCGCGAGCAGCACAACACGGGACTCTATGTTATGACTGGCCCCGAGCGAAACGCGATCGTTGGGAATGAGATTCGCGATACTGGTGTCGGGTTAGATGCCGGGGGCACCGACACATACGTTGCGGGGAATCTCATCGAGGGGACAACAATGGGGATCCGCCTCGACACGACCGCCTCGATCTACGAGAACAACGTCATCGCCGGCAACGACGTGGGTGCCGACGTCACCGGTGTGTTGCCGACCAACCACGTCGTCGACAACGATTTCGTCGGCAACGATGTGCACGCGACGACCACATCCGGACCGCTTCGTATCTGGACGGACGACGGAACGGGCAACTACTGGCAGGGCAGTGCTGGCATCGCTGACGGCGATCGAGCCAGTCGCTCGTACGCACCGACCGACGCCGTCGACAAGCGCCTGCACGTGACAGATGGCACACCGACGCTTGCCCACGCACCGGCGCTCCAGTTGCGTGACGGCATCGAAGGTGCCGTCCCAGGCATGCGAACCGGCAGCATCGTCGACCAGGCACCGGCCTGTGAACCGAACAATCAGGCCCTGCTCGAACGCACCGACCGGGCCGACCAGGCCTGGACCTGTTACGAGACGACACGGACGACCCATGACTGACACACTATCCATACTCGAGGCGACCGAAGTCGACCACAACTACGGGCCAATTTCGGTCCTCGAAAACGTTTCGGTCAGTATTGATCCCGGAACGGTGACGGCCCTGATCGGACCGAACGGCTCCGGCAAGACGACGCTGATTCGCGCGCTCGCCGGCCTCCACGAGCCGACTGCCGGCACCATCACCTACCGCGGTCCGGAGGCGTCGCGCAGAATTGGCTACCTCCCACAACAACCGGCGTTCCGGCCCGGTTTCACGGTCCGTGAGACGCTCCGGTTTTATGCGTCAATCGTTGGCGGTGACGAGGCGGATGCAATGGCACACCTCGACCGCGTCGGACTCGCTGACGCCGCAGATCGCCCGGTCGGGGCACTCTCGGGCGGTATGACTCGACTGGTCGGCATCGCACAGGCGACAATCGGTGATCCGCCCGTCGTTGTCTTAGATGAGCCCGGCAGTGGGCTTGATCCGGGGATGAGCATGCACGTCTTCGACGTTGCCGCGGAGCTCGCCGCCGACGGCATCGCGGTCCTGTTGAGTTCCCACGACCTGGAACTCGTCGAACGGGTTGCCGACCGCGTACTGGTCCTCTCTGACGGGCGAATCGTCCAGCGCGGCTCGACGGCCGAGTTGCAAGAACGACTTGGCGTCGACTCGCTGTGGTCGGTCTACGAGACCGCAATCGGCGGTGACCTCGATAGCGTCCGAGTACAGGGTGAACACGCATGAGTGGTGACGTCACCACCGAACACGATGAGACGGCCGCTCACAGCGCAACCCAGACTGGCCACTCCCGGCCGACAACTCCAGGGTGGCGACGCGTCTTCGAGACAATCGTCGGCCGCGAACTCCGGACGGTCGTTCGAACGCGGACGTTCATCGTGCTCTGGCTCGCCTTCACAGCCGTCGTCCTCGGAATCGTCTGGATCGGCGACAGCGCCCAGGCCGGCTACGTGCCGGCACTGGTCGACTTGCTCACCCCACTCGAGTTGCTGGTTCCTGTTCTCGCCATCGCGTTCGGCTACCGCGCCATCCTCGGTGATGAACGCCGCGGCGAACTCGACGTTCTCGAGACGTACCCGATATCGCCACCCCAGCACGTTCTCGCCGTCTTCACTGGGCGAGCGATGGGGCTTCTCGTCGCCGTTGTCTTCCCGCTCGTACTGGTTTTTGTCCTGGTCGCAGTAACTGACAGCGAAATGCTGGGCATCTACGCGACGCACTCGGGGGCTGACTCGCCAGTCTTGTTCGCCAGGTTTATCACGCTGACAGCGCTGTTCGCGCTGGCAGTGCTCGCCGTTGCGCTTGCGATTTCGGCCGTCGTTAGCGAAACGCGAAGCGCGCTTGCACTGTCAGTCGTTGCGCTCGTTGGGTTGGTGATCGGGCTCGATTTAGCGATCGTGTACGGATTCTCGGCCGGGCTGCTCGGCGATACAACACTCGTTCACTCGCTTGCGATCAGTCCACTCAGCGCGTATCGGGGCCTGGTCTTTGAGAGTGCCGTCGTCGTCGCTGGAGGGACCGGACCTGCGGTTGCGTCACCGATCGCGAGTCTGGCGAGCCTGGTTGTCTGGACAATCGGCTCGCTGTCGATTGCCGCCTGGCGACTGAACCGCTGATCGGGGACGATCATACGGCGATTATAGCTTCGGTTCCCATCGCTGTCAGTTGTAACGCACTGGGGCGGCGCATTGATCTGTCCGGCGTCAAATCCGGACAATAAAAGAGCAGCTACTCGACCGGCCGCTACTACATGAGATTCATTACGAGTTCTCGTGTTACGTCGTCGTTCTCGTAGCGGTCACCGCCGTACTCCTCGTGGAACGCATCGCCATCGGCCGCCTCGCCGAAGGGAATCATCGACGCTCCCATCGCACCGCCAACATCACTATCAACGACGAGCGAGAGCCCTGCGGCGTTCCCGAATGCCGCATCTTCGAGGTGGCGGCTGATCACGGCCTCATCACCGCTTGTTTCAATCTCGTAGTCGACAGTTGAGTAGTCAGTCAGGTAGACTACATCGGGCTCTTCATCGGTCTCGAATGTGAAGGCGTACGTACAGAGCGAGCTACAGAACTGTGCCGGCCGATCTTCTCCGACCGCGTCCATCGGCTCCTCGTAGTGGGCCTGTCCGGCTGGCCCCGGATGGTTCTCGATAACCATCGTACACTGATCGCAGTCCTGGCCGTCGTCAATGGTGATCGGGTCGGGGACGGGGTCGTCTTCGCCGGTACCGAGGCAACCGGCAATGGCCCCTAGACTGATAGTTCCGACGCCACCGAGTACACGCCGCCGGGTGGCTGTCCGATTCTGACCGTGTGGCACTGCCTGCTTGTCCATACCGACGGTTAGGAGCCATATAGTAAACCAAAACTGGTCTACCCGTCGAAATCGGGAGTTGGGCGAAGTCAGGTCAGAACAAATAGCGATGATTGTAAGTTACGCATCAAAATCATCCCCCGAGAGTATGTGTAACCGTCAGCCCGTTTGCCATATGCGTGGCCCGGACCATGGATTGCCAAGAGAGAGCGGGCACGACACGGCAAAACGGTAATATGCGAACCAAACAGCCAGTTATTATCCTCAAGCCCATAGACGGTGTATGATCTACGACAGAATAAGCGACCTTGAGGTCGCAATCGAGGGCTACGAGCTCTCTCGACGTGAACGCGAGACTTCGAGTGGGTTCACCCGGGTTACGACAACCGTCTCGCTCCATGGCGACCGTAAGACGGGACGTGGCGAAGACGTGACCTACGACGCCGATGCGCACGATGCGTTCCAGGACGCGACGGAGCTCCCGATACCGGGACAGCATACTGTCGAGACGTTCTCTGAGACCGTCTCCGATCTGGACCTCTTTTTCGGTGCTGAGCCGAATCAATCCGTTTTTCGAAACTACAGACAGTGGGCCCTCGAGAGCGCTGCCCTCGACCTCGCGTTGAAACAGGCTGAGACGACGCTGGCCGAAGGACTCGGCCGAACGTACAGTCCGGTCCGGTTTGTCGTCAGTACGCGGCTGGACGACCCGCCAACGGGCGACCGGATACTCGAGTGGCTCGAGCGGGATCCAACGCTCGAGTTCAAACTCGATCCCACCAGCGAGTGGACCGACGAGACGGTGAAGCGGCTGGCCGAGACCGATGCCGTCCGTATTCTCGATCTCAAGGGGCAGTACCACGGGACGACGGTCGACCAACCAGCAGATCCCGAACTGTACGAGCGCGTCATCGATGGATTCCCAACTGCGCTTATCGAAGATCCAGCGCTGAACGAGGAAACCGAGGCGCTGTTTGCGGGCCAGGAAGACCGTGTGACGTGGGATTATCCCATCCGGAGCGTTGAAACCGTCGAAGCCCTCCCTTGGGAGCCGAACTGGCTCAATATCAAGCCCTCCCGGTTCGGCTCCGTTCGGTCGCTGTTCGACACAATTGAGTACTGCATCGACGAGGGGATACGGATGTTCGGCGGCGGACAGTTCGAACTCGGCGTCGGACGCGCACACCTCCACGCCATTGCCTCGTTATTTTACCCCGAGGCCCCGAACGACGTTGCACCGAAGGGGTACAACGATCCGAATCCGACTGACGGTCTGCCGTCAAGCCCACTCGAGCCACCGACCAGTTCACGCGGCTTCGAATGGGGATGAGTATATGACAATTGATACGCCACGAGTCGATACACCAGGCATTCACCATGTGACCGGAATCGTCCGTGATGCCGAACGGAACTACCGATTTTATTCGGAGCTGCTTGGCCTCCCGCTGTGCAAACACACGGTGAATCTCAACGACATATTCACTCGCCACCTCTTTTATGGAGACGGACCCGGCACCGTCCTCACCTTCTTTTCGTATCCCGCCGAAGACGATGGGCGGATCGGAAAGCCACAGGTCAGAACGACCACCCTGACCATCCCGCCGGAATCGGTTAGCTACTGGCAGGACCGGCTTGCCTCAGATGGCCTCGAGGTTGACGGGCCGTTCGAACGCTTCGAGGAGACAGTGCTCCGATTTCGTGATCCAGATGGCACACAACTCGAGTTGGTCACCGGCGAATCGCCGGTTGAGCCGGTCGCTGATGGGCCTGTTTCAGCCCAACATGCTATCCGGAGCATTCAGGGTGTAACGCTGCTTTCGGCGGACATTTACGTCACAGCGAGCGTACTGGAAACGCTTGGATTTACCCTCGTCGATCAGGAGGGTGACCGAGTTCGGTATCGGGCGACAGGTGAGCGAGCGACCGTTGTCGACCTCCTCGAGCGGGATGTCGAATACGGCCGTGAGGGTGCCGGCTCGATCCATCACGTCGCCGTCCGCATCCCAGACACGGACCAACTCTATGCGTGGCACAGGCTCTTTCGGGAGCGAGAGTACGACGTGTCGCGCGTGAAAGACAGGCACTTTTTTCACTCGCTATACGTACGAGACCCCGGTGGGATTCTATTCGAACTAGCTACGGAGCAGCCAGGGCTGACAGCCAAGAGGGGGTCGGAAACGTCGAGTAAGTCGCTGTATCTCCCGCCGTGGCTCGAGGCCGACCGGGAAATGATCGAATCCCAGCTCCCACCGTTTGCGATACCATCAGCGCGAGCAGACAATGACGGGTGATGACCCCCACGGCAGCCTCACGATCGACATGGCTGGAGCATCAAAACAGGCTGCAAACGCAGCCGTAATTTTGCTTCACGGGCGGGGCTCGAATACGGAAACGATTCTTCGACTTGCCGATTATCACCACGGCGTTCTGTATCTCGCACCGCGGGCCGCACGTAACCGGTGGTATCCCCGTTCCGGCTACGCCCCCATTGAGGACAACGAGCCGTGGTTTACCTCGGCGCTTGGGCGGGTGTCCGAGTCGCTTACGAAAGCGGGTGCTGCTGGCGTCCCACCCGAGCGAACGCTCATCCTTGGCTTTTCACAGGGTGCCTGTCTCGCTAGTGAATTCGTCGCGCGACATCCCCGACGGTATGGCGGGCTCGTCGTTCTTTCGGGAAGCCTCCTCGGCCCGGAAATCAAAACGGACTACCAGGGGTCGCTCGATGGAACGCCCGTTTTTTTCAGCTGCAGTGAGGACGACCCGTACGTAAGTTCGGAACGGATTCACGACTCACAGCAGGTGTTCGAAGCCCTCGACGGGAACGTCACGACTCGGCTCTACAGCGACTTGGGACACGCGATCAATGACGACGAAATTCGGCGCATAAACGTGCTCGTCGAACAGCTACAGTGACCCAGCACAGCTCCTTGAGTGGTCCGACAACACACTGATTATGAAGCCCAAAGGACAGTCGGTATGCCAATTGAAGACGACGAGGGGCTACGCAGGATTCTTGAACTCGACCGCGTCGCAGTTGTCGGCGCATCCACATCGTATGAGAAAGCCGCACATATCGTGCCGGCCTATCTGCAACGACACGGATACAAGATATTGCCCGTCAATCCGACGGCGACTCGAGTTCTTGACCAACGGGCGTATGAGTCACTCGATGCGATTTCCCATCCCGTCGATATCGTCGAAATCTTTCGTCCGAGCGCGGAAGTCCCAGCAATCGTCGAGCAGGCCAAAGCCAGAGACGACGTCCAGGCAGTCTGGATGCAACCCGGTATTCGACACGAGGGAGCGGTGAAGAGTGCGGAGGCCGCAGGAATCGACGTTGTCCAAGACCGTTGCATGAAATCCGAGCATGGGCGACTGATTCGTCATCCGATGGACTAATGTGAGCTACTAGGCAGACGCTGTGAGAACCGACCATCGTACCTGCACGTTCTCGCGTTCGTGAAACGCACCTGAGCGTCCACACGCTTTCCCTCAACAGTTATATATCACGTAACAAACTCACTACTATGAGACGTGACAGCGGACTGCCTCGATTGAACGGTGCGTCATACCGACCCACGGGTCACCAATGACTGGGGTCTACGAACACGCACTCGGTTCGGCGGCTGATGACCTACATCCAAAGGTTCGCGAGCGGTATGGAATCGGACCCGATAACGACGTTGCGTGCATCGGTCGGGGGCGAATGGATATCAGCCGTGGAACACACATGCTCCCGGTGTTGTATGCGATGACCTACGGGGACCTCCTGTTTCCCGAAGCCGGACACGACGTGCCGTTTTCGGTTACCACAGTCGGTCATCGGATCGATGCGGGCTATGAAGCGCTGACGACCAAGCGCGTGTTCAAATTCGGCAGCAAACGTCGGCGATTTGATTCCCTCACCGTCTGGGATGAAGAGGGTGGTCGACTGCTCGATTTTCTCGGCCGTCACGGGATGATCGCCACCGAACTCCATCCGCGCGTCGAATCGGGCGCACTCGTCATCGACGCCGGCCGGCAGTGGCTCCGAGCGGGTGAGCGATACGTGCCACTCCCCGGCCCGCTCGCAGCCACGGTGGAGGTCCGTGACCGGTACGACGACACCGACAAACAGTTCCACGTCACCGCCGTCGTCGAGAGCACCCCCACCGGGCATATTCTCAGCTATCGCGGAGCCTTCACCCAAGAGTTTGAGACCCTCGAGGGCGTTCCGCCAGACCTGAAACCGCCACGGGGACTCTCGAGGCTGCCACCACGATGAGGACGGACGGGAACCAATTTCGACGTGAGCTTGCCCCGTCCTCGAGCCGGCCGACCATTTCTGGAATTGCAATAACCGACCTCAGTGCACTCGGCGGCGCACTCCTCTGGCTCGGGGCCACCGCTGGGGGCGAACTCGATGCGATTACTCGAGCGCTCGCCCTCGCACCGCTCGTTCTCGTCCCCCTGGGGATGAGCCTGGCGGCAACGCCAGGATTTGGTGGAACAAGTGGTCGCCTCTATCGCGTGGCAGTGGCCCTTCAGCCCATTGGTGCAGCGCTCATGTTGTATTCGCTACTTCTGCCCGAACGGACGACAGCCGCCGCCCTTACCGGTGCTGCGTGGCTCCCTGTCACCGGCCTGTTAGCACTGGTCGGGCTTAGTCGCTTACTCGAGCGGGGCCTCTGGCCGCTTTCGGAGACCAGTATCGATGTGGGGTTTGCCTATTCGACCGTCGGCGCGGTGGCGCTCATCCTCTATCACCTCGAGCTCTTTTTTTGGTTTTCGCCAGTGATCATCCTACTGACGGCAGTGCACTTTCACTATGCAGGATTTGTCCTCCTGGTCCTGACTGGTATTACCGGCCGGTGTATCGCCCCCGATGACCGGCTCTTTCGAGGACTAGCGAGTGTCATCCTGGTCGGGCCGGCAATCATCGCCGTTGGCATTTCGTTTTCAGCGACGGTCGAGCTGATTGCTGTTAGCGTCTTTACCATCACGGTTACCGCCCTCGGTGGCTACATTCTCTTTCGGGTCGTCCCCACACGACCACGACTCCAGGGCGTGTTGATCGCTGCCTCGGCACTAACGCTCCCGCTGTCGATGTTACTGGCTCTGGGGTTTGTTCTCGCAACCGTCGTTGGGTTCGATCCCTGGGGGCTGACAATCCCGCGAATGGTGTCCCTGCACGGAACGCTCAACGCCTTTGGCTTTGCCCTGCTTGGAATCGTCGGCTGGCGGCTTGCGGTTCCCCGTTGGGATCGGTGACACCGGGGGGCAACCCACGGATGGATGACTCCCCTGACGGCGGAATTAAATACCAACCGGCCATCTACTCGAGCGTGAAAATCTACACCGGCCGCGGCGATGCTGGACAGACCGATCTCCGAGATATGAGCCGTGTCTCAAAGGCCAGCCCCCGAATCGAGGCCTACGGCACCGTCGACGAGTGTAACGCACTCATCGGCACCGTTCGCCCCACTGGCCACGAGGATATCGACGAGCAACTGGCACGAGTCCAAAACGGGCTCTATATCGTCCAAGCGGATTTTGCCAACCCTGACCCCGACGAGGACGATCCGACGATCGAAGCCGACCACGTCACCCAACTCGAGGACTGGATGGACGAGTTCGACGAGGAGCTAGAGCCCCTCCAGTCGTTTATTCTCCCGACTGGCAGTGAGTCCGGCGCTCGCCTGCACCACGCTCGGACGGTGTGCCGGCGTGCCGAACGTCGGGCCGTCGCCTTTGCGGCCTCAGAGCCAGCCAACGACGAAGCGATCGCCTACCTCAATCGCCTTTCGGATTACCTCTTTACGATCGCTCGAGTGGTCAATCAGCGCGAGGAGATACCCGAAGAGGAGCCCACGTACTGAGCCAACTCGGACGTTTTGCGTTCTGTTGGCGCCGAAAGGACTATATCCAATGCTGGCGTATACTGTTCGTTTCTCATGAACAACCATTTCACTGATGCACGATACTATGCCCGCCAGACAGCACACCACGTTCGCCTCGGTCTCGAGGAAACGCTTGGCCCTGCAAACCGACGGGCTCGACGAATAATTGGTCGACAACCGGAGCCAGAACCCGAGCCAGAACCAGAGACCCGACTCGAGGCCGCTCTCGAGCGTGTCGACACTCGAACGAACGGTCGCGTTCGAACCGGTCTCAACGGTGCCCGGAGTCGTGTTGACCGCGTTCGGTCGCGCCGCTCGAGTCAGTAATCGCTGACAGTCGGCTACAGCCGGTCGAAAGGAACGCTTAAGTCGAACGACCGGATACGATTGCCTGCGGGTTGGTGATCTAGTCCGGTTATGATACCTCCTTCACACGGAGGAAGTCGGCAGTTCAAATCTGCCCCAACCCATTTTCGAGCACTAATGACGAGGAGCGAAGCGACGAGTCCGTTGCTCGAAAATGGATGACAAAGATTTGAGCCAGGGAGTGAAGCGAAGCGGAACGACCGAGGTTCAAATCTGCCCCAACCCATGTCGCGAGCAAAGCCGCGAGCGACAGGATCGTTACGTTGAGACAGCTTGAATTAGACGAGACACGCGAAGCGAGCATGTCTCGCCGTGGTTCAAATCTGCCCAACCCATTTTCAAGCAGCCAGTGTGTACCACTGAGAACGTGTTTGACTTCACTCGTCGTCAGTCGGTTCCAACGGAAGACGTTCAGGATCGACATCTTCGTATGCCTTGTCGGAACTCAAGATGGGATGGCCTCGAGTTTCGGCAGTGGCAGCGTGAAAAGAATCGAACGCGGTCATTCCGTCCTCGAAATACTTCACCGCCTTCAGTACGATCTGGCGTTCTTCATCGGTTGCAACGGGAACAACCTCGAGCATATTCGAGAACAGCTTGATGGAGTCGAACTCGTGGCGCTCTTGAATGAGCAGCACCTCCAAATATGAATAGGTGGAGGTGACGACGTCGTGTTCTTCCAATTTTTCTTCTGCTCGAGCTTTGAGCCAATCGGAGTCTTTGGCGAGGGCGAGGAGATAGTCTGTTTCGACGTAGGCGGTCATTCGTCGGCATCCTCGAGTGCGCGTTTTCCTCGATTCAACCCCGCTTCAGCATCTTTTTTCGCCTGCTCTTTCCCACCTTTACGGAGTTCGTCTATCGACTTACCCTCGAATGCGTCACCAGCAGCGTCACGAATCGCCTGCAGCGGGTTCTCATCAATGGGGATGAGCTCGAGGCGATCCTCGTATTCAATTACGTGAAACCGCTCGCCATACTTTTGTCTCAGTTCTGCGGACAGGTACAGCCGCCCGTGTGAATCCGTTTCCACTGACATAGATGTCCATTTGTGTGGTATGGATAAAGGTATTATCCCAAAAATCGATTACCTGTCCCATAGCATGTCCTGTGCTGTTATCATACTCGTATTCACTCAGACCGAAGGGGTCTCTCGAGCGTAGTTTTGCAGGGGGAAGAGGTCCCACATACTTCGCCCGTTGTTTACCCAACCCGTTTTTGAGCAACAACGAGAAGCGAAGCGAAGTGTCTGTTTCTCGAGATGGATATCAACGGTCTGAATCAGAGTCGAGAGTCAAATCTGCCACGCCGTTTTTTGTTCTCTTCGAACAAATCAGCCAATCGAGAGCGTCGCTTACCGACGGCGATCCTCGAGTTCCTGGGCTTGCTGTTCGATTTTATTGAGTTCCCGCTGGACTTCAGCGTCCGATCCGCCGTGGCTTTCTCGGACGGACAAGTCCATTGGAGACGGACTAAAGCCGCCCTCCTCCGATTCATCGTCTGCGCTGTCTCTTCGAAAGATGGACAGAAACACGTCCCAGAGACTCCGTGCCATATTGACACTATGATCTGGTTCTTGTTAAGTTTGTATCCTGTTTGGATGATTCAGGCCATCAGATCTCACAAGCAGAGGCGTTGCAGTCGTACCTTGGGTTTTTACGTCTCGCTGGGTCTTTGGACAGATCCAGACGTTATGTGCGATATGTATCACTGGCGGTTAGAGTACCGTGAAATACGTTGCAAAGGTTGCCCAAATTGTAGACCCGTATGAGGCAGACACAGAGCGTGATCCGTTAGCGTACCTGGATAGAGATACCGTTGGGGACGGAAAGAAAGTGATTACATTTCGACGTGGTACGTTCTATGAACTGGAAGATCCGATTCCGTTTGAATCGAAGTATCCTCAATCTCGCCGTGACACAACGCTTGGGAAACTGAGAGAGGCAGAAACGACTGACGACCTCTTTTAACCACGTAGGGAGTGCGTTCTCGGTCTGGATACAACAGGCATTGAGTTTCGTGAGGAGATTCAGGTAGCGGACGACCAATTCCCTTTGGCTGACCCAGCAAGGCCCAGCTAAGTAGGAGGCGCGAGACAAACCTGCAATCCTCTCCTCGAGTGATAAAATTCAGCTTTCAATACATTTAATATAGTTTAGTATCTATAGAAGCATATGTACGACCTGACCGGATTCCAGCGTGACCTACTCTATGTCGCCGCAGGCCTCGAGAAACCCCACGGCCTTGCAATAAAAACCGAACTCGAGGAGTTTTACATGTCCGACATCAATCACGGGCGACTGTATCCGAACCTTGATGAATTAGTCGAGAAAGGGTTGGTTGAAAAGGGGACGATTGACCGCCGGACGAACTACTACCAGATCACCGACCGTGGCCGCCGCGAACTCGAGGACCGACGGCATTGGCAAGATCAGTATGTAGAGCCAGTGCTCTCAGATTGAGGGTGCGGGTGAGAGCGATAGTGACAGCGAGATCCGACACACCAAACAGGGAGCAAACGGACTCTGACGGCACTGACCTCCCCAACAGTCCCCAGCCCTATTAGTTGTTCATTGAGTACCGTTGCAGTGCGAGTTTGATCGCCGCCGGTTGCCTTGTCACGTTCGAATCGCTGACACGCAATAACTCACTTGGCGTGTAACCATCTGTATAGTCAAAAATCCGGTTGACTTTCTCTCGAGGGATTGAGACAGGTTCGAAATCCGTGAGCGTATACAATAGGCGGGCATCGCCATCGTTCCAGACGGTGTCGCTGGCCCACCCAGCTTCGTCTTTGAATTTTGTGTCGACCCACGCGGTTCCGACATAGGTGCCATCCCGATAGAACAACACAAGATCGCCGACCGCCATTTTTTCGAAATTACTCTCGTTTCGCGTCCCGGCTCCGGCACCCCAGAATCGGACGGTACTGTCTCCGAACCCGTCTAACGTTTCTGGGGGCTCTGGGTATTGGCTGAGATCGACGGCGGACGTAACGGTAGTATCAAAATTCGGTGAGTCACAACGTGCCAGGAACACATTAGTCATATGAGTATGCGCAAGTACGTGATAAGATGGTATAAATAAAACGTTCTCCGGGCGAAAGTCCGTATTCGGCGTTGGGAGCGACAAAGCGCTTTGCAAGCGTACCGTCACGACGACTAGTATAAAAACACAGCGTCCAATACGGCTTATATGACTGTTATTGTCACGGGTGCGGCAGGTGGCATCGGAAGCTGGACCGTTGAGCGACTTTCGGCGACCGGATATGACGTTGTCGGCGTTGACCTCGAGCGACCGCCGGGAAGTCACGAGAGCGTCCAGTTTTATGCGGCAGATTTGACCGAGCAGGGACAGGTGTGGGAGCTGTTCCAAACGGTCGAACCCGATTCCGTCGTCCATTGTGCGTCGATTCCTCGGATGGGGATCACGCCCGGAACCGAAACGTTTCGAACGAACGTGATGTGTACGTACAACACGTTCGTCGCGGCAGGAACGGTGGGAGCGGACATCGTCTGGACCTCGAGTGAGAGTATCTATGGAACGCCGTATGCCGACCCAGTCTTCCTTCCGGATTATTTCCCGATCGATGAGTCACACCCGTATCGTCCCGAAGACGCCTATGGGACCTCAAAACTCGTCTGTGAGGAACTCGCAGAGATGGTCGTCCGCCGCAATGGAGTCTCCGTCGTTTCGCTCCGTCCCTCATGGGTGAACTATCCTGGCGAGTACGCAGTGACGGCCGTTCGCGAAGCATTTGACCCCGAGACGGCCGAGCGGTCGGGTAACTTCTGGTCGTATATCGACGTTCGAGATGTCCTCTCGCTCGTTGAAGCCGCACTCGAGGCAGAAATAGCGGGCCACGAGGCATATCTCGCTGTCGCCGAGGACAACTATCTGGGACGACCGACTGCGGAGACGATTGAGACGGTTTTTGGGTCCCTTCCTGAGGAGTGTTCGCTTACTGGAACCGAATCGGCGTACACAACTGAAAAAGCTCGCCTTGAGTTCGGGTGGGAGCCCGAGTACCGGTGGGAGAGCGCTATGGACGAGTCCGTATCGGGGCCACAGTTTCTGCAGCCGTAACAACATTGGCCCAGCGTGACATAATCACACAAAAACCCGAGGTCGGTGACCGCTTGTCCGGGAGTGCGAAGAACTAAGTTATGGACCCGTTCATCTATTGCCATGCGTGAACAGATCACCCACCTTGCGGGAATTCTCGAGCCTGTTCGCCGCGCACTTGAACGTGGCGCACGGGTAACCTTCCCGTGGCACTGGTTGTTCCCGGTCGGTCTCTTTTATATACCATTTCTGGTGATTCCGATCGGTATCGTCTTCGTATTCAGTCTGTTTTCTTGGACAAGTATTACCGATCTAACTTTTGTTGGATTAGCAAACTATGAGCGTGTGTTGACAGATGGGTTCTTTTATGCGGTGTTAGGGAACACCATCACATACACGCTGGGGAATACGATCCTCACCGTCGGCGGTGGATTGATCCTTGCGCTGTCGATTCAGGCAGCGTACTCGAGGGTTCGGGTTGTCCTGCAGACGCTGTATTTGTTGCCGTATGCGATTATGCCGGTCGGTGTGGGGATGATTTGGGCGCTCATGTACCATCCACAAGTCGGCGCGGTCAACACCCTCCTGGAAACGGTTGGGATTGGCTGGCAGCCTCAGTGGCTGGGTAGCGACCTCGCGTTGTACAGCGTCATTTTTGCTGGGTCGTGGCAATCGGTTGGCTTCTACACCGTCATCTGGCTCGTCGGATTGGCGAGTATCGACCAGCGATACTACGAAGCCGCAAAAATCGACGGCGCGGGCGCTATCGCCCGATTTCGGTATGTAACGCTCCCGCTGTTGAAACCGATTGGGGTATTCCTCATCCTCATTTCGATTATTACGTCCCTCCGGATTTTCGGCCTCGTCTGGATTATGACTCGAGGCGGACCCGGATATGCATCTGAGGTGATGGTTACGTGGATGTATCGGGTTGCATTCATTGAGAACAACTTCGGGTTGGCGGCGGCAATCGGTGTGATTCTCTTCTGTCTAACGCTCGTGGTCGCCGCTGGGATCAGTCGGGTGTTTGGGCTGACCGAGGAGGGGTACGCATGAACCTGCTGGCGATGGTCACGCAGGCCGGGCGAGAACTGTCGGATATCGGTCGCAATCTGGTTGCCGTCTACAGCGCCTTTAGTCAGTTCTTTTCGACAGTAATCGCGATTACGTTCGCGTCGATGCTGCTCTTCCCAATCCTGATTATACTGAGTATGGCGATGCGACCGACGCGGGAGGTGTTTGCCGATCCGGTGAGTATGCCTTCAGAGTTGAATTTTGAAAACCTTCTCGGGGCGTGGTCGGCCGGTGGATTCTCTCACTACGTCCTCAACAGTGTCATTGTCGTCGGGATTGCACTGGTCTTACTCGTGGTCGTCTCCTCGCTTGCAGCGTACGCGCTCGTCGAATTTGATCTTCCACGGAAGGAGTGGCTATTGCTGGCAATCATCGCGGGGTTCATCGTGCCACCGGAGGTGCTCATTGTCCCGCTGTTTATGATTATGAACGACGTGTTCGGCTGGATTAATCACTATCGAGCACTAATCATCGTCTACGTCGCCATGGGAATTCCCTTCTCGGTGTTCTTCCTCCGGCAGTTTTTCATGATGATGCCCGATTCCTACGCCGAAGCGGCTCGGCTCGACGGCTGCTCTGAGCTGCAAGTGTTCTCACGGATCTATCTGCCGCTATCGATACCGGCCGTTGCAACGGTCGCCGTCTTCCAGTTCGTGCTGTTCTGGAACGAGTTTCTCTACGCGCTTGTGTTCCTCACGCGCGATGAATTGCGCACGGCACCCGCCGGCTTGCTGGCCTTTCAGGGCGGCCATGAAACGGATTATGCGATGCTCGCTGCAGCCGTTCTGATCGCCGCCCTGCCTACGATTCTCGTCTTTCTTGCGTTCCGCAATCAGTTTATTCGAGGGTTTACGATGGGACGCGTGTGATCGACAACGGTGGGGTGCCAAACCGCAACCACGAGGAGGAAAACCGGTCACGTTTTTCGAAAACAGGGATAGAGATCCACAGTTATATGTAGTGTTAGCGTTACGTTTGTATTGTTATATTAGATCATTCATGGTAGCCAACAACAACCAGTCGAACGGTAGTGTAGATCCAAGAGCAGTCGACCGACGGCGGTTTATGCAACTTGCGGGCGCTGGTGGCGCGGTTTTTGTTGCTGGCTGTACCGGCGGCAACGGCGATGACGACGCTGAGGGAATGGACCCCGACGACGAAGACGCGCTCACGTTGATGACGTATGAACCACTCGAGGAGGGAGACCCGACCGAGTCGGACGAACCTGTCGGTATCGAAGTGGGTCTCAACTATCTTATCGGGGAGTTCGAGGAAGAGACCGGCATTACGATCGAACATCAGGATATCAGCATCGGCGAATGGCGAACCCAGATGGGGACGATCCTCAGCGGTGACGGTGCGCCAGCAGTAAGCGAGAACATGGGCGGCCCCGGTCAGTTCGGAAACCTTGTTCACGCCGACCAGTTGCTCGAACTCTCAGAGTACGTTGATCCCGGAATTATCGAGGCTCGAGACGTTTCAAACTTCCAGTTCGAAGACGGGAACATCCTCGACTTTGCCCAAGGTGACGATGTCTATGGGATTCCCCACTACATGAGCGGCCTCCCACTGTGGTTTAACATCCCGGTGCTCGAGGACGCTGGAGTCGATTATGAGCGCCTTCGCCATGCAAACGATGTCACGTGGGACGAGTTCGACGACATCTGTGAGCAGATTCTCGATGCAGGCTACACACCGATGGCCTTTGGGAACAGCAATGGCGGACACATTCCCTACAAGTTCAGTGTCGCGGTGAACAAAACCGTCGGCCACGAGCACGTCTATGAGGCACTCGACCCCGATTCGGACGTGCAGATGGATGACGAAGAGTTCGTCGAAGCCCTCGAACTGGTCAATGAGTGGTGGGAGAACGACTACATCAACGACGACCATTTGGCACTCGAAGAGGACGAAGGCCAGTCGTATTTCTTCCAAGGGGAAGCCGCGTTCATGTCCGATGGTATTTGGATTAGCTACCTCTGGGATGCCGTCGCCGACCCCGAGGAGATGGGGCCAATGGGTGAAGGGTGGGACTACATGTGGTGGCCGTACCGACCTGATGTCTACGAGGAGGGCCAAAACGAACTCCTTGGATTCAACATTGGGGCCTATTCGATTTCCTCACAGCTCGAGGGGACTGACCTACTCGATGATGCCGTCGAGTGGCTCGACTGGTATATGAGCGATGAGATTGCAATCTGGCGAGGTGAACACACCGACCGGATCCCCTCCCACGAGGATGCACCGGCGACGGCCGGACCGGTCCAAGAGGCGATGTCAAACGACCTCAAGGGTGGAGAGAACGTACAGGCACTCCGGACGGACGATATCCTGCTGCCGGAGTTCGGGGAAACGCTCAACAGCGCTGGCCAACAGATGTTCGAGGGGGACCTTACGCCACAGGAAGTGCTCACGCAAGCCCAAGAATCGCTTGAAGAAGGCCTCGAGCGCTACTCATAGTACGCCGAGGTTTCGAGTTCGGTTTTGTTTTGAACAGTAGTGTTCGATCGTTGAGACCTGATTAGGTGTCACTCGGCTCCGGCAAGCGTTTCATCGACGAGCGTAACGGATTTGCTGTCGGGTTGTTTCTGCGTATGAACTAAGTCGCCGGTTTCAGCATCAAACAAATATATCGAATCGGCCGGGAACTGGAGGCCGATCCGATCTCCGGCGTTCGCGATAACGCTCCCGGAAACTGTAACCGTGATTGGAATGTCATTTTTTAACGCCGAAACGTACGTGACATCCCCACGCGGTTCGACGACATCGGTTTCGACGGTTAGATCCGCATCGTCAGGTGAGGCGACCAGTTCAATATCTTCCGGGCGAATTCCGAAGGTGAAGCGCCCCTGGTCGGACGCAGATTGGGACTCGAGTGCCGAGACGGTTTCCGGATCGAGTTCGTACTCAAGCCCCTCGGTGTGTATCCGACCGTCTGCGCCATTATAGCTAACGTCAATAAAGTTCATACTCGGAGAGCCAATAAAAGAGGCGACAAACGTGTTCGTGGGCCGATGATAACACTCGAGTGGGGTCCCAAGCTGCTGGAGTTCGCCGCCATCAAGGATCGCAATTCGGTCGCCCATGGTCATCGCTTC
>LFCJ01001108.1_pt1 | contig 18217 bp, 20 predicted proteins | sample 643141 | NCBI WGS metagenome assembly LFCJ01 (sample SAMN03766243, study PRJNA286221) | soda lake metagenome | biome: soda lake; feature: Kulunda steppe; material: water; isolation source: sample B1-Br-g2 brine of Lake Bitter-1 | place: Russia: Kulunda steppe | collected 2010-07
AGTACTCTCCAGGAACACAGACGGTAGAGCTAGAAGGTCTTGAAGATAGACCAGTTTATGGAGATGAGGATGCTCCGGTGACGATTGTCGAGTTCGGAGACTACTTATGTCCCGCATGTAGAACATTTGAGATAGAGACCAAAGACCGTTTAGACCAAGAAGGCTACTTCGATGACGGCGATATAAACTTCCAGTATGTGCATCTGCCTGTAATCGGAAACAGAGTAGACTCCACCAGTATAGCAGTAGGAGCCGAATGTGTAGCTGAGCAAGATCATAACGAGTTCTGGGATTTCCACAGTTCAGTCTTCCAGAGTCAAGATGGACTTAGAAACGCTGCAGATATCGAACAAGACCTAGTACAGATTGCCGGCGGACTTGATATAGACGAGGAAGAGTTCAGCCAGTGTCTAGAAAACCAGGACACACGAGACATAGTTGAGGATGATCAAGCACAGGCCAGTAGCCACGGCTTTGACAGTACCCCGACAGTTATCGTGAACGATGAAGTAGTGAGAAACTGGGACTACGACAGCATGGTAAGCTTAATCGAGGAAGAGCTAGAGGATTGAATCCTCAACATTACTTTCCTTTTATTTCTGAGAACCCTTGATAGACAAATAGAAAGTTATTAAAATCTCTTTTAATTCTTAATAATTATTGATGGGCCCCAACACAAAGCTGTTCGAGAACGAAATAGGTAGCGAAATAACAAGAAAAAGCAAGGAGGCTCGCGAAAGTCTTGAAAGATAGATTGGAAAGTTAAGAGCGAGACCAAGGTCAGCCAGCGGATATGTCAACACCGGTTACCTTTCTCTTCGACTCCAGATGCTCCTTCATATCTTGTATCTTCTCTGCTTCACCAGATACTATGAAAACCTGTAAACAGTTACCTTCACTGTCATGATCATGTAGCTGCGATCTTATCAGGCCCTGAAAGTCATGGATATCTAGTCCTGCTTCATTATCGTGTTTAGCCGTGAGGACTGCTGTTGTGTCTCCTTCAAGATCTTCCAGCTCCGTATTCTGGTCTATAAAGTTTCTTACTGCCGTCCTTATTACTTCACTTCTTCCGGAGTATCCTACCTCTTCTTCTATCTTTTCTAGCTTTTCTAGCAACGTTTCGTTTAAAGAGATGCTAACTACAGGCATGTTTAATAAAAATTATTAAAATTTTAAGTACTTTCTATTTGAGTCTATAGACTAAATACCAGAAGACGCAAGATTCAGTAGAAGTATCTCTGTCTTCTCTATACCAGTCGGTAGACAGGATATTTGGTCTCTTTCGAGATTTTGGACAGATCATGTTTTGATGTTTTAGCAGGAAAGAGATCGTCACTTAACCCCTTTTCAACAACTTCTTCTTTAGTAATTGCTCCTTCACCCCAACGGTCTACTTTAACCTTCTCCGAGCCATATTTAACCATCATACAAGGTATATACTTTTCTCCAAGTACTTTAAACGCTTCATAGCGGTGGTGACCGTCCAAAATTACTTTTGTGTCGGCGTCAACAACTATTGGTTTTTTAAGGGCTTTTTCAGATTTTATGCCTTCGATAACCTCTTTCAGGTTCTCTTCCTTCACTTCTTCGTGAGGATTCAGCTCCCTAAGATCTATCTTTTCAATACCCGAAACTCCTTTTGGCATATCCCTTCAAATTATAACTTATTATTAAAAAACTTACTTGTTGTTATTAATTCTATATGTCCACAGAAAATAACGACAACACGCCAGTCACAATACTATCCGGAAGTCTTGGAACCGGAAAAACAACGATCCTAGAACAGATAGTTCCTCAGATGGATGAGGAAGGTAAGACACTCGGAGTTGTAAACGACAAAGACATCGTGAACAACGACGCAGAAGCCCTTGAACAAGCCACTGAAGGCACAATAGGAGAAGTAACTGTTGACTGCACATGCTGTGGAGGACAGGATAAAGCTTTAGAATTCTTAAAACAACAGGTAACGGAGGAAGGAGAGTTCCCTTACGACAACGTTTTCTTCGAACCAACAGGGCAAGCAAACTCTCCAACAATACTTGGGATATTTGACGAAGTTGAAGGAACAGAGGTAGATCAGTTTGCACACACGGTGCCAGTAGCTATCTACGACGAAGTTAGGACAGAAGCAGCACATATGTCCGGTCTTAGCGCAGCTAATACAATAGTATATACACACAACGAAGCCGGAAACCTAGAAGAACACCAGGAGCTTCAGGAAAACTACCAGCTTTTCATGGAAGACCTCAAAACCCTTGGAAAGGATCTAGAGGAACTAAACTTTGTCCAGATGAGTCCAGAGCTAACCTTGGACGAGTTAAGATACGGTAGTTGGGATCCAAGTTTCTTGATGGAGACAGAAGATCTCGGACACGACAGCTTTGATGTCTACTCCGCAAACCTTAGCCCTGAAGCCGGAGAACAAGTGGACGAAGTTATAGAGAGCCTTGCAGAGACACCTACTGTCAGACGTGTGGAGGCATACACCGGTGACAGGAAAATCGATGTATCCGGAGACCAGATCTCTGAGAAGGAGCTTGAAAACCCTTCAACATGGAGAATCTCTGTGCAGTACGAAACCCTAGGAACACCAGGCTTCACAGCAATCAGAGGGATGAACGGAGGAGAAGAAATAGTTGAGAGCATGTTAAAAGACGTGGAAGCCGATCCATGGGAAATACCTGTAGCAGCGAGCAATGCCTCTCCAGAACAGTTGGAAGCACGGTTCAACGATCATCTATACAGTCTTAACAGAGACAGCGAAGCTATAGATACCGCGTTCGAGTTCGCTAAAGAGTATGACTCACAGACAGATGAACCAAGACTTGTTCAAGAGGTAGCACCAAAATACATAGAGGATAGAGCAGAATCAGTTGAAACATTAGATACAGAGGATTCTGTACAGAGGGCGGAAGCCTTAAAATTTGTGAGCGAAATCCTAATGCTGGACGGTCTTTACAGCGAAGAAATCAATGTTTCAAGAGATACAGCTGAAGAGGTCAGAACAGGTTACGGAGAAGACTTCTTGGGTCTATACAACGGACTTGATGAGGAGGCAGAAGAACATCTCGAGTCTATAGACTACAAAGGATTTGTTGAAGAAACAGCAAGCAGGGTTTCCGAACAGTACACAGATCTGGAGAACAATACTAGAAAACTAATGGAGGCTGATAAAAAATGAGAGTAGGATTTTTCGGAAAAGGAGGAAGCGGTAAAACAACTATGACCGCAGCATACGCTAGAAACCTAATTAAGAACGAAGGACGATCTGAGGTCTTAGCTATTGACGCTGACCACAACAAGCATCTCGGAGAAGCATTGGGAATAAAGAAGAGCTCCAAACAGCTTGGTAACTTCAGAGAAGAGATTAAAGAATACGTTAGAGGTGACAGAGGTGAAATTGAGATGGTTGCAACTACACCTCCTTCAGAGAAGTCCCGGTTCATACAACCGGATCCGGAAGACGGGTTTATCCAAGAGTACGCCGTAACCGAAGACAGTATCTCATTGATGACCGTAGGGAGCTACGAGCACGGCGACTGCGGAGCTACCTGTTACCATGGCAAGCTCGATAGCCTAACCTATGTGATGAACCATCTTCTAGATACCGAGAGAGATCAGGTTGTCGTAGACGCAACTGCAGGTGTTGATACATACGGCTCATCACTTGTTGCAGCATACGATCTCAACGTACTTGTAGTGGAGCCAACAAATAAGGCTATAGAAGTTTACAAGGAGTTTGAAGAATTGATGTCTAATTTTCATTCGGAGATAGCTGTAGTCGTTAACAAGATAGAGACAGAAGGAGATAAACAGTTTATCAAAGACAGAATACCTGAAGAAAAGATCATAGGTTTTGTAGAGAGATCAGAAGAACTAAGAAAACATGAACAGGGCGATGAAGAAGCCTTCGAGAGGTTTGTAGACCAGAATAGGGAAGTGTTTGAGAGGATTCTCGAGAGATCTGAGAAAGTTGGAAAGAACTGGGACGAGTATCTTGACTCTCTAAAGAAGATCCATATAAGCGGTTCAGAGGCCTGGTGGGACGAATACCACGATGAAGACATCTCAGGACAAGCAGAAACCGGTTTCAAGTATCAGGAAGTAAGTGGTAGAGATGACTGAAGTAAGGCCGAAGATATCTGAAGAGACAAAAGACTTCCTGAATAACAAAGAAACGGTCCTTGATCTTTTTAAAGACAGTAAAGAGCCCAAACACGTTTTGTTCCCTGGAAGGTTTCAGAAAAATGTTGAAGAGTTAGAGGAGACCTTCAGTGAAGTAGATATACTTAGTTCGATCTACTTTGCCCACAAACCAACTAAATCTCCAGTAATTATCAATGAAGCCGAGAAAGCAGGCATAGGGATTGATGTTGCGTCAAGAGAGGAGCTTGAATCTGCGCTGGACGCCGGTTTTGAGGGAGAAAGAATTGAATGTACAGGACCTAAAGACACACAGTTTCTTGAAGAAGCTGTCGAAGAGGGTTGCTTGATTAGCCTAGACTCTCTGTACGAACTTGAAGAGCTTGAAGAAATACTGAAAGAACAGGAAAAAACTATTGAATTGCTTGTAAGAATAAACAATCCTCAAAACCCTGACAGAGATCTTTCTCTGCCTGTCTCAAAGTTCGGTATAGACAGAGAAAAAGTAGAAAACGTGATAGAACATCTCAGCGAAAACGAAACACTGTCTCTAAAAGGATTTCATTTCCACAACGATGTCAGAGAGGCGGATGCCAATGCAGGTTTCGTAGCAGACTGCTTCGAGCTTATCAAGAAAAGCTACGGATACGGATTAAGACCAGACACGATAAATATAGGAGGAGGACTAAGGAAGAACCAGCTTGAAGATCTTAAAGACTGGTCACGGTTTCTCGCCCAACTAGAAGAAGACATAATTGAAAACAGGCAGACAGAGACCTGGAGAGACAACGGATACGGGATGCACCTTAACCTAAAAGGACGAGTATCTGGACGGGATAAGCTTCAAGGACGTTTTACAGACAGAGATCATGAAGAAGTGCTGAAAGGTATGTTCAAACAGTACAAATATAACGGAAGATCTCTAGGCGATCAGTTAACAGAGAACATGTTCCAGATAATGACTGAGCCAGGCAAACTTCTACTTGACCACTGCGGAGCGACCTTCATGAAGGTGCTTGGAACTAAGGAACTTCCTACCGGAGAGAAGCTTGTATCTGTTAACGCAAACAAGTACAACCTCTCAGGAAACATGACAGAACAGCTTATGGACCCTGTGCACATACCTCTAGAAGAATCAGGTAAAGAAGGATGTGAAGCATTTATAGGAGGTAATCTATGTCTTGAGGGAGACCTTCTTGTACGTAGAAAGATAGGTTTTAAACAAGAGCCGGAGAGAGGAGACGTTATATGTTTCATTAATACAATATCAAACTACGCCGACTTTGAGGACGCAGCACCCCATATGCATCCAAGAGGAGCCCGAAAAGTCGCTGTAAAATCCGAAGACTGGAAAATAATGAATGAAGAAGAATACTTGAAGAGGAACTAAAAAATGGCAGTATACGAAGACATATCCGAGCTTGTAGGAGATACACCACTAGTAAAAATCGATCCAGAAGTACATGGACTCGAAAAAATCGAGCTTTACGCAAAACTTGAATACTACAACCCGTTCGGCTCACTGAAAGACAGACCCGCAAAAAACATGTTGGAGCCTTTCAAAGACGAGCTAAAAGAGAAAAATAAAACAGTTCTAGAGGCTTCAAGCGGAAACACGGCAAAAGCATTATGCGGCCTCGCCGGAATGGAAGGTCTTGACTTCAAGACTGTTACAAACCGTATAAAGTACCCTGAAGTCCGTAAAATCCTGCAGACACTTGGTGCGGAGATTGAGGAGCTGCCAGGACTTTCTGACTGCCCTGATCCTAACGATCCTGACGACTTTACTAAAGTAGCTGAAAACATGGAGGAAAAAGAACCTGAAAAATACCATTACACCGACCAGTACTTCAGCGATCTGAACTGGAAATCACATTACAATGGAACCGGTAAAGAGATATCAGAAGACCTAGGAGCTGTAGACTATCTTATAGGCACTCTTGGAACCTGCGGATCAACATACGGAGCGGGAAAATACCTTAAAGAAGAACACGGTACAGAAGTTATAGGTACGGTTGCGGACGCCGGACAGCACGTTCCTGGCGGTAGAAACGTCAACGAGCTCTGGGAGGTAGGGATATTCAATAAAGAATTCTATACAGATATCGTTCCCGGTACAACAGAAGCTTCAATAGAGGCAATGAAAACGTTAAACCGTAGATGCGGTATTCTAGCAGGTCCTACTACAGGACTCAACTTCCAAGCTGGCGTAGAGAAACTTGAAGAACTAGAAAAGGATATTCCTGACGGAGAGACACGTAAAGCAGTATTTATTGCATGCGACAGAATGGAATGGTATCTAAGCTTTATAGAGAAGTACAGTCCTGAAACCTTCTCAGAAAACACCGATAAAAGAGAGACTGTAGAGTCTCTTCCCGAGGAAGAAGTTGATAAAGCAGAAACTGTAGGAGCTGAAGAACTCCCAGAAATAATCGAGGAGGAAAACCCTCAGATCTTCGATGTACGCGGCCATTTCGCATACACCGTAGGACATGTGCCCGGAGCAGTACATATCCTTGGAGAAGTATTCGCACAGATAATAGAAGAGGGTAAAAGCTTCTCAGAGGACGAAACAATTATCGTAACCTGTACAAAAGGAGACGTATCCAAAAAGTATGCAAAGTTCTTACAGAACCAAGGATACAGAGCCTACTCATTAGAAGGAGGTATACAGGCTTGGAAACAAGAAGGTTACGGGCTCAACACGGTTAAGTGATTACACCATGGGACACGATGAAGACTACACCGATACACAACTAATGTTTAACAGATGTGTGGAACAAGGTGTCAGACAGGCTTTGGAAAATCTGGGAGAGGGTATAGGGCCTGAGCCCCGGATTCTCGACGCAGGAACAGGTCCGGGAGGAAACCTTGAACTCTTCAACCAAGTATTTGACGATCCTGAGGTCACAGCCCTAGATTACTCCGGGTCACATCTTGAAAGCGCTAAAGAACGACAGCCAGAAAAAATGGATGTGGATTTCACAGAACAGGATCTCAACACAGATACTGATCTGGATAGCGAGTACGATCTAATCTGGATTTCTGACGTTCTATTACCAGACTCCATTGAAGATCCTGTATACAGCCTAGAACAGCTGAGAGACCATCTGAAGGAGGAAGGTGAAGTAGCTGTATACTTCAATAACTGGCTTAGATCTAGCTACCTACCTGGCCATCCTCAGCTGGAGTCAAAGATTCTTTCGCACATTACGGAAAGCTTTGAAGATAGCTGGAAAGGCGCAAAAAACCCGGAAAGATCCCAGAAATGGGTGGAGGAGGCAGGTTTCTCAAATGTAAGAAAAAGCTTCTACCAGAACATCCATGAAGATCCCCGGAGTGAATCTATGGAGTATGTGAGAAACGCTGTGGAGCAAGGACTATACCAGGATACCGTAGAAAGTTTGAATGAAGAAGACTTGATAAGCGAAGAGGAATACCGGCTTTGGGAGAATATCACCGACGAGAACCACGACAAATACATATTCGATCAAGAAGACTACCACTGCCGTATAAACTCTATAATGGTAAAGGGTGAGAAGTAGTGGACGCGAGGAACGTTAGAAGACAGTTTCCATTCTTCAGAGACAATCCTGGTACAGTCTATCTCGACAATGCCTCGACCACCCAGAAGCCGGATGCTGTTATCGATCAGGTTGAAGAATACCTTTCTGAAGCATCTAATATAGGTCGAGGAGACTATTCACTCGCATACAAAAACTCTGAGAAAGTTAGAGCGGTACGAGAAAAAGTTGCAGATTTCATAGGCGCATCAGAGAACGAGGTAGTCTTCACTTCCGGAGCTACAGATTCTTTGAACATAATTCCGGAAGTATGGGGTTTAGAAAATCTAAGAGACGGTGATGAAGTACTGGTTTCTGCGGAAGGACATAAGTCGACTAATCTTCCTTGGTACCGTCTGAAAGAGAAGCTTGATAGAAGAGGAATAGGTATAGAGATACGCGAATACCGTCTAAGAACAGACAGACAACCTAACTACGGAGATATAAAGCAGAAGGTAACCCGTAAGACGCGTCTGATATCTCTGACCCATATACACAATAGTTATGGTTCTGAAACAAACATAGGGAAAGTCAGACAGATACTGCCTGAAGACGTTTTAATCTCTCTGGATGCCTGTCAAAGTATTTCACACAAGAAGATAGACGTAAAAGAGCTTGATGTAGATTTCCTATCCTTTTCCGGCCACAAAATGTTTGCCAATACAGGAATAGGAGTCCTTTACATAAACAGTGATATTCATGAGAAGTTGGTGCCTTCAAGGAAAGGCGGAGGTAAAAAAGGAGGAGTACCGGAGTCTTTAGAGCCAGGAACACCCAACATCTCAGGCATTGTATCTTTAGGCGCTGCAGTCGACTTTATAGAAGCCGTTGAAATTGAAAGTATCGGAAAACGACTGTCATATCTGAACAGAAAACTGGCCGAGGAATTGAAGAAAATCGACTATATCAACGTTTTTTCGCCTGAGGATGCAGAAGGTCCTGTTGTATTCAAAACTAAAGGTTTTGAGCCAGGAGAAATTGGTCTTTACCTCGACCAGAAAGGTATCTTCGTAAGAACCGGAGACCACTGTGCTTTAGAGGAAAAGACGGTTAGAGTTAGTCCTCACTTCTATAATACTGAAGAAGAGTTAGAAGAACTGATAAACGAACTGAAGAGCCTGAATTAGTATAGATACTGAGAGATATACAGGATCAAATCAGACGAACAAGTCTTTGAGTCTCGATATTATTTCATCTGCTTTGTCTTCCATTCCATGTTCGTAGTGGTGTGCTCTTCCTGCGTGAAGATACTTGTGGAACAACGCTTTGTATCCATAGTAGATTATGTTATCTTTCCAGCCATCAGCATCGTAGCTTATAACCATCTGTACCTTCATCTCGATGTTCAGTTCGTCAGGCTTTAAAGTAAGAAGCATTTCAATTTTTTCCGTGGTATAAGAGTCGTATCCTTCGACAGTATTGATTTTAGCTCTTATCACGCCCTCATCAATGTCTTGGTAGTGTTTTTCTTCTATTACCTTGTCAAAGGACATCCTGTTAGAGAGTAGGTCGTTAATCTCACTGTAGGCTCTTTCAGGGTCATCTATCTTAAGTGTAAGAGTTTTAGTAGCTATATCATGTATCAGGTTCATCTACGAGTATCTGAATAAAAGTTGTTTTGTTCACTCAAAAAACGTGGTGTTCGCCAGCGCTGGGATTTGAACCCAGGAGGGCCGTCACAGCCCAGCGGATCTCGAATCCGCCGCGTTCAACCAGGCTCCGCCACGCTGGCACAGTTTTTTTGTGATGACGAAGCTTTAAACTGGTTGAGTAGGGTTAAGCCGGAGAAGGTGTTCCAAATATACAGCTTCTATGTGTATACCCTTCGGACGATGTTATGTAGTTTTCACCTGTTTTAACCCTTCTTCCACAGAGGATACATCTTCCGAGTTCGTGTTCTTGGTAGACCATTCAGTAACCACCAAGTATATCTTTTGCCCGCTGGGATATATACTTTTTTATAGATATCTTGAAAAAATGTTGTTCCACCACAACGGTTAAAACAGTTCGAATATTCAAGGATAGAGGGAGATAGAACCAATGTATGACGGAATAATATTTGATAAAGACGGAGTTCTCCTAGACTCAGGAATAAACAACTTCACGTGGATGGACAAAGTAAAATCAGAGACTGCCGAAAGACTAGGCCACGAACTAACAGTTGAAGACTCTTACAAGCTTGTACATGCCGAAACAGTAGGAGAGGTCGACGAACTACTACAAGAGAAAGGAATGAGCTGGGACGATCTAAGAGAGATAGAAGACAATGTACAGGACAAGAAAAAAGAACTAATCCGGTACGGCATCATACAGCTATTCCCTCAGGTCAAAAAAATTCTGAACAGCATTGAGCAGGAGAAGGCGCTAGTGAGTAACGCACCTCAAGATGTGACACATTATACGCTCGAATACTTTGAGATACGGAAACATTTCTCCAAAGTTAATGCTCCATCACTTGCAAAACCAAAGAAGTATATTGAGATCAAGAAACCTCAACCAACAATGATTGAAGATGTTATAGACAACCTTGGGTTCGAAAATCCTTTAATGGTAGGCGATACCTCAGCAGATATCAAAGCCGCTAAAAAAGCAGGTATAGACTCCGTCCATGTCAACTCTTACGACACCGACATGGAAGTTGAGCCCACTTACAGAGTACCGAGAGTAGAAAACATCTTAGAAATAGTAGAGAAATAGACAAAACTCTCCTATCTTTCTTAAAAAGTTCACACCAGAAACCTTAGAAATATGAGCGACGAACAAAACTGTACAAAATGTGGAGAAGACGCAGTTATATACAGAGAATATGAAGGAAGAGCTCTCTGTAAAAAACATTTCTCAATCTCCATAAACAAGCAAGTGAAGAAGACTATAAGAGAAGGAAGTCTAGTGGAGTCCGGAGATACTATTGCAGTAGGACTTTCAGGAGGTAAAGACTCCGCTGTACTTCTGGAACAGTTAGTAGAAATCTTTGGTGACCGACCAGATATAGAAATCGTCGCTGTCGCGATACATGAAGGAATTGACCCTTACAGAGACGAGTCTTTAGGAGCTGCCAAAGAACTCTGTGATGAACTAGACGTAGAGCTTCATATCGGACGTTACAGCGACTACTACGATCTTAAAATGGATGATGTAGCGGACGCCGGAGAGTTAGGAAACTGCACTTACTGCGGGATTATGCGTAGAGACCTACTCAACAAGATGTGCAGAAAAGTGGAAGCTGACAAAATGGCTATAGGCCACAACTTAGATGACGAGGCTCAAGCAATCCTCATGAACCACATAAAGGGAGATATGAAGCGTTTAGCGCGTATAGGTTCACGAACCGACGCAGTAAGCCATGAAAAATTTGTTCCGCGTATAAAACCTTTACTGGACTGTATGGAAAAGGAGATAGCGCTCTATTCAAGACTACACAACCTTGGAGTGATAGACCGTTGTCCTCACGTACAGGAAGGCACACTAAGACCAATGGTGAAAAGCTTCCTGAACAAGCTTGAAGCACAGATGCCAGGAACCAAACACTCTATCGTGTCACAGGGACATAGGATCTCTGACCTAGTAGATAATGAGATGGAATGGACAGATAAGGAAAACGAGCTTAGGGAATGTGAAAGATGTGGAGAACCTTGTTCATCCAGAGTATGTCGTAAATGTCAGTTGCTGGAAGATATTAAAACTTCTGCAGCCGAATCCGAAGAACACAGCTACGAAGCCGACATAAATTAAGAGCTGTAATATTCTTGTTCCTTGAAAAACGAATAAAAACACGTGAGTAATACAATATATTATGAAGGCTATTGTTCTCGCCGGAGGCCACGCAACCCGTCTATGGCCCGTGACTAAGGACCGTGCAAAACCTCTACTACCACTAGGAGAAAAACCTATAATAGACTATATTGTCGAAGATCTCGAAGAAGAGGTCGACGAAGTAATAATATCTACAAATGAAAAGTTTGGCTCCGACTTTGAAGAGTACTTAGAAGAGTTTGGAAGAGATAAGACGCATGTAGTTATTGAAAGCCAAGGAAGCGAAGAAGAGAAACCCGGAACCATAGGCGCAATAATAAAGCTTATAGAACAAGAAGGGATCGAAGACGATTTACTGATTATAGGAGGAGACAACTACTACAGCTTTGATGCCTCAGAATTTGTAAAGTTCTGCAGAGAGAAAAAAGGTCCTGCAAACGTAGTATATGATGTTAAAAACTTCGAAATGGCTTCAAGCTTCGGTATAGTAGATGTTGACGGAGAGAAGATTGTAAACTTCGAAGAAAAACCGGAAGAACCACCTTCAACTCTTGCATCGACGGCCTGTTACTTCTTCCCAAGCAACCAGCTGAAGCTATTCCACGAGTACGAGAAACACTTCAAGGAGACAGATATACCGGCCGACCAGTATCTTGACGAACCAGGAAGGCTTATCGAATGGGCTCATGAAAGAACAGACATGTACGCTTACAGCTTTGACGGCGACTGGTTCGATATCGGTACGCCTCAAGGCTACATAGAGGCTATGAACGAGGTTGTCAACGGGAACATAGTAGAAGGAGAGACCAGCAACTGCGATCTAGGCGAAAACGTCTTCATAATGGAAGGATCGAAACTAGAAAACGTTAGAATCGAGAACAGCATAGTTTTCTCCAACGTACACATAGAAGAAGCCGAGATCAGAAACTCGTTAGTCGACGAAGACTCTGAAGTGGTTGAAGCAGACCTCAACGATGCTATAATAGGTGCTCACACCACACTCTAAGATGCTTTCATATAGATCAAATCCGAGATCCCGTACTCCGGAGTTACGTCTTGAAGATAGTCCGGACTTACTTCCTCCGCTATCTTCGGCACATACTTCTCGGCCATCTCACGGCCGTTATACTCGACGTCTTCTCCCAGAGTCATGAAACTGTAGTCTAACCCATCAAAACTCCCGGTTTCATAATAGAAGCCTTCTTCAGCGATATAGTCATCTACTTGTAGACTGTAGGCCTGATCCTGTTCCAGGAGTTCTTCTTCTAGGTCAAAATCAAGTCCCTCTACTATAGACTCAAAGATATCCGTCTCTCTAGGATAGAACCTCTTACCAGTCCTTTCACCATTGGGCAGAAGCTTGTTTGTAAGCGACTGAGTCATTCCCTCTCTGATAGAATTAGGGAACTCTACCTGTGCATAGTTCAGGAAATCTTGGAAATCGTCTGATATATCATGGGTTGCCTTCAACTCATCTCCTATAAAGCCGTTGAACTGTTTCTCTTCCAGTACTTCGTGGACGGTTGCAGAAAGTTTTTCATCATCGTCAAGCATCTGGAAAGAGTAAGGGTTCTTGATAAGCTCAGTTACACTGCCCGTACCATAGTCTATATGCCCCGTGGCTGCAGGCGTAGATCTTGAGAGGTCAGGATCTTCAATTATACGGTCAAAATCCGGTTCCAGACCTGTAAGTTCTGGTACTTCATCTAAGTATCTCTCTATGTCTCCTGTGTTCGAGGTTAGAAACGAGTTTGAAACCATGGTTCCACATTAGAAATTTTATAATAACTCTTTTGTTATACCGGCCTATATAGATGTGTTCTGTATATTTTCTATCCTTTTTTCAGTAGGCGGATGCGTAGAGAAGTACTTTGTCATCCTGTCCGATGAGAACGGATTTTCTATAAACAAGTTGGAGCCTGTCTCCTTAACCTTCGATACATGCTGCTCTCTTCCTTTACTGTTCTGTCTGTTAGCCCTACTTATTTTCTGAAGTGCTGAGGCTAAACCCTCTCTCTGTCCATGTATCCTTACTGCGTCAGAGTCTGCTCTGTACTCCATAGTACGGGAGACCGCCGTCTTTATAATAACAGATATTATAGGTATTAGAATCATGAATGATACGGCCGCAATTGCTTCTCCTTTATCTCTTCCTCCGAACATAGAGCTCCAGAAAGCCATCTCTGCTATGACAGCTATAGCACCTGCCACTGTAGCCACAACTGCGTTGACCAGCGAATCCCTGTTTTTTATATGAGCCAGCTCATGAGCTATAACTCCTTCTATCTCCTCTTTACTCAGTTCTCTCATAAGACCTTCTGTCAAGCATACAACCCCTTTATCAGGAGATCTACCGGTAGCAAAGGCGTTAGGAACATTCATAGAGTTCTTGTATAGCTCTGGTTTCGGTATACCTGCGTTCTCTGAAAGCTTCTCAAGCATTTTATGTAGTTCAGGGTTTTCTTCTTCACTTATCTTCTCTGCATCATACATTCTGAGCACTATCTTGTCAGAGAACCAGTAGCTTCCTATATTCATAGCTCCAGCGAAAATAAGTCCTAGAACCATTCCAAACTGTCCTCCTAGGAGATAACCTGCCGCTACGAATATGGCTGTTAGTACTGTTAGAAGTGAGAATATCTTGGCGTTAGCCTTTACACCTGACGCTGTTACCATAATATTCCTAGTGCCGATAAATCTTTTTTAACCTAGTTAACCCATGGAGGAGCCTCATTTGTTTCTTCATTGTTGTCTTCATTGTTGTCCTCGTTGTTGCTGTTTTCATTACTGTTCTCATTATCTTCTTCCATTCTCTGTTCTATGAAGTCTTGTATTTCCTGTATAAGTTCATCCTGTTCCTCTTCATTTTCCTCCTCTTCTATTATGTCTTCGAGCGAGAACATACAGAAAGCTAGTTCTTCTTGGAAAACCATGCAGTCGATAGTAAAGTTACTGTTCTGAATATCTTCCAAATCCTCCAGCGCTTCTTGGGCCGTGACCTGGCTCCCTAAAGCTGCCAAGACAAACAAGACCGTTAGAACTGTAAGTAGTTTTTTCACTAGTATCCACCTTCACCGGAACCAATTGTAGACCAGTTTAGAAACCTATTATCGTAGCCTACAACAGGTTTTTGTTAAGAAAATAAAAGAAAACATTAGTTTTGCCAGACTCTATGGCCCTCCAGGATCCATGTTCATGTCCGTGTCGTTCTCAGGCTCCTCTATCTCTTCATCAGGTGTTTGTTCAATATCCTCTTCCATCTGTTGCATCTGGAACTCCATTCTCTCCTGCATATGCTGGTTCATCAGCTGGTTCATCTCTTGTCGGTGTTCTTCTCTCATCTGCTCCCTCTCTTCCATGTGTTCCTGCATGTGTTGCTGATGTTCTTCCATCATTTCCTGTCTTTCCTCAGCCTGTCTCTCTATGAGCTGTTGCTCCTCTTCAGGTAGCTCCGTCTCGTTTACTTCAGGTTCAGGCTCTGGCTCAGGTTCATCGTCGTGGAAGAAGACGGGTTGTGCATCTGCAGCCATTGTTCCAGGCGCCGCCATCATAAGGCTTAGAGCGATTATCCCAGCTAGAACTGTCTTTTTCATCCTGTGATTCCACCACGTTACATACAGTAACCTGTATAAAAACACATTAACGTTGTCGAGAACAGTATAGATCGGAAAATTAAAGGGTGAAAAGTAGTCTGGCAGCGTCTTGGCTTCCCCGCCGCTAGGCAGTACCGACCAAATCGCTGAGGGACTTTACTTCCGTGTTCGGGATGGGTACGGGTGTTGCCCCCTCGCTGTGGCCGCCAGTAAGCAGTAATATAGGTGCAACTCTTATAAACCACACGCCGGTTTAAAAACAGTTTTAACTAGGGTCGCAAAATCTTAGTGTATGTCGCTAAGTCAAGACAGAGGACTGGTAGAGAAACTCGAACATTCCGTAATAGTAGATCTTCTTCAGATAGGAGTATACCTCTACTTTGGATATATAGCATACATCAATGTAGATCTGATGCAGGGGGAAGAGCTTCTCGACCCTTTATCGATGGATCCTACGATCAAAGCAGTTCAGCTGGCGGGCATACTAGCGATGCTAAATATCCTTATGCTTTTACACGACAAAACCAGAAGTAAAGGCGGTATTCACTGATCTTCGATAGCGGCTGCCAACTCCTTACTTCTTCCCTTTGGTATTCTTGATGAGACCGTGCCTTTCATATAGAATCCACAGCCCAAAACCCTTCCCTGGTATCTAAGAGCTACATAACCTTTGCTTTCTAGGTCTCTGTCTATCATATTCCTTCTGTGAAGGAGATCAAGCAGTTCATCCCTGTCGATATCGACAACATTCTCTTCTAACTTTTCCTCAAGTATCTGTAACGCGTAAGTAGTTGGTTTCAAGCCCCTACCCGTAACTCTGAGAAATCGTACGCCATAGGTTTCGACCTCTAAGCCGGTCTCCGGATGGCTTGAGACCATCCAGTAGTCGCCTGAGACCTTCTTGATACTGTAGTCTATGCTTTCTCTGGCCACTCCAAATCGTTCCTCTAAGTAGTCCCATGCCTCACTGTTTTCTGAACTTGGCAACATATATCACCCCTGAATCTATATGATGAGGATAGACTCTAACTGTTTTCTTCATCTCCTCGCCATAGAAATTGTCTTCAAACTCTGTAACTCCTCTGACATGTTCTATATCCGTCTCCACCTCTTCAAGCTCTAGATCTGTGCTCACCAAAGTTTCCTTCACGACCTCCTCATTCTCTTCAGGAGCTAGAGTGCATGTAGAGTAAACTACTGTCCCTCCCTGTTTCACTAGGTTTGCTGCCTTCTCCATTAGCTGTTTCTGAAGTGTTGACAAACCTTTCACTTCATTTTGAGGAGCGGGTTTGAAGGTTCTCCTTGCTTTGTCTCCTTCCCCAGTACATGGAGCGTCGACCAATACCCTATCAAATTTTTCGTTCTCCGGTATCCTTCTACCGTCATAGTTTACTGCGTTTACACATATAGATCCGGTTCTGTATATATTAGCGTGGAGGCTCTGCATTCTTCTTGAACTCTTATCGTTAGCTACTACGAGCCCATCGTTGTCTATTTTATCAGCTATCTGAGTGGTCTTACCTCCCGGTGCTGCCGCGATATCTAGTATCTTCTCACCCTTCTCCGGATTTAGAACTTCTACCGGAAGGGTTGCGGACTCTTCTTGGACGTAGTAGTCACCGAGCCAGTAAAGCACTGATTTACCAGGGTACTCCGTCTCCGGTAAACGGTATACGTCCGGATTCCAGCCCGTTTTCTTGACTTCGGGAAAACTGTTTTTCAGCCTGTCTTCAAAGTCTTTAGCCGCCTTAATACTGTTTCTTCTTACAGTTGTCAGGGCTTCCTTTTCACAGCTTGTTTTGAACTGTTCCCAGTCGTCTATAATTGGTTTGTAACGCTTCATAGTTGAGAGTTATGCAGGTTAAAGTTTAACTATAGCCGGTTTTGCGGCCGAATCTCCTTATATATCGTTTAAACTTTGTTGGCCAGAAGACTGTTTTTGGAATGCCTTTCTCAAATCTTCTTCAAGCTCTGGGCCTTTGCTTCTATCGTAAAGCGTGGCCGCAGGATGGTATACAGGCATTATTCTCCATCCGTTTCTCTGGAAGAACTGTCCGTGTATACTGCTTATACCTTTTGAGACATCTAGTAGTTCTTTTGACGCGAAGTTTCCTAATGTTATAACTACTTCCGGCTGTATTTGTTCCAGCTCTTTTTCAAGTAAAGGGCTCCATTCCTCTATCTCATCTTTTTTGGGATCTCTGTTATCAGGCGGTCTAACTTTGACCAAGTTCGTTATGTAGAGGTCTTTCCTGTCTACGCCTATCCTGTGAAGTATCTCGTCAAGTCTCTTACCGGCCCTACCTACGAAAGGCTCTTTCTCTTCTACTTCGTTCGCACCAGGCGCTTCCCCTACAAGCACAAAGTCCGCGGAACCGTCTCCTGTTGCCGGAACGAAAAGCTCTTCATTAAAGTATTCTCTGTCTATCTCTTGGAAGAAGTCTCTGTATTTTTCTCGGAACTCCATACCTCATCCTTAAACTCCGATTTTTTAATACCTGATAAGACTGTATAGAAGAGTCAAAGAAACAGTTAGAACTATAAGAAGTATACCGGACATTAGAACTATCTGACCTGTATAGAAGATAGAGAACACAAGCAGAGGCACTACAACTAATGAGTTAGCTAGACAGAACTTTGTGAACACAAAGGTATCAAAAAATCTTTCATTAGGTTTGAGACGCATAAGCCTGACTACTATAGCCAGCCCATACATTGTTGTAGCAACAGCCGCTAACAGCGAGACAAATAGATCTGCAGGATAAAAAACATGGCCTACAAACACTGATAGAGTAATCAAAGGAATTGATATACTTAGGAACGCTTCTATCTTTGATTTCAACAATTCTTGCTCATTAATCGGTAGATAGGTATAGTCTCCTATGTCGTCAAACCTGTTAAACCAGTTGTAAACTGTTAAGCTCAGTATACCTGCTATCATCCCGAAAGAAAGTAAAGGACTGTTCATCAGACCTTGAGTCACAGGAAAGTTCAGGACAACAAACCAGTAGAAACCTGTTACGATACCGAAAGAGAACAGTACCTTGAACAGACCTCCCGCAGATCTTTCAAGATCAAGTATAGATTTGCTAGTCAACGGCAAAGTTCTCTTAGAACCGTAGCTGAACCTTGGAAGAACTTTAAGTCCTGATGAAAACCTTG
>LFCJ01001109.1_pt1 | contig 18213 bp, 22 predicted proteins | sample 643141 | NCBI WGS metagenome assembly LFCJ01 (sample SAMN03766243, study PRJNA286221) | soda lake metagenome | biome: soda lake; feature: Kulunda steppe; material: water; isolation source: sample B1-Br-g2 brine of Lake Bitter-1 | place: Russia: Kulunda steppe | collected 2010-07
ACGCCCACATGCACGCACGCACTCTCGGACACACACACACACACACACGTACACGCACGCACGCACACACACACACACACACACACACACACACAAGCACGCACACACATGCACACGCACACGCACACCTAAGCATGTGCGCACACACACGCAAATGCACGCACGCACAAGCGCGTGCACTCATGTCGCACACACGCACATGCGCACACAAACGCGCACACACATGCACACACATATGCTTGCGCACACACGCGCGCGCACACACGTGCGTGCACACAGACAGACACACACATACACGCACACATACACACATGCACACACATACACGCGCACACACACAAGCCTATGCATACGCGCGCACACACAGACACGCATACACACACGCGCACTTTTGCACACACACATACATGCACGCATGCACAAGCGCACAAGCGCACTGGAACATGTACATATGCACACGTATGTGTCTCACAAAAATGCAAAGCGCAGGAGACGAAACACATGCCCCTTGAACACGAAAGCGCACACGCAACCAGAGGATATGCATGAACGTGCACCCTCACAGTTTCACTAGTACATGACAACATGCCAGTGAAAATTTGACTGTTTCAAATATGTGCGAAAACGCCAGACGTGAGCCCATCCTCGCCCTCTGCTTGCAGCGCAAAGCAAGTGCTCCAGCTGAGAAGGAAACTGAGCATGCACAGCCATGGCCAGATGAGCCAGGCACGCAACCAGAGGATGACATAGAGCACCAACCAGAGTATGACATAGAGCACCAACTGGGGTGCATTTTGCTCGAGATACTCCAATCACGAGCTGCAACCTCCACCTGCTGACCTTCAGAGGTCTGTGCAATTCTGCAGGCCTGGCAGTCCTCTTGGAGTTATCATGCTTGCCTGATTTTCGATACTGAAGGCCAGCTGTTAGCTCTGTGTTGGATCCACGGTGTCCCACAGCACAAGCAGCAGCTACCATTCTCCGCGCGCATGCAGGCTCCCAGGCGCCTAGTTGCTCGCAAGAGCGCACCTGGGAGGAACTCAGCTCCATTGCGGCGGCAGCAGGAGCCTAAGAGGAACACATGCCAAGGGCTGGAAGAACGGTCCACAAGCGCCAGTGCAGAAGCTCCAGCAGCAAGAGGAGCACCTGCACCAGAACCAGCAGCAGCAGCAGCAGCAGCATCAGGCACAGGTGCCTACAATTAGGGGGGGAATGGGCACGGGCCCCGCAAGAGGCGCATAGAAATGCGGTGTGGAAGTCGACTTTGAGCCTCTGCAGAGATTAACTACAGGGACAAGCTCAGGGGAACTAGTCCCGGGCCACAAGGGCCCCAATGCTCTTGCATGTGCATGCCTCAAGGCGCGTGCTTTTGCATGTGCATGCCTGGCGGGCGTTTGTACGGCAACTCTTTGTGCCCCTGTTGCTCTGCAGCAGGCACAACTGAAGGCATGGGCAAACAGGCCCCGGCTGCAAAGGCCCCTAAGACTGAGCCTCGCCCTGGCTTGACCAATGACTGGCGTGCACTCATGGAGCCCACACGTAAGGTACGGTCAGGCTGGGTCTGCGCAGCTGCCGAACGAGGGTAGCGTTCCTGAAGCCTAGCAGGCCTGCGCACACCCTGCAGTTCCGAGTCAGGCGTCGAACTGGGTAGCCTTCCTCCGTTTGTTGCTCTCCATTTGGATCGGGCAGCCACCGTAGCGCTGCTGATCCACGATTTTGTCCAGATTTTGTGACAGAGGGCACAAGCAGACCGGTGACTGAGCATAGATCATTGGCATGGGCCACGCAGCCCTTGGCCTGGCAGCTTGCACCATGCAGGCCTGTGCTTTGCCTGGGGCCTAGCCAGCGCGTCTCTGATGGTGCGCTTGGTTGGGCTGCTGCTGATGGGGCTGCTCAGCCTGACATGCTGAACGTGCAACGCGTCTGAATGGCATGGAATATGGCCTCTCCTTGTTCCCCACAGCGGCACTGCAACTTCTGCAGTGGTTGCCCAATGTGATTGGCCTTGGCGTGGGTTTGGGCATGGTCGCCGCCAGCCCTACGGTAGGGCTTGTAGATCCTGGCCTGGGCTGGGACTTGGCGCACCAGGGCTTGAGGGTCTTGGCCTGGGTCCTGGCTGGGCAGGTGTGAGCACCCCCTTTGCAGGCACAGTCGTTTAATGCAGCTTGACACCAGATTGCTTGCGTTGCCCCGTTTTGCTTGAGGATTAGGAGGTGCACTCTCGGCTGGTGCAGTAGTATGTGCACTAGTAGGTGTGCTCTCAGCTTGCGCACTAGTAGGTGCAATAGTAGGTGCACTCTCGGCTGGACCGGCCAGCGGGTGACAGGATTGCATGGCTAGGATGCGCGGAGAGGCGACGCTCACGGCTTGAAACACGGCATGCATCATGTCGCAAGTGCAGCACGCATGCTTTCTCTCTCTGCTTGCAGGCGGCTGCGCGCTTGTGTGATGAAGGCGTACTGCAGGCCACACAGAAGGGCCAGGTAAGCCGCCGTTGCGTTTATTTGCCGTTCAGCTTGTTTGTTGAGGAGGGCAGACCGCACAGATTTTATATTGCACAGTTTGGGCAGCAGTTCATGCCTTTTCATGTAGGAAGGGGGTGTGCGCATGATCGGGGTTTGGTGCATATGTTAGAAGGGGACCTGGCAGCCTGTGACAGGGAAGATGCAATTGATGGGCTGCTCTTTTGCGGCAATGACATATTTTTGAAAATGACTGATACTTGGAATGGGCTGTTGATCCAATGACCTTATGCACACACGGCTCACAGTTGAGGGGTGCCCTTGCATGGGGCTTCTTGCTGCTGCTGGCTTTCAACACCCGGCGCGATGCGCATTTGCACTCTATCACACCATGCTCCATAAGCCCAGGTTTCAGCAGGCAGCCTCTGCATGGTCTGCTCCACCTGCAGGCGGTTGACATCCGGACCCTGAAGGGCCCATTCCGCCTCCGCCTAGTGCGTTGAGCCGGCCCCGTCTGTACTGAGCATGCAATTGAGCAATTGAGGAGTCCATGGTTAGGACTCAGCAAGAAATGTTTTTGAAGACAGGGGCTGCTACCATTTCGGTTAAGGCATACGTATTATCTTGCCAACAGTCCCTCCCCCCCTTGCCTGTCTCTGCAAGTTGGGTGGTAGGTTTTGATAAGATCCAATTTGCAGAAAAATACCTTGTTGGTGTTCTGATGCTGAGGTGGCAAATGCATCCAGCCAGTGCTGAAGAGCTTACATGACGGCAAGTGAGGAAACTCGTCAGCCTAGCAGCAAGCGTTCTCTTGCTGTTTTCCATTGCTGCCTCACCTGCCAGAAACAAGCTACCTGAGCTGATCTCACGCCTGACCTTGCTTGCATCTGTCCCTGTCTGTTTAACACTCATATATTAGAGCTTGACCTTAACGTTGCTGCACATGTGTCATGATAAATTTCTGGCATTTCTTGTAGAAGCTAGAGCTATGATAGAGCGTGACAAATGAGCTCACAGTGATGCTGCGTTCAGTTAAGATGGCAACATTCAGCATAAGTGCAACCTTTCAAAGAAAACTTACATATGCAGTATCCCTCGTCAATACAAAAGGGGTCACCTAATACCTAGGCACCGTATAGCCCCTCCACCCTTTGGAGTAGGCAATCTTAAGTGGGTGCCCTCTGAACTGAACGCAGAATCCTCTGCAAAGTGTGTCACATGGTGCTTACAAAGAAAGAAAAAAGAAAAACTTTGCTTTTGCTTGCACTGTACTTTGCTCTTCTTTCAGAGTTAATACATGCTTAAAGGATGTATTCAATAAAAGGAATGCTCTGAGTATGTATTCGAAGCAAGAAGTTATTGCTTGCGTATTTTCCTCCTTCGTTCCACTTTGTTCTGTTTTCCCTTTCTATTTTGTGGAGCAGCTAAGTCAGTCCAGCCTGCTGTCCTGTCCACTGTGTGCCTTTTGGGACCCTTGCACTGCTTGGCAAGCAAAATGGTAAACAAGTGCCAGGTAAAGAAAAGTCGGCAGGGATGACCCTTCAAGGCATATGTTAAAGTAGAGGCGTGTCCTGTTGCAAGCACCAAGCTCACCCCACTCCCATCATGGAGAGTAGACACAATGCCCAACGTCCTGTCAGGCAAGTGTTGCGGCTTTGGGGGAACGCATACATTGAGCACTGCAATTGAACTTTGGGGCTTTGCAAGTATTTGCCTCCATTTTGTCAGAGTGCATAAGCAAAGCAAGTTGAGACTGGTGTAGAAAGTAGAAAACCTTTCTAGACTGCACTAAATACCATATTGGACTAAACACCGTAGTGACTTATTCCATTCAATATGAGACAATATCAAGTAGCATGTTCAATATCAAGTAGCATGTTGAAAAGAACACAGAAATGTTAGGTTAGGTCAGGTTATGTTAACACAGAAAGAGCACATGGCTCTTTTCTGAACCCTCCTGGCTCCCACTCACAACCCTTGCCAAATCCCGAGCAGTAAGTCTATGTTCTAATATGTGCAGACACAACTTCAAGTTAGGCTCAATGAGCATGACAAGGCAGTCCACTGTGCATAGAATCAAGAATATGACAGGGAGGGCAAGGATGTAAAATACTTAAAACAGCCTGTGTCTGACTCGCTAGGTCTCTTTGCAGGCAAGCTGGTGCTTACTTTGGTGCTCACTGTCGCCATTAGAGACCAAGCCACTGGCAGCCCATACACCTCAAATGATCTAAGTTCACTATTGGATAAGCCAACACTGACAACAACATAAGCAAAAAATGGAGTTTGCAACGCTTGAAGGCAGCAATATGGACGCACTAATAAATGAAATACTTGTTGTGGAACATTGAAAATCAAGCTAGCAGGCCTGCATTCGTACATGTAAGACCAGCAGCATGATCATGCGCACATGACTTGGAATGGCCAACCACTCTTGAATACCACCGAGCACTTTCTGGGTGATTAGTTAATACAACAATGCTGGCTGTCAATTACAGTCCTCGCATCTGCCTTTTTTGCAACCAAGCCTCAAGGTCTTCTTGGAGTTTTTCTTTGAGAGCTGCATCTCCGCTTTTTGCCTGCATAAGAGGCATCATTGCAGTGATGCAGGGTGCTGATGTGAACCGCTACCGGGAATTCTGTTGCAACATTGAAGTATATATTTGAGAATTTCTAATTGTCCACATCTTGCTCCTGTCCTGCTACATGTAATTCATTAGAGGCATCTTACATAACACATGTTTTGGAAGCAGCACATACATCACAGTGTGTAAGCCATCATAATCGTAACATCATCTCTGTTGACTCACACAAGCCCCAAACCCTTTGTCTCCAGAGCTGTGTACACGTCTTCTACCCAAGGCTGCCTCTTGGCAGGGCTGGGCTTAGTGTTGAGCAAGTGGGACACCCTATAGTGCAAGCCAGCCTACTGTCACCACGACCGTTGCAAACCAACCATATCCTCGCCATCGCCAACCGTTCAAGCATCGTCGTCATTATCAAAATGATCGTTCATCCTATTCCATATGATCATATTGTCATCTTACTTGTGCAAGTAGCTGTCGTATTCCATCCATGTTGCCCTCTTTCCGATACCTTCGACTCAACTCATGTGCAGCCATGTGCGTATTAGTGCCTGTTGTTTGCAAAATCAGCACCAAGGGGACTGGAGTGTCAATGGAGCCATTGAGGTAGGACCTTATCAAGCTGCTGAGGGTGTGCGACCCTGCACAATGGCAGAAGCAACAATCTCTGATTCATATGAAGACATCCTGCCTTCAGTCGAAGGGCAGCTAGGAGGGTCCATAACCTCATGCAAGCCTGGAGGACAAAGTCAGCATGGTTTTGTAACCCCCTAATAGGCCATGCGAGAGCAGCATAAGAAGGAAGCCGCCTTAGGACAGGCTGAGTGCACACCATGCACGCAACACAGGTCACCTTTCCTCCTCAACAGCAAAAGCCGCATCCCAAATTCCATGCGTCCTCTTGGTCTTTTGTCTGGCTTCCTGCACCGCCATCATGTCGTGCAGGTGCTTGTTTGCACAGAGGCCTGCACACACCTCGCATGCTGTGCTCCGCCTGATACAAGCGCTGCAACACCTCAGTCGAGGCCCCATTGGACACCTGGAAAGCACGAGACGTTAAAAATCCTTGCAACGTGTACTGCCATTGTTAGCACTGTCCCATTGGCATGGGATGCATGTGCCATGTTGTTGGCACTGCCTCATTGGCATTGGTTGCATGAGCTAAAGGCCCCACCCAGAGCTGTGATTGCCCCCCGTTCAAGCCACCATGCTGCAAGGAGAGCACAGCACTGCAACAAGCAAGGAACACGAGACCCTGCCGAGGAGGGAGGATGGGGATTGGCAGTCATGGGTACCTTGCGAATGATGGTGGCTATGAAGTCCTTGGAACTCAAGTTGAGCCGCAGTTCCTGTGCCAGGGCTGGCGTGATGACCTGTTCAGCAAGCTGTGACGCGCCCGCTGCGCCTGCTGCCTGCGAGCACGCCCAAGCAAAGCCAGTGTGCCGCTGCATGTACCAGACAGAATGCAAGGCGCTTTACCTGAAGCATGGATCCGTGCAGGCAATATGGTGTGGGCCAAGCATGAAGAGCGATAGCAGTTTTCCTCACTGACATGCTCTACATGTGCATACACATTTTGTTGGAGAGGGGGGGGCATCCACCTCACACGAAGCTGTAATGTGCTTGTTCTTGCACCTCTCAATGGGTGGACTAGGAAGGCAGCATGTCAAGGTGTGCGGCTTTCCAAGGTTGGTCCTGCAGCTAAGCACTCATACATCCCAAAGCAAAAGCAGCACTGCCATTGCATTGAATTAAACTCTGCCTACCTTGCAACCATGCTTCTTCCCTCCTCTTGAAATTGCAGACATTGAATGTGATTTAGCAAACACCCATGTCCTGCTGCCAAACCTCAGTACTCACCTCGACAAATTTAAACACAGTCTGCCCATAACCCTGACTTGCCCAGTCCCAACCTGTTCTCTCCCGCACTGCCGCATCAGCTCGCATGAGCTCCAAGGTTGCACGTGCGTGCCCTGGTGCAGCGATGTTTGCAAAACATCTGTCCCATGCTTCTGCGCTGATAACCTTGTCTGCCTTGTGCACCTGCATGCAATCTATTGTTATGTACTTTGACAAATATACTATACATCACAGTCTCCTTAACTTAACGCTGTAGCACGACAGGCCTTTCCCTCTCTATAAACTAAGGGATCAATACATACCTCTCTTAGGTAAGCTAACGTGTTCTCAAAAGACTGGTCTTGAGGTGATAGAGAGTTGCGAGGAAAATCTGACATAAGCTTGTGCTGTGGCTGGCGCCCTTGTGAGCTATTGACTGGCCTTGGAGAGTCCCTCATGTGCTGCGAGCTTCCCCCCTCCCTGATTGCTTGTGCTGTTATGTTTCCGAAGCCCGCCCGGCAACTCGTCTCCTTCTCCCCTCTTAATAGGGTTAACCTGCTACCTGGTACTCCTTTCAAGGATTGCAGGCCCGCCGCGGGTGGGCTGCAGGTTGCTGGGCATCTACCTGCAGCACATGACAATAGAGCAGCTGGATGGCTTGAGTGTGCAGAATGAGCCGATCCTTGCAAGCAAGCAAACGTAGTCCCCTGAGCGTAGGAATGGCACAAGTACTTCTCAGATAACAACCTCACCTTTTGCAAGCAGCATTAGCAGCCTTCGGCTGTTGAACTAAGTCAAAAGTGGAAAATTTCAATTTAAGAAAAATATAAAAGTAAGGGTAATGTGTGCTGGAAAATTCGTGTTCTTCCTATACAGCATCCTATGTGCAGCCTGCGTAGTGGGATCCTCGAGGGTCCCTGCAAGCCACAGGATTAAGGACCCATACTTCACCATCACGAAAGTGCCACCTGTGGGCAGCAATGGAAACGGTGAGGGTTACCTTGCAACTGCAAGCACAAACTGTCAGATCCTTATTCTGCCTATGGACTGGTGCGCGAAGTTTAAGGCCCTTGGTCATCCCTGCACTATGCTCGCAGGCTCTCTCCCAGTCGTTATGTGGCATGGTAAGCAGCTCCTGTTTTGCAAGCCTTATCATGACAAGTAGCATTTGGTGGCAAATTTGTGCTCACAAGGAAGTGCTTGCAGACACGGATTGATCCAAATATTTTGGTTTGGGTGGTAACAAAAGTAGTGATTAAATGGTTTGAACTGCAGCAGGGGTGACAGGGGCTGACTTACCTGATCCAAATTCCATTTCGGAACAAGGTGCAGAAATTCAAGGTGCAAAGACTCCAAGCCAAACTGGGTGTTTAAGGTGGCAATTGCATGAAAAGGGGGGACAAGCACAGTGTTGGAGATAAAGATTCATGCTCTAGCCAACACTGGGAGATTGTGCGCGTATTTTTGTGGTAGGTCAGGTGGAGGTGCAAAGCAAAACACAAAAACTGCAAAGACACAGGCACCCAGCCAGAATAGAGAACCCAAGCCGACAAGGTTATGGTCATGGCGGCTGCAATTTAGCTGACAGTGGAAAGATCCAGTGTGAGGATAACGGCAAGACAAAATAACCGGGGGGTGCAAGATTCCATGCGGAACACGCGGATGACAGTGGTGATGACAAAATGTTGGCACAGAGGCTGGTATGAGAGGCGCATTTTGTGGAGGTGGAGGTGGTGCATCAGGGACAAGCATCACTTAATACATGGTGAAATAAGAAGTTGGGCATTCAGGTAAAGAATATGGAGATGGTTGGGCACCTGACGGCATCCCTGGTACAGGCTGGGGTGGAGGAAGGGCCAGTTGGGCCACTAGACTCAGGTGAGGGGACATTGCAAGCATCTGGCGTAGGATTTCAAACCAAAACAAATCAAGAAAATAGAGGTGAATCATTCCACATCTCTGCATTTGGGAAGTTGATGCAGAGGTCGTGTGTGTGCGATCACAATTGACCTTAACATATGGTATGTAAGGGGGAAGAAGGAAGGAAACGATATCCCTTGGACAATGGGCATTTTTTTTTGCGTCAGCCTTCTCAGGTATGAACAATGTAGAGGAAATACTGGTTTTGTATGTGATAACAAGGGACAACCGCAAGAACCATTAAGGAGCTGCCTCACAAGAGAAGTTGCAATTTTGTAGGAGCAGGTGAGGGCCCAAGCAGGGGAGGAAGCCCCAGCACTTGAGGGCGCACCCTAGAAGTATACAGATCAGGGAGGACATTTAGTAAACCTACGTTCACTAGTTATCAAACGCTGATGTGACGATCGTTGGGCTCTTTTTCTAGGCCCTCTCAGGCAGCGTTAAAATTGCCATACTGATATAAGCCAGGTTTACACTTGCTGAGATCTGCAATCTCTGACCCAATCAATCCCAAGCATGCTCAGGAAGTGATCAGAGATATCACACAATCCGGGAAAGTCAGAAGTTGTGGGTCTCAGTAAGTGCAAGCCTGTAATCCTCCCACAGTCTACATAGTATGCCATGGGTTGGCTCTATAGCTCTGGCTAAGGGATGTATATCTTTTATGCTTGAGGCTCATGGTGCATGATCTGGGTCCTGTGCCTCAAGCTGCATGAAAATAAGTGAATGTCCTCTGCCTTCATCTTTTAGGTATGGGCGACTCAGCTCATGGCTCCATCTCCCCTATCATCGACCTCATTTCCAAGGAGCTGGGAGTATTTGTGTTCTCTATAGCCACTGGGGAAGGGGCGTATGCTGACATGCTGAGCTCCTATTACGGGAATGTAAATGACCAGGTCAGTGGCTTGTTCTAAGATTGCACAGGTGGTTGCGTCCATTCAGTTTGCCTGGGATCTCTGCTTCTGTCATGCGTGGTTCGCACAGGCCATCCCTGTTGCCAAGCGACACCTTGCTCTTCTCATCCATTTTTCTTCCTGGCAACGCCAAAAGTGCCTGTATTTTGAATTCTTCCTATTAAAAGAGCTGAAAGAGACGGGGCTCTTTTTTTTTGGTCGACACATTTCAAGGCCACTTATGCTGTGCAGGTTGCCAAAGTATGTGCTGAGCTTAAGGGCATGCCCGAGCTAGCCAACGGCTACAATGGCGTAGGGTTCAGCCAGGGAGGACAATTTTTGCGGGTCGGTGCTACTGACCGTTGCTGTCTAGCAGCTGAAGTGCACACCATGGACCTTTGTCTAGCACGCCATGGAGCAACACCCAGAAGCTCTTTTGCACCTACATTTCTAGTTGTTGATTGCACGGCATGGAGCATTGTCTAGCTTTGATGCACCTCATGGAGCACTGTCTAGCTTTGATGCACCTCATGGAACACTGTCTGGCCTCAATGCACCTCTTGGGGTACTGTCGAGCAGCTCAATGCACCGCATGATGCACTGCTTGGAAGTGCCTGCCACGGCTCAGAAGTCCCCTGCCATATACTGATCAATCAATAGCTGTCTGCCCCTTCCAGCTGCGCGCCTGATCAACATACAGGCTTGCTTGAAGTGTCAGGACTTGAAATACATGTGCAATGCACGTTTTGTGCACCAAAACTTTGTGGGAGCCCTTTTGATCCATGCTAATAATTCATGGGTCTAGCTTAAAGCCAGCCTGCAGAACCTAATTGGCCCCCTTGTTCCATGGTTGCCAGGGCAACTGTTTGGTATCCATTTCTGGATAACAGCAGGGCCGCAAAAAAGCAGCAATCGTTCAACCGACTCACCCCCATGCAACAAACACACACAAAACTGGGCTAGTAGCATGTGCAAACATGCATCAGGCGCCGCTGCCTCCTTCCAATGCACAGGCAGTTGTGGAGCGCTGCTCGCACGATGGGATCCAAGCACATTCCCTCATTACCATTGGGGCTCAGCATCAGGGCGTGGCCAACGTACCAGGATGCAGGTGTGAGCCGTGGCTTGCACGTGCACCTGTATGCATCTTTTGTTTCGTGCGGTGGAGCCGCGCCAAGAAAGAGCAAGGGGATGAAGAAAGGGCAAATGTTGTTGGGAGAGGAAATTGCAGGCTCTGCCAGCTTTGTTGCCACTTCTTGGTGTGCACTCCTGCCTCACTCTGACCTATTCCTTGTATACTGCATCAATGCCCTTGTTTGATGTGTGCAACTGGTTAGGGGACACCACTTGTACGCCTGCCTGCACGGTGCTTCAGGGTCCCTCATCCACTCCCTGCTCTCCCAAGTGAGCTCCTATTGGACTTTTTGCTCTTTGATGTGCTTGGGCTCCAGAGCAATCGCACTCAAGCTTTGCCAAGCAAGCTCGAATTGGAAAGCTGGCCGGGCTGGCTGGCTTTGTTTGTACTTTGACCGCAGCACGGTACCCTCACGCCTGGGCCATGCCAATCACGATCCTGTCCTGAAGGCTCTAGGAGGGACCTGCGAAACCATGCAGGCCGTGCTCGCCCAGGTGTGCAGCTGTGCTGCTTGATGTGTATGTTTGCGCGTGCCTGGTTATGGGGCAGAGATACCGGCAAAACCATGCAGGCCGTGCTTGCCCAGGTGTGCAGCTGTGCTGCTTGATGTGTGTGTGTGTTTGCGCATGCCTAGTCGGGCAGCAGAGATGCCTGCAAGACTGTGCAGGCCTCGCTGCCCAGGCATTGAGTGCGCACTTTGGAGCACGCTCGCTACACACGAAGGCTTTTACATGCACTTGGCAGACCAAGCAATGTGCGGTGCCAAGAGAATTTGTTCAGGTTGCTTGCCCTAAGATGCTGTGATGCGGCTCTGCGACTTTTGATTTCCATGTGCCTGGCTGGGAAATGGGGCTAAGCGCCTGCTACACAATGCAGGCCCAGGCATAGCAGTGTCCTGGACGTGCCCTCCTGCTTGCTGCATGCTGTCAATAAGCTTGAGGCCACTCTGAAATGGCTCAAGCAGCTTTGGGACCCCCAGCTGCCTAAGAGCTACCTGCTGTGCACATTTTAGCAGAGTCAACTCCTGAACCCTGCCAAGGGTATGTGCTCTATATTTTTTAGCATCCGCCTTCTACACAGATCTATGATTTTTGTCAGTATTGAAAGTGTGTTAAATTATAGTGCAAGGTTTCTTACTTTGTACCGGTCCAGGTCAAGCATATCAAGGCGGCAGAACCTGTCCTATGCCTGGCCTATGGCTACAGCCACACATGTGCACGCCACGCCATCCCTGCTGTTGAATCCTGCCCCAATTTGCTGCACACCCCTGGGGCATGTGTTTGAGGGGCTTCTACAAGTGCCCTGTCTCTTCCTTGCATGGCTGCACTTTTAAACAGCATGCTGTTTCTATGAGAAGCCTTGAAGTAGGAGAAGCATCCCATCATAAAGCTGGTTACCGTGTATGCAATGTGCAGGGCGCATACTTACCTTGGGTTCGAGACCATGTTGTGCAAGCGCAATACTGGAAGGTTGGTATGAGGCAAAGAGCGTTGCTCCTTTGCTTTCAGATTACATGGAATCAGCTTGGGTGCTGGGCATAAAATGTTGATGCTTGAGCATTGGGGTCTCTGCTTCAACTATTCTTTGCAATGGTGCTCTTGCGTAGTTCTTATGACGACGTGTTGGAACAGTTGCGCGTGTGCATCTGACACATAACATACATGGGCATGGCACACCTAGTGCAACTATTTACACGCTTGTGCAGCTGCAAAAAATTAACGCTCGTTTAAATCAAAGCAGGGTCTGTACGCCTCTTTGTATGTGCGCAGGACACAGAACACATGCAAGACTATCTTTCGCTAAACCCTTTCCTACCAGATATTAACAACGGTGAGCCGAGTTTGTTGACTTTTGATCAAGTATAAGCATGTAAGCTAAGCTGCCTTTGTTCAGCAGGTCTGGCTACATAAAGCTTGCCTTACTTTTGAACTAGTTTCCATCATTCATTGCACACAAGCAATCATTTGAAAGTGCAACCCCTTTATTTGAGATGGATCCTCACTTGGCTTTTTTGAGTTTATCTGGCCTCCTGATCCCTTATTATCCTGAGTGAATTTGAATTTCCATGCAGAACGGCCTGAGAAGAACCAGCAGTACAAATTGAACATGGCAGCGCTGAGCAGATTTGTGATGTTCAAGTTCACTCAAGACACAACAGGTATGCTGGCAGGGCACTTCTGTGTATGCTACTTTTCACGCTCTCCACAGAATCAATGCTTCATCAAAAGTAAGTCACCCTCTGCGTCTTCCTTTGTTCCTGTGCTTCGTGGCTGCAGTGGTTCCTGCAGACTCGTCCTGGTTTGGTGTGTTGGAGGGAGCACGAGTGGTGGACTTGCGTGACCAAGAGCTGTACAAGGTGAGGCTGGAACTGTCCAGTCACGAGTGCCTTGCAAATCCCTTGATGTTTTGGCCAACAAAAGCGGAAGTTTGCAGCCTAGCTCATGGCTTCCAAACGTGGCAGTGATGCAATCGAGTGCCAGTCCTAAACAGCCATGCAGGGAATCGTAATTGGAACCGGCTTTGCAAATTCAATACGTCGCAGGAAGACCACCTTGGCCTACGACAACTCGATGAGGCTGGCAAGCTGGAACTCAAGGAGATTGATGGAGCTCACATGCAGTTTACGCTTGCATTTTTTGAATCTGAGGTGCTGAGGCCCTATCTATCATAGTGCCAGTCGTTGGAGTGTCTCTGTACTGACTGACACGCTCTTACAGTGTACAGGCCAGCCGCAGCAGATGGATTTAGATTTCCAGGAAATTTCCTGCCCTACCACAACGAACAAACCTGTAAATTGTTTGTGGATGCATAAGTTTTAAAAAATAAATTTCTGAAGAACGACCATTGTCATGCAAGTCCCAACAAGAGCCGTCCGCTACACGGTGGATGGTATCGAGGAGTTGATCTCTGAAGAAACAATTCACGTAGATTTTGGTTGCGAGCATACTACTCCCAACGTTACCGTCAAAGCGTTGGCCCAAGCTATCGAACAACAGGCAAAGAGGAGCGGAGCTCTCCTTTCCGATTCTTGGAGGCTCATAATCTCATCGAATTATCAGGTATGTCTGCACCACGCTCGTATCCTTGGGTCGCTACCAGATACAGGGCCGGGAGGTGCGGCACCTCGGTGCACCTGCACCATTGTGCGCCACGCCCCAGGGAAATTCCTGGCTCCGATCCCTGATTGGAATACGCCCTAGAGTTTTGGTGTGGAAATACCTGAGAAAAAGCCACTATAAATGCGCTTACTTGCATGTTCAAGATCATGCATGCGCTTACTTGCATGTTCAAGATCATGCGCATATGCGCATGATCAGCATAAATCTGCAGTTGTCCTCGTGCGGTAAAGTTGCAGACCCTGCCCCTCGTGTATTTGACACACTCTGCAGGTGGAGCCTCTATCCTCCTTACCACCACCACCTTCCCCTTTTCCGTACATGCTCACCCCCCTCCCCAACCCTCCCAGCTCTAGTCGACCCCCTGGTTCTTCCTGGCCAGGGCCCCCTGGATTTAACCTTTGGCAAGTCATCCAAAGACCTGAACATGATCTAATTCCCATCCAGGTAAAAATGCAAGCTCTAAAACAAGCTTAAGCTTGCATGATAAGGCGCACTGAGCTCAGTTTTTGCTTGAGGAAAGTCTGCAGACTTACGATCCCCTGACCTTGCACAGCACCTTTATGAGTGACATGCACCTTAAGAGTGCTGTGCATGAAGTGCACAGCTCCTGGCTCATAGCGCTGTCCTGTCATTGATCTCGCATTGCAGGACGACGTTCCTCTTGTGCTGATCCTCGGCCACGGTGGGCGGATCTCCTGCAAGGCCATTGACCTCGCCAAGTCTGCAGCTTGCATACCAATGGAGGTCCAAGTTAGGACGCTGGCTGGGAAGGTCACCTCCGTCCCAATTGCACCCTGGCATCTCGTGTCAGACCTGAAGAACACCGTCCACAGTCTAGACGGTAAGGAAATAAGAATAAAGTACGGAGGCAGTGAAAACACCCTGCATTATTTAAGAAAAATGGTCATCAAGGGCGACCTTGGTGCATGCGCATTTCTCCTTATACATACAGTTGTTTTTGCAAGCCAGTGTGTCTAAAGGTCACTAGCCTGTGCCTCTTTCCGTCCACTCAGTTGGGGAGAACACTCGCTGCACTGTCCGCAGAGCAGCAGGCAAGGCACACCGATCCTGTTCAGTGCCTAACTGTACTTGCTACAGGTACTGAGCCGGCACGGCAGCGTCTCATCTTTGATGGGCAGCAACTGGAGGACCATGAGCTCTGTTCGTCGTACAAGATCAACGAGGGGGCAACGCTGCACCTTGTGTGGAAGCTGCATGGCGTTCCTTCATCCCCCACAATGTAAGTGGATGCCTCATGCTGCAATTAGTGGCCTGATGTGTTGCAGGTGACTTGGGTCAATAATGGGAGGCATGTGGCCTACCTTCCCACAATGAGCCAACACTTCATGCAGCATATACGCTTTCAGAGCTTCTGTTAAGCAAAGTCCTTCCTTCCTCAGAACTATCTTGTCTCTCATGCGATTGTGCCTTTCTAGTTTCAGTAAGTTAAGTTTTTGACACAGGTCGGCTTCAGCTTAAGTTGTCCTTGTTTGCAAAGTACAGTCACAAAACCCTTCCCTCGTCTTACCTTCAGACTCTGTTCCGGCTTTCTCTCTCCTAGCTCAGCAACTGAGGAGGCTGTCTGCTTCTGCACTATTTTTTACAGGGGTGAGAGATTCAGCCTCATGGATGGTATTCATCCAAGGCCCTTCTGCCAGATCACCATCACTCCAATTATGTCCAAGCCCATGGCGCTTATGGTCCCAGTTGGACGTCAGGGATTGAGTATGGTACTGCAAGCAATAACATGTGGTGGCTTCTTGCACTTCTGGCAGACCTCGACTCAGCAGGCGGAAGGCTTACCAGACATGCTTAGAGGGTGGAGCTGACGGGTTTGAACTGGAAAGGACAGGTCATTCGTGGGATACACAGGCCTGATTATGTGAACATGTTAAACGTGTTAGCATGTGCTGGAGTGCTGGTTTGCACACATATGTGCATGCACTTTCACGCGTGCGGGGTTGTGTAAAAGATTTGTTATTGCCCGTGCTGCGCGGCACAGGCCTTAGTGCTGGCTGCTCGAGGCATCATGTGCACCTGAGCACTGCAGAGGGACGAGATAATCCCTTTTGCAGCAACCTTGACACAAATGTTGACAGAAGATAGAATGAAGGAGCACAGGAGCAAATGTCACAGGCTAGGGGCTGACACAACTTCAGATACTGAAACAACTTCTTGAACGTTACCGACCACAAAGCCAGTGACCCATTTTGGACAAACCCCAGCATTGCACTGGCACAGAAAGCTTATGAAGCTACATTAAAAAATGGCTCACAGTACCGGCAGGGCTCCCAACTGCAAGTGCCCACTTTTTTAGCAACCCAATCAGAACCAATGTCTGGTAGACAACACCTAACCATGCGTAACATGATAACAGGGAGACACAGTCCTGCATCTAGGCTTTCAGCCTGATTAGTCATCACCTACGTCAGGTTGCCACAACTAGTGGACAAAATTGCTTACATCAGTTGCCTTGCAAAGAAAAGGAAAACTTAGAAAATCTAGGTAGGTAGTAAGATTACTCCCTAGATTGATTAAAAAAAAGGGTTGACCTAGGGCATGAACACTAATAGAAGGCTGAAAATACCAAAAATGCACTTGGCTCATTTCAGAACCCTCCTTACCCTTCCACTCCCTGTATGTCGGTGAAGCTTCACCTGGTGCTTGCACCAGCTGTCAACGTCTCCCTCAATTTACACCGACAGGGGTATTTCTCATGGGTATTTCTGCTGGTGTAGTCTTTCCTTTTTCTTTTTCTTTGTCATGTTGCCTTTGGGGGGCATCAGGCATGGAAGCGCCATCCAGACAGTCCACCCCAGTCCAGTTTTGTGTGAGTGGATTGCAAAAAGAATCCAATGTGTGCTGGGAAAGCAAATCTTGGGGTAGTCAGAGGGGAGGTGGTTTTGGCGGTGGTCCTGTCTTGCTTCAGGAGTGCTTGCAAACTAGCATTCTTTGCATATTGCCAATATTATATATTGCATCTAGCCACATTGGCTATCTGAAGCGTTCTAAAGTTTTGATCAGGTGACTTCAAGATGTGCAGTCTTGAGCTTTGTGCACCTTTGTCTTAAACAGTTCAAACAGTGTTTGTCTATCACAAAAAAAGCGTGATGTTGGTAGCTTATTTACTCTCCTTCAACACAACCTTTTTTTATTTAGGTACTGGTCTCAAGCCAGACAGCTTAATTGCCCGCGTGTGGCAGGTAAAGCTATGCAACAAGGGCTCTGGAGAGTGACGGGGGCTCCTCGGAGTACCTTATTCCCGACCTTGAATACGAGCAGTGACTTGAGTTTCCATATGAACACATTTGGTACTCACAAGTTTGCTAGCATAGTATGCTTATTAACTTGTTAGTACTAATATCCCTAATCATCTCTTGCGTGCACTCTCTAGGTTCAGACTCTCCACTGGCAGTCACAACTTGAATGTCGAGCTGCTCCGGCAACGACACCACAGAGTCCCTTACAAGCTCAGAATCTGCACTAAATCCAGCTGGCGCTGTGCACACGTATGCGAGACAAAGAGCATGTCCTCATAGACTGCGCAAGTGCAGACTTGGTAGACTTGCGCATCAAGCAAAATCACCTCTTCCGCTTTTGCATGCTCTCAGAAAGAAGTAGTCGTTCCTTTTTCTACTTTTCTGCCAGTCCTCTTCTGCGGAGGCCCCTTAAATTTTGCATGCCTTTGCCCAGTTAGACTGGTGTGTAATTCAACCTAAACTAGTCAGACTGTCTTTGATGATTTCATTCCTCAACGGCACAACAAATTCTGCTATTTCATCTCAGACGTTATGGATTGTTTTGGCTGGTGAAGACAAGCAACAAAACAATCAGCCTAACGACCAGGCTGGTGATTAACCCTAACTTGAAACTATCAACTCTTCTGCACCCTTTTTTGTGGATCATCATTAGCCAAGCAGACACCAAAGGACTGCCTTTGTTTGTGCATGATTGCCTAGATTGCTCTGCCCAGGGTTTCATTACACCTTGCTTGCTTATGGCTGGTTGTCACAGAATTAGGCAATTTGCGCGAGAGCATCACTTAAATGACAGGCCACGTGCTCTTCTTTGGTTGGCTAAATGTTACGCTATCCCCGCCAGTATGTATGCTTGCCAGATCTATGGAACACGATTCATGAAGCAGGGCAGTGAGTTTGACAGCCCCCTTCAAACTGCGCATCTGTGCTTTCTCAAAGGTGTGCTTGGTGTGAAAAGGTCCACGCCCAACTGGGCTGTGTTGCGAGAGTGTGGCCAGGAGCC
>LFCJ01001110.1_pt1 | contig 18207 bp, 26 predicted proteins | sample 643141 | NCBI WGS metagenome assembly LFCJ01 (sample SAMN03766243, study PRJNA286221) | soda lake metagenome | biome: soda lake; feature: Kulunda steppe; material: water; isolation source: sample B1-Br-g2 brine of Lake Bitter-1 | place: Russia: Kulunda steppe | collected 2010-07
AGTCCATCTCAGCTCCTTGCTTCATGTACCTAGTGCCCCATATCTGACTTGCATACATGCTTGCTGGAAGTGCATAACCTTTAGCCAACCAAAGCATGCTGTGTGGTCTATCTGTTAATCGGTGCTCCGATGCAAACTGCCTGATTCTACGACAACCAGCCATGAAAGGCGTAAGCACATGCTCAGCTGCAGCAGCCATATTGCGCGTCTTGGTGAAGACCATGCCCAGATATTTACGGCGCGTTTACATAATATTAATTTTCGGGATTAAATTCAGAATTTAACCCTCTCTTGCGTATAATTATTGGGGATTAAATTCCTAACGGCGGGATTAAAGTCGGCCTTTTTTTAATCTAGGGGGGGGGTCGATTAAAATACCAGAAGGGGATCAAATTCCCCGGGGCATGGTTCCGTCAACTCTGAATTCTTCCCCGCCCCCGGATGATAAAATTGCAAGCAACGGTGCAAATGGTGGTCTCAATTGAGCCTGCCTGCAAGCCAGGGGCCCTCTTAGAGTTCGGGCACCGTTGCCCAGGCCAATTGACCTACTATCACCCAGGTAAGAGCTCTTGCTCCCGCACATAGCTGTGCTTCTGTACGTAGTCGTGCAAGCGTTGACCAAACTCTGAGAGGGCACTCCAGTGCGCACTCGCATGCGAGTGCTCGCCCATCTCAGCCAGCAATATCAGCAGCTGCTCAGCCAGCAACATCAGCAGCAGCTCCAACAGGAACAGCAGCAGCAGCAGTGCTGCAAGACCAGGCGCTTCGAATGGCCTCATCCTCAAAGAGAAACCCACACAACTCGTACAAAGAGGCTGGAGTCAGGCAAGCCTTTGCACGACAGCTCCACCTCCATGATTTCTTTCATCTTAGAATCCACCATTCCTCCATCTCTGAGCTCTTTTTCCCGAATTTTCATTGTAATCCCGCATAAACGCTAGGGGGATTAAATGGGGATTATAAAAAGGGATTGAATAACGGGATTATATTATTTAATTCCCTTTTGTTTGTAAACGCGCCGTGATTTGCAACATAAATGCAGGCATATCATTACGTATGTGCATTTAAGCAGCAATGCAACATTTGAAGCTGCCGCATCTAAATATTTGATATACCAGGCTCACAATTACTACATGCTACGTGATAATGATGTGTTATCGGCGGCGAATTAATTCCCCAGTTCATCCTCTCCTGGATTGCTTCCTCCGCTGCGTAGAATATGCATGCGGTGCTGAGAGTCTCGCTGATCATCCTAGCTGAATTAATTCTTGACAATCTCAGAACATTGACCTTGTAGCCTGAAAATCTGTGAACAGTAAAGCACTTTGTTGCTCAGCCCTCTGAGGGCCCCTCTCTTCATCAAATCTGGTAGCTCAAGTCAAATGTGGCTCAGGTCCTCGAGTTACAATTTAGCATGGTAAGGAGAAAAGGGGTGCAGTGTGCACTTGTGCATGTTTCGTACGCGCTGCGCTGATTCAGACTGCAATCTGCTTCCCAGTCCTGCTGTGAATCGGCTTTGCTGTACTAGTCTCAGCTGTGTGTGCGAGCTTTTACTCTATGTGTATTCCTTGCTATGCCTGAGCAAACTTCAAGAAGCTGAAAAGCGTTTCGACATCTAAATGTCAACTTTTCAGTGCCCTTGCCATGCATGGCTTCTGCACCTCTGCAATTGTGCGCTTCTGCATGCTTTTAAGCGCGCTTCAGGGTGCGCTTCACTGCACTGAAGCGCGGTTGCACACCTTTGCGTGGACGAAAGAGGTGCTTCACGGCCCTTGGCTTTTTTACAGACGTGCGATTGCAAGGTGTGAGACATTAACTACATTTTTTTCTTTTTATCAACTCACTTGTGTACTTTGAAGCGTGCGATTCAATGGACAGATGCGTGCTTTGAGTGGCAGGCGAAAAAAAGCACTCCGGTTCGCGCTTCTGCACTTTCTGATGCGCGCTTCAAAGCGCGCTTTGCTTCCATGGTTTGCCTGGCATGACCGTACCAAACATACTCAAAGACCCAGGCTGATCAATTTATAACAGCAATGCCTGATCTCAAATGATGCAGACCAGGTATCTGTAGCGAACATGGCCGGAGCAATCACACTGTGTAAGTGTGCAGCACCGTGAAGCATCTCAGTCCATAACAGTGCGGCCCTTTCCCTTTGGGAGCTTGCGCCCATCCTCCAAAATATCTTTTTTGCTGTAGAAATGGGGTGCGATCTCCACAAGCCATTCGCTCTTGATCTCACTCACTACACGCATGTACTCCTTGCTGGTGAGCACGAGCTCGTGGTACACAACCCAGCGAGGCAGTGCCTGCAAACGGTTACGACAACAGCAGACCCAGGCCGCTTGATGCCAAGCACATGCGACCTTTCAGTGTTGATGCCAAGCACGTGCGACCTTACAGTGTTGATGCCAAGCACATGCGACCTTACAGTGTTGATGCTAAGCACATGCGACCTAACAGTGTTGATGGGATTGGTGTAAACACTGGAGCAGCAAGAGGATCACCCAAGTTAAATAGCGTTGCGCATGCATTCTTGGCAAGCATGGCAAGTAAGCATGTGTGCATGCTACGCTGAAACATGAACCAGTGGACGTGCCCCTGCACACGCATGTGCACACTAAGCAGCTGTGAACTGGAAAGTGCAAGTGCCGTCATCACAAAAGGAGGCCGTAGAAGAGGATGGCCAATGGCCATAGCATGGGGCGTCAATGCCTGAAGGTGGAACTAGATTTACCTGCGACAAGCTGGAGCTGGGATGGATGTGCACAGTTTGGGGGTGCTTTACTGTCTTGTAAGTGCCATCCTTTTGAAGCCGAGCTGTGTTGTAGAAGAACCCAGCGGCAATGGCCTTCTTTATGCCTGAGGCGTGAGGCAGGGCAGGCAGCAGCGTGGGCCTGAGGGACAGCAGTGGCATGGTGAGCGTTCCACACAACCCCCTGCAGCAGATAAGGGAGGCCAAGTGCACCAAGCAAGTAGGGTTCTCATGCCGCGGAGCTCTCTGGCTTGGCAAACATGAGTGAAGCAGCATGCACCACCAATGTTACACCAATGTTTGGCCAATGTTTGACCAATGTTTGGCCAATGTTTGGCCCATGGTTGACCCAAGCTGTGTGGGTGGATGCAGGTATCTCACCATCAAAGTTGGTGCTGTCTGACACCATCTCAATCTCCACCCGCTCCATGAGGCCCACCAGTTGGTCACGGATGTCGCGCGCCCTTTTCAGCGACCGTACCTGCATACCAGCAAGAACATGCGCGGGTGGAGTAGGCGCGGCAGGCAGGCAGGCAGGTGAGGGGGCCCATCAGAAATGGAGCACATCCTGAATGCTGCAGAGGGGGTGCGCAAACAAATCGCTGCCTGTCACCACCAACTGCTTCCACAGAGCAAGGGCCCAGCGAATCACAGTCAAGCCAGGCCCTGAGAAGGGAGGAGCCTGGCATGCGTGTGCAAAGCATACCCCTACAGGCAGACAAACTTTCGTAGCTCTCAGCCCTAACAACCTCAAGCACAGCAGGCACTCTGGCAGGCAACTGCGACAGCTGCCGTACAGCTTTCGTGCTGCAGCTCTGGTGGGCTCATGTGCTTCAGCACTAGTCAGGGCAGGGACTCTGATGAGCTAATGTGCTGACAGCGTCCGTCAGGATAAGCCATGGCTTTCTGTAGCTAGGACTCTTTATTCTGTGCGCATGCATGACTTGCCTGCACATAGTTCTCGTAGCACCACTGCGTGGAGAAGTTGGACTCTGCCCACCCATCAAAGATATTCATGAGCGCAACGTGGTCACCCACGTTGCCGCGCGCAAAGTTTTTGTGCGCATTGTCAGCAAACACCTGCATGCAGTGCGACAAGCATGATCTTGACTGCAAGAGAAAGCAGTTCATAAATGTGCAAGAATCACTGTGCATGGTAGAAAGCAGAAGAACTGGACGACGAACGCTTATATGCTGCACCCCTCCATCCTTTCCCTCTTCCCTATTTACCAACCTCTCCACAAAACATCTGTGCTTGTTACAATAACAGCAGCAGCAGCTCAGCGCACTCTCATTTCGAAACAAACCTGACCATTTTTCTCTACCTAGCCACTTGTATTCATAACTGCAACTTCAAACATCCTGTTGGCCAAAGTGCTCGTGCTGTGCATCATTACCATCCTTGTGTTTAAGTTCTTTTGGCATTGATGCCTTTCTCAGTAAGGGCCATTCCCAGGAGCAGGGGTGAAGCACATCAGTGACGTGGCATAACCAATGCGTGGGTTCTGTGCCTATTTGCCCAGAGACACGGCAACATTTGGCAAAATTGATTAAAAGCAAATGCAGGTGATAGCATGGCCTAACTCAGAACGCTATCTAGTGTGCTCATTAAGCTGAAACAAGTGTCAAAGACACACCTGCTTATCTTTAGGTCTGTACAATATTGAGGCTCCAACGGACACCATTGCGCACACGGTGGCGATCTGCAGGCGAGCAGGTACTAGCAAATCTTGGTGAGCAGTTAGCCATGTCAAACAATGGGACGTATACGCAAAGTCTGGAACAGGCTTGGCATGTGCCATACTCCTGCTTTCCTTATCCCACCTGGCTTGCTTTAAGCCCTAAATGTCCAGGCTTTGCTCGTGGAGGATAACTTGATGTGAGCAGTGCTTTATTGCAGTGCTTTATCATCGCTGGCCGTGTACCATGATGCACAAGGGCTGCAAGCACAGCAAAAAGCAGACGTAACCCACATATACGCCAGAAGTCATCAAGACTTACGCACAAGCAGATAGATGGCTGGTCTCAACGCAATCAATGTGCGAGGTTGGTGCAAGCCCTGCGGCCGCCGTAGTCTGCACACCTGGTCGGATACGCCATATGTTTCGCTTGCAAGCAGAGTTTTTGCAAGCTGTGGGTCTAGAGGGAATTCAGCCATCCGGCGCCCCAGCTTTGTCAGCTCCCCTGCAGGTCACAGAGGCATAGTTTTGCTAACGAGTCAGCTCCCCTGCAGATCACAGACACATTGTTGACTCTATTTTATGAGTTAACTCCCCTACAGGTCACAGATGCATCAGTTTTGCATACCGAGTCAAATCCCTTGCAGGTCACGGTCAGTTTGTTTTTCTTGATGGGCTATGCAATCTCTTTCCAGTATGCCTATCAGATGCAGATTACATCCGCCTTTGTCAACGACGTTGGCAGAGGGCTGCGCCTGTGCTCCCTTGGTGCACAAACATCCCAAAACCCAGCCTGCAGCACATGCCAGAAGAACCTCCAGCAGGACGAGCTCTGGAAGAGGTCCACGCATGAACATTCACTCATGCATTCACAATGCACAATGGCCGCAGTCACCTTTGTCATTCAACGCCCCAAGGGCGTAGAGCGACTCTAACGCACGGAGGAGGGTCTCCGCTGGAGGGGGGTCCATGAAATCAAAGTTCATTAGGTCATGTATGCCTAAAGACTTCAGCATAAGCACCACATTGCCTGCGCAAAGACGGCAACAGTTGCACGCACATGTGATGAGCAGATTGCATGTTTTCCCCTTTTGTTGCAAGTTCTGAAACAATGCCAGCAAGGGGAGTTCATGGAGTGAGGAATGGTATAGGTACTTTCACACTTCACATGATTTATTGGAAGATTGCTTTTGCTCCTGCATGCGAAAGGCATGCACGCCTGGGAGTCCCACAGGGTAGACAATAAAGCATACACAGAGCAACACACATGCACGGCCTCATATTCAAAACATATTTGCAAATGCTGGCGCTCATTGGACTCCACCAAACACTGCACACCCTTTTTGCCACACTCCAAAGACAGCTGCTTTCTTAAGCAGTCCCTCCCTTTCAAATAGCTGCTAGGCCCTGCCAACTGTGCCATAAAGACGCCTGCTCTCCTGAAAAGCCTGTGATTAACCAACTCACCTAAGTTGGTCCTCTGGATTTCAGGGACTGTGGACTCATCCAGCTCATTTTCGTACGACCATGCTGTGTACAGCCGGAAGCATTTTCCTGCAAGCGCAGAAGTACAGCCGCAAAGACAGACCACTGTATGGTGGCAGGCTGGTGCAAAAGCAAGCTCCAAACACACAAACAAAGAGTATGGCTGGAATGAGAAGCGGTTGCCCACTTTCCTTGTAGCACTTAAGTGCGATCCCATTGTCTAGACACACTACAAGCACAGAGGCCATGAACGCTCGCCGCGCACCTGCCGATGTGCGCCCCGAGCGACCTGCTCTCTGGTTTGCTGATGCCTTACTCACAGGCGTGATGACCAGGGATTCCATACCGGTGCGGGGGTTGAAGCTGTTTTGCTTGCTAAAGCCTGGGTCAATAACATACCTGTGCGGAGTAGAGACCACACAAGAAAGTATAGCTTACCCATGCATGGAACAGAGCCCGCACCGGACAAGCGTTGTTACCAATAAGAACGCATTCACAAGCAAGGAACTAGGTGCAGCTGGACCTTGAGCATTTCAGCGCGTGCGGCTAGGAGGAGAAGGGGGAAAGGAACCAGCGGCTGGAATTGCAAAAGCTACAAATAGCACAGATTAAGCAAAAGAGGGCCATCCAGGATATCCTGTCCAGTTGGCAGGTATCGTGCACAGCACATGCACAGTACATCTGATGGGGTGCGCCATGCAGATAGGATGTGCCACGTAGACAAGCTGCGGCATGCTGGCGTGTGCCAGGCAGGATGCGCCAACCTGACAGATTCCAGTGCGGTGACAAGACATTGCTGTGGATAGGCTGCCTCCAGTGCGACTGGGCTCTAGACTAGTAGTATGTACTCATAACAGGAAACAAGAGGATGTGGCAGCACGCCAGCACACATGGGCTATGTCCCAATGCTGGGCCTGCCTGGCACCTTGGTGCAGGTTGCAGCTCCCTTGACGATGCCTGTGGTGGGCCTTAGCTCAGAAGACAGGATGCTAGCAAGTGTGAGGCACGCAGAGTAGGTCACGTGAGTGCAGCACACAGCGCTCAGGGTGTGTGGCTCACTTGATGCCGTCGATGGTGAGAGAAGTCTCGGCAATGTTGGTGGCCAGCACCACTTTGCGGGCCCCCGGCGGCGTTGGCTCAAAGATCTTGGCCTGCACATTCGAGAATGCGCACATGACGGCGCACGCTGCGGTCTGTCTGGGATACGGAAGGGCCTTTCAAAAAGTCCCAGGCGCATGCATGCAGGGATGGGCAGGGAATGGAGAAGCAGGGGAGCGCCAGAGAGGGGGAGGTGCGTAGGCCTCTCACTTGGCATGTGCCTGATGCAGGTGAGTCCAAGGATTGTGCCCAAGCGTCTACCGACGAAGTGTTTTTTTGCCCATACGCTTTGGTGCAAAGGGTGCAAAAGAGGGGAGCGCAGCTCGGAGGGGGGCCAGACAGAGCAGCACGCCCCTGGCTGGCCCGCTGCTGGCTCATACACTGTGCTTAGCTGTGTGCACTGAGCGCGCATGCTGCCCCCTTACTGCTGCCCTGTGATGAGAGCTTGGGGCCTTCACCCACCTGCAGCTCTGAAGGCAGATTTGCATAAATTGGACAAATAATGAGCTCCCCAATCCTTGTCCCTAGGCCCTTAGTGCGCTGCTTTAACAATTCTTCTGTTGCCTCGATCTCCTCCTGGCCGGTCAGGAAGACAAGGATGTCTCCGGGCGGCTGCGCACACACAAGGGCCAAACTAGGACATGTGTGGACAGAGCAAAGGGGTTGAAAGGGCTGACGCAAGCAACGTAATCAGCAGGGACAACGCTGCTGCAAACCCTCCTGAGCCCAAATGTTGTTGTTTGAGCACTGCCTGCACTACTTCCCCCCTCCCCCTCTTACCACCCTGGCCTTGTGCTTACATTTGCCCACTTGATAAGCAGAAACTTCATTTGAACTGACAATGCACAGGTGTGCATGCTGTACACCAAAAAGAGTAAGCCTGTAGGGCTCATACCCAAGTGCTTGATGCAGCTGCTGCTGCTGCTGCTGCTGCTGCTGCTGATAATGATGATGATGATGATGATGACAAATATCCTTGGATATTTGCACACGTGGAGCACAACGCCCCTGACTCACTCTCAGCACAACACGCGTCATTCAAAGACACATGCAAACATGTGCATGCAATCCCATCTCCACCGCAACTCTGCAGAGCATCCCACCTGCGTTGCATGCACTTGCAACACTGTCACTGAAGCTGCGTCGATGTAGTCAGCTTCGGGAGCCTTGGTGTATAATATGTCAACAGGGAAGCGGCGGCCAGGGACGCTGCATTGTTGAATTGTGGAGCAGCACACGTTGAAACGTTGGTCAACACAAATCACAAATTATAGAGAGGGAAGCGTCAGCGAACTATCGGCATGGAAGCGGCGGCAGAACACCCAAAGGGAAGCGGCAGCCCACGATACTGCAGCACAGAGGTGCGGGGCAGCACAGGAGAATATATGCTGCGCACGCGTCAGACAGCGCAAACGCCTGCGGCACGGCAGCATGTCGTGGGATGGAGAACTGCAAAGTACACATCACACCAAGGGGTGACTGTTCTAAGCGCTTGATGGGCCTGAACAGGCTTCTTGGCAAGTACAGCTATTTCACCCTCACTTGAGTGTGCGGCATCCCTAAGCCTGTGCTGGGATGCTCAGCTGCGGGGCACCAAGCCTGTGTATTTACAGCAATGCCCACAACTGCACAGGCGCGCTCAAGGCAAGCGCTGAGCCGCGCCTCAGACACAAGGAATTTCAAGGGCGCGAGCAAGCCCTCACCAGCAGGTTGGGCGCAGTAAGAAAGTGCCTGGGCTGAACTGAGCTGTTGGTACAACAAGGCACGTGCAAGCCCTCACCGAAAGATGGGCGCGTAGTCAAAGTACTCTGAGAACTTCTCTGCATCCAGGGTGGCGCTGCTGATAAGCAGCTTCAGGTCCGGCCTGAACCGCGCAATGTCCTGAGAGGGCGGCAGGGCAGCAAGGAGCGGCTAGTGAGCAAGGAGCACGAGCTCCGAGTGCTCATGGCATGCCTCAGCATGTGCATGCCGCGAGAGGCATGAGCAGCTGGCAGCTGAAGTTTGCGTCTTGCCTTGTAACCGGCGCATATGACTAGGTTGATCATATGATTACCCAGGGTTGGGTCATGCATCCATTTGCCCAGACCAATGCGCGTATGATACGAAAAATTCGCGTATTTAACGTCAATGCGTCCGCATTTGGGGGTCATTTTTGAAGGCAGTGGTGGGGGGAGTAGAGGGGGGCCTGTGGGTCCCCAACTGCCCCCCCAGCTACCTACAACCACCCTTATACATTCTTTCTTGTGTATACATATTCAAAATGCCTAGAGAAAAGGGGAAGGAGTGGGATCATGTCACAACCATTGTGGCTGACAGACAAATCGCACCAGCATAAGGTGGGTGCAAGTACTGCAAGCATGTCTTTGTAGGTGGTGCATCAGAGAGCACTTACTTCACATTTATCCAGCTTGTGGGGTAGCAAAGTGCACAGCAGATGAGGCAGTCCTGCAGCCTGTCCGGGATGAGATGAGGGCCATCGATGCTCAGAACGAAACGAAGGCAGCAGCAGGAGCAGCAGCAGCGCGCGCCAGCTCGACAGGAGTACAGCAGCAAATGCGAGCAGAACTGGAGTAACTTTTCCTTCGTGCACAGCGACAGCCAGCTTCTGGCGCCAAAACCGGTTCCGGTATCGCAGTACCGCTTGACCACATCGCGCGTATGCGAGCTGGTGTGGCTGTACAGCAACCTGCGCTTGGCTGAGCGCACCCAGTCCCTGGAGCAGGGGCCTTAGGCACAAGCATGGGGAGTCTTCAGCGACGATGAGGAGTACCAGGGCAGTGATGCAGACGACAGTAGCAGCGATGAGGACAGCAGCAGCATCGAGGAGTAGATAAGAAAAACTGCTTAAAACTTATTTCTCTTAAGTCACCGAGAGAGAATGAGCAGGAACGAAGGAAAGGCTGGCGGGGGGGGTTCGCATTGGAACCCGCATTTGAAACTGGGTTTTTTCAATTCGCGAATTTTAGCCCTTTTCTCAATGCGTAAAATGCGATACAATACGCATAACCCAACCCTGTGGTTATCTCACGTCACTGAGGATAAGGCGCTCACACTTTGATGCAAGCGCAGGACCCCAGCGGGGGGCAGTGCCCTGCGCCCACACCAATGCCATTTCACTCTTGTCCTGCGCTTGCATCGCCCCGCCCACTTGTCATACATTTCCATCAACATCACGCTTCCTCCAGTGCTCACAGCATCACCCACTCACCTGCCTCGCAGGTGGAGTTTGCATCGCAGGTTGTTGTGTGCAACCGAGCCTGTGCTTGCATCATCGCCCCACTAGTTGTACCTTTACACCGCTTTGCCCCAGGCCCACAGCATGGCCACTTGTCTTGCTTGCCTCAAGCTCACACCAAGACCTCACCAGCTCAATCAAGCCCACGAGTGTGTGATACTACCCAGTGCCGGAAAGCACCTCTGCAAGGCCTGAGTATTCAGACAGCGCTCCCGGTGCAGCACATTTATTAAATACAGCCCTCTATGGTACAGCGCATTGATTACATACAGCCCTCTACGATACTGGCTGCTAGCCTCACCTTGACCAGACCAAAAAGCACATCTGTGTGCAGCGTGCGCTCATGGGCCTCGTCGATCATCATCACGCTGTAGCTGGCCAGGTCTGGTTCACCCAGGAACTCGCGTAGCAGCATGCCATCCGTCATGTACCTAGAAACGAGGGATGCGCAGGCAAAGAAAATTGCACCACGCTTAACATTAGCATGCGCAGGCATATGCAAGAATAGGTCATGGATCTGTGCTTGCGTGCCTGTTGCTTTGTTTGCAGTAGCTAATTTTGCACGGTACATGTGCTCACGTTTGTGTGTGTTAAGGCAGTGTGTGGGATGGGGAAAGAAAGGAGTTGGGTTTGTTCTCACATGGGCATGCTTGTAACATGGGCTAACATGGGTCCATATGCGTGGCACCAGCTAGGTTTGTGTGGCAGCCTGGGTTGCAGCTTTCTTAGCGCAGCAGGCAAAGTGGCTGCACGTATGTGGCCAGGTACGGCTGAACAAGAATGCAGACGCTCTCTACACTGCAGGGCCACGGGGCAGCTAGCAAGTTCTGCACCAACAGTTCGAAATGTGAAGAACAATCGAGGACAAAGGAAAAAGGGGCACCCACTTGATAACTGTCTTGTCGCTTGAGCAGTCCTCAAAGCGGATGGAGTATCCAACCTGCAGGGGACATACACCCCTTTTCCTTGAACAAAATAATGGCTGGTCGCGCGTGAGAACAACAACAAGATAGGGATGCCTGCAGCTGGGGTTGATCTGCTGTTATGTTGGACTGCTGAAGAAAGATTGAAGCTTGAAGGAAGCAGACACTCGTGTGGTCCCAGCTGAAAGCAGCGAGCACTAGACGCTGGAAGCCAGGATGAGGTGCACCAGTCGTATGGTGTTATCACATCGTATTACAACACAGCAGACACGTTTCATTTTCTTTGAATTTATTGAGTTCTCCAGAAATGCATGCAGGCCACAGGCACGTGAATAATTAATTTCTTTAAAACTTGCCTCGTTTCCAAGCTTAACGCCCACTTCTTCTGCCACACGCGCAGCTACGCTCATGGCCGCCACGCGCCGGGGTTGGGTGCATCCGATCTTGCCCGCATTTGAGTAGCCTGCCTCATGCAAGTACTACGGATGTGCAAAAAGTATGCATGTGCGTAAGCCATGAAGATGGGATAGGAGAGTACGCACCTCAGGAGACAATTCTTGCTTGCTTTCCTTTGTAATGGCAAGCATGGGATTCATGACTAACATCGAGAACATGGCTAGCATTGGAGAGCAACACCAGACAGCAGGGCTTTCATGGCTAGCATCAATTTCATGGCCAACATCGCAGAGCAGCACCAAACAGCAGGGCTTCCATGGCTAGCACCAATTTCATGGCCAGCATCGGAGAGCAGCACCAGACAGCAGGGCTTTCATGGCTAGCATCAATTTCATGGCTAGCATCAAAGAGTAGCACCAGACTGCAGGGCTTTCATGGCTGGCATCAATTTCATGGCCAGCATCGGAGAGCAGCACCAGACAGTAGGGCTTTCATGGCTAGCATCAAAGAGTAGCACCAGACAGCAGGGCTTTCATGGCTGGCATCAACATCATGGCCAGCATCGGAGAGCAGCACCAGACAGTAGGGCTTTCATGGCTGGCATCAATATCATGGCCAGCATCAGAGAGCAGCACCAGACAGCAGGGCTTCCATGGCTGGCATCAACATCATGGCCAGCATCGGAGAGCAGCATCAGACAAAAGGGCTTGGCCACGTGCTCCGCGCCTGCACAGAGTGCCACACCTGAGGGATCTGAGTGGTCTTGCCGGCTCCGGTCTCGGCCACGATGATCACGATCTGGTGCTCCTCAACGGCCTGCAGAATCTGCTCTCGGAAAGGGTAGATGGGCAGGGACGCGCGGTCAGCGGCAATCTTCTCGCGCGCACTCTTTGCGCGGTGGGCCCTCTCCTTGGCTTCCCGCTCCTTGGCTTGCTGCGAGCGGCCACATGTGTATGCATGTGCACATGTGCGTGAACGTGCATGAGTATACATTCCTGTGGGTGTGCATGCATATGTGCGCAGAGCAGTCAAGCTGTGGCATGACAAATGCAGAGAGGTCCTCTGAAACTGAGCTGGAGTGCATGACACTTGCACCACGAAGAGCATCATAAAAGAGGCCCATCTTGATCCTAAAACAAGCATCACAAACTAAGTGGTTCCCTGGCATAGACCTTGACAGCTGCTGGCATTGACCCTGCACTGCTCCGAGAGGCGCAAGCGCATAGCAATGGCTGTCATGGGCCATATGCCATCCACTTGCCTGTGGAGTCTCCAAGTCACCCTCCCCAGCCAGCATGGCGGCCTTGATGAAATCGATGGAGTCATCAAGCAGCAGGTCATACTGCTTCCCGGTGCCCACACCCGCCTGCGCACCCGCCTGCGGTGCGCATTCAAGCAGGCATCTCAAAAGGCACAGGTGCCGAACAAGAAGGGCTGCCTGTTGCAGAGGCTTGCCTGCAATGAATGCTGTCAAGTTGATCGCATCAGATCCGCTAGCGCTAGCGCTATTCCTGTGAAGCGAAACACCAGTGAACTGTATAGTGCTGTCTGCGTGCGTGATAGCCCTTGCAAATCAAAACAGCATTTGCAATACCTTCTGATTTGCAAACGTAGCAGCCTAGATAGCCCCCCAATCTTAGCCCTCCTGCTCTTAACCCCTGTCAGGGGTGCATATCTGCGCGTGGCTTCTCATGGTAGACCAATGCCGTGTCTACTCTTGATTTACAAATGGCAGCTTTTGATCAACCTAACTAGAATCTGTTGGGAAATTAACCAGAGAATGCATGGCTGTCAAGCAACAAAGCAAGGCAAGCAAATTGGTTTTGGTAGGCAAGAAAGCCAATAACCAATAACAGCACTGTTCCCTCCTCAGCTTGCATGCAACTCCTACTCTGTCATGCAACCAGCATAAAACAACCAGCTATAAAACATTTTTTATCGTCATCAGCTTGAACATTCTGCACCTTCTGCTGCAATGCACTTCCTGTACTCACAAGCACTCGAATCTATGTTTTGCTTTTATGTGCTAAACCATCAAGGCTGAAAAAGATCTTTGAACACACCTTCATTTTGGTGCGCTTCATCTGCTCCGACTCCCACGCCTCCTGCTCAGCGAATGGGTTTGCCACTTCGTCATCAGCTCCACGGTATCGCTGACTTGCCACTTCATACCTACGCAGGCAATGCAAGAGGAATAGGTCGCTGTCTTTTTAAGATCAGCTCTCCTTGAGACCAACAGCGCTTGAGGCAGGCACAGTGCTTGGGTGGCACCGGCATAACCCTGGGATACACGTTGCACTTGCGCAAATTGTTACCTTGCACCCTGTGCATCAAAATTTAGGGCAAGGATCGGTAAACAGGATCCTGAATGGCATTAACATCATGCAACCCATACAGCTACCCTAATACACGGCTCATCCTCCCCAGAACGCATACACCCATTCCCACCTCGCATTACGTTTCTCCGGTTCATCGTAGCTTGCGGGCATCTTATAACCCTCCTCTGTGATGGCCTCTAGCTGACGCTTGCGCTCCATGGCAAGATCGTACACCTGCTGCTTATACCTGCACAATGCCGCGCAAACACGCTGATTATGTTGTTATGCGAGTGGTGCACCTCAAATTTTTGCGCGCTCATCCAACTCAAAAACTACTACTTCAGAATTTGCATACGTAGCATGATTTTCTACACAGGTGTCAGGACGATTAGCGCTCCTGAAAATCTGTTGCCAGGACAAAGTACTTTAGATAGGAAACGCAAGAGGCCAGCAGTCGCGTGTCTCAGCATGACAAACGGCCAATGAGCATGTGGGCTTACATGGGATGACGCGGTACCATTTCCAATATTGAGCAGTGCAAGTTCAACTATGAAGGAAACCAACGGAGGGCTCAAAATGCAACCCTTTCCCAGGTTTTAGTGCATGACTTTGGCGCATCATACAGCAGCTGCTCAGAAGCCTTGAGCAAGCTGGTATACGCTTATCTTTGTGCCCTTAAAAGCATCCCCTGCCTCACCTCAAATCCGCCTTCTCCTTCTCTGTGAGCTCGACGTCCCCAAACAAGTACTTGGCATCTTCAAGCTCGTCCCGCAACTCGTCCTGCAGGCGCAAGCAGCGCGGCGGGCAAGTTGGCACCTTGCAATTGGCTGACATTTGTACGCTCACAGCAAATAACTAGAGGTAGGGATGCCCGTATACCCTGCAGAAGGGATGAGAACAGGAGGGCTTGATCCCGGCTCAAATTCGTCTCAGCTCGCTAAGCCTGGAATGCTGGCTGTGAAGGAAGCATTTGTTTTCTTAGTTTATCCAGGCTCAGAGCTGACTTGGCTGACTCTGCACCTTGCTTGGGGCGAGGTCCATGCCTTTGGCTGGCTGAGTGACTCACCAGCTTCACGTCCTCCCTCTTGCGCAGGTACTCCTGGCGAGACAAGTCCCTCAGCACAGGCAGGAGCTCTTCTCTTTCATGCTCCGTGTTGTACCTGGGCACAAGGGAGGATTGTCACTTAGCCAGCCTCGAGTCAAGAAGCATACAGCTTCCTTTCCATGGCAGGCGGCATAAAATCATCCCTGCATTATAAGATAGCATTGTAAGACAGCAAGCAAAAAGGCACAGCTCACATGTCTCAGTACAGCAGATGTGAAAGCACACAGGGCCTGTATTGCTCTTGCAGACACGCTTGGCCTTGTAACTCCAGTGGAGGCAGCTCTGCGTGCAGCGCACCAGAGGAACACAAAGCTGACCAAATAAGTCACATCCTTTCCAGGCCGCTGTTTATTGATGGATATGCTGCAGTAGCTTCCCTCAGCACTTGGAAACCACTCAAATGGCCTTGCTCCACCCAGTCCTTTTCCTGCTCTGTCTGAGCAATTACGTGCATGATGCACACTCTGAAAAGCAGAGGAGGAGGCCACGCACGCACAACACAGCCCAGAGTGGGCGGCGAGAGGGAGGCGCGCTCACTTGCGCTTGGCCTCCTCCTTTTGCTCAGCCTTCGTCAGCTTGGTGCTGTCTTCTGCCAGCTTTTTGGTGCGCTCCTCATCTCTGGACCTCAGCCGTGCCTCAAAGTCCTCCTTCTCCTTCTGGTCAAGCAGTCTGGTGCAAGGGTGGAGGGAGGCAAAAGGAGGTGAGGGCCAGCACACTGGTGTGAGCAAGTGGCGAGCGTTAGAGCTCAGGTTGCCATTCAAGTCCTGGAAACGGGGCAGGGAGTAAGTGGAAAGGGAGGTCACTGGCACGCAGAGTCTCACACACAGACTGGAAATAGTGTGAAAAGATGCTCTCCAGAGTTTAGGGCCGGCAACCAGGGTCAGATTCCTGCCCAGATTGCAGACTTTCATGTGCGCAAGCTGAAAAACTCGCGGTGCGCAACAGGTGGATGTGCCTTGCAAAACAAATTGTTCAGCCATCTCGCGTGCACTCTTATGTTAGGTACAAGTATGATCTGGTCATATTAAGTGAAGTGCTCTAGCTAGGATCTGGTCGTTCAATGGTGAGACGCTCCAGCTTAAACGGCAATTGCATCCTTGCGGCATTTTGCAAGTGCGCCTGCACCCAAGCTCACGACCTCTTCCAGACAATTTCTTGCACTCTGGAGGGCTCTGCTTAGCAAGCATGAGTTGTTATTTGAAGTAAAATTGCAACATAGTGCACCAGGCACATACTGCTCTCATGCATCAATTCCCAATCTCTGCTCCCAATCTCTGCTCCGCATAAGCATAACCTAGGTGGCACACCTGGCTGCTTCTGCTAGGCGCTCCTCCCTTGCTGCCGCGCTCTCCTCCTCGTCATCCTCCTCCTCCCATGCACGCTGCGGATGCACATATTGGTATTTGCAATTTTATATGCATTCACACAGGTGAGAATCGTGTCCACGAAAGCACGATATGAACATCAGGCTGCCCAAGATGTTTCATGTCGCCCATGTGCATGCAGTCAACAGAGCATAATCTTGAATCCTGCACACTTTCATACGCCCTGACAGCAAGCAGGCAGCTGGAGCAACATGCTGAGCACACCTTCTGCTTCTTGTGGTGCTTGACCCGCCCTGCATCCCCATCCTCATCCTCCTCCAGCCACCTGCTGGACTTGGCCTTGTCTCGCAGCTTGCGCTCCTTCCTGTGCTCTCTTACAGCTGGGGCGACTACGCTAGGAGGGGGCAATGGGGCAGCTGAAGGGGGTGCAGGCTCAGGAGGCCCCTCCAGCAGCTCGTATGCTGCTGACTTCTTCAAGAACTGCTTGGCTTGCCGTGCCTCAACCTGGGCGGCAGATGGCCCTGCGGGTCTACCTGAGGTAGAAGGCAGCCTAGATAGCAACTCAGCGGCAAAGGCAGCTGTCTCCTGTCCCGCTGGCAGACCCTGCTGCTTCAACACAGATGCCAAGGAGTCGGAGCTGGTGTGCTTCTTTGCTACGCTCAGGACAAACTGCGCCACCGTGCTTTCAGAGAAGCCCAGAAGGTCATGCAGGCGGGAGGACACCCATGCGCGCAGCTCCTTGTCTGCCATGCCTGCTCCCTGGACGCAGGATGCTGACTGCAGGCACAGCACAGAGGAGCCACTCCTTTACCACCTTGTTCTCTGGATCTCAGAGTAGCACGCAGAGGTTCTGACAGCTTGATTACTCAGTCAATCCAAGGGTCTTCAAGGCATACAGTATAGTACTGTATAGTATACTTTGTGAACAATTCGTGTTCCGTTCGCAAATGAGTGCAAAATTAAATATGGGGAGGTTGATCAAAATAGTGCAAGGCTCACTTTCCAGATTGGGAACCGCACCATTCAGTTTAATTCCTTTTCGCCGAATTCAGTGGTTTCTTCTCAGTGCAAAGATATTCTGAAGTAGTGAAGCGCCCCGGACCTCCCTGGATGCCCAGGCATAATTTGGGGTAACCTCCCTGGCTATGCCTGAAACTTTGACATGTGGGTATGGATCATTTCATATACTTAGTTTTCTGCCATATTGCTCACCTGAGCTGCTATGCACCTCTCAGGCAGGCCTCCCAGGAGGTGGACTTGGACATGCGCCCCTACGAGGGGCCCCATCAGCACCTCTGCTGTTCCACCTTAAGCTTAAATACGCAGGTAATGAGGTAACTTTAAACTCATTGAAGTGATTGAAGGTGCGCCTTGTTTTATTTTGGTCATCGCCTTTAAAGATGAGGCGGAGCTGCATTTGATGCATTCCTTGACTGCTTGCATTTCGGCCCTCCCAAATTTTGGGAATTTCCAGCCTGCTCAATGAAAAATAACATAACCCAGCCAGGTGTGCTTCTTGCTCGTTCCCTTGGTGTTATTGTAATCTTCTTACATCTCTTTTAAATTCTATCATTTACTAAATGACTAAATGAATAGGTTAGTAACCTATTTGTATACCAGGTACTAGTGTGCAAAGCTATGGCCACACTAGTAGAAAAGAAAAGAAAAGAAAAGACTACGCTAACAAGGTAACCCCTGTTTGCGTTAATTAAGGAAGAAGTTTACATCTGGTGCATGCACCAGGCAAACCTCCACCATCAAATGAGGAAGAAGGTCATTAGTGGGGGTCGGGAGGGTTCTGAAAAGAGTCATATGATCTTTCCTTTATGTTTTTCAACCTCCTACTTGTATTTATGATCTTTGTTGCGTATTGAATAGAATGAGTGTTTA
>LFCJ01001112.1_pt1 | contig 18205 bp, 22 predicted proteins | sample 643141 | NCBI WGS metagenome assembly LFCJ01 (sample SAMN03766243, study PRJNA286221) | soda lake metagenome | biome: soda lake; feature: Kulunda steppe; material: water; isolation source: sample B1-Br-g2 brine of Lake Bitter-1 | place: Russia: Kulunda steppe | collected 2010-07
GCCTGCCACCCACCAGGTCCACAAGCTCTGCCTTTAAATGCCCAGCCCACCCACCAGGCCTGCCACCCACCAGGTCCACAAGCTCTGCCTTGAGGAGGTGGGGCTGGCTGAGCCACGCGCCTGTGTCAGCCTCCTTCACGGGCCGCCGGCCGAGGGCCTGCGGCAGCACGGCAAGGTCTCAACACCTTCGCAAACCAGGCGCAAACCATGGGGGGGAAAAGGTCCACAGGCGCAGCTAACAAACCACGCAGGGCCTGCGATATGGCAGAAAGGGGTGAATATGCCCAGCGGGCCGCATGGGCTGTTAGGAAGGTCTTTGCTGGACTTTTGATGAGCTGTGCCTGCGTCGTCTTTGAAACTGCAATTGCCCAAACGTGACAAGCCACGGGTGGTGGCGGCCGGGTTCCAGTGCTGGCGCTGCTCATCGTGTACTGGTGTGCCTTGTGTTGGGCTGGGTGTGGAGGGTTGAGCATTTGGCTTGCATGGGTCTGCGGCGCGGCACCGACAGAGCCTCTTTGGGGCTTTCTGATGGGCCCCTCAAGGGGCCCTTCCGTGGGGCTCCTCTCAGGCCATCAAAATAAATTTATTGCTTGATGCACAGAGAGCCCTCAGAGGGGATCTGGGTATTTACCTGCCAAATGCTTTTAGTACATGCCACTTAGGCTGACAAAAGGGCGGGTGGCAGGCACCAAGAAGGGTAAGGCATTGATGCCTGTACCTGCTGGATGAGGGCAGCGGAGCCAAAGCCTGTAGGGCTAGTAAGCTATTTTCAGGCTCAGAGGCTCACAATATGGAATCCAAGACAAGGGCACGTTATTACGTGAGCGAGGACAAAATGGCATCAAGAATGAGCTTGGTGAAGGGCAGGGGAGCTGACGAGTAGGGAAATTTGCATGACAAGCACCCACTCCTGTTCGACAAGCACCCATTCCCAGTCATACTGCACCCATTCCTCTTTGTCAAGCACCCATCTCTGTTCTATTCCTCCCATTTTTGTCTACCTTGCACCTTTTCTTGTTGAGCACCCACCCCGCACTCTGTGCACAACACACGTGGCACAACATAACATAAACTGTTGACATCCATTTGCGCTGATGGGCTGAAAGTGTGTGCTCAGCACACTATTTTTGAGGTATAAGACTTGACATTTGAGCATCAATAATGCTGGCTGTGATGCACCGCCAAAGGATGGTGGGTGAGTGTTCCTTTTGCACAACAGGTGCGCGCACACCTTTGCAAGGCCATAGGTAGGGGCCATGGTGATCAATCCTCAAGGCAAAGACATGGGTGTGAGTGCAGGCTTACGCACTCCATCGTGATCTTTCTGTTACCACCGTGGCGTGTCACGATAGCGTGCTTGGTACCATGTATGGTGGTGAGCATGCTCAAGGCTACGACATGGGCAAGTGTGCAGGCTTTTGCGCACCCATGTGACCTTTCTGCTTCTGCTGTGGTGTGTCACGATAGCGTGCTTGGTGCCATATATGGTGAGCATGCTCAAGGCAAAGACATGGCCGTGCTTGCTTGCGCACCTGTGCAACCCTCTTATAACCACCGTGGTACGTCACGATGGCATAGTTGATGTCACCCCGGGAACCTGCCTTGAAGTGACTTGCAGTGGGCAGCACACGTAGCCTGCAGCCATCAAGGTGGTGCATGTGCGTGCGCCATTTTTGTGCCCAATTCTGAGCTGCAGCATGTGCCACGGTGTGTACACATGCTGGTACATGCCACGGTGTGTACATGCCACGGTGTGTACACATGCTGGTACATGCGCATGGCTTGCAGCGGGCGGCACACCAGGCCAATAGGCATCAAAGTGGTGTATGTGTGTGGCTGTTGTGAGCATGAGCTTGCGTGCGTGCCTGTGGCTTGCGGTGGGTAGCACATGCAGCCTGCACGTATCAAGGTGGGGTGTGTGTCTCTTGTGTGTGTGTGAGCATGAGCTTGCATTTGCGCATGTGGCTCGCGGTGGGCAGCACACGCAGCCTGCAGGTGTTAAGATGGTGTGTGCGTTTGTGTGGACAAAAGCAGAGACGTGTAGACTCAGGTGCAGGATAGTGGCTTGCGCTCTTAACACCTGCAAAGGGGTGCGGTTTGTTGCACGCGCCAGGGTGGCATGTGCACCCCCATGACTGGGTTGAGCACATGGCAGCTGAGAAGAGGCATGCATGTCTGGTTGATCCCAAGATCTGCAGGCACCAAGCTAGATGGTGCGACGCACAAACCCCTGGTTTTCATGCAACCTGTTGTGTGGGTGTTCATGCAACCTGTGGGGTTTTCATGCAACCTGGTGTGTGGACTGAGGTGTTCATGCAACCTGTGGGATTTCCATGCAACCTGGTGTGTGGGTTTCCATGCAACCTGGTGTGTGGGTTTTCATGCAACCTGGTGTGTGGACTGAGGTGTTCATGCAACCTGTGGGGCCTTCATGCAACCTGGTGTGTGGACTGGGGATTCCCTGCAGCAGAAAAGCAGCCGATCTTCTGGGCTGCACTCCTGAAGCAGGACAAAATACCAGTGAGGCAGCCTGGGCAGCCCGCGCAGCACTTGCTGTGGAGTGGCTTTGCACAGGATGACAGTAGCTTGGTGAGCACCCCAGAAGGAGGAGGAGGATGCATTTCATGTGCTCACAGGTCCACAGGTGGGGCTCACAGGCGCCCACAGGCGCGCGCTCTAGGCCCACAGATGCCCTCAGGTGCACACTCCAAGCTCACAAAACTGCCCTCAGGTGCGCACTCAAAGTTCACGGATGCCCTTTGGTGCACACTCACAGCTCACGGATGCCCACAGGAGCACACTCAAAGCTCACGGATGCCCACAGGTGCACACTCAAAGTTCACGGATGCCCTCAGGTGCACACTCAAAAGCTCCGGGATGCCCACAGGTGTGCACTCTCAGCTCACGGATGCCCACAGGAGCACACTCCTCACACAGCTCCTCACACAGCTCAAGGATGCCCACAGGTGCACTCAAAGCTCACGGATGCCCACAGGTGATTGTTGGCACCCACAGGTGCCCGCATATGCCTGTGCGCACCTAGGGCTCTGTTTCGTGCCTTGGGAAGGCGGAGGAGACATTGAAATCATGCCTGTCACCTGCAGGGACACGAATCAAGACAATGAGGTCATGCCTGTCACCTGCAGGGACACGAATCAAGATGTTGAGGTCATGCCTGTCACCTGCAGGGACACGAATCAAGTCGTTGAGGTCATGCTTGTCACCTGCAGAGACACCAATCAAAACCGTGGCTGTCAACTGCGGAGAAACTGAGGTCATGCCTGTCCCCTGCAACTATCAAGTCAGTTGTTGCTGCGGTGGAGTTGTTTGGTGTGATGGATCAGTGGTGATTCTTTGCAGTAGAGCCCTATGGGTATGCAAAGCAAGGAGATATGAAAGCAGGGCAGGGACAAAGGGGGCAGCCAGGCTGTGCGATATGCAGAAGAGAGAGAAAGGGTAGCGAGAGGGGGATGAGCCTCAATGGTTCCTGGACCTAGTGATGGCACAAGGGGAAGTCTGTGTCTGAAGTGGTGCGCAATCATGACATAGATGGGGTTGCCCATGACCTGGCTGCCCAAGTGCACAGACATGCAAAGGACCCTCCATCAGAGGGCGGGCACGCGCCTGGTTGTAGTAATAGGGCTTGTGGCCGTTGTCCATGGTCACCCACTGATGATCAATGAACTGCGAGATCTCAGAATCCAGGACCTCCAGGTCTTGAAGGTAGCCTGACAGGGGCACAAGAAAAAAGAAGCAGAGATACAATGGCAACAGAGGCTCCCTGATAATTCATGATGCACGCACGAAAATCCTCCAGAAACCTGTACAGAAGTTGAGTCCTTGAGGGCCTCCAGAGTTCAGTCCAGTGCATATGCTGGTGAAGACCAACCTCACAACAGCTGTAGCATCTGGGAGGATGAGGTGCTCGATCACAGGTGCCCATTGACACATCACCATAGCAGGGAGGGGCAAGCGCATGGGAGATAGATATCACACGCTGCGATCCTGCCCAACAGACTTGCAATGAATCGTACCCGTGGTATCGGTGCTTCCTGCACAGCAAGATCAATTTCCCACTCAGCACCAGTACAATGTCCAGGCCTCTATCCCTGATGAGTACTTGCGTCCATGGTGCGCAGGTCTGCGGCAAAGTACTCCCAACTGATGAAGGGGTTGGTGCCCACCACGTATCCACTGATGAAGGGGTTGGTGCCCACCACGTATCCAAATGCCACTGATGAAGTTGATGCCACTGATGAAGTTGATGCCACTGATGAAGGGGTTGGTGCCCACCACGTATCCAAATGCCACTGATGAAGTTGATGCCACTGATGAAGGGGTTGGTGCCCACCACGTATCCAAATGCCCATGGTGAGATTTTGAAAGCGTGTCACGGCTTCCCCCCACCCACCTGGGTGAGCTACGCCAAACATTAGGTGAGCTGCATTGATCCTGATGGGAAATGCCAAACTTTGGCACACTGTACCAAACGCAATTCAGCAGTCCCGTCCCCACCCTGGTGAGCTATGCCACGCTGGGCGGCTCAAGGAGACGCGGATAAATTTATAACCTGTAAAATCAACGAATCACGCCTCAGTGCACCAAAGGACACTGTGCTCATAAATCATACCTCAACACAATACTGACCCATAATTGCGACGTCCCATGAGTGGGCTAACGCGGCCCTGGTGGTTAGAGTGGCTGCTGTACAGCTAGCCCTACACACACAGAGGCAGCCTCCAAGACAGGCTGATGCCTCTGCAGAACACTGCCAACAAGCCTCATTGCTGATGAGTCATCAGAATCAACAGCCGCTGTGACAGCCTGCCTGCACTGGACACAGACCCTGGCCAGCTTGGGCCAATAATTTTCTTCTACACTTCCAACCAACAAGCAACAGCAGCCGAGCAGCCCAAAAATGTGGAAGCAATGCGCGCCAAGCTGCTGGGCCTGTACCTCGCGGTCGTTTTAGGTTGGGCGTGTGGTAGCCAAGATCGATCGCCACTTGCCTGAAGCCCCCTGACTTGATGATCAGGCGCACCTGGTGTGTGCGCATGCACATGCGCACAGAGCCATGTGTGACGGCTGACTACCATCAGGCCCAACAAAAGAGTGCCGCGCAGACGAGCAAGGCTCAAAACCCATGGGGCCACTTGTATGCATAGCATTAGCAGGGGCAGCAGGGGCTAGGACAGGACGGGCAAAAGAGGCCACTCTGCTCTTCCACCCTGTGCAGTGCGTATGGCAGAATTACCCAGATCAAACTGCAATGAAAGGCGGCGGCGGCGGCAGTGGTAGCAGCAGCAGCAGCAGCAGTAGCACACCAGGTCCTGCTGGCCTTGGGCCTCCAGCTCAGCGCGCGTGGGCATCACCAAGGTCTGCGTCAATCCGCCTGTGCTGCTAATCTGGGGATGATGGGGGGCACTGCGACCCTGGGGTGCAGGACCATCCCCCGCTTGCCTCCTCCCCCCCCTTGTCCTGCTGCTTGTGTCACTGACCCTGCTTACGCCACTGCCCTTGCTGCTGCTGTCGCTGTTGCTGTTGCTCCTGCTGCCATTGCCACTGCTCAGATTGCTGCTGCTCTGGCTGCTGTCACTGCTCAGATCATTGCTGCCTTGGCTGCTGGGTTGGGTGACCAGCGGCTCAAGTGGGCGCGAAAACAGCGGCAGCGCCTGGCGCAGCACAGACAGGTACACAGAGCGGCGACCTAGCTCCAGGAAGCCTGCAACCCATACACGTTGCGATGGGATATGAGCACATGTTTGTGATAAGAGGCATGCTTGCGCTGGGATGATGTAGGAGGTGCGGCTCCTTTCTGCGACGTCTCGACCATATGCCTTTGAGCCTCTGCAGTGTCGAATGATCATATGCTTTTGAGCATGCAGTGTCGTATGATCATGTGCCTTTGAGCCTGCTGTATTGTATGATCATATGCCTTTGAGCCTCTGCAGAGTCGTACGACCGATTTTGGGACAATGAACTCCCTGGAACACGTGGGTCATATGAGCATATGCCTTTGAGCCTCTGCAGAGTTGTATGACCAATGTTGGGGCAGTGAACTCCCTGGAACACATTGTTGGAAGAGCAGTGCAAGTAAAAGTGAAAGATCAGGCCCACATATTGCAAAGCAGAGACAGGTGCAAAGGATGATGGACACAGGCATGTATTAAACTCTGGTGCTCACATGCGCATTTGCGTTTTGAAGTCTGCTCAAGAGGCCCAAGGCAAGGCTAATGCAGGCCACAATCACACGCATAATACCAAGCAATCTTCCTGAAGAGGCTGTGTAAAAAATTCAGGCCTGAAGCCTGCCTGAAAATGAAGGGCTCTGGACAAAACCTCCCTTTGATGCTGTGGGTGTGTGCGCATTGACTTCCACTGAACCTAGATGGAATCTACCAGCGATCAATGATGCTGGGTGTGTGCACGTTGACATCCACTGATCCTAGATGGAATCTACCAGCAATCAGTGATGCTGGAAACAACTATGGATGACGACTTTCTGGGTTTGGTATGTTTGGTATCCACCAGGAATTTGGTTTAGGTCATTGCACACCCTACCCTCCTAGCATTGAGCTGGGATCCTTACAGGGAGGGAGGGTGTTTGATGCCCTCTGCAATCCACAACTTGAGGCTGATGAGACAATCAGTGCAGGTCTCTAGGGTATGAGGCTTGTGCACTGAGCTGAGCAAGTGCAGGCATATCAAGATTGGGCATGTTTGCAAGGAGTGGTGCACCCGGGGGCACGCACAGGCAGAGTAAACAGGGGGCACACACCGGCAGGGTGAACAGGGGGCACACACCGGCAGAGCAAACAAGGGGCACGCACAGGCAGGGCAAACGGGGGGCACACACAGGCAGGGCACACGGGGGGCACACACAGGCAGGGCACACAAGGGGCACGCACCGGCTGGTGGCTGGGCGTAAAGGATTCGCCTTCCCCAGTCCAACTGCACCACAATTTGAGGTACCAGGGGCAACAGGTGCTTCTCGACTCCCTGCGCGGCATTTCAGGCAGCACAGATGAAGATTCGCAACCCCGCATCAGAACTGCTCGCCCTGCATCCCAACCCAACACTGTATGGACGATGGCAGCGCAGACAAGCTTGAGGTGACAAGCAATTCTGCATCAAAAATGCTCACCCTGCATCTGAACACAATACTGCCACAGCTTTGACAGCACACGCAAGACACAGGTACACAAAGAAAGCATAATTACCTTATCAACCACGTTCTCCAAGTGCGGCAATACCGTAAACAAAAAGGGTAGCAAGGTGGGGGTCTAGGGTGTCAGCTTGGCAATTGCAGTGAAGTGAGACGCGCGCACATGACCAAACAAGGATGCTAACAAGGGGGTAACAGCAAACTTCTCTCTATCTCTCTCCTCTCTCTCTCTCTCTCTCTCTCTCTCTCTCTCTCTGTGTGGCGCACAGGCGCATGTCATGTCCATGCACGCCCACGCACCTCAAACTTGGGCACCTCCAGGGTGGCCTTCCGCTGGACGCGCAAGAGCACACCCGCGGGCAGGTCTGGGCATGCATGGAGGCCTCCTTCTGACCCTGGGCTGCCTCCCAGATGCTGCCTGCCTGGGCACTTATTGCCGCCATCCCTTCGTATGCGGGTGCTGGCACCCTGCTTGGCACCCTCTACCCTGCTGCCAGCAGAGGGCACACTCCTGGAGGCATCTGCACCGCCGTCTTCGGCACCGCCGGCATGCCCATCAGATGCCCTTCCCCCGAAGAGGACCTCTGTCACAGTGCCTACATGCACCCGGGAGCGCTGCAGGCGCACCTCCCAGCCCAAGAGGGTCTGGCACACAGGGGGGCATGGTAGGGGCCGAGTCGGGGGTAGGTGGGAGAGACTGGATGTGCGGGGTTGTAGAAAACGCACTTTTACCCTTTGGAGTAAAGAGCGCAAGCAAGGGCCTGAGGGGTTTGATGCAATGGTGGGCCCAGCCATCGGCAGTGAGCGGACTGCCTTTACACAGGCTTAGCTTTAAGTGATCACTGGTTGGGTCCCAAGGCACCTTTTGTCCCATAAATATGCATTACCACTCATGCACAAGAGCATAGATCAGTGCTTGCTTCCATCATGCAAAGAGCAGGTGCCTAGTTGCCTTGGGTAGAAAGACGAAAAAGCATGCAATTACAAGATCTCCTGCACGCCTACCTGTAAGTCTGGATGCTTGCGCAAGTACCCTTGTAGATCAGAGCTTGTAGTTGATGACGTTGATGCCCGAAGTGGCTGGCGCACATTGCCGGAGAGACGAGTAAGAGCCAAGCTTTTGCGCTGTCCTGCGCAGCTTGGTGGAAGTCTGCATGCTGGAGGCAGTAAATGAAAGCAATACACACAAGTCTAATTCAAAATAGAAGGGGAGTAGATATAGACATGTCCCGGAGCTGCTTGGCAGGAGTGCTGCTGACGTCGCTCTTGGCAAACAAATAACAATCCTAACGCTATTATGGTATGCCAACACTCAAATGTGTGCTGTATTGCGAACACTGACACACAGTATACGAGAGCAACGGGAAGCTGCACCTACCATCAAGCAGCATTGCAGCTCATTATGTATTCTCTCTACATTTTGAAATTCTTATTAAAATAAAATAGCTTCATATTAAACAAAAATGGCATATTTCAGACGCCAGAGAGGAGTAAGACAAAACAGGCACCGTACTATAGGCATTTATTTGATTTTCCACAAAATTAATTCTCTTTTATTAGTAAGCTCAGTCGCTGGACACGGTCAATCGCGTTGACCACTCACCATGCCTCAAAAGGAGTACAAGTGAGTGCTACTATGCAAGTAAGATAGTTCTACAGGATTCATCTCAGGGTTATGATAAGCACAACACGCATGCACACATAGGTATGTGCATGCACGTATTCGCAAACGCACGCGTGCATGCATGCATGCACACACCACACAGACATGTGCTGGTACACACGTACACAGCGTACACACACACAAGTGTGCACACAAACATAAGCACACACATACAAACATGCACGCACGCTCGGTAGACTGCATGCACTCCAAAACCTCGTCTGCAATTCCTTACCATAAATACAGGCCAGACCGTTTTGAGGAGCCACGCGCCAGCGTCACAAAATTCCCAGCAGGTAGGCTTGCATTTGTGACCCTGCATCACACGTGCCCTGTGGGTGTTTGAAGAGCAACTTTTGTCTGTGTCGCAGGTGGCACCTCCTTCATGGGCCTTCCTGAAAAGAATGGCAAACACATCCTCAAGTAAGTGCTTTGGCAGTTCCTGAAAATGCCTGTCCATGGAATGATAAATCATGAACAAGCAGATGACTTCTTTTCAAATACTCCCGCACACCCTCTTTTCAAGCACCCGCACACCCTACCCTCCCACAGGCACTCTTTCGAGGCGGACAAGGCTTACCAGAACTTGGCTGCAGCTGAGGCAGCCCAGCAGATCCCAGGTTTGTGCACTTGGATTGCTTTGTCAGAGAATGGGTCATGTTGGACTGTTCCCATGTATTGTCATGCTATTAGTCTGTTTGCTCTTCCTGGTACATCCAGGTTCTTCATTAATGCGCAACAAGCCTGGGATTGGCGCTAAAGGCTTGTTGCGTTTGAATACCTTGGTTATGGATGGTCTATGGCACCATCAAGGGCATAACAAGACAGAATGCAGAGGAATCCCTTCTGATGAAGAATGGTTGATTACTTGCCTTGTTTGCCTCCCCAGTTGGTCAGCGCCACGACAGCCAGAGGGAGTTCCAAAATAGATTGGAACAGAAGCGTATGAACTACAATGACTGGAAGTGCCCAGAGCGGAACCCTAGCCGCGAGCACCTGACATCTGTTGACAACCCGCTACGCAACCTGAAAATTATCCCTCAACCAGAAGTGGAAGCGGTAGGTTGCTTGCGCTTGCTATAGCGCACACAATCAAGAAGTATGGAAGGTCGTTATACATTTGAGCAGCCAATGCCCTATTTTTTGCAGCTTTCCTCCCCTTTCCTACCTTTCTTCTTCAATTGCCTACATTACCATTGATGGGAAGATCAAATTCAAACCCCAGGGATCAGTACAGTGTGGACGCTATGCGTGCAGCAGTGCTTGCTTGCGGGTGCTGATGGTATGCATCTTTTGGGGTGCGATCAGTCTGCTGGTGGCCAGCAAGAATGAGCAAACGGGATTTGCCCTGTCATAAGCTGACGCCAGCCCCGAACAAGGTTTCAAGGTAATTAAGTAGGTTTAGCCGCCAGCCTGGCCGTCTGGCTGATGCTAGGCCCCAAACAAGGCTTTGCCAGGTGCTGTATTAGAGGTCTCCATTAGCATGCCATAGTCCAATCCCCATTTTGTCATATAATGCTCGACGTCGCGCTCTCTTCCTTTCCCTCCGCAGCCGGTCCACTCGATCAAAACGTACCCAAGAAACACACATATGGGTGCGTTTGAAAGGACGCCTTCTTGCCGTACTCCTGCAAGGACCCTCAACAGATGCTCACTATTGCTTTATGGGATTGTCAGCATCACTTGCAAATTGTGCTTTGGCATAAAAGAAGTCAAATGCGTGGGCATAGGTAATCATATGAAAGCGTAGACAAAACCGATGTTTCCAGGCTATGCTTTGTAGCATGCAGCTCTATGCCAGCTGATTTTCCTGACCAGGAAATTGGCCAACAGAGACATGCCCTGCCTTGATGCAAGAGGGGCCCATTGCCTTTGCGTGGGAGGATGCAGAAGGTTGCCTCCTTTTACCCCTCCGAACCGTGTGGTCATGTTGACCCCTGATGCAACAATCAGATGCTGCGTCAGAAAAAGGTGCATGAACCAATTGGAGTGTTGCCGACTGTGTGCTTCATCTGCTGCTGGCAGGCACAATGGCACACTTGGCGCCAGGCACCCTGGAGCCCCTGTCTCGGGCTGAGGTGCGTCTGTGGATTAAGAGGCTAGAACTTGCAAGCGGCCTTCATTGTGCACATCAAAGCACCATTGAACAAGGCCGGCTAGTCTCAGGCAGCCCCGCTTCCTTCTTGGATTGCATGATGCAAGCGAGCAAGCACCTGGATGTGCTAGGCAGCACTCAAGGCGTGAAACATAACACAACAACAAGGCCGCCCACTCAGTGTGGCACCCTTCTAAACAAGCACCTGACAACGCTGCTGCTGTCACTCCTCTGCCAAAGCATTAACCTTCCACTGCAGTGCAGTAAACAGGGTAAACAGGCATGAGTTTGCCGCAAATACAAGCGGCCTCCCAGTTTGAGACCCACCCGCTATGCAATCCTGTTCCCCCTTTGACTGCTCCCAACGGAATTACAATGGATGCCAACGCCGGGCGCTGTTGAGCAGGTGCGTGCAGCGCGCGCGTCAGCAAACCAGATGAGCAGGGAGTCCAGCCCTGCCAGGCAAAGAGATGCTGGAGGAAGGCCCGTAGGTGCATGCAAGCTGCAGCCAGGGAAGCGCCCAGATAGCAATGAGGTTGAAGATGATAGACAAGGCGATGAGGAAGAAAGGGGGAGGATCCTCGAGGCATCTGAAGAGGGAGAATGTGACGAAGAGGGCAGCCAGTACAGCCATGATGAAGACGCTGGGGACCTCATGAAGATGGATTGCAGGTAAGCCTGGCGATCGCTTGTCAATGGTTCAGACTGTGAGCCTTGTGGACGTGGCCAGATCTGCAGCAATGACGGTCGCTCGCTTTTTGCAATGACAGCTGGCAAACTGAACACAGCACTGGCCATCTCCATCTTTGTCAGCACCTGCACCTATGTGCAGAGCCAAAGGCTTGGTCTGCTTGTCATGGCTCATCAGCACATGCATGCACCGGCTTTGTCCCCTCCTGCCGCTGCACCCGACCTCGCTTGCCCCTTTTACTCGCGTGTCCTCCACATGCAGCGAGAAAGAGGCGTTGAGAAATGCTGCTTTGCAACAAGTTGCGCAGGAAGTTGCGATGCTCAAGGAGGTGAGCAGCGTGCATGACTGGAGAAGGCAGAACAAAGTGCTTTTTGTATGGTACCGTGCTAGGACTGATCCTCACTTTCCCCGAACACCGCCTCCCCTTCTGTGTGTGCCTTGAGGCTCTACCCTTTGGCATCAGCTGTAAGCTGCCCGCGCGCCTCCTCCCAGGCAAGTCATTGAATCATTCTGTTCCAGCGGTCCCACAACCAAAAGCTAATGGCATTAAATGTGCTCGCCAAACGTTGACCACCTTTTAAATGCAGGTGGAGAGCCGCCTGATCAAGGAGTACCCGCATGGTGTCCCTGTGAGTAAAGTGTGGCTCAGGACCTTGGATTTTTTTTCCGTGGACCTGGTAGGCACATGCTAGCCGTTAGTGGATGCAGCGATCCAAGCACTGGTTCTGCGTTGTCTGTGATGCGGGGATGGAGTCAGGATGCAGAGATGCAAGCACTGGTTCTGCGTTGTCTGTGATGCGGGGATGGAGTCAGGATGCAGCAATGCAAGCACTGGTTCTCGTTGTCTGTGATGTGGGGATGGAGTAAGGATGCAGCGATGCAAACACGGGCTCTGCGTCGTCTGTGATGCGGGGATGGAGTGACCAGCTCAGACCAGGCTGACGCCATGCTGTGCCATGCCCTATTGTGCTGCAGAAGATCATCATAATGCGAGTCCAGAAAGAGCTTGGGCTCCAGCTCCCGTCCCTGGGCTTTGGTGAGGCTCAAAGCCTGAGTGACAAGATGGCACGAGCATCCTTGCGCGCTTAGGGGAGGTGTCCCTTCAATGGCCCCCAAAAGCAGTCTGCGCCTCTTCATAGGTGATCCAATTGCAACGTTGACTCGATACCTTGTTGGAAGTAGAGTGTAGAGACACGTAGAGAATGCTAAAGAGAAATTTCCCTTGGTGATCAGGTGCCTGTGATGGGTGTGCGCTCTGATCGTGCATTCTCGTCATCCTTTGCAGCGATCAGCCTCAACTCAGGGTGGACATGCGTAGTAGCTTGTGCTCAAATTTCTTTACAAATAATGCCATGCTGGGAGTATGCTGCAGACAAAGTAGCGTCGTGGCAGCACAATGAAATGTTTTGGTTACGCTTAGAGGCTTTTCTGCATGCAGCAGACTCTCGACCTGACAGGTCTTTCTTTCTACCTGAAAGCACTAGTAATGCTTGCACCAGACACATACTTCCCTCTCAATGCATGCATTCAGGGGATTTCACTAGCCAGGTTGCATGCTTAGTTTGAAAAAGTGTCAGGTGAAATCAACGCCACGAACGTAGCATGCCATGCAACTGCCTTGGAATAGTTCAAAAAAAAGTGCAGATATCGAGAGCACTTGACAAGAACAGGTCTTGAAAGGCACCTTTACAACTGCCTATGCTAGATACATTGCTCCTAGCCCTAACCTGCTCAGATTCCTCAGCGTGCTCAGGAAGGCCAAGTATTTTACGTGAGGCGGCAGCAGAGGTCGCCACCGCTCTGCACATGAGCACATGAACCAGCCTTAAGATGAAGGAGGGGATAGGCAAAGCAAGACTGATAGGTTGTAAGAATGTGGTTGCAATCCTGAGAGTCTATATCAGCAATATCCCTCCACACTTTCCTCATCCTAAACCTCAGGTTTTTTTAACAAGGGGCCCAGCACTTCCCACAAGGGCCCGGAGGAGCTAGAGCTAGAGCTCTGGGAGGCAATGAATTCTAAAAGCCCCTCCTTCAGGTTCTCCCGCAAAAACTTTTAGCCCTGCCACCTCCTCACGCTCCCCCAATGTCCTAGCTTTAGTTCGCCGTATGGCTTCCATCATGGTCTCTATCATGATGGCAAACAGGCACACAACCCACCAGACACCAGAGAGCACACTTCGGCAGGGCAGGGGGATCGGCCCGACCCGGGGTCAGCGTTAAATTCCGAGTTACATACAGGGTTCATCAGCAAGAAGGCTTTTGTATGTGTCACAACCCCGCAGTCCCTTTGCGTGCAAGACGTCAGAGACACAGGATGTCTTAGCCCGAGGTTAAACCTTGACTCAAATGGGTAAGGGTCAGCTTTGAAGATCTGCTAAGGGTGGCACCATTAGAGCTTATTGAAAATCCTAGCAGGCAAACTCACAAGGTACTCTGATTGGGCAGCCCTCTGAGTATTAGGAAGTAAAACAAAAGCGACGGGCATACTTCAAGCTAGTTCAAGTCTATGCTATGTAAAGTTTACATAGCATAGACTTCTATCATAGAAGCCTGCCTCCTTTGCTATGCCATGATGGTGCAGACCCAAGCACCCAACTCAAAGCCCTGCTCAAAGACAGATTCAAAGTCCAAAAGAAAAGGAAAACTAAGTAGGCAGTGAAGCACAGGGGTGTCCCTATGAACACCAACACGAAAAATGACAAAAACTTGACACAACAACTGAACAAGCTCAATGAAAAGATATCCTTCACCATCCCAAACCAAACACTTGATCAACACAGCCATCATCCTCAGTAATGCCTTTACCTTCCCAGTGGTACCCTGTAATGCTAATCTGTTGAATAAATGAGGATAAGCCAGACTGCCATAGATGAATCTGGCTTCAAAAAGAGCAAACCCGCTACAGCTTTGATAAGAGAGCACATCCAGAGGTTCGGGCTAGGATGTCCATCTCTTACAGGGGAGTACCACACACACTGTATTGATGCACTCATAAACAGCCTTAACAACAACTCATCACGCCACGCCAAGATAACTCAAGCACTCATGCTTGACCAGATTGCCTACTTAAATATGCAAACAACTGAAGATCAGGTCGCTACATACAAAACTTCATTAAGCATGCACAAGCATATGGACTAGCATATGCGCGTGCGCCAACTTCTCAGCATCCATACCTCTAAGCTACACAGTATGTTAAGGAACAAGGAATGGATCACAAACAATTTAGAAAAATTGCAACTTTTGTATCAAACAAGAAAATCCTGTTCACCATACACGACCTGGTAATGAGCATTGCTGAGCCACTCATATCCTTAGGAGTCTGCAACTTCCAAGAGCTGATAGACCCTACGGACAACCTGTACCTTATCCCATGGGAAATTAAGGATAGGTTTTTAATAACTGGAGAAAACAACATTTCCATGCATTGAGATGCTTGCACGCCCTCATCAGCACACCGCATTCCCAAGAAATCACTCCAGAAGTAGCAAGGGACATACTCAGATCAGGCAGAAAGGCCCCTAAACGAATTCTGTGAAGTGGAAGACGGATTGTGAGGGATCCCTCACTCATACCTGGGCTGATATCTGCCATGACACAGACAGTCACAATGAAAGATGGACAAACAAGCCCAACAATCCCTGAGCGGCAAACCCAAGAACCCCAACACAAATGACCCAAATGCAACCAAACACAGGCACGTGTGAGAAACCCACACACAGGTAGGCAATTGCGCACACCACAGACGCAAAATCAAGCACCAGTAACGCCGCTAGACACAACAACCCAGAGGGTCACCAGGAGCCAATCTTTGTATACAAAACTATGGTTGCGGACTGAATCAGCCCCTATGGACACTGATGCAGCAAACCATAACAACTCCTTGAGAGCTACACAATTCCTTGCAAATCCAAATGCCACCAGTTCCACGCAAAGTAGCAGCAGACGCATCACAAGAAGCCAAGCAAGACCTCCTCATTTGACAACACCTTCTGACACACAAATAACGCAGACTCGCATCAAAGTGACCGAAATACCCAAAAGAAAAGCAGACACACTGACGCCAGCCAATCGCCTAGACAGTCTCGAAACACAGATTCAGCTCCAGAGGCATCCACATCAAGCACACAAGAGCGACTTTAGAGAGAACGCACACGCAGACTCAAACCCAACCTCGTGACACAAAGGGGCATTACAACAGTAACGCTCCCACTGTTGGATCCCCAAGACAGAGCAACCTCTGGAATAACAAACAAAACATAGCAGCACCTTTAGACCCTTGTGGCGTCCTAAATTTATTTTTCATCCACCATCTCAAAGTAGAGCAGGTACTGGGCTGCCAGCAACTCGTCAACAACCAAAAGAAGGACACGGATAAAGTCTATGAGGTGTGACAAGAAAAGCAGTTTTTGGTAGAATTTGAGCCTCTCACTATAAGAAGATGGGCACGTCCCATTATAGAGAAAATGCAGGACATCACCAGTCTTCAAGCAAGGGATGTGGCCAGGCTTGAATACGAGGATGCCAGCTGTGAGCGCTGCTTTGATCCAAATCCAAGGGAAGGGCGAGGGCATAACACCACAGAGGGATAAGACTTATACCAGTGCATTTTGTGCAACAGATCATTTCACTGGCGGTGCGTCACATAGAAGGGAGTATACACTGATGACCAACCTACTAGCCACTAGCATTCAAAATGATGGAAATTGGGCCTGCCTTGCCTGTATAAACCTGACACCTAGCCAAAAAGCTGAGCAACTAATACTTAAGAAAAAAGATCTGGTTGAGGTAAAGCTGAAACCCACCTGGGGACCTGTCTATAAGAGTCAAAGAGCTTCATACTACCATGCTTCATCTTGAAAGCTGTCCATTCATTAAGGAATCAGATCAGAAAACAGCACTTATATCCAGAACTGCAAAGAAAGCACTCCCACGCCAAGCCCTTGGAAATTAAAGCTAACTATAGCTTCTCTTATAGAGAGATCGGAGCTGCCCATTTATTTCTACAAGGTGAAATATCGCATCCCTTCACGACCATGGACATGATGTAACAATCCACCGTAAATGGAATTCCTTTTCACACATGTATTGGATTGCTGCAGAAGAGCCAGTCACAAGTTCCAGGCCTACAACAACCAGGCTTGTTTCCCTACAGAACATAAAAAAACAGCTGTATCTCCACGTGTGACACACGCTGTGTGTAACACACAGCATAGACTTGGAGACGCAGATACCACCTAAATGTTTTATAAGGCGTGGATGGAAATGTTTAACATTGTTGATACCAAAACCAGTAATTCCTTTTGGAACAACCAAAAGATAAGCTTTAATTTAAAGTTTAACGTCATTCAATACCATACAAATACTCTGGGCTGTCAACAGATTGCTTTCAGAAATGGCAAGGCCTCCAGCCCAAGCTGCCCACTATGCCGAGGCTGTGATAATCCAATCCACGTGCTCTCTGGTTGCCAGCGTGAGACTATGAGGAAAATGGTAATTGAGAGGCAAAACATTGCTGCCAGGCACATTGTCAAGGCCATCACTGGAGGTGACTATGAGGAAAATGGTAACTGAGAGGCAAAACATTGCTACCAGGTACATTGTCAAGGCCATCACTGGAGGTGACTATGAGGAAAATGGTAACTGAGAGGCAAAACATTGCTGCCAGGCACATTGTCAAGGCCATCACTGGAGGTGACTATGGGGGAAACGTCATCATTACGGATACTGGCAGTGATGCTAAACTCATGGAACAGAGCCTTACTAGATCCGAACAAACAGCCAACAAAACTCTTCCGTCCTGGTTCCTAAGTAACCTCTCGGCCGTGGATCTCCACAGATCATTGAGGCTTGTTGCTATTAACGTATTGCCTAAAGATTTGCCAACAGATAATGTAAAAATACCCCTTGTTCAACCTCTGCCCCCTGCTAATTAGTCCACCTGACTGAAATCAAGTGCGCACCCTATAGGGCACACACATACAAAGAGCAACAAAGCAGCACCGGAGACTTGTGAACATTGTGAAAGCTCAGGTTCGCAAAGATGTCAGCCTTCATATCATTCTTGTGGGGGTGGTGGGCAAGATTTTCAAAGAAAACACTGAAGCTCAATCTTGGTCTTGAAAATTGCAAACTTAAAAAACTGACACTTGTCCTCAACATACGCTCTATCCAATACGCAGACAAAATAATAAGAACCAAAAGGAGGCAGCAACAGAATGCAACCGGGTTTAGTGGGGTTTCGCCACAGAATCCCCCTGATCCATGCTGATCTGACTTTTCCCCTTTTCTCATGGTGGTTGAGGATCTGCGTGCTTGAACCAGGTTCTCTTCCCCTTAAATTCACGCCAACATGGTTATCCTTTTTGGTGTCGGTGGTTACAAGGCCTGCGAGAGGTAAGGGCCGTGATTAGACAAGGCATGCCAGAGGTAGTGAGTGGGTTTTTTTTTGTTGTTGTTGTATTAGGAATTACAAGAAGGCCTCCAGTCAAATCGACTGACTGCTAGCCTGTTCATAAAAAGTTAGCAATTCATGCAAGAAATAGCAGAGTTTATAGTTGCTCTGATTTAAAAAACACCGCATGTCAA
>LFCJ01001113.1_pt1 | contig 18199 bp, 21 predicted proteins | sample 643141 | NCBI WGS metagenome assembly LFCJ01 (sample SAMN03766243, study PRJNA286221) | soda lake metagenome | biome: soda lake; feature: Kulunda steppe; material: water; isolation source: sample B1-Br-g2 brine of Lake Bitter-1 | place: Russia: Kulunda steppe | collected 2010-07
CCCCCCTCCCCTATTTCATTCATCATCACTGCTGCCCTCCCCGCTGCACTCCTCGTTGTTGCCCTCCCCACTGCTCTCCTCCTATCTGCTGCCCTCCTGGCTATCCTCCTCTTAACTGCTGTCTTCCTCGCTGCCAGTGACAGCCCTGCTTGTGCTGGCTTGCCCTGCTGATGTTGTTGCGTCGGTGCGAGCTGCCTTTGTGCGTGACCTGGTCTGCGGGCAGACGATTTCCAGCAGCTGCTGTCCTGCAAGCGGTTCGGAGGGGGGTGCTGGGGACCCCTGACCACTCATTGCCTTGACTGACCCAATATCAACCAAAAATAGTTATTTTCACAGCGCCGCACCCCAAACTAAACATTTATTTATCATGCCCGCAGTCAATCAGCAGGGCAAAAAACATTATTTAGGCGGCGTGATATACGATCAGTATGGTAATCTTTTTGGGCCAGTATGTGCATTTTGAATATTGAAAGTATTCATCAAGAAAAGCACAAAAAATAGACCATCCAAGGAGAGCCTTTGGCCGGCTTGATATTCTGCTGGCAGACCTGGTCCAAGGAGGCTCTATGAATCTTCGGAAAATTGCCTGCTTCCTCGAAGCTTTTGGACTTGATGTGCATGATCACAGTTGATTGAAACTTTCATGGATGGAGCATCATGAATCACGCGCTGACCCACCAGCACACGCACAGCCTTGCTGCATGGAGCCCTTGTGCACCCAACTGCATAGAGCGCATGCGCTCACACCCAGCGGTACGAAGCATGCAGGCGCCCATCTAGCAAGCACCTCAAGCAAGGCAAGCAAGTATTGAGCTTTATCTTGACACACCCAAGGATCTCACAGGCATCCAATCCTTACATCCCCTCTCACCCTTCCTGTCCACCCTGCTTACTATGTTGCAACCAGTGAAATAGTGAAAAAAGACATGTGCACTTCCTCTGCCTAACTAAGAGAAATTTAAAAGCAAAACCTTTACTATACACTGTGCGTGGGGACCTCAGGACCTTCCTGATAAGTGTAGGAGAGGACTGATCAGGCAGAAGGTGCAATCAGTACCACTGGATAGAGTATCTAGTGTTTTTCAAGAAAGAAATCAGGAGAAGGTGCTCACACTTTTCAACCTGAAAACACTGGATTGAAGTACTGAAATTGGGAGGAAAAACACCCTATAGTGTTTATAGAACCTTAGCAATGTTTGACTAGGTGCCTAACAGCCAGCCTTGTGAAAGGGGATGTCTGAGTGACATGAATCCAGTACTAACCTTGAGGTTGTCTGGTACATTATGGGTCACCAGGCGACGCGTAGGTGCCTGGGCCAAGTCTCGTTCCCTCTCATCTTCGTCATCAAAGACAGGCTCGTAAAAGGGCAAGAATGTGACTTCCAGGTTGAGCTTGCCTGCAGCCTTCAAAGCAAGTGGAAGGAAAAGTCCTCTTGCTCCGCTGTATAGGAGTACAAAATCACCATAGTGTCATCTGCCCACCGGAACTGGGACGGTCCCTTTTGATCATGCATCCATATCATTGCACTTAATAACATATGAACAGTGTGTTGACATCTGCAGTACAATTTACGGTTAGCAAGCGAGTCAGCTGCCTAAGACTTGACCATTGACATGAACATATCCAGCAGCAAATGCACAAGTTGCTCATCTAAAGCATCATGATCTACAAAACATGCTTTTTAGCCTTTGTTTTAGACAATTATAAGCAAGGACATTCCTGCCAGCAACATGCCAGCAGATATTGGCCACTAAAGGGTGCATCATCAAGCAGCAGAATCATTCACAAATCTACAGACAAAATAGACATAGCAGGTCACGCAGATCCAAAGTTTCTAGGATACAATTTCTGAGTACACAAAAAGAAAAGAGCAGGCCAATGCTGGCTAAGTTGTCTAACTAGATCAACTTCAAGCAAAACACCCAAAACGATTGCTATACATGTGCCAAGAACACGCGCATAATACTTACCATAGTCGTTAGATGGCCTCTGTGCGTGGAGAAGCTCTTTAGGATGTTTCCCTTCTTGTGCTTCTTTTGTTTCTCAAGTATCTCAAGTTTATGAGGGTGTTCAGGCCGCTGGAGGGGCACAGTCACCCGAACCTTCTTCATAGGAAGCTGCACGCGTGCACAACCAGAAATTATGCTTAACATGACTTACCCGTCAACTATGCGTGCATGTGTGTCAAAGCATGGCCAACACAATGAAGATGATCCAAGATTCATCAAATAGTCATGATAAGAGGCAGGATATTTGCATATTTCTAGGTTAAAAGTTCGCCAAAATTTTGCTATGTATGCCACCGTGTGGCAAAGAGGAGTAGTGCAAAAAGACAGAAGGCAGCTGCAACGGCATCCAATACATGAAATGTTTATTGGGTTTGTCCCTGAAGATTACTGCGACTCAGAATCAGAAACCAGGTGGAGCAAATGAGGACAAGCATCCAAGCCACCTTATCAGCCCTGCTTTCTTGTCAACACAGATTTGTCAAGCCAGAGGGGAATGTTGCAAACTGTTGACTGTTTCAACACTAGGAACTGTTTTCAAAACTAGGACAGAAACCAGTCTAATGGGTTCTTTGCAACCTGCCCTTCAGGAGTTGATAGAAAGAGAGCATGATCTCAATCCTAAGATCAGTAGACACAACGAGTGGGTCAGCTAACTATCACAAGAGTTTCCAGATGCATGGAAGAGACGGGCTCAGCTGAGAAAAACCTGCGAACATAAGCAGCCCTTGACTCCTCGGAGCTTTACAAGTGGCACATCATAGTTGCGTCACACGGTCTACTGCGTCACAAGGGGGTTCACTGTTAGGGACAACCCCTGCCTGACATGCTTGCCCAAATGCTTGCCTCTTCTGAGCATGAGGGCACAGCACGCAAAACCTGAAAGTTGAGTCTGTATATGCACAAGCCATCACTCACCCTGATAAAGTCAGCAAGCGCGAATTGTGTCTTGGGCTGATTTGTGACATGATCCTGAGCGCAAGCAAATGACAACGACAGCTGAGAAAGGAAATGCACTAAACAGGATGTTTATCACTTTGAAATAGGGCAGTACTCCATGATCAGAGCAGCCAAAACACACCAAAGAAGAGCTAGGCGTGGGCAGATGTGCTGTATCTTTGCTGCATTTTTCAAGGCCTTGCCTATGACTGCTGAAGCCCCTCATCCTGAAAAGCAGGAAGTGCTCAAAGCCAGGGGCAGCAAATATTCATGTGCAGCGCCTCATACTTAAACCACCACAGGTATAACAGAAGCCCCAAACTTACCACAACCTGGGAACTGCACATGCAGTCAAGCGTACTTTTGGCAGGCAGGACGCAAAAAATACATGGAAATGACACATGACAGGGTACAGGCTCCTATGATACAGAGACATTTGACATCTGCCCAAAATTTGGGCCTTAAAATGCCACATCAATTATCCCACAAATGCGCTCAACTGCTTTGCATGCAGCTTGGAAGATGCCTGACCTTCTTTGAAAGGGCCCTTGCCATTTCGACTAACAAATCCAATCGGCTCAGTAGCATGAAAAACCCTGGCATCCCAATGGCACAAACTCACAAATCCTACAGCCTCCTCCCTGCCAAAAGGAAGAAATCCCACAGCCAGCCTGGGCTCCCTGAAGTTGTTGTCGTCTTTGTTTTGGAACACGTCAAGCTTGAGCTGCTGTCTTTCAAATTCTTCGATCTGAAAATGACAGAGCAGATGAGCAGTAGAGGCACAAAAAGTAGGACAATCGTTTTATAATTGCTAACCTTGGGCTAAATGTTGTCAGACATTAACAAGCACGCGCATCAACATTCTTGCACAATCACACAAGAAACAGTGCAGGGCAGTGTTGGGTGGACCTCATGCACAGCCAAGCTCTCTTAGAATGGCCCAACAAATCCAAGAGTTGAATGCACCCTTGTTGCATGCCAGACTCCTTGCTTACTTGCTGCACCCTAGACCCTAATGCCGTTGGATTGTATGGCATGGCCAGCAGACAATGAGAGCAGGTCCGCCCAAGATAATAATTGCAAAGGCAGAGGGCTTCAGGTGGCCTCAATAAAATATTCCGCCACTGACAATGAGGCAAAACTCCTCATGGTATCTTGGATTCCTGTTGCCGCGCTCCCGGACGGTCTTGCTGTACTGGTAGGATTTGCCACGTGTATTCAGCCTGGTGGATGGTAACAGCAACAGCGCCCACTTTCAAGAACAATGATAAGAGCAGCTGGACATATGTCAATCCATGTTGCCCTTGGATGCCATTTGATACATTTTGACATCACCAACCAGGTGCAGATACAACGCTGGATAATGGCCCCTGACTTGCATAGACCACACTTGCAGTGCCGATCTTGCACTTGACAAGCTTTGATGCTCTACCTTTACAGCCATTTAGAGCAGGGTCAATTCACTAATAAGTGCCCTTATTTTAACCTCCTTTGTGCTGCAGCACAGCTCAGCCTTGGTATACAACATCGGCTTTGTCAACCATCAAAGCAACCTTAGGTGGCAGGAGCAGGTAATGGGCTGATTGTATGTTCTGCCTCTCTAGCTTGTGCTTTAGTTGCCTCAATTCTGATGTTCTGCGTCTCTAGCTTATGCTTCCGTTACCTCACGAATGTTTCATCCCCTGGCAGGTCCACTCCATCCAGCAGCAAAACTCTCAGAGCGCCTTTAGGTGCAGGGGGCAGGCCGAAATGCTCCTGCGCATGAGCAAGTCCCACAACCTTATATAAGCATGCTTGCCATTAAAAGCCTCCATGACCTTTAGAAATGTATGAGACCTCATTGCAATTGCACGGAATCTCTTCTTGTTGTGGTGAAGGAAGCAGGAAGGCGAGGGATTTTTTCTCGCACCCTTGCAAGAAGTAAATGGGATGGCAGTGCGCTGGCAAGAAAAGCATGTTACAACAATAGTTCGACAAGCAGCTTCTCTAGATTTGCAGTATGCCTTGCTGTTGACTCATTGGTGCAAATAATGAGAGCAACAGGGCGCAACCAACTTTTGGGGTGATTAGTCTGTAAGCCAGAGGGCAGGACCCGCCTGCCACTCTTAATGATGTACACTATACCTCATCTGACCCTGAACCATAAACATGTCTCTATAAAGCTAAAGGGCAGCAATTCAAAATGGTTACTGTTACTATATCATAAGCAAAGAAGGCCAAGATTGCTGCAACGCTGGTGAGAGCTCCTTGTAGATTTTACTTTGATGGGTCTTTGATGGACCAGTAAGCTCAAACTAGCGTTAATGGAAGTAGAAGTGGATGCGATGAGATGGAATGACCACCCAACTACTTAGCCCCAGACAAACCTTGTGTGGCATGATTCTTTCAGTTATAAGGATCAAGTGCTACCCAGAGGTTTACAGGCAAAAGCGACTAAACATCACTCACCATGATTGGGAAGCTCATGCTGCTGGGGTAGACGAGCATGTTGTTGAGCACCATCTGTGCACAGGGGCAAAATTCAGGGGTTAAAAGGAGCAAAGGACACAATTCCCATCATTCATCAGTAAGGTTTGGCAGGGGACTCACTGAGACTCGCTGACGCCAAGACTCGCCGACTACAAGACTCGGCGAGAGTCAACGAGTCTCTTTGGGGGATGGGGGGGACCCTCGTCACCGACGAGTGTCACCTATTTGACTGATAAATACCAAAACTGTGCAGAAATTTGCTTTAAAAACTCAAACCGTTGATAATATTTTAAGATAAATTTTAATATGAGAGACGAGGGGGTGCGGGACGATGAGGAGCGTGATGATGTGATGAGCTTGGACATGACAGGGTTATGGGCTACCAATCCTTCCAGGGAGCTAGCACCCCTGCTTATGTGTCTTCAAACGTGTGAAAGAATGGAAGGAGAAAGGGAAGGAAAGCACTTGGCAGCAACAGGTACTTCAGACCCCACCATTCAGTGCGTCAACTTCTTGCGCCTGTGGGCTTCCAAGCATGGCTTCCCTACCCTTGCCAAAGTGCAGCTGCTATGCATGCTCCCACAGCTACTGTCTGCGAGTGTAACTGGTTAATTTAGGGCTAGGTGTGCACCAAGCACTGCTCAAGGCTTGTTTTTGCGCGTGCGCGGATGCTGATTTACATCTGCTACAACATAAGGACTTATCTGTGGGCAACCTGGAGTCCTGCCTGCAGCTCCTTGCCGAACAAGATGAGAAGAATGCTCAGGATAGAGCAGCTAGGTTGAGAAGGGTGGAATTGAGGGGGGTGGAACAGGGGTGGAGAGGACGGAACAACCTGTGACTCATCCTGGCATCTGGAATGCCCGGACCTATTGAAATAATTTGATTTCAATTATATGATTTTCCATGAAAATTCTCAGGACCATAGGACGCGCTGGTGAAAAGCAATTTTCTAACGACTATCTCCCAGCTAGGCCCTACCCATCTACAACGAGTCTCGCCGAGTTTCAGCGAGTCTCTCTCTAGCAGACTGGACCACCCTATAAATCCATCCTTTTTCATCAAGCTTGTTAGCTTGAGTGAATTATGGCATCAACCTATAATTTCCTGCATTGCAGCAGCCACACCTGACCACATGCCAACAACGAGTTCTGAGAAGTTTATAGCCAAAATCGAATGCTGGCATTCAGTAGCCTTTGTGCGTTGAGCACTGAAACTGCTATCTACACGTGTGCTGCCCGCAGCCTTTGTATCTCTATGTGAAGGCACATTTACAGGTGAGCAGAGCCCACATATTTGAAGGCATGTGGGCACACATTGGCACGAACATTTCACACTCGCGCATAGAGCCTCGCTGTGAGCACCTAGCTTCAGCATCCAGACAGCCTCACCTGCATTGCCCAATTCAAGCCAGCCTTTGCAAATGGTAACGAAAAGAGGTCAAGGCCTCTGAACAGCTTCAAATTCATGTCCACGTGTGGCATCTGCAGAAAAGAGAGGCACAGCATCAAATGCGCAGACGGATAAGGTGATGAACTGTACATGCACATGGTCAAGTGCAAGATTAAAACCTACTTCAAATTCAAGCAAAACTTAGATTCCAGTGTCCACTCCAGGAGCCTCTTGCTGCCATGCATTCTGAATGTGCACTAGCAATGCCATAGCCTAACTGGAATGCGGGTGCATGTTTGAGGGGCTTAAAACAAGCGAGCAGGTTATAGGCTAGTTCAAGGGTTTTGTAAGCCTCGTGGGATGAGCAGCAGGTAAAGGAGGGCAAAAGTTGCAGCATGTATCCATATCATACATCCCAAGGCTTGGCAGGACAAGGCAGCACACAGATAATTTTGTGGGGTAGGGCAGGTGCGCAGCTTGGCATTGTGGTTCACAAAGGCATTTGACCCGCACGTAGCCTCCACGCCCCAAAACGAGGCATTTCCATTCCCACAACACCCCCAGTGTGCTCAACGTAAGCAGAGCCCTTGCATGCTCAAGCCTCTATCTTACGTTCTGCGTAACGCCGTGACCATGTCTATTTCAATGCGGGTGCATCACCAGCCAATGGCGGCTTGGATGAAGGGCTGTCCACCTCACTGCCATGCGCAAGCGCCCCCCACCAACAGCACGCAGGCAACCGGGCGCTGTGAATGAAGGGTGGCGCCGGTTCAGTCAGGAACCCACCTTGGGCACGCAGGCAGGCACGCGCTGTGAATGAGGAACGGCACTGGTTCAGACAGGAACCCACCTTGAGCAAGGTTAGAGTCACACCGCCTACGCAGGGAATGGTCTCGACCAATGGCTTGACGGTAGCACGGGCATCAAGCTGACGAGGCGCAACAATAGGAGCAGCAGGGGCGGGAAATGAGTCAAGAGGGAAGACCCTGTGCACGAATTGCGACCAGCAACGATGACCCTGCAGGTGCAACTTAGAAGGGGCCCAAAGGGAGTGGACAAAGCAGGTATCACAACATGTGTTTGTAGGGAAAAGCTCCTGCATCACAAGTAGAGCAACTCAGATGATTGATGCAAGCCCAGCAGTAGCTTAGGCCTATCGACTTGAGGCTTCCCTGGAAGCTGATGGGTCAGAAAAGACTATCAATCCAAGAGCAGCGTTCCAGGAAAATAAAACCTTTCAGCTGAGCTGTCACAATGCCTAAAGAGCCTGCTTTTCACACTGCACCACACTGTACATTGGTTCCATGCAAGAAAGGGCAGCCTGAGAAGCACATTGCAGCAAGCACAACACACAGATACAATGCTACAAGGCTCACCTTTATTTGAAGATTGGTCACTTCAATAGGCACGTATAGCCTGAGCAAGCCAAATTTTAGAAATATGCCGATGTCAACCTGGAGTCAAAAGCAAAGGTTAACAAAACCTTCTAAATTGTCTTCTTCCATCGGATGGGACACATTTCGTTACAATCACGTGTTTCCAGGCGCTTCTCTGCTTCTGCTTGCACATGATCATGTCATGTGATAATGAAAAGATTTTCGCATGCAGGGATACTTGTGGATCCCTAATCACTGTGCTCTTCTCCTGATATTTTGTAACCAGCTTGGTTAGGAGACAGGATTGATCCCTTTCATGCAGTTGCTTACATCATCAATCCATTGGCCCTGCATGGGTTATGCCAATACAGGAGCAAGCATCTGGCATGGCCCCACATCTGCTCAACACGCTAGCTCCAGTGCAACACCATTACTGAACTTGTGTGCAAGCCTAGCTAGCAGCTAGCCACGTGCCCACAGACTTGCATCAAGCCCGGACAAACAAGACATGCACTTATGAGGCGGTGCCTAAGCTTGGTGGACACAAGGCTTGGCACTTAGCCATGACATCATGATCCGCCAAGAGGCTTGAGCCCAACATGACAGGCCACACAAGAAAGCACTGCCCACCTTCAGGTTTGAGCCCCACATGATGGGCATCTCAAGCATGACCTCGTCATCGGGCGTGCTGTAACTTTTGATGCCTCCAAGCAGCAATGGAATGTCCCCAGCATTGAATTCCTGGAGGGCCATTCACCGTCACAGGAAGACTGTGCCTTGGTGGCGAGCAAAGACAGCTTTTTCGTTCAGAAGCAAGGGGAAGGACAATCCTCCTCACAACATGCCGCACAAACAAGACCCTGCCTGGCTGTACAGTTGACATAAGCACAGCTGCTGCGCTCATGGAAGCAAGCATGTCCACAGCATAGCCTGCCATTGCGCAAGGAGCCCATGGGTGCCAAGCTCACCTTCCCCTTTACCCACTCTGCTGCTGGGTGGTACAACTCCTTGTCTGCCATGTTCCTCGTGCCTAGCGTGACGTCTTCCACAAAAGGGATCTGAAAATTGCACGGATGTGTAGGGTTGAGAGGTTGACTGTGTAAGAGACTGGCCGTGTGCTGGGGGGGGGAAGAGCAGTGTGGGGCGTGCATTCACCTGTTACCCAGGTACCATGCGTGCTGCGTGTGATGCCTCATGCACTCGCATCACAGCTGCGCGCTGCACCTGCAAACCTCGCAATCCTTTGTCTGCATCCCTTGCTGCTGCTCTACCACCCTAATTCCTTGACACTGAACCCAGTGCAGGGCATCAAGGCACCCTGTTAGAGCTGCACGATGCGCTTGCCCACATGATGCAGCCCATCCCTTGTCTCCCTTCAGCATGATCTTTCTATTCTAAGGAACAGCACGCAGTGGCGCTTTGTACCAGCCCGTGTGCAATCCCAAAACATCCCTGATCATGGATCTATGGGGGTGTGCGTGTGGGTGTGCAACTTCCCACAGGAGGGACACGTGGATCTGAGAAGCTGATTAGAACCAGCAAGTCCGTATGAACAGATCGTCAGGCTGTTTTAAGGACCAGATGTCCGAGTGACACAGAGCTACCAGCAAAGACACAGTTTGAATTGCAACCTGCAGCAAATACACGAGCACCGCGAGCGGCAGAGGCTTCACCGATGGTGGTGCAACGGTCTAAGCACTAGCAGTGCGAGGCACAGTAGCCCTGAGGCGGATCCCTTACAGACCCGCATCTCTACGCCGCCAAAGAGTGAGGCGGCAGGAATTGCGATGTACGTCGCCCTGAGATGGGGCAGGCTTTCAGACCCGAACAAGCACCATGCAGCAGGCATGCATTGAACTTGCGGTCACGGAGCTGCAAGCCTATCAAGGCCAGCTGCACCTTTGAAGCCTATCGAGACCAGCCAAGGCCAGCCCCGACTATCAAGCTTGCCAAGCCCGCCTATCAAGCTTGCCAAGCCAATCAAGCCCAGTCGCACAGCAAGATGCAGGCTATCCTCCCGACCCATGGTACAAGCACCATGGAGTTGCGTGACAGCGCAGGAACGCCACTCACGCTCTTGAGCATGGGTCCCACGATGCTCTTGGCAATGTCAAGGCCCATCCGTGCACCAGGACCAGTGATGTGTGGCCAGAGGATGGCCAGGACGCGGTTGATCATTGAAACCTACACATGAACACACCCACACGCAAGCGACTTAAGCAGCAGCACATGCGTGCTCTACTCAAATGAGCACACAGGCTGTGCACCATTTTGGGTCATGGGGCAGTCCGCAAGCGGTCAGTGAGCGCAGCTGAGCCACAGCAGGTGTCGCTCTCAAAGCACAAGCACTGCGGATGCAGCTCCGCATTCGTGCACGCAAGAGGGTGGCAGTGCAGTTCAGTGCTCAAGTGGAATGCAACAGCATTACATCGATATGGCAGGCCACAGACAAATTGACAAACTCTGTGTCCTGTAGGCTGCCCGGGTCTGCCGTTTCCCCCCTTGCACGCCCCATTGCAGGTCTTTGCGCTTGGTTTAAGCATAGACAAGACCCTAAACTGTGCGTGCAAGCTGCACTGCACAGAGCCGCGTGCGTGCACAGGCTTGCTGTGGCACAAGCAAGCCCAAGCTGCAGCTTGCTTTTGATCTTAAACTTTTGGGCCTACATGGCAGGTATGCATGCGAACGCGGCAGCAAAGCCCAGGATGCCTGCTCGCATGCCTACACACACACGCACCCGCTCACTGTCCGGCCACTGTGTCCAGCTGGCCATGAACGGGAGCAAGCTGCGCATCTCCTGGGAGACGGGGGTGCCTTGTGCTGGCGCAGCAACATTGTTGTTGCCGTCCGCGCTGATGTCCAGGATGTCCCGGTAGTTGCGGGGCTCGAGCATGAGCTTGAACAGGTAGGCGCCAATCTGAAGCCGTGCAGCATATACAACGCGTAAGCGTGAAGGCTCGCATGCTGTGCATGTGGGGCTGACGCTAAGCCATGTGGGCAACAAGGAAGAGGGTGCAGGTGCTGCAAGCCGCAGGGGGGGGGGCATCCCTTGCCATAGGCACGCAACAGGCGGCCAATGGCTGTCAGGCAATCTGCATGAGAGTCTGCACAACCAACACAGCCTCTGCAAGTTCCAATGCAGCCCGCACAAATTTTCACAGGACCTGAATTCATAAGAATGGAGCTGTGTGAGTGCGAGCTTCCAGCGGCAGGCTAGGCACAGGGTGCTCTCAGCATGAAGCAAACGGCTACGATCAGTGGATTGCAAGCTCTTGGCTATCCATCATGCAGCCTGGCTTGGCATCATCAACATCCTGTGCTCCAAGGGGCGTCACTCCATGCAGCAGCTTGCACCCTTGGCGGGGGCTTTCCTTATATACTTAATTTGGCAGGAGAGCTCCTGCCACTTCGGCCAAACACTCACCGTCAAGCCGAGCAGCCCGCCTAAGATTGTGCCAAACACGATGGTCAGCCCCATGTGGAAGAACTGGATGCATGACACAAAAACGGAAGCAGCAGGAGGGATGTGTTCGTGAAGCTAAGCTGCAGGTTGGAATCACGAGATATCCCAACTAGGGAGTCCGTAGGACGGACACTTTCTGAGTTGCTCAAGTCATCACCAAATGGTTTGTGTCATGATGTTGCAAGAATACTTGATGCCCAACAATATCGGGGACTCTTTGACAGCATTCTTATAGGATCAAAGAAGGTAACATTTTCGAATGTTTCATTGCAGACTTTATGTCATCATGTTGCACACTTGGGGAAGAACAACTTGTGAAGAACGTGAACACTCTCACAAAGGTGACGCAGAGGGGATACACATATGACGTGAATGTCTGGACTGTGCTGTAAGCATGCCTCCAGTATGCATTCCCAATGCAAGTTTATAGTGACTCGATCATCAGTCACTCAACCACTTGACCATTGCAAGCAAGAACGTTAGTATACACCAATCAAGAACAGGAGAGCACTCTGCCCACCGCTATCATTCTGCCTCCACAGGTTTCCACGCAGGTTTCCACGTAGTCCAAGATTTATCACTCCTTCCTGTCACCCCCTGCCAGAGCCGTACATCATAAGCAAGATAAGGAACTTCTGCTTTGAAAAGAACATCATCCGCACAAACATGATCCACAAACTCAAAACCGGCACAACTCGCAATAGACCTCGTTCGCTGTCGTATTATCATATTCTTATTGGAAGGAAACCTAATATGAGTGCCGTTATCAACAAAAGTATGGTCGCAGACATCAATCTGGGCGTCCTCAAGAGGATTGACCCGGAGATCGAGCAAGTGCTCGGCACAGCTGCGCATGTGTGCCTGTATGCTATGACCATGGATAACCCTGTGTGGGTGAGTGGCATGTCTTCGGACAGCTCGCTGGTTCCCCCTCAAGGGTAAATTTGTGCGATTCCATGCTGCTGACCAGCTGGGCAGTAACCAGAGCTGCTGCCAGGACCTTGCTCCGTCTGTGCGCCTCAGCACACATGTTTGCACTCGGTGATGTTGATGGGTTTCATTGCCGCACGCAAACGCAGGAGCGCAAGAATATTGAGGGTAGCCTGTTCCTGCTGAAGAGGAGGACTTCCCCCCGCTTCCAGCTTGCCGTGCTGAACAAGTTGTCCACAGGTATGTTGGCATGCTGTTCATCATCCCCCCTTTTGCCTCTATAAAGCCCTGCGGAGTGGGCGAAAATGGTGTGGAAACCTCGCAACAGGGATGCCTCTCCTGCCTCCTTGCTCATCCACAGCCCCATGCGTTGGTGTACACGCAGAGAACTACACAGAGACCATCCATGGTTCCTTTGATGTCGAGATTTCTAGCCCCTACCTCATGTATACCCTGGGTGATGGCATGGTGCGTGATGAACGAGCTGTGCAGCCGCACCCTAAGACCAGGAGAGCTACTCTTTCTCAGGAGCTGAAGATTGAATGTTGAAGCAGTTCTACTGTTTTTTCCTGGCAAGAAACAGCTCCTTGTTGTTCCCACTTGAGGGCTGGGGCTGCCCTGGGTCCAGCCAGCATTAACTCGTTGGCCTGAGTGCATCAAGGGTTCAGATCTGTCAGGCCCTGCGTACAGGCAAGGGTACCAATGACAGCTTTGGAGATTCCCCCCACCGTCCTGCAGGTGCATGGTATTTGGTTCTATGACGAGCAGGAGCTAGATAAGATTGCCAGCCTCCTGCAGCGTGTCAAGGCTGGCCTCCCCAAGCCAGATGTGCATCCCAGCAGTCTGCAGGTGAGCTCTGTGGGATAAGCCTGGCGAGCCTCTCAGGTTCCCATCTATCAACCTGTCCCTGCATCTTTCCCCCTGAAGTCTCTTGAAACCAAAGATGGCAGGCTTGGTAGGTATCCCGGCACACTGTGCTGGTTGAGTTCAGCCGCGCATGACCTGGGAGGAGCCGATTTTGATGTTCCATCAATCTGGGTGGGTTCGCATGCTCACAACACAGACAGTGCATAAGACCTGGAAGGTTGCATGCTTGCTTGGGCTTTGTGGCACGGGCTCTTACACCTGTGCCAGCGGCTCTCTCTGGAGGGTTAATATTCAGGGCAACTTTTTAGCAGAGATGAAGTGGCCTCCTCTGCCACAATATGACCAGATCAGTGTCAACATGCTTTTAAGCTGCAGCTTTGTCAGACGAAGCCTTGGTGCTGACAAGTGAGGAACCATATGACGATTGCCACGTCAGCCTGATGGGTGCATTGCACTCCAGACAGGCCTTCACAAACTGGAAGTTGGGTGCACACGTCTTCTTGTTTTTGTATTAATGCATCGCCAACTCCACGATCCATCGTGCATGGCCGCAACAGGCTTGCTTATCAGGAAAGGGTGGGTTGTCCTGCCCTAGCCCTGCCCCTGCCCCGAGCACTCCCGACCTGTGCACTTGTTGGTTGCAGGGGGACATGGCTGGCGCTGGTGGTGCTGCAGCTGATGATGGTGCCTTCTGGGACAAGCAGGTTGGTGTGTGTGGCAGCATCCCTGCATGCTCATGCCTGTGTCCAGCCTCCAGGCATGTATGCACAGCATGCTGCTGGCACCGATGCCCAGCACGTCAGTCAGACAGGGGCAGACATACTGAAGGGGCTGGTTGTGAGCAAGTGCAGCACCGGCAGCAGGCGGGCCAAAGCGGATGAGGGCAGTGAAGGCAGACTTTTGTAACTGTGCCTTTGATACTTCCTCGTGCCAACAGCGGCCGCTGCCACACATGCGCTCTTGACAGAGCTCCATGCTGCGCGACCTGTTTGGATGGCAGGTCGGACGCACATGCGCGTACCCCTTTGTGATGAGTGCTGGAAAGGGGGGCAGGCAGGGGACACCCATCAAGCATAGCACACAACTTTCGCGCTGCAACAGGACATGGGTGCCTGAAAGGCACATGCGCGATGTATGAATGGATGCAACAGTGACGCGCATGCGATAGTGCCCCCTGCAGGTCCCTCCAGCAGCGCCCGCGCCCCCGCAGCCCGCCCCGCTCACTAATGCGCAGGCTGCTGCCCACAACCAGAGGCTGAATCCCATCGAGAGCCTGTTTCGCACAGCCAGCTTGAAGCAGCAAGAGCAGCAGCCTCCGACTGGGGCTGTAAGGCAAGCAGATGGGGCCTCTGGTGACGAAGCAGCGGCGTCGCGAACGGCCCTCCTAGAGAAGCTGATGCACCAGATGGGGGCGCCAGGGCACGAGGCCAAGGCGGGCAACGGCCCGACGCGGCAGCAGCCTGGTGTGCCCAAGGCGACGCCTGAGGAGGCCAAGCCTGGCGCGCCCATCCTTAACAAACTCATGCAGCAGCTGCAGGTCCCGCCCAGACAGAAGGCGGAGGTAGAGGCCGGGTCCAGCTCCCAGCAGGACCCCTTCAAGCCCTTGCCGCCCTCCTACTTCCAGCAGCAGCAGCAGCAACAGCAGGAGGAGACGTCTCGGGCCAGCGGCAAGGAAGAGGTGCTCGCGAGGCTGGACGCGCTGATGAGGGCGCACAGTGCCTCCAAGCCCTCCGCCACCTCTGGCCCTGCCCCCCCGAGGCTCGTGGAAGCCCACAAGTAGGTCGAGGCAGCAGTGGGCGTGTGCAAACCCCCATGTATGTGAACGCGTGTGTGTCAGAGCACGCATGTGTGTCCATGTGCGCGTGTGTGTCAGAGAGCACGCATGTGCGTGTGTGTGTGTGTGTGTCAGAGAGCACGCACGTGCGCGTTTGTGTGTCAGAGAGCACGCATGTGTGTGTGTGTGTGTGTGTGTGTGCTTGCGTGCATGTGCGGGTGTGCGTTTGTACTTGTGCTTTTGTAGCAGAGCAGAGGGTGCGGAGCGTGTCTTGGGCGCTCTGTCAAGTGGATCACATGGATGACGCTGGGCCAATAGATGAGGCACCTGCACTCTTCCCTCACCCGCTGCTCTGCCAGGCATATGCGCGCATAGCACGCCACAGTAGCAGGCTGTGGTGGCAACACGTTGCTCAGCCTGGCGCGCCAAAAATCACCCACCTAAGCAACCCCTATCCCTGTGCTGCCATCCTGCCTGCAGGCCTTCCCCGACCCTGCTACCACCAAAGGGCAATCCGCCCCCTGCAAGGTCTGCCTTTGATGCTCCAGCCCCGGCCCCATCAGCCGCGCCAGCGGCCAAGCCGCCCGGACCTGCGCAGCAGCAGCTGGCTCTGCGGCAGGCGATGTCCAAACTGGTGCAGCGCCCTGCGTTCCTGGACATGCTGGCCGAGGAGTTGCGCGGGGTGGGGCTACTGCAGTGAGTGCAGCTGTGGTGCACCGCTCCCGGGCTGCCTGCTCCAGGGCCCTGAGCTGCTCTTGCCAGCTTCAAGGCCCCTAAAAAAGGGCACGCAGCTGTGGCTGTGGTGCACCGTGTCAGGGATAGTGCACCAGTTTTGCCATGGGCTGTGTTGGCCTCCGGATGTGCATGGGACAAGCCTGCCGGTTAGCTAGGCAGTGGGCCACCTGTTGCTGCAGCTTTCATGTTGGGGGGTGCCAGGGCGCATGTGCTGGGAATACTTCTTTCACACGCTGCTCGCCTGCCGCTTACTGTAGAATGAGTGTGCGAGGGTGTGACTCACAGTCGCAAGTGACAGTAAGCATATAAGCACGCAAGCATGGTGGATCACAGTGGAGACGCTCAAGCGCGCGGTGCCGAAGCAGACAAGCACGAGTGCAAGAGCACCGGCCCATTTGCGCACTGTGCTCAGGCCCGCGCAAGGGGTGAGCTGTTCAAGCCCTGAGTATGCTCAGCATGGTACACCTTTGGTCGGTGTGCTGTTCAAGCCCTCTGAGTATGCTCAGCATATGGTACACCTTTGGTCTAGGTGCTGAGGGTACAGGGGCGTGCAGCCAGACTCGGCGGTTTAATGCTGGGAACTTCTGACAATTCCAGGTGGCACAGACCAGGTGTTGGGTGCTGAGGGGGGCGTAGTGCCATGGGCAGCTGCTAACCAGCCTGTCTGTGTTTTCCTGAAGCCCCTCTTTTCCATTTCAGGTGCCAGAGGGGCATCTCTTGGTTCCACTCACAAGCACGACAGCAGGAGCAGTCTTGCAGTGCCTCGTGCATACTTTGCCATGGCATACAAGAAGTCGGCAGGGCCACTCTTGGTGATGGTTGTAGAGACAGAGGCGATTATGGCCTGGTGCTAATGATCTGTCCTTGGCCACATTTGGACCCCAAGGCACACTCATGCCATGCCTGTTGAATCATAAGTATTGGTCGGAGGCATGGATCAATGACATGACGCGGCGACTCGCTGCATACATGCAGCAGATTTGGATGGTTGCGGGATGGGCTTCAGCCTGTGTGGTTAAGGCGTAAAGCCAATCTATTTGGTATGAGTGTGCTTGCTAGTGCATGTAAAATGCTCTCTGCATCACTGCGAACAACTACTGTCTATTTTACTGATCACTGCATCGTTTTAAGCGGTTGCAAACCTGGTAAAGTAGGGCTGTGCATGGGGTGCTCAGCGAGACTGCACAAGATTGAGGGGGTGCATTAACATAGGGGCCGTCATAATATATGCATTGTATTTTCACATGTTTGAAACGGGAAGCCGACCACAGGAAGAGCTGTGAACAGAGAACACGCATAGCTTAGCATAGAATAAACTAAGCTTGCTGCATGCGCCCGTTCTGTCTGAAAAGGCCAAGTAATATGCTGACGGGTGGCTGAACAAAAGGTAGCATATTTTTTAATCTGTCCGGAGTGCCTAGTGTTAGCCGTGTGCATTACTTAAAATTAAGCTGCTGATTGCCTTCTCTGTCAAGCAAGACTTGATGTTTGTTTACCTAACATCTTGCCTTATTCCAAACATGTGTTCTTTGCTCTGTGAGCCTTTGCTGTGAGCTTCTTTCTTGATTATGCTTTGCATCCCTCATGGCTGCTTTGCTGAGGAACTGTCTGGTTTGGTGATTGAATGGCTTGTTAGGGACTATTGTAGAGTGTGTTTGCAACTCGACTTGTCAGGCTGATGCGTTTCTCTTCCACTCTATCCAACTAACGTGCTTGTGTGGCAACAGGTACTTGTAAACCCAGAAAGCCTTTATGTTATGATTGAGGCACCAGCCCAGCATAATCTCCATGCAGCAGTTTTGCAACTATTCGTGGCAGAGGTATCAGTGTTGGCGAGGCTCAAACTTCATGCTATGGTGCATGTGGAAATCTTGAAGATAAACTGAATTGCAAGGAAGTTTCTGGCTTCTTAACCCACCTTGAAGGTGCAGGCCTTGATAGGCAGAAATCGGAACCACAACGAGAATATTTTTCGTTGTGGATTAGGTTTTAAAGGTTACAAGGCTGTGTCCGCCGGACGGCGGCGCCGTTGTGGATTACAAGGATAAGGCCTTCAGTCAAGAATTGCGACTGCTAGCCTGCTCATAAAAAACGATTAATTCATGAAGAAAAAAAGGAAGTTTATGGTTTTTCTGGTTTAAAAAAGCGGACACATCATGAGATCCTGCCTGTGAGAACAAGGGAGCATACTTCCTGCGGAGAGAGACCACCTGGGGATGTGTGCAATGAAATAGGACATGTTTTTCA
>LFCJ01001114.1_pt1 | contig 18192 bp, 22 predicted proteins | sample 643141 | NCBI WGS metagenome assembly LFCJ01 (sample SAMN03766243, study PRJNA286221) | soda lake metagenome | biome: soda lake; feature: Kulunda steppe; material: water; isolation source: sample B1-Br-g2 brine of Lake Bitter-1 | place: Russia: Kulunda steppe | collected 2010-07
TAGCCTTGGGGGCATCATCCTAGCTAGTTGGCTTTTCTGGCAGTTCTCCTTTTCCTAGCGTTTTTCAGCTCTTCTGCCTTGCCTGCCTTAAGGACATTGCTGTGTCCGCTCGCGTCTTGTAACAAACTAACAAACTAACTTACTTCTACTTAGCTAGTAGCTTCCAGACAATGCCATTTTTCTTGTGTTTGCGCCACCTAGATTAGGACCAGGTTGCAGGCCTTCTAGATTTCAGCTCAGCTGCCCTCGTTCGGCGGATACAGCTATGCAACCTAACCTAACCTGACGCAGGCCTGATTGGCTTCAGGTAAGCTGCCCTCATTCGGCTGGAACAGCTATGTAATCTAACCTGACCTGACCTTTTGGCATTTTCTTCTGCTTAAGTAGAAATACAAGTTGTTTTTATGGTAAATTGCGTATCAAATTGAATGTGTGTTATATGTACACCTTAGGCATTCCTTGCAATCCAAGGAGTCCTTGTTGTTCCAAAAAAGTTGTTACAAAACATGCCTATTCCACTTGTAACCTTTGAACTTGTTTCAAATAGTTGAATTCTTTGGGTTACGTTATTCTCCAAAGAAGATGCATAGACCAAGGACATGAGCACGTAATCTAGAAGACTATGTTTGCTCAATTGACAAAAGAAATATACAGAGCGCCAAATTGATAATTCAGCGCAACTTAGAGACAGGAAGGCATAACTGGCAGGATTCGAGTACAAAGATTACAATATATGCAAGAAATTCAAGAGAAGCTTACACATGATGATCAGATAAATGCAGATCTCCTTGCACCCGTCAGGCATACCCTTGGTACCTCAGGAGATATGCATCACTCAATGCTAGGAAACAGGCGAGAACTTTCTATTTCGGAATGTGCAAACTAATAAGCCATAAGTGTGCTGGCGTTCGTGCGTGCCCACTCATGTGCTCAAATTTGGCGCTTGTTTGGGCCAACAGGGTCTTCGTTTACAGTTGTGCAGGGAGGAAGTGCAGCTGCCTTCCCCTTTCTTGTTTTCATGAATGTCAATTGGTAATGGCGTTGCTCCTGTCGCTGTACCTAGCATGGATTTCTTCAATTTTGCTACTTCCAGAGTTGGCCATGCAGCTGCTGCTATACCCGTTAATATCAAATTCTGTCAATAAGTATCAGGCTTTGGGGTCCAGTGCTTTGCAAAAGTCTGGCTGATCAAAAGAGGCAGCAGGAGTGTGGCATCCCCGGAAACCTGTGACATAAATCATAGAGAATATGTTGCTGGTGATTGCAGATTTCAGAGCATGGACAGGACAGCTTACAGAAAGAAGTTGAAACATCTAAAGGCAATGCTTTGCTCCAACGTGCTGTCTGCCCAATGCAGGGATCAATTTGTGTAGAGATGTGCTTGTCCAAGCTTTTTATGCATAAAAATTGTGACATGCGTACTTCAGTCATTGTAGCCTGAAAAGTGCTGATTTTGAGAAATCGCAAGAAAGTTGAAGAGCAGGTCGCTCTTATACCACTTTGGGGCATCAGACCAAGTGTCACAAACCTTGACAGGCTTGGCATCAATGCGGATCTTGCCCCAGCTAACTGCCTCGTCAGGACGCGCACCGCTGTCACTGCCATCATACTCCTGCAAGCACATAACATATTGCTCAGTCAGCTAACAGATTTTTGGATGTATCCTCACGTCACAGGGCCAGCTGAGGATCAGGGTACTATTTCTTGCTCCTGACTGCATTCTATTGTCTGGTATTAAACAGCTATGCCATTACAGTTACCAGTCAACAATGTTTGTCTTCAACACATAAGGGCAGCTCTTTTGCTTGACGGTCACTTATACTCTTACTCTTCAAGTACTGCTGAACCCCAACCATCAAACTTTACAGTAAGTACACTAAGTAGACTGCCCCTCACACTATATTTCGGAATCATGATCGTGGCCAAGCTTCCTTGCTTGATGCACCTTGGGAGAGCTGAATCAAGGAGTTTGCATGACAGTGCGCACCTGTCCTGTGTTGATGTAAACAGCAAAGTCTGCTCCGTTCCGCATAAGGTTTGCATTACATATGTGGTGCTTTGGAACGCCACCCCCCAGGATGATCATGCCCGTTTTGTGAGGTGCAGCCTTCATGGCAAGATCATTGATGAGTCGCACATCCTCAATGATGTCACACCTGCAGTATGCCGAAAAGCTCCTCTATGTCAGTGCTTTGCAAACACAGGCCATGGAAATCTCACCCACCCTTCTCTTCGTGTCTGTCTTTTCCTTGTTCCAGCTGAATGCAGGCAGGTCCTGGAGAGTAGAGACTCCTTTGAGCCATGCAAATTTGTTAAATAGCAGCTCTCTAGAAACTTGGCTTAACACCATCACACAGTTTCTAAGTATGTGATCCGTCATCATCTGGTCCCCTTCAGCAGGCAGCTCTATCAACCTTGCCCCAAGCATCACACAGCTTGGGTTGGCTGGGCCATGAAGCATTCAAATGCAGCATCACGGACTTGCAAGGTCCCTTTGACAATTGCATTATAAAGAATGCTATAATGGCTAAATTTTGTCCAGGATGGTCTTCACAACATTACACAGAAAGCTTAGAAATGCTTTGAGATGCTTCCAAAGTATAAAATGAATCAAGTGCAAGGCTCGGGGCACAGCTATCAAGGAATGAATACAAAACTTATTTTCTTTCCTTCCATGTAAAGACAGACTGTTATCTTGCTGCAATGACGCTTCTTTGCTGCAGCATACTCTGTGTGACAGAGACACTTTTCATCCCAAAGGTGCACTTCTTTACAAGCAATTGGCAGGCAGGCGGAAGCAAGACAGTGTTAGATTCAACAAACAAGGTCACCCACCTGAGTCCAGGTGACTTGTAGGAGTGGAAAAAGAGCATGTCGCCAATGGAGCCGTCCGTGAGAGGTGGACAGAAGATAGGGATGTTGTGTTTTGCCGCCCAGTAGGCAATGGATTCCTTGCTGTTAATCACCTCCCCAAAACGCTTGATCATCTGGATAGGTATCGTGTGCAAGTAAGCAGAGGTTTTGCGGCATTGTGTGGGTTGCATGCGCAAGTGTGCATAACAGGTATATTTGTGTGAACGATTGTGCTTGCATATGCATGTGAATGCATGTGCATTCAAGTGTGCACATGTGTTTGTGGGTGGAAGAAAATGTGCCTGTGTACACATGAATGTGGATGCGTAGCATATGTGTGTGATCGGAAATGTGCGCGCATGCACTCGCATGTGAGTGCATCAGCAGGAGCACAATGCGCTAAGAACCACAGGAGCAAACCCAATGTGGCAGTGCAATGCTTGAGATTGCATTCCAGGCATGCCTGAGGAGACCAAAAAGGGTACAACCCACTTTTCCAGTCTGTGCGGTTTGATGAAAGCAGACTGTGACCAGCCTTGGGATCTCTTTGAATGGGGCCTACCTTGGACGGGGTCCAATTCGTGCCTAGCTCTTGCTGCTCTTTGAGCATCTGGTTCAGCACAGGCATGATCCAGTCCTCAAACTTGCAGTAGTTGTCATTTGGCACGAGCATGTTGCCTATTCTGTTCAAACCTCGCAAGCGCAGCTCAGATCCTGCAGACAGGCAGGCAGGAATGGAGGGGCAGAGAACGCCCTCATTTATACCGAACCTCTTCTGCACTAAACGCTGCACACCGGGACATGCTATTTGTGTATAGCTGCAAGCGTTTCAAAGAGTTGATTGGGTTTGCAGAGCACCAGCAGCTGCAGGGAACATTCATCCCGCCCCATACAGCATCTTGGCTCCACCAGTGCTTGGCGCGCTCACCTTTGAATTGATTGAAGTCCCCCACGTACGTGTGCCCCATACATTTGATGATGTCCTCCTCGATGCCGCCGGCTGTGCAAACCATGACATCTACCATCCTATGCTCGACCAAGTACCTGCAGCAAAACATACCAGCATGCATTTCAGTTTGCACATGGCCTGCCCTGCCCTTTGCCTGCTTGTATGCTATGAGGTGCGTACTCCTAACAGGTAGGATCATACAAGAAGAGAAAAACCGTAAGTAAAAAAATCTTACTTACAAAAATCCCTCACAAATCAGCTTCCCTTTTTGTGATGCAGGAGTCCATGCATGCGGCCATGGGACGTTGGGCCAGGGTGCAGCAAACAGACCACACGGCAATTTTGATTACCTCAGTTCAAAAGCCTCACTGCCTGACCGACTTTGCCCAAGGCACCATTACCTTATGTGCTCCCGGGTGCCAGCTGAACCTAAATTTGAGGTGTAGCCAAAAAAGATGCGGCAGCGCGTGCTTGCCCTGAAGTCAGGATCCGCCTTGTCTGGATCTGTGTTGGGAAGAAGGGGCTCGTCGCTGAGCCGCCACCTTATCTGCAGACACACAACGAGTGCAGGGGGCAAAAGCATGGCCTTGGCTGCCAGCCAACCTTATGTGCATGTGCGAATATGCATCCAGATTCTGTGCATTGCAGGGCTGCACGCGCATCATTTGGTGAGCAACATGGGAAGACCTGCATGCCAAACGAGTTCTGGCCATGATCGTCGATTATTCTCAGGACGGTTCATGAACAGCATGCTTTTATGCATTCATACTCAGAAGTACTCGGCCAGGATGATGCATACGGTACGCGGGAAACACAGGCAAGAACCACAGCCTGCCGCAATGACGAGAGTCACTGGGGGGTTTGATGGAAGATGCTGGAAATTGATGCTGGAGCCTTGCCCCCGAGTGACTAGAGTTAACTCGCCAGCAGGCATAATGCAGGCATGTGCTTCCTGGGGTCCTGGAGTTTCTACCATGCGATTAACTTCATTGATGGCTTGTCCAAAAGTAGTGCCCTGGAAGCCTGTTGTCAGGAACGACTCCATCATACCGTCCAAGTCCCGTCCTTGGTTGAAATCCCACCCTCTAATGACAGGCGTCTCGGGAAGTGCATCCGTTGGCATCAAGACAGCCTGCAAGCAGGCCCGTGCTGACACCTGTGATCAACATGCTCTTCCTGGCCTATCACTCGAGTTTTGGACAACCTGGACGCTCAAATTCAGTACAAGTAGCACACATTCCACCTCTTTCTACCTCTTTTTAGCCTTATCATATGCATGCAAGGCCCGCCCCGAAAGTCTGCATATGAGCGGCTGAGCTATGCGCGCAAACATTGATGCACCTTCGTGTTCATGCAGTTTTCAAAGAATAAGCAGTTTTCGACTCTACTTTGTGCCCATGCGCTCACCCCTTGAGCGGGTATTTCATGCTGACAGGCCTCTTGGCTGCCTTGGGCCTGTTTGCCGTCCATGACTGCTGCGTCTGCTAGAACTTGGTGAGTTGTTCCAGACTTATCTAGGACCAGGTAGCCATAAGACCCAACTGCAATCAGCTTTGGCTCCCTCACCGACCTGACCGTCTTCCTGATGCACCTCGAGCTCAAAATACAATTTTAGATAATTGACAGTTCACTCTAAACAATGTCATGTTATCTTAAATATCTGTGTGGGGTGACAACTGACTGCACGGCATACCAACGGCCGCATTCATTTTCAGCGACGAGTACTTTGGTGCTCGAGAGGCCTAAGAATCAAATTGTGAAGTAAAATAAATGTCATTTTTGCCTTTTTGGCCAGAATTAGATCAGGATCATTAAAAATTAAATTACATGCCTACGTCAAAGAACTATGCCCCTGGCGAGACGCTCCGAGCATGGCCTGCAAGATGGCCTGCAGCTGCTTAGACTCTGCTGGCGGTCCTTGCACCTGTCCTTGCTTGTGTGCCTGGTGCACAGTCTTCAAAAGGGCAGCCCCCACGCTCTGCACTGCACTTGCTGGCGCGCTGGCCTCACCCATCGCCACTGCTGTCGCCACCCTTTGGGCATCATCAGCTTCCGCAGGGTGGCTGCTTGCATTCTGGGCCAAAGCTGCGCAATTGCGTGCAGGTGTTAGAGAAAGAGCAATTTTTTGTCTATTGACATTCGGGTGGCAAGACTTGGGGTTGGTTAAGGGTAAAGGTTATCTCAACCTGATCTATTATCACTCATCCTGATCTATTATGCCAACCAATGCCTGCCTGTGTGCCCAATGTTCTCAAGCCTGTCGCAACTCCCAGGAATGCAGGGAGCAGTTCCGTATTCTCTCGTGTACTTACCGATGGCCAGAGATCTAAGCAGCGCGGGGGTGGGCAGACTCATGTACGGGATCGCAGAGCGAATGCATTGCCTGACCTGCAGGTGTGCGTAATCATCAGCCTGCAGTGTCAGCCACGCATGAGCATGCTGTTGAACATAGAAAGCAGGTCACGAGGGCAGCCTTGCCTTTTGCCCACAGTTGCTGCGGGATTTCATGTCCATGACCAGCCAGCCGCCCATGACAATGCCCATCGACCAGACACCCACTTGTCCATGACCAAGCTGACCTTAATCATCAAGCACACGGTCCGGCTGCAAACACACAATGCAGGGAGCAGCTGGCTGAGGCCAGGCCAAATGAGGTGCAGGGCGCTTTGGCCTGCTCTGCATCTCCTTGGGGTCTGCAGGAGATCCACGTGCACCACAGGCAGCAGGCCGCCTCAGCTCACCCACCATGTCCGAGGGATCGCTCAAGCCCGACATGAAACTCAGCATCTGCTCGCGGTCCAGCAGCACCACTAGCAGCGGAGCCCCAGCAGCCTCGGTACCGGAGCCGCACACGGGAGCATTGGCATCTGCCGCTGCCGCCGGTGCCGCTGCAGCAGCAGTGCCTGTCCTGAGGGAGTTGGCGGGGGGCAGTGCACCCGCAGAGGCTGCACCGGCAGCAGCGCCTGCAGGGCTGCCCACGGATGTGGGGGCCTGGTAGGGGCCCAATGCCGCCCGCACTGGCTGGGCATTGCCAGCCGCTGCAGCCCCTCCACACGGCAGACTGCCCAACGATCCGGGCCTGGCCAGGGCTGCCAGCTTTAGCAGCCCATGCGCGGCCGCCTCACGCACGCCCTGCACCTCATCGTGCAGCAGATCCACCAGGTACTCGCTGCATTGGCAGGCCACCTGCGTGCAGCCGCGTGCGCCGCCAGCCGCGCGATGCGCACTGAATCAGTGGCGCTTATTGGGGAGCTTGTGGCTCTGCAACCTTAGTAGTGTGTCATGTTGCTGTATATCTCTTGCGCAGGAGCACAGCACCGTCACAGGCGCGCGCATGCACACACACGCGCACACACATTACACGTACACACACATGCAAGCACGCATGCGCGCGCAAAAAGCGTCACCTTTGGGAGGCACCTGTCACACGCAGCTGTACCTGCCGCCGGTCTTGCAGCACCTCTGCTCCCCCCGCGGCTGCGCTGCCAGCACCCGCCGCCCCATCTGCACCATGCGCCGACAGACGCGGTGGCCGGGCCAGTTCAAGCAACTCTGACTCTCCCAGGGCAGTGAGCGCGCCTGCTGCTGCTGCACGCACCTGCAGGTAAAAGCAAGGGTGGGTCAACCAATAGAGCCCGAGCTGCTTTGCAGCACCTCACGCTCAGCAAAGGCAGCGGCAGCCCTCTGTGCACACACATGCTGTAGCCTGCCCCAGTCCACATCGCAGGCAGGGTGCTGCCCAGCCACGAACTGTGCCTACTTGGCCTCCGCGCTTGCTGCTTGCCTCGCCCACCTTTGTGCACACAAACAAGGGTGCTGCCCTCCTGCGATGCTTGCCTGTGCTGGTGGTGTGGCACCGACCAGATTAACAACACGCTTAGGGCCCACAGGTGCACCTTGCCGATCACACCTTGCCTGTGCTGGTGGTGTGCCATCGACCAGATTAACAACACTCATAGGGCCCACAGGTGCACCTTGCCGATCACACCTTGCCTGTACTGGTAGTGTGCCACCGACCAGATCAACAACACTCATAGGGCCCACAGGTGCACCTTGCCGATCACAAGCTCGTCTGTCTTGAGGCGCAGCACAGCAGGAAGCAAGGGCACAGCCAGGACGAGAGCAGCACACTGGGGCACATGTACTGCGTGGGCAGCAGCCCCGAGCCCAGTCCTGGAGCCCCAGCAGCCGCAACCTGCCAGGCTGAGCAAGTCAAGTCCTCAGGGTCTGGCCCAGCTCTTCCTCTGTGGAGGCTTTGGAGCCTTCTGCTGGGAGGTTCAGGCATGCCATGCCTTCCAGGTTTGCAAGGCCTTGCATTTGGTGTTTCAAGGTCGCTCTGGACAGCTAGTCTTTTTGTGGAGTCCCTGAGGCCTTTTGCCCGGAGGCTCAGGCAGGCCATGCTTGCCAGGCTGGCAGGCCATGCACATGGGTCTGGGAGCTCGCCTGGCACAAGTGTTTTGTGGAGGCCCTGATTCCGCTGGAAAGCTCAGGCAGGCGGCGCCTACCAGGCTGGCGGGCCACACACAGGGTGCTGCTGGATGCGCACCTGACCCAGCTCATCCTCTGTGCCGTGCACCAGCGCCCCCACAGATGCGTCCAGCAGGTCCAGTGTATGTGCGTGGGGGCCCCCCGCCCAGGGCCCGCCGCCCATGCGCCCAGTCACGCCTGCCCCTTGCTGCTGCACGCCCTTAGCCTGCACGTCACTCACGCAGCGCGCAGGGCACCAATGGGCGGCGGGTCAGAGCCCAAGCCCGCGGCGTGCCTCACTGGAGCCGCCAGCCAGCAGGGGTGAACGGGCGCCAGACCGCTGGACCAGGAGCAGGTGGGCCATGCCGGCAGGTATCGACTTGATGCAGTGAGGGACAACACAAGCCAGATTGTTGGAACTTGAGTGAGTGGTGGTTGGTTGGAAGTGGGTGGAACCCTGCGGGCAGAATATGAGTGCTGGACGAGCAGGCAGGCAATGCCGGCGGGGCCAGCACCCGCCCCCCGTGTGCACGAGGCAGTGGGTGACCCTTGCAGCCCAGCGTGGGCGGTGTTAGAGGGGTTGGCTGCATGCATTGCACGCAACCGTGAGGTGGTCGGCCGCTTTGGGTTGGCAGGGTGGCGCCTGCGCCAGCCCCAGCGCCCAGCATGGCAGGAGCCTTCAGCCAGCGCTCCCTGCGCTTGAGAGTGGCAGCCTGAACGGCCAACACACCTTTGTGTGCTTGCAGACCTTGCGAGCGCTATTATCACCTTGATGCCAAGGGTCCTAAACCAAGGCACCTGCGGTCAGCCCAAGGAAGCCTCTGTGCACAGGCAATCGCCTCAAGAGCCACGCTGAAGCACAGTGCCAAGCGATCGCCCACAAAGCGGTGCCATCAATGTTTCGCACATACAATGATGATCTGGTAAGAGTCAACCCAGGGCCCACCAGAAGCCCCTCCCAAATTCCTGGCAATCCAAAAAAATTTACTGCAGCTGCACCCCACCTTCAGGCCCTTCCCTTGATTGGTTCCCTCTCTAGAGGCTGAGGCCGCTGTGCTCGCAGGGATCTCCACCCTGATGGTTGCTTTCTTGTTTAGGGCTTGAAGCTTCACGCGCAAGCTGGCACCAGGGATCCCTGCAAAGTTTAAGTTACAATGGGTTTAGACCTTCAGCCAGATGGGTTGACTGCTGGGCTTGCTGGGCATTGCAAGCTGGCACCAGGGATCCCTGCAAAAGATGAGTAAGGTCCATGGCTAAAGGATATGCTGCATCCAGACCCCTGCTCTGGCATTGAACCTGCGTCTGTTATAACACCCTGATGTCCACCTGCCAAACAATGCTCCCTCTCAAACAGCTGCCCGCGCAACTCCCTAGACATTTCACATCCATTTCATGACTGATGAACAATGGCTCAAGTAAGCAGTGCAGAAGGGCAGGGATGCTGCTAGCAGCAAGCACAAGGCCTCCCATTCCAGGCACACACCATTCCCGGCACATCCTTTTGATGAATGAGCTGAATGAGCAAGCTGGCTTGTGCCCCTTCAGGCACAGATCAAAGGTTAAGGTTAGGTTACATAGCTGTATCTCCCAAACGAGGGCAGCTTAGCTGAAGCCTGAAAGGCCTGCAACCTGATCCAAAACTAGAAAGGCGCTCATAGCAGAAGGAAGTGTGTCTGAAAGCCAGAGATTTCTGACAGATCAAAGCTCCTTCACTTTGTGGAACTATGCTATCACCAGCGCTGGGATTTGCGTCTTTTCAATTGACGTTCACACTGAGATGCATTTTCTATCAGCATGTGGAAATTGTGGTGAGTAGCATGTGGACATGAGCATGTGTCACGTATTTGTCGCATCAGACATCTGTAAGCAGCTCCCTTCATCGTGTGCAAGATCAGAGCACATGGCATTCCTTGCTTTCATGCCCTCACCTCATTTGTCGATCAGACTCTTCCAAATTTGAGCATTTAGTGAGTGTGAGCACAGTACCAAGCACGCATTACCTTGCGTACCCCCTCTTTTGCTCGCGCAAGATGCTGAATATGCTCTTGCACAGGCTACCCAGGCATGATGTGGGAACGGGCTGGGCTACTTGCACAGGCTGCATTGCTGCATGAGAGGTCACTGTCGGCGGCTTTCACACACCTGGGAGAAGTTGAAGAGCCGCGCGGCGCACACCCTTTTCTGGGTCATTGGAGGCGGCTCCACACAACCTCTGGAAGCTGTCGTCTGCCAGCGTCTGTGCAAGCATGCATGATTGAAGGGCTGGCACAGGTCAGCCGCTGTGCCCCCACAGTCAATGATTGCAAGAGAGCTGTACCCCCACAGTCAATGGTTGCAAGAGAGAGCTGTCAACCAGAAGGGGTGGCCTCTTGCACCCATTTCCACTTGACTGCTCCTGCGGGAAGATGAAAACCTGTGTGCCATATGGCACCTATGTAATGATCTGACTTCAAGGCAGAGCAAGAACACCTTGCTCAATCATGTCCATGTTCTGTAGTATGTCAGATGGCTACTCCACCAGCTTGACATTGTCCAACTGCACCACTGCTTAGAAGACTCAACAAAGCAGCAGCAGCAGCAGCAGCAAGCAGGGAGTTAGAAAGAAAGAGTCAGCGCAAGCACAACATGGCTGACCTGGGGTCGGCTGAATTGCCAGAACTGGGGCTCTTCAAGACGCATGCGAGGGAACCTTTGAGCCAGGGCAACAAGCAGCTGCAGGCAAGACACATGATCAGCATAGCCGGCAGAGGGGAATCGTGAGAAAAGTTTGATGATCGAGCACTTCCAGGTGTCTCATGGGCACTCCTTCACGGTGGCAAGTGGCTTGGTGAAAAATTGCACAAAGAAGCAAGCAGATTGTACAAGTAGGTGTGTGTGCGCGGGCACGTGGTGTGCGCGCAGGAACGTTGTGTGTGTGTGTGTGTGTGTGTGTGTGTGTGTGTGTGTGTGTGTGTGTGTGTGTGAACACAACGAGTGTCATTTGGTGCCAACACAATAACCTTAGAAGCCAGGGGTTGTCTCTGAGTCAGAGGGCACTGAAGCATTAAGATCAGCCGTAACCAGGACCATCATCCCTCATGCCCACATTCAATCCTCTCACGGCTCATTTCGGGTGATTTTGAATTCCAATCCAGGGAAACTGGATTCTGGGTTCATGGACAGATTGCTGTCCTGTGTGCCTCTGCTTTTGTACCTCAGCAGCCAGTAGGCGCACACCCTCATAGTCATCGCCCAGTGCCAGAATGGCTGTCTTGTAGCTGCTGATCGCGCACTTGCCGCTTGTGCACACACAGCTACTGCGCCCAGCACTGGCTTTCTTTTCTGTTACTGGGATGCCTGGTGCATGGCGTGCGCTTTCTTGCTGCTGCTGCTGCTGCTGCTGCTGCTGCTGCTGCTGATGCAGGTGGTGCTGATGCTGCCGCGGCTGCTGCCGGGATGTTGCTGGCGCATGCTGGTGTGCAGCCAACAAGGCAGCCAAGGCAGCGCGTCGCACGCGTGGGTGCCAGTGCACACACCTGCAATCGCATTCACAATGACAAACAAGTGTGTTTGCATGACCTGTGCACATTTGCTCGTTTGTTGCCAAAACACAGCTCGGAACGGAGCACATGGCTGTAGACCCTTGCACGCAAATTGCCCCTCACAAAGCTGTGTCCCTCATGTTGCTGCCTCGGTCTGCACCTGTCAGCTTGCACCCCTGTCGAGATGTCATATTCTTAACAGCAAGCTGAAGCGTGCTCATGAGAACAAAAATAAAAAACACATGCACCCCGGTCCTGAGTCCTTTGTGCTACATCCATGGATTGAAAAGCACATCAAAACTAGCTTGTGCATACTTTTGCTTCTGTTCGCTGCCTGGAGTGCTCCTCCAGCAGCGGAACCTCTGTACATGCATGCTGCTGTGCATGTCTGTGATCAATTGCCCGTCAGCAGTGCTTAGCAGTCGGAAGATTAGCACCCAGGCATCAAACAGCTGCTGTTTACAGGCTCCCAACACATACTTAGCTAATCATACTGAGCACATGCGATGGCAGGCCCAGACCTCAGCAGGACATGCGCCTTCATCCAAGGCACGGAAGTGCATCAGAGGGATTGGAGAGGGAGGCAATGATGGTGGGGGAAAAGTGGAAGCAGGTAACCGCACAAACAAGGGGCGCAAGGCGTAAGGCAGGAGGGTGTGCCTTTTGAGCGGTACCCCTGAGAGGCTTCATCATTCTTAAATGAACGTGCCCACACTCACTCCATACAAAGCATTGTGGCACAGCTTGCGCGCCCAAACGTGCGCTGCCCTCACCATGCAAGCAGACCCTGCTGCAGCGCCTGCACATGCAGCCAGGACAGTCCTTTTCCGCCAGCAGCCATGCCTGTGGGCAGCTTGGCTGGGAGGGGTGGCTGCGAGGTGCCTAGCCCAGCCGCAGGCTCTGCCACATGCGAGGCCCCTAGCTGCGAGGTCCCTGGATACAAGGAGCCTGGCAGTGAGGTGCCATGCATGGCTGCAGGCTCTGCCACGCGCTGCTGCGAGCTGCCTTGGGGCCTGCCGCCGCTGCCACTGCTCCCCTGCCCCCTCGGGGCCTGGATAGCGCCTGCGCAATGCACGACCTGGCCTGCAGCATCGTCTGCAGGGGCGCATGACGTCCATGGTGACTCTGCCGCGTGCGAAGCAAGGGGAAGCTGGCTCGGGAGCTGCTGCTGCTCCTGCTGCTGCTGCTGCTGCTGCTGCTGCTGCTGCTGCTGCTGCTGTAGCAGGCGCCTGCGCTTGTGCTGCAGCACAAGACAGGCGGAGCTGGCTCCAGCACCTGCCTCATCTACACCAGTCAAGGAACCGCTTCCCGGCTGAAGTTGTGGGTGTTGCCCTGTGCCGACAGGAGTAAGCAAACAACTGTGTCTGCGTCTATGCATACATGCATGCGCACGCAAGGAAGGAGTTCGCTTGTTTGGCGTGCTCGTGCACTACACTCTCCAACGCCTGTCTGTCTACTGGGCTGGGTTGCGCTGTGTCTGCACCGTGTCCGCTGGGCTGGGCTGCACAGTGCATTGCATGCAATGGAGAGCAAAGCATGTGCTCGCAGCAGCTGATTGCAGCTGTCCCAAGGCCGCACACAAAGGCTTGGCATGAATGCTTCTGAGACATACGTGTGTATGCCTGTGTGCGTGCGTGTGCGTGTGTGCGTGTGCGTGTTTGGGTGCATGTGTGTTGAGTGCTTTTGTGCACCACACCTGCATCAGCGGGCGGCAGCAGTCCGCATGCAGCTATCGATGGGGGCGCAAGCTCCCCCCCGTAAGCCTCCGCTTGCTGAGGCTTTGCCTGGGAGGTGCTGCTTGGGGGAGGACATGACAAGCTGCTGGTGCACCCTGCCTGTCCTGAAGCTGCGGTGGCTGCAGGGTCTGAGCTTTGCTTGGACGCATGGCAGCAGCAGGCGGCGAGGGACTGCGTGAGCCGCAGTGCAGCAGCAGCAAACCAGGGCTGCCATGTGGTGCCGGGCTCCCCAAGCACCTACCAGCAGGCAGGTGGACATTCGCACACGTCACTGCGGATGCACGCCTTGTGCAGCTTTGACATTCCATGGCGGACACACCATGTGGGGGCAGGCCAACCGAGGGGAGCAGGTCTATGTTTGCAATGCGATGATAGAGCGCAAGAGGCTACAAGGAGGGGCAATGCTGGCCAGTGGAGGACATGCACAAGCACGGCTCTCAGAAGTGGCCATTTGAGTTGACTGGATGCATTGTTGGTTGTTGATCAACGCACGTGACATCATGAAGGTCAGACCTTGACAGCAAGCTTGTATAAGTGGGTCAAATCCGCCCCGTGGGATGCGCCGTCCAGTAGCTCTGCGAGGGCTATGAGAGCATCCCTGCAAGTTGAAAGCATGAAAAGCATGTTTGATCACTGAGGCGCTTAGTTGACGGCAAACTAGCACCAGTTTCACGAGGCACACCTGCGCTGGGAGGTACAGGTGCCCACATCAGCTGCCAGATTATCTAAAGCTCCTATCAAAGCTGCTTCCCCTTTCCCTTGCCAGCTGCCAGGGGTCTGGGACTCCAGAGCTTGCATTGATAGGACGACAGATGGAGCCTGAGAGCTGTAGGCAAGCTTTTGCCTGGCAAGGCTCTCCAAGTTTGTAAGCAGGCAGGCCCTCATGCCCGCAAATTGACATTGCTCAATTTGCTCGATCTCACAAGATCGCAAACAATTAATTCTAAAAGTGATGGGCAGAATCCATACTTTGCCAGATCCATGAAATAGAAAAGAAGAGCAGCATTTGATCTAAGTCGAGGCACTCACGATTTGCCATATAACTATAGCAGATTTTTAGTGTTATCATTTTCATCACAATTCTTTATTAATAGAAAGACAGCCTATGTCCTTAATGATGCAGCCATTGGCCAAAGCAACAACGGGAATACGAATGGCAATGTCAAAGTTGATGTGTAACGCCAATGCAGGTTATCTTCAAAAAGATTAGAGAAAGAGAGGGATAGAAAGGAAAAGACTTGCAGACCAGTGAGGAGTATGCACTGAGCTATATAGCGAGCTACATATATGTAGCTCAGTATGACATTTAAAGATGGTCCAAATAAGGCCTGTATGCAAGCTCACTTTGTGACGCCACATTTGACTTCAACTAGGTCTACATCCCTGCGCAAAGGGTGTTAAGCCTGGACGCTACTTTGAAGGCCATCAGCTGGCAGTATAAATATAGTTACTGATCTATAACAAGACAGTTCATCTGCTGTAAGGCTTGGCAGGAGCAATCGTGGTAAATTCCTGTTGGCTACATGCGCAGATAAAATCAGGCTTCGTTTGGGAAGCTCTTTCTTGTGAGTTGCTTAGAGCCTTAGATACTATTCGGGAGAAGGTCAAGGTCCCTCACATCGCTGCAATGGTTGTTCATCACGAAAGCACACGTTCAGGTCCTGGAAATCGGCCAAGCTGACTCCGAGCCACAAAAAGGGCCCAGTGACTGATCCAGGGAAGAATAATTACAGTGATGGGAAGGCTTAACAGACTGTCTGCCAACCTGCTTCCCTCCATGACAGACTGGTTTAAACACAATACAATTCCTGACAAACAGTTTGGCTTCCGCCTCGGCCATAGCAAAGGACACTGCAACTTTTTCCAGCCTGAGGCACTGGCTTGATCGATGATATCATTGATGATATCATCACGATTGTACACAGCTAGCATGACTTTAAAAAGCGATGACTACGCAGTCACACCAGATCTATGTTGCATTGTGACCTGGAGGTCAGTTGAGTCAGTTGGAGGAGTATTTGATCCCATTGTCAGTTCAACATAAACCGCCTCAACCGGTCTATATTATGGCCATGCTGCGAGTCTAGTTTGGATGCAGCAGTCTCTCAGCGTGACAACGCAATTCCTGCTAGTATGTATGCAAGCCAGGTTTAGGCCACCCCTTTCTTATGACAGGGCAAAGAAATGGACAACCCTGTACAAAAATGGCTGCTGACTGTGCTGAAGAGGAGTATGATGGTCAAGGACACAACCCCTTAATGGTGCGTCATGTGCAAGTGTGGTCTAGAGCCTCTTCAATCCAACTGGTTCCAGGCGGCAGTGCGGCGGTGCAAAGGAAAGAAAAGGAAAACTACGTAGAAAGTGAAGCACTCCCTACATCAGAAAGAAAGAAAGAAAAGAAAGAAAAACTGGGCAAGCAGCAAAAAGCTCCTCACATCAATTAAGGAAAAGGGGCCACTTGGGTAGAAAAGCCCCTCCCTACATCAATCAAGGAAAAAGAGTTACCTAAGGCCTAAGCACCATATGACTCCTCCACCACCAAAGAAAACAAAAGAAGTCAGTGGGGATCAGAGGGATGACTAGCAGTACCCCATTCCTGGTCTTGATGATGATTTCCAGCAAAAATTTTCTCAAGAGCGCGTCTGGTACTAACGAGTTTACAAGCATATTGAACCGAATGAGCATGAAGCATCACAGCAAGCTTGGTGACTTTCTAAGGAACTAGTCTGAGATGCTTCAGAGGCTCTAAACTAGAAGGGCTGTAGATGGTACCTCCCACTCCCAAAAAGATAGTGTGGAGGCTAGCATTGGCCGCAGCTCGGCGGAGGTGTTGACAGAGCACGCCGTGCTGGCGGTGAGTGGCTTCAAGCTGGCTCCTAGGCCTGGTGTCTTCACAGTGCTTGACTTCCACAAGATGGATGTGCCGCTGATTGGTTGGGAGCTGATAAGAAAAGAAAAGAAAGAAAAAAGAAAAGGAAAAAATATGCTAGCAGCAAAAAGCTCCTCACATTAATTAAGGAAAAAGGGGCCGCTTGGGAAGAAAAGCCCCTTCACCAGAAAAGAAAAGGGGGGTCAGTGAGGATCAGGAGGGTTGCGAGCAGACAAGCTAGCAGACCTCTCCTGATTGGTTTGGAGGTGGGGAGAATGCTCAAGAAAACGTCTGGTCTGAACAAGCTTAAGAGCATAGTGCACAGAATGGGCATGGAGTTTGAGAGCAAGTTTCTTGATTCTATGTGAATCAAGGCCGCGACTCTTCTGGAGCTGACTGGAGTTCCGAACTCTGGACAAGGCTGTTGCTGTTGCTGAGAGCCCCCTATCCCCTCTGCACCCTGTCCTACTTTTTAATGCATATCTAGGGTGGACATTTGACATTTTTTGTGCTTAGTAGGCATTTCAGTTTCTAGTATAGCATCTGGGCGGCCAGTAGTAAGTCTTTGCTTAGAAGGAAACTGGCGAGGGAAGAGCCATTCTGGGACGGTTCTGTTGGTTGATCCAACAGGGATTTGTAGGTTTTGTAAGGCTAAGCGGCTTAGCTGTACAATCATTGTACAATCATCGAATGCTTAGACTCAAAAGATTTGAGGAGTTGACATGCAACTGAGCTCATGGTGCGATGATTGCTGGTCATGCCACATCCTGTCTGCCATGAATGGTCTGACGCAATCCTACTTGTTAAAAGAAAGGCTGCTGAAGTGTGAGCCCATGGATCTCGGTCGTTTTGTTATGGATCTCTTTTGGCTGGCGAAGACCAGCAACAAACCAATCAGCCTAACGACCTGCCTGGCGGTCAACCCCTTAACTTGTAACTTGCAACTTGTGGATCTCAGGGAGAGGCACCTGGAATAATGGGCACCTTGTTCTGATGCATCCGCGCAACAGCAAACACCGGTGTTGAAGGGTACCCTTCTTATCATCAATGGTGCGCCCTCCCTTTGAAGAGGGCCCTAGTCACGTATTCGCCTTACATCTTTCCCAGATACATGTTTCTTGACCTTCCTCATGACGTTATCCGCAGCGTGGCACGCATCAGACTCTGTGCCCACTCCCTACGAATTGACTTGAGTGACCTAGATTCAAGGCTGGAATCACAAAACCTCCCCTACATGTGACTTGTGCAATGCCAATCACGTACAGGAGCAGCACGTCCTTTTACACTGCATCCAACACACACGTGGTCACTCTCTGCAGGACTTGTGCGTCTCTGTTTTTTCCAACAGGTTTCGACAATGTAGCGAGAACAACAATAGAGGTCCTCAAATAATAACATTAATTTATTTGCAAGTATCGCGGGCTTGCGAGGCCTCAACATTAAAGCCATTATTAGCAAATTCAGTGTCATGTGGCCTTCTGAGGTGCAACATACTATAAGACAATGCTCTCATTATCCCTTCTCAAATTCTGCATTTCAGGGCTATTCCTCTCAACTCCTCTAGGCTTGTGCTGCTTCTCTGTACAGCACATGTGCGCTCTTGCAAGAGCGCAAGCTCGCATGCATATTTGTACGACCACCATGCATGTTCAAAAGTGGGGCACTCTCCCATAGCACCTTCTTGGGGAATGGGGAAAACAAATTGAAGAGAAATGGTGTAGATGCATCCCCAACGACAATTGACTGCAAACTTTATCACACGACTCCGCAACCCCATCCGCACACACAACACCTTCA